>Ga0157380_10000957_pt1 | contig 18292 bp, 14 predicted proteins | sample S35metaG_FD_119757 | JGI IMG/M metagenome (GOLD analysis project Ga0157380, IMG submission 119757) | Switchgrass rhizosphere microbial communities from Kellogg Biological Station, Michigan, USA - S3-5 metaG | ecosystem: Host-associated > Plants > Roots > Rhizosphere > Soil | place: USA... | reverse complement strand
TTGTCCACTTTGGTCTGGGCGGAGTCGGCGGGACAGCCGGATTTTTTACTACAGGATGGGGCTGACAGGGCTATAAATAGGGCAAAAATGAGGCAAGCGATGTGTTTCATGCCGTAAAAATATGGCTTTTAGGGGTGTCAAGTTGTAAAAAGTCAATAAAATCAAGCTCTTCAGGCTAATTTTAATGTATAAAATTTGTTTTTAATATATCCGCTACCTACATTTACGCCCGAATTAATTTATTATTTAACATTAATCAACTGATAATGAACAAAGGCGATTTAATTGAAGCTATTGCCAAAGGCACTGAGCTTAGCAAAGCTGATGCCGGCCGTGCACTTGATGCAACCCTGGAAGCTATCACCAAGACCCTGAAAAAAGGAGACAAAGTGACTTTACCAGGTTTTGGCACTTTCTCTACCAGCAAACGTGCTGCCCGTACAGGTCGCAATCCAGCTACTGGCGAAACGATCAAGATCAAAGCAAAGAAGACAGCTAAATTCAAAGCTGGTTCTGCGCTTGCTGAAGCAGTGAAGTAATTATTCACCAAGACATCATTCGTGCCGCAATTGCGGTACACAGCATGAAGAAGGCACTCTATTTTTAGATTGCCTTCTTCTTTTTCTTTTTTAATCAAAGCCAACCTCCCGATCATGCCTGACATTCAGGAACTCAAACGCATCAGCAGCCAGGTGCGCCGTGACATTATCCGTATGGTCCATCAATGCCAGAGTGGACATCCTGGCGGATCATTAGGCTGCACCGACTTTATGGTCGCCCTTTACTTTCACGTTATGCGTCACAGTCTTCCTTTCTCTATGGAAGGAAAAGGTGAGGATATGTTTTTCCTCTCCAATGGACACATTTCACCAGTCTGGTATAGTGTGTTGTCTCGCAGTGGATATTTCCCAACGTCCGAAATGGGCACTTTCAGAAAAATAAATTCAAGACTCCAAGGCCATCCTACTACACACGAAGGTTTACCTGGTGTGCGTGTTGCTTCTGGCTCCTTAGGTCAAGGGCTTTCTGTTGCCATTGGTGCAGCACTAGCCAAAAAAATAGATAAGGATCCTTGCCTTATATATGTACTCACCGGAGATGGTGAGTTGCAGGAAGGACAAGTATGGGAAGCCATGATGTCCGCTGCACATCACAAAGTAGATAACCTCATTGTTACGGTTGACTGGAATGGTCAGCAAATTGATGGACCTACTAAAGAAGTAATGTCCCTTGGTGATCTAGAAGCCAAGTGGAAAGCATTTGGATGGATCGTACTCAATATGAATGGGAACAAAATAGAAGAAGTCCTTGATGTACTTAAACAAGCAAATGCATTAACCGGCAAAGGACAACCTGTCGTCATCCTTATGAAAACCGATATGGGTTATGGCGTTGACTTTATGATGGGATCCCATCATTGGCACGGCATCGCACCTAATGATGAGCAGAAGGACAAGGCGCTTGCGCAGCTTGAGGAAACACTGGGCGATTACTAGGCAGAGGGCAGAGGGCAGAGGGCGAGTGAAGAGTGAAGAGTGAAGAGTGAGAATTTAATCGTCAGGCGTGAGTCGTCAGACGAGAGAATTAAAAGCCTGAAAGACTGGCATACATAGTTAAAACGTAAATCAAAGTCCTGAAGGGCTGACATATGCTAGACAAGGGTAAAGCCCTTGGTCAACAAAATAAAAACGTAAATCAAAGGCCTGAAGGGCCGGTAACTACAATAGCCCCGGGTGAAACCCGGGGATTAAAAAGAAAAAGAATTCCACGCCCTGAAGGGGCGTAACTGAGTAGCAAAATCAATTACATAATATCTTATAATATCAAAGACATGTTGACAGATTTTCCGGTGACTGGTAAGAAAGCTACACGTGATGGCTTTGGGGATGGATTGCTTGCTGCCGGGGAGCAAAATCCCAATGTAGTAGCATTGTGTGCGGACCTTGTAGGTTCGTTGAAGATGAATGCGTTTATCAAAGCATTTCCTGAGCGCTTCGTGCAAACCGGTGTTGCGGAAGCGAATATGATGGGGATTGCTGCAGGATTAGCTACGTCGGGGAAAATTCCATACACAGGAACCTTTGCTAATTTCTCAACAGGACGTGTATATGACCAGATACGTCAGTCAATTGCATACTCTGGCAAAAATGTAAAAATCTGTGCATCACATGCCGGTCTTACACTCGGTGAAGATGGTGCTACGCACCAGATCCTTGAAGATATCGGTTTGATGAAGATGCTTCCAGGCATGACTGTCATCAATCCATGTGATTATAATCAGACCAAAGCGGCAACCATTGCGATTGCAAATCATTATGGTCCTGTTTACCTCCGTTTTGGACGTCCTTCATGGCCTATCTTCATGCCAGACACTCTGCCTTTTGTTATCGGTAAAGGAATCATGATGCAAGAAGGTACAGATGTGACGATCATTGCCACAGGACATCTGGTAGCCTATGCAATGGAAGCAGTAAAAACATTAAGCGAGCAAGGCATCTCCGCCGAGCTGATCAATATCCATACGATCAAACCTCTGGATGAAGAAATCATCCTCGATTCTGTCTCCAAAACTAAATGTGTTGTCACCGCTGAAGAACATCAGCGCAACGGCGGACTTGGAGATACCGTCGCACAACTTCTCGCCCGCAAGCGCCCTACCCCACAAGAGTATGTGGCGGTGAATGATAGTTTTGGGGAAAGTGGTGTGCCTGATCAGTTGCTACTCAAGTATGGATTGGGACCGGATAATATTGTTGGAGCAGCAAAAGATGTGCTGAAGAGAAAAGGATGATCATGTGATTGTTTCTGTCTACAGGCTCTCTCATGACTTTTCCTTTTGAAGAAATTTTTCTGAAAAATTATACTTTACCGTAAACTGTATTTTGGTGGCTTCCGAACGAAAACCATCACTAAAATTATCCCTACGCCCATACTGAAGTTCTGCTGCAAACATCATCAGGTAAAATGGCGAATACCTTAAATTGATAACTCCATATCGCCCTTGCCGAAATGCATCAGGAGATTGAAGATCCGTATTTTGAATTGTCTCCATTGAATAGCCAATCGAGCTTCTTAAAGCTTTACTCCAGGTGATCTCCGCAAAAGTGAAAAAACCCCACACCGGCAATGCTTTGCCTTGTATGGGTTGCGCAATATTTCCAGGCTGGCTTTGGAGGGCCACATCCGCCGGAGCATCCGCAATATAGTTTTCAATACCTTCCCCAATGACCCCTTGTGTTTTAAAGGTCAGCGCAGTACTCACTTTATAAACAAGGCCAAGATTAACTCCCCATCCAAAAGCACTTCCACTCAAATCATAATCGGCCGTATCCAGGTCCTTCCATTTTATACTTTTCGCAATAGCTGCTACCTGTACATATCCCCATGGCCCTCCCCGCCTGTATTGTGCTGTAAGATTGGGAAACTTAAATACAGGTACTATATTTTGAATTTCAATACTATTCGCATAATCGCCGCCATCAGCTTTTGCACCAGGGCGTTCAAGCGCTACAATCAATCGTTGATTTTCCCTTTCGATCGGTATGTATCTCAACTGCACATTGAACATAAATACCCTCGACATGGGACCCCAGTAATCGAGCACCTCCGGGAACACATCCGGATCCATGAAAGCTGATGAAGTCTGTCCTATGCCCACACGTCTAAGTTGGGCATACGCATTTATCAAATGAATGGTTGTTTGCCCGGCATCTTTTCCAAATCCAATCAGGTCAAAATCAAACCTTGTGGTCAGCTCTCCTAACTTCGTCCACTGACTACTCTTTATTCCAAACTTACTTTGCCGGACACTGAAAAACATATTTCCTCCTGGTCCAAATTCATTTCGATACGATGGAAGCTTTGTAGGTCTCATGACATCAAACCAATCCGGATGAATGCTATTGAAATTATAGCCAATATCCGTATTGATCGTTCCGTAAATTTCAAAACTGTAATTATGCTCCTGACACCATAAACCTATGGGAAATAAGGTGGTACATAAAACAAGCATTTTTTTAATGCAATCCATACTATTGTATCCAATACCACTTAAAGGGTTGCAATATTTTTCCAGAATTGTTCAAGGCTATCATCACCGCCAAACAATGTGGTAAATATGGTAGAATCGGCTAACAGTATATCCCCTAGCCTTTCCCCTGTAGGGGGCATCCAAAGAAACATATTGAATTCCGTATTCCCTGCTTCTACAAAAGGGTGTGGATTCGATAGGTCAATAGGTTGTCGGGCTAATACACGAATCACGTTGGTGTCTTCCGTAGTGACGGCGTAATGCGGAAGGTGCATATGAAAATTGAACGTACTTACTCCATTCAACAATCCGTGCGTATCGAAATCTTTGTTGATCGACAGTGGTGCAAGCTTAGTCGTTCCTTTAAGCGTTGCAGGACGAAGACCAAATTGATTTTCAACCGGAACACCAAGTCCTTTCATCAGTGAACGGGTGTATTTGCCAAATCGTTGTTGTCGTGGTACTAAAGGATCGCCATGGTGTGCATATTCCATCTGCCTTTGTTCCAGGCTGTCAGAAAAACCGACATCATGATGCGGCCCGAGAATTAAACAGGTACCTTCTCTTTTCAGAAATTCTTTAAGCGCTTCAATTTCTTCTTCAGAAGCTTCCTGTTCTGTAACCAAATGATCCAGGCCAAACACCATTAGTGTGTCCGTATCATTTAATACCCTTTCATCTAACGGCAATCGTTGACCTGCCTGGTCAATACGCTGATACACGGACACGGGATGCTCTGTCACACTGCTGATCACTTGTTGAAATCTTACAATGCTGAGATGAAAGAGTTCCAGTGTTCCCGCAATCCCTTGCAAGAACATTTTTTCAGAATACTCGATCGATTCAAATGCCGGCCAACTTACACGGCGGACTTCTGTCATCGTTGAAAAACGATTATCCATTTCAGTCACATCGCGGTTTGCCTCCCATGGATAACTCCATGTCCAATAAACGCTAAATCTTCTTTTGCCTGGTGTATACTTCCTGGGTTGAAGAAAATGATTGTATTGGCGTGGGGACGGTTTTTTATCAGTACTCATCATGAGGTATTCTTTTAGATATGAATGATTATTTCAAAGTGGTGAGATATTGCAGCCCTTTAATGGATGGCAGAAAAAAATAAGCGCCTCCCTTTACATTTGTAAAAGCAGGCAGCCCTTTGAGTTTTCTTTTGATAGGTCGTTTGGGTATTTTAAAATCCAATGTTCCATCTTGCAGTCCCGTAAAAGGATCTCTTTCATTCAGTTCTGCAAATTCAAGATCATTTGACCAAACAGAAATTAAAAATTCAAACTGACGGGCAATATCAGCGCAACCTCCAAAGACTGCAATTCCACGGTTGGCACCATCATCTGGTACGTCTTCGGGAAGATAAGGGCCGTACGTTCCACCCCGTCTGATAATCAATCGCCTGTTCATGATCTGCGACACTTTGGTATCACGCACATTCATCCTACGGATATGAGCACCCATGGGGCATCCATATCCTTGCGGATCCATTTTTCCGAAATCAAAATTATTGTTCCTTTTTTCATCCCAGCCAAGTTCCTTGTCATCTTTATCGGGTGATAACACCAGCGGTGCACCTGTTGTCCGCCAGCGTCCCATCAGCTTTGCGGCCACCAATTCCTGTTCTTCGATTGTATTGCCGTTAGCTTTCAAGTAATCGCGGAATCTGCCTACATGTTCCTGCATTTTTCGATACGCAAGGAAACTTCCATTCTTTGTGAGAATTTCGGGGAGGGGCAATGGTGGTGTATGTCCTGTTTCATCAGGATATCCCAGGAAAAACTCACCGGGTTTACTTGCCGGATGAGAGCCTGGTGTTGCTTCAATCCCCATCCCTTCGATGACCGGAGTTGTAATGCGGTCTCGATAGCCGAAGTGTTCGTGAATATAATCAAACGGTGGAATGGCTTCCAGAAGAAGCGTTGAGATAACGGACACATCGGGATTTTGATCAAGATATTGTTGATGTTCCTTCAAGCATCTTTCCCTTTCATTTTGGTCACGTGCGAAAAGTATTACTGCGGCATGTAAGTCCGGGCTTGTCATTTTGTCTTCCCAATGATCGGGGTGATTATCCCCTGTATCACCAAGCATGGCGGCCCTGGCAGCCATACCTTGCCTGAATGGTTCAGGAAAAGTAGAAAGCGAATCTTCATCAAGACCAAGTTGACGCAAACCATTAAAGGTAAATGCAAGCGTCACCCATCGCATATCTGTTTCGCTGGCTTCCATGACAGATTTTGCGGTGCCGATCGTATGGAGCAAAGCAGCGATAAATTTCCGTCCACCTTCAGCACTTTTGAAGGTCATAAAATTATATTGGGCAATCGTGGCATTGGGCCGCGTCAATAGATAATGTTGAATATCATCTAATTCAATCATTTGTCGGCAGGAATTAAAATACTGAAATCAGTCGTTATTGCATTTGATCCAGCATCTCGGCAAAAGCAGCTTTTAACCTTAACGCTTTTTTAATCTCGTCTGCAGACACATAAGGATACTCTCCGTATTCAAGAAAACTGTTACACTGATGATCCCGCACAAATTTTATAAATGCAGTTGCATTGGTTCTCCAGTCTAATGGAAAGCCTTCCAGGTTTTCAAAAGCGGTAACAATCCCTGATGCAGAAAAAAGTGATATGGCATCTTCTGTATACTTATCAAAATCTGTATCAAATATACCCTGGTACATAAACCTGGTATCATTATCAAACAGGACCCAGCGGAGGTAATGTAGCTTGAGAGGAGCCAGTATCGTAGGATCTGCTTTTAGAGCCTCTGTGATCGTATTTCCGTAGTTCCTTATCACTTCGGCTCTTCCGGGAATTACATTGGCAATGACGGTAAATCCATAACAAGCGGGTGTCTTGGGCCAGATGGGGCCATATCTTCCCAATTCCAATGCATCACTGGTCTTTGGAATGGCTACTGCTTTAGGAACCATCCATTCATGTTCTTTCATACTTAATTTTTAAGATTGTTTGACTCAATTTAACCCTCGACAAGCTGGTCTGGAGCGATTTGGAAGCTCGTACGAATTGTAGTCCTCTCCATATTCAGATGGAGCAGGTCCAGATCACAAGTTAATCAAACAACGTTGCAAATGTCGATTCGTGTACTTAATCTGGATTAATATTCAATTAAATTCCAGGTGGCGTTGGGAAGGAAGTGATTCAAATCTATGATCGGATGATCAAGGTGATCATCCTTAATTATTTGTCCTTTGGCTCGTCTTTGGGACTATCCCCTTCAACTCCACTATTTGGCAGCGGAGCAAGAGGTGTGTTTTCCTCCTCATTAGGATCCCTTGGGCTTGGTTTCTTTTGGTTGTAATCCTCATACGTTTTTTTGTCGATGAGTTTAACGCCTTTCTCCAGTCTTGGTCTCTTTGGCTTGATCGTCATTAGATATAAAAATTGAGTGCAACAAATTATTGCCATTCAAAGGTAGGTGGTTATGGGTGGGTATTATTACATTTTTCTGGAAATGAATTACAATTCACTCCGTCGTGAGAACGTGAGAACGTGAGAACGTGAGACAGTGAGACAGTGAGCAGTAATCAGTAATCAGTAATCAGTAATCAAGATTCAGAATTCAGGATTCAGTAATCAGTAATCAAGATTCAGAATTCAGGATTCAGTGAATATTCAATTTTTATGTTGAATCATAATTACTGTTAACGCTTGCCATTTAACAATTACAGTTTATTACCACTGATTACATTTCACCTATTTCTGACGTGTCCAATATTTTATCATCTTCTTAATATTGTATGATCACATTATCATGCACCGTCAAGCTTCCAGGAGCTATCAAGGTCATGCTTTTAGGTATGCCATTTTCAAAATTGTTTTGGAGCAGGACATTTCGAAGAGAGAGATATCCTTTGGAATAAATGGCACCTCCATCGGTCGTTGCCGCACCATCTTTCAAAACCATGTCTTTAATTGTCAAGCTTCTTCCAGTTTGTACTTGGAAAATCCTTGATGAATTGTTTCCTGAAATGGTTAAGTTCAAAATCCCAGTGCCAGAGAGCGTTATATTTTTTTCGATCAATATCTCTCCGCTGGTCAATGTGATCTGACTTAATGGTGGAAGGATGAAGCCTACATTCGTATTACTTGGAGAACAGGATATAACATCTCTGAGTGTGCCTTCGCCATGATCTCCAGGGTTTGTTACTGTAGTAGGGCAACCTTTTAATTTTGCTATAAACCCATCTATATAATTGCTGCTCAACGTATCTGCCCCAAAAATAAAAGCTGAAGCTAAGAATCCACCCGCAATATGGACATTGCAATAAGCGTCAAGGGCTAAAGCATCTATATGCTCATTTCCATTTCCCATGGGTTTGACCGCCCAAAGAAAATTGCCGTCTATATCTAACCTGGCAACAAAAACATCTTGGTTATCTGCTGTCAAGATGAAGGTATCCTCACCTGGATCAAAATCCACTGCTTCAGAGAAACTTCCAGCTACATAAATAAAATTGAAATCAGCACTCAACTCAATTCCTCCCCCAACAAGTCCATAGTCACTATAAATCGTTTTAACCCAGTCAAAATTTCCCGAAGCGTCCAATTTCAATATAAACAAGTTCCAATCCCAGCCGCCGGACGTCAGATTAAAAGAATCAACACCCGGATCAAAATCAAACGTCCCAAAAAAACCACCTGCCATATACACTTCTCCACTTTGGGTGTCAACATTTAGAGACCCCGCTCCTGCTCTTTCATGTCCAATGATTCCTTTCGCCCACAAAAAATCTCCAGAGGAACTCAACTTGGAAATGAATCCATTATCCAAGCCAGAGGAAGTTAATGTGAAACTACCTGGACCAGGGTCAAAATCTGCTGTGCTATAGAAATATCCGTTTGTATACACATTGTTTTCAGCATCAAGCGCAATAGAAAATCCTTCCTCGCTTGAACTTCCTCCCATGGATCTGGCCCATTCAAATTCACCGGCATCATTCAATTTTGAAACGAAGATGTCATCATAGCCAGCGGATGTCAGGTTGAATGTATTTGCTCCAGGATCAAAGTCGGCAACATCAAAGAAACGACCTGTGGTGTAGACAAAACCCAAAGGGTCAATGGTGATCGCATAGCCAAAATCATTGCCACCACCACCCATGCTCACGGCTGAGATAAACCCTCCAGCGGCGTCAATTTTGAGTACAAAAACGTCACTACTCCCGGAAGAGATCAGATAAGAAGTACCTGGTCCAGGATCAAAGTCGGGAGTACCCTGAAATCCCCCGGTTACATAAATCTCATTTCTTCCAATAGGATTTATGATAATCGATGATCCAGTACAATAACTATTACTAGCACCTATTGATAATGCCCAAACAAAATTTCCCAGGCTATCCAATTTGGTAATAAAAATATCATAAAAGCCCAATGCCGTTAAATTGTATACACCTGGACCCGGATCAAAATCTACTGTGCTTTGAAAAACCCCTGTGGAATAGACATCGCCATTAACTGGATCTACAGCCAAAGCATGGCATGATTGCCAATCTGCTCCGGAAATTGATTTCCCCCATAACCAACCCGGATTCTGGGCGTAGCTTGAAGAGATACTTAGCCATCCAAGGATGATAATCCCGTAAAGCCTACTCGAAATTGAGAAATGGTTTATCAAAATAATATTCCTGACTCGTTTAAGCATACAACAACTCATCGTCCATTTAATGTTCGCTTCCAATTAATAACATGATTTCATATTTCTTTTTGCAATAAGGCCAATTTTTCCTTCTCATGTTTTCATCCTCAGATGATCACAATAGTCGAATTATATGTTTTTAAAGTATTTCCTATAAAAATAGCCTTTCCTACAACTAACGACAAGGGCATATCTATGCTCATTTAACCCAAACAAAGCAGCAGATTAGCATCAATGTGCTAATGCAAGTGAAATTGGCTTCCCTTATTTTTACAATATCCTGGAAAGGATGACTGGTAGAAAGAAAGTTAGCTGGATCGAATAGAACAAGCCGAAAGATAAATGATCATGCTTTTTCCTTATATTTCAATTAAATCAGCCGGCATTCTTTTTCAATTTCTGTATTGATTCGATTATTGCAAATTGCAAACCATATGTCTTCACGCTCCTATATAGTACTACTTCGGGAAAGATGGATGATTTGCTTTCATTTACTTTCCCTCATTGCATTCCTTCCTTCAGGCTTATCGCAGGAGAGTCAAAACGTAGATTCCGTATTACATACTTTGGCGCTGATGAAAAATGATTCAGTCAAAGTGCAGCATTTAATATCATTATATCTGGACAGAACCCGTTATGCTGATTATACAGCGGCCACCCGCTACGCTCAGGAGGTGCTGGCCTTGTCCACTACCCTAAATTATTACCCAGGTAAGATGAATGCATACTATTTCCTGGGATATGTGTACTCGCAAACGGGTGACTATGAAGCATCACTGAGTAACTATAAACTGTCCGCCGGGATAGCTGAAACGATGGGAAACAGATGGGGTGTGGCTGACATCAATAATGGAATAGGTCTACTCCAAAAATTTCTTGGAAATTATAAAGAAGCCCTACATCATTATGAGATTGCTTTGGCTATCTACGAAGAGGAGGATATATGGAGTGGAATAGGCAATGTCAACGTCAATATCGGGGTAGCATACTATCACCTTGGGGAGATTGCGAAAGCTCTTGACTATTATGCCCGGGGAACCAAAGCTTTTGAAGTTATTAGAGACACCAGCGGTATTGCGTCCAGTCTCGGCAATCAGGCCTCAATTTATCAAGATCAGGGAAATTTTTCTAAAGCGATGGAAATGCACCTGGCTTCCCTCGAAATGTTTAAGGCGCTTGGGAAAATCCGATCGATGGCTATTTGTTACAATAACATCGGACTCATCTATGGTTTAAAGGGAAACTATCCTGAGGCGATGAAGTATCATTTACTTGCGCTTAAGCTCAGAGAACAAGCAAGTGACAAAAGTGGCATATGTACATCATACGATAATATTGGAAACCTGCTTTCCCTACAAGGCCATAAGGATGATGCTTTACACTATTACCAGCTCTCCTTAGCGTTGCAACAAGAATTGGGAGATAAATATGGCATCAGCAATTCCTATACGAACATCGGAAACATTCAGTTTGACCAAGGTCACTATGCAGAGGCGTTAAAAAATTATACCCAATGTCATGAATTAAAAAAAGAGATCGAAGATAAAGCCGGAATTGCGTCTTCGCATGGAAACATCGGAAATGTGTACTATAAACAAGGCCACTATCCTAATGCTTTAGATCATTACCTGGAATCACTAAACCTGTTTACTGAACTTGGAGACAAGGTCAATTTAGCCAATAACTATCTCAGCCTGGGACAAGTCTATACCAAATTAAACCACTATCCGGAGGCAAAGAAATACCTGGATGATGCACTCTCCCTATCTAAAGAAATCGGGGTAAAGACAAATATTCCGGAAATATATGAAGCCTATGCCCTTTTGGATAGTTGCCAGGGATACTATCTGAATGCCATGGAAAACTATAAAATGTATACTAAGCATAAGGATAGTTTGATGAATGAGACGAACAGTAAAGTCCTGGCTGAAATGACGATTAACTATGAAACAGAAAAAAAGGACAAGGAAATCAAAGCATTGGAAAGCGATCAGGAAATAAACAGTTTACAATTAAAGATTCAGCAGGAATCGTTAAGCCATATGCGCTCGGAAAATGAAAGAATACAAGTCGCGAATCTATTTCATATGCAGAAGGCCGAGCTTAACGACAATAAGAATAAAGTACAAGAACTGGAGATCGCAAAAAGCAAAGCGGGTTTGATGGCTCAACAAGCGGAAATGAAAAGTAAAGAAAACGAATTGGTGTTGCTGAACAAGGAAAGTGAGATCCATAAACTAAAGCTGAAAAAGCAAACCATGCTAAAGAATTACTTATTGGCCGGACTTGTGGCACTTGGTCTGCTTTCTTTCTTTGTATATCATTACTATCTAACTCGTCAAAAGCTTAAACTCCAAACCTTGCGCAATAAAATTGCCAGTGATCTTCATGATGATGTGGGAAGTACACTCAGCAGCATTTACATCTTTTCAGAAATGGCACAGCAGCAATCCAAAGAAGTGATTCCGCTGCTGAATACGATTGGTGAAAGCTCACGAAAGATGTTGGATGCCATGGCCGATATCGTTTGGACGATCAACCCGGAAAATGATCAATTCGAAAAGATCATTCTGCGGATGCGGAATTTTGCTTTTGATTTACTGGGCGCCAAACAGATTGATTTTGAGTTTAAAGCGGATGCGGAAATCGCAAAATACAAGCTCCCCATGGAGGTCCGAAAAAATCTATATCTCATCTTCAAGGAAGCAACAAATAATATCGTCAAATACGCTGATGCGGACAGGGCCATGTTTTCTCTTAAAGCTGAAAAGGATCATCTCACGATGCTCATTCGGGACAATGGAAAAGGCTTTGACCTGAGCCAATCAACGGAAGGCAATGGATTAAAAAATATGAAAAAACGGGCAACTGAAATTGGAGCCAACCTATCAATTGATTCCATACCGGGTACCGGTACTACCATTCAACTGAGGATCGCAGTATAGAAAGCATCCTAGAAATGCAATCCCACTCTTTAAGTTAAAATAAAATGTTTCAAATTATCTCTTCTCATCCACGGTTAACTCATCACCTGCTATGATCAAAGTAGCCATTTTTGAAGACAATGAAAATCTACGCATCAGCTTGTACCATCTGATCCATGGCACTCCGGGATATCAATGTGTGGGTGCTTTTGCAGATTGTTCGAACCTGCTAAAGAATATTAAGGATACGGCTCCGGATGTTGTCCTGATGGATATTGCCATGCCAGGTATCAATGGGATTGAAGGCGTGAGGATGCTCAAGGATAAGTATCCTGATTTGAAAGTCATGATGCAAACCATCTTTGAAGACAATGAAAAAATATTTGAATCCATCCTGGCCGGTGCCTCCGGCTATATTTTAAAAAATACATCTCCGTCCAGAATATTGGAATTCATCAAAGAGACGTATGAAGGTGGTGCTCCGATGAGTCCATCTGTAGCGACAAAGGTGCTAAAAATGATGGCCCAGAGACCACCTGGTGCAAAGACAGATACCTTCAACCTGTCAGACAGAGAAAAGGAAATACTCACTTGCATGGTTGATGGCATGAGCTATAAGCTCATTGCCGATACCTGTTTTATTAGTGTAGATACTGTAAGAGGCCATATAAGGCGGATTTATGAAAAACTCCACGTTCATTCCAAATCCGAAGCTGTGGCAAAAGTGATCAAAGGGAATATACTGTAAACTCAAAAATCGAATTGTCGGCTTTATTGAAAATGAAATTCCTTTAAAGCTATTTCTGTTACACTATTTTGACCAGATAACCGGGTCGGATAAAGAGATCTGAATTTCTTACACGTTAAACTGAATATCTATCATGAGAACCATTGGTAGTATGCCTTCAATACGTTAAAATGTTTCAATTGCTTGTTTCAAACTTAAATTTAAAAGCTATGTCCATTTCCGTTACAAATGTCACCCAACTTTATGCTGCTGTCAATAACCCAAATAATGCAGGTAAGACAATCAGTCTAGCCCGTGGCATCTATATTTTAGACCCTGCCATGGATACGAATCTTACAGGAAGACTGGAACTCCAGCCGAATATGGAATTGCATGGCCAGGTGAATAATCCTGCTTCCGTCATCATTGATATTTCCAGGTTACCATCAACATCCTATGGTCCCGTTTCAGGAGGTCCGAACCGAACTGGTGCTATACGACTAGGAAAAGGAAATAACGTACTCAGTGGGCTGACTGTAATTGGAAATAACAACCAATTAAATACGGTCGCCTTGTCTGTCATTGATACAGATCTCAAAGTTCTGAATGCAATTTCTAAAATCAAAATTTCAAATTGTATTGTAGGAGGGGGACGAATTGGTATCAATGTCAGAAATGTTGGCAGTGATCATGATGGCCGGAAAATTGATGTCCAATTGCTAAATAATGTACTTGTAAACAACCAGCAATCTGATCCCGGAACACAACAAGGGCAAGGCATCGTAATACAGCACGCCAACGGAGTCTCTAATGCAACGATTAAAGCCACTTTAAAAGGAAATTTTATCTATGGCAATACAATCGGGGTGAAAATCTTCAATAATAGTAGCAACAATAACCTGGATACCCTTAACAACAAGATTGCTATAACCTCTAAAGATGACACTATCGTGATGAACAAGTTGGGGATATCTATTGGTGGAGGTATTCATACGGGAGGTACAAAAAAAATAAACGGGAATTCGATTGTTTTCAACGCCACCCACACTACCATTCAAAACAATGCCGGAATCATTCATGATTCGGTAGTAGAACCATCAGGAATCTTCGTGACCGGGGGAAGTGTCAGCGCGGGAAATGTAATTTCGAACAACAAAGTCAACATTAACCTGACTGACTGTACGCTATCCGGTAACCAGCATGTAGATATCATGGCCTATGGTGCTTACACCAAGACCAATAATCCACTAGGCTACACTCCACCGATCCCACCTCTCCCAGGGACATTCAATATCGTGAACATCCAGCTCAATGGAACAAGTGCTACAGCCAACGTGGTGAAAACAGATTGTTTTCCTACTGAAACTCCGTCGACAAACAAGGTTACTGTTACCAAAATGCCATAAATTATTAGGTTCATCATTGTAAAGTCAAATTCATAAGATGTCTTTTGTCGTGGGGGTAATATTAATGGGGAGCACTATTGTGATTATGATCTATATGGATCAATACTTCCATCATAGAATAAAAAATAAATCAAGCAAGGAAGAGAGAGACATTTCAAAGCGCATTTAAAATAGATTTCTACAATCGGATCGAAACCAACACGAGAAATAAAGTACAATGGAATGAATTGGGTACATGTTATTGGATAAAGTAAGTCAACTTTCTTAAAATGAAAATTACTAATCTATCATGAGAGCTATCGGCAGTTTTACTTTTATAAGCCTATTCCTTGCCATTGTGTTGGTCAAAGGATCTCCTGCTTTTACAAACGATTGGCATCCGCTCGGGCCTGGAATTGAGGGTGCTATTGTTACCATAGCACTATCTGGAAATGATGTTTATGTTGGTGGCAATTTTTTAAACGCGGGTGGAATAGAAGACGCCGATTATCTGGCTCGATGGGATGGATGTGAATGGCATGCCGTAGGAGGAGGTTTAAATGGGACCGTCAATGACATTGAAATAAACGGCGAAAACATTTATATAGCTGGGGAGTTTACAGCACCTGTATCATTTGTTGGCTATTGGAATGGAGTACAATGGATTGAAATGGGTGGTGGATTAAATGCTCAAACCAAAGCCATTGAACTCGATGGGTCGAGTGTCTATGCAGCGGGAAATTTTACTGATGCAGGAGGAAATAGCAATGCGGATTACGTCGCTTTGTGGAATGGAACTACCTGGCAAAATCTAGGTGCATCCCTCAATAACTCCATCAATGACATGGAGTGGAATGGTGGGTACCTTTATATACTTGGAGATTTTACAGATGCAGGAGGAAACACAGAAGCTGACCATATTTCGAGATGGAATGTTAATACATGGGAGAATATTGGAACCACCATTCAGGAATTCCCTCCTTTTACCTACTTCGGATCACTAGAACTCTATGGTAATGATGTCTGGATTGGAGGGAATTTTGGAATAGAAGGAATCCAGCAAATGGTATGCCTTGCACGATGGAATGGTGTTGAATGGAGTGCACATTTCAGCTCAACTATAAGTGCTCTTAATATTGTCGGCAATACACTATATGCATCAAGTGGTGCAACAGATTGCGCCTTTCTTATGACCTCCAATTTAATCAACAATACATGGAGTTGGATTCCGGGTTGTCTGGAAACATATATAAATGTTTTTGCCTCAAATGGTACTGATATTTATGCAGGAGGTTTCTTTTGGGCAACCCCTCCATATACAGGATGTCCGTATTGTCATATTATGCGCTATGGTGCCCCTGAATCAATCTCTATTATTGAGGGAGTTCCAACTGATATATGTCAAACCGATTCACCTATTTTACTACCTACCAATCAAAGTGGTTTTACCGGAAACTGGTCGGGTCCCGGAGTCTATGATAATATTTTTGACCCTTTTGGTCTGGATGGTACTATTACGATCACCTTCACACGCGACGATAGCGGATGTATTGACTCAATTGATTTCATAATTTCAGTTATCAAATGCTACATCCCTCCACCGATAGACTGGATATGGGCTAAGGCTATCTCCGGAGATAATTCAAGAGAAGAAATGGGTGTGCCTGGAGTATACGCCATCGCTACGGATACTGCCAATGAAGTGTATACTGCTGGATACTTTTATGGTTCAGTTGATTTTAATCCAGGACCAGGAGAGTTTTTTATGAGCCCACTCGGTACCTCAGATGGTTTCGTGTGTAAGCTAAACACATCAGGTCAATTTGTATGGGCCATACAAATTGGTGGTGAAGCAGGCGGTGTTATCGCTTATGACATTACTACAGACGATTCAGGTGGAATTTATATTACCGGAGGATTTTCCTATTATGCGGATTTCGATCCCGGTCCGCAAACTCATTTTTTGTATTCGATTGGTGAAGAAGATTTATTCATCTTGAAATTGAATTATAATGGTCAATTTCAGTGGGTTAAAAATCTAGGAGGTGATTTCGGAAATTGCAGGGGCACCAACATCAAAGTTGAAGCACCTACAGGAAATGTTTATACAACGGGTGCACATAGCGGGGAAATTGATTTTGATCCTGGGCCTGGTACTTATATGCTTGGCAACTCAGATCTGGAATACAACATCTTCATTTCTAAATTGGATAATAATGGAAATTTCATCTGGGCTAAAGAGATTCAAGGATCCACTGATATCGCTGCAACAACCGGCACTTCGATTGCTGTTGATCCTATCAATGGGAATGTATACACAACTGGCCAATTTTACGGTACATGTGACTTTGATCCGGGCAATGGAATAGACAACATAACATCAAATGGAAGTGCTGATATATTCCTACTCAAGTTGGATAGTAATGGAAATCACATTTGGGCCCATCATATAGGTGGAAATGCCATAGACTACTGTCCATCTATTGCCTTGGGAAGTCCCGGAAATGAAAAAATTTATCTTTCTGGAGGTTTTAGTGAAACAGTGGATTTCGACCCAGGCTCTAGTGTATTCAATTTGACATCTGCCTTTGATTTATTCGTTTGTAAACTTGATAGTTCGGGAAATTTTATCTGGGCCCGATCACTTGGTGGTGCAAGTGGAATATCCTACTACACCGGATCCTATCTGTGTGTGGATACTTTACATCGTGAAACTGTGAGTTTGACAGGTGGGTTTTTAGGGACAGCGGATTTTGATCCGGGACCCGAAACTTTTCTCCTGACTTCAAACGGCGGAACAGATATTTTTCTTTCTAAAATAGACAGTTCCGGAAACTTCATCTTTGTTAAAACAGCAGGTGGTGCTGGTAATGATGCTGCAATATCACTTGCATTGGATCATGATAGCAAATTCCTGATAACGGGTAATTATGAAAGCCCCACCCTCCCATTTGATGAAACCACTCTTACAAATACTGATGACCCAAATGTGTTTGTAGCTAAAGCCGGGGGATGTACAACCATTGTGACCAATACAAATAATAGTGGTGAAGGTTCGCTACGGGACGTTATCCAATGTGCTCAAAGTGGAGACTTTATTACATTCTCCCTTGCCCCTATTAGTGAAATTATTTTAACGTCCGGAGAAATAATTATCGATAAGGATCTCACCCTCCAGGGGTCAGGCCTTAATAATCTGACGCTTTCCGGAAATAATGCTTCCAGGATTTTCAAGTTGACGTTAGACTCAGATTTTCATGTTGAAAACATCTCCTTAAAAAATGGAGCAACGGCAAGCAATGGTGGCGCCCTTTTTGCTATAGGAAACCTTACACTCAAGAATGCATTGTTGGAAAATAATTTTGAAAATGGCGTGCCCAAAAGTCTAACCCTGATAAGTCCAGGCAGTTTTACCAGTATTGGAAATGTTGAACTCAGATATTAAAAGGAAAATTCTAAACCAATTAATCATTATCTTATTTCATTTACTGAAACCTCCACCGTTTACTGATCACCGATTACTGATTACTGATTACTGATTACTGAT
>Ga0157380_10000956_pt1 | contig 18293 bp, 14 predicted proteins | sample S35metaG_FD_119757 | JGI IMG/M metagenome (GOLD analysis project Ga0157380, IMG submission 119757) | Switchgrass rhizosphere microbial communities from Kellogg Biological Station, Michigan, USA - S3-5 metaG | ecosystem: Host-associated > Plants > Roots > Rhizosphere > Soil | place: USA... | reverse complement strand
GTGCGCGGCGTGTCACGGCCCCGACGGCAACCTCATCGCGGGCATCGACTTCGGCCGCGGCCTGTTCCGCCGGCCGTATACCGACGACGAGGTGGCCCGAATCATCATCGGCGGCATCCCGAACACGCCGATGGCGCCGTCGCCCACCATGGCGCCGGAGCAGGCGTTGCAAATCGTTGCGTACTTGCGCTCGCTACCTGAAACGGCGATCGACGCAAGCGTGAGCGGCGACGCAGCGCGCGGCCGCGAAATTGTCCGTAGCTCCAGCGACTGCATGACGTGCCACCGGGTCGGCACGACCGGCTCGTCCCTCGGGCCGGACCTGAGCCGTGCCGGTCTCGACCGGCGTGCGGCCGAGCTCATGCGCGCGCTCGTCGAGCCCAATGCGGAGGTCCAGCCGAACCAGCGCTTCTATCGAGTGACGCCACGGCGTGGCGAAGCCGTCACCGGCCGGCTGTTGAATCACGACACGTTCACGGTGCAGCTCTACGACGAAGAAGGGCAGTTGCGCTCGTTCGATAAGGCAGACTTGCGCGCCTTCGGTTTCGTCGAGTCGCCGATGCCGTCGTACCGCGACACGCTGTCGCCGCAGGCGCTCGCCGACGTCGTGAGCTATCTCGTTTCGTTGCGCGGAGGTTCGGTGCAATGAGATTCCGCATTTCCCGGCGGCTCGCCGTCGCGACGGGTTTCGTGGTTGCCTTCGGCGCGGAGGCACAAGTCGCCTTCGACCGCATCGCCAATGCGGAGCGCGAGCCGCACAACTGGTTGAGCTATTCCGCGACGCTGGACAACCAACGCTACAGCCGGCTCGACTCCATCAACACGCAGAATGTCGCGAACCTCGAGCTCGCGTGGGTCTGGCAAGCGCGCTCGCTCGAGAAGTTCGAGGCCACGCCGCTCGTTGTCGACGGCATTCTCTACACGGTGCAGGCGCCGAACGACGTCGTCGCACTCGATGCCGAGACCGGCCGCATCTTCTGGACCTACCACCACGAGCCGGCGCCGGCGGCGCGCACCTGCTGCGGGCGCGTCAATCGCGGCCTCGCGATTCTCGGCGACACCTTATATATGGGTACGATCGACGCCCATCTGCTGGCCATCGATGCCAAGAGCGGCACGCTCGTTTGGGATACCACCGTCGCCGACGCGACGCAGAACTACTCGATCACGATGTCGCCGAACGTCATCAAGGACAAAGTCATCGTCGGCACGGCCGGCGGCGACATGGGTATCCGCGGCCACATCGCGGCGTTCGATGCGAAGACCGGCAAAGAGGCGTGGCGCTTCTACACGATCCCGGCGCCTGGCGAGCCCGGCAACGATTCGTGGTCGGGCGACTCGTGGAAGACCGGCGGGGCCGCGGTCTGGAACGCGGCTGCTTACGATCCAGAGACGAACCTCGCGTTCTGGGGCACGGGCAATCCCGCGCCCGATTGGGACGGCAGCACCCGGCTCGGCGACAACTTGTACTCGAACTCCGTCGTCGCGCTCGACGTCGATACCGGCGAGCTGAAATGGCACTACCAATTCACGCCGCACGACGAGCTCGACTACGACTCGACGCAAGTCCCGGTGCTCGCGGACATCGAATGGCGCGGCACGCCACGCAAGGTGATGCTCTGGGCGAACCGCAACGGCATCATGTACGTGCTCGACCGCGTCACGGGCAAGCTCTTGTTCGGCAAACCGTACGTCAAGCACAACTGGTGGGCCGGCTTCGACGAGACGGGCCGCCTCATGCGCGTGCCCGGCATGGACGTCACGAAGGAGCCGAAGCTGTTCCGCCCGCACGTGCACGGCGCGATCAACTGGGCGCCGCCGTCGTTCAGCCCGCGCACCGGCCTCCTCTACGTCTCGCATTGGGAGAACTCCGGCATCATTGCCGTCGAGGGGCAGTTTCCGCAGCCCGTCGGCATCAACCGCCGGCAAACGGCGATGGGTCAGGTCAATCTCGAGCAGTTCTACAACGACGATGGTGAAGCGTGGGGCGTCGTGCGTGCGTACGACCCCGACACGCTCGAGCCGGTCTGGGAATTCAAGATGACGGACATCACCTGGGGCGGCGTGCTGACGACGGCGGGCGACCTCGCGTTCGGCGGCGGCCGCGAAGGGTATTTCCTAGCGCTCGACGCGCGCACCGGCGAGCTGTTGTGGCGCGAGTCGCTTGGCGGGCAGATCAATGCCGGCGCGATGAGCTACGCCGTGAATGGCAAGCAGTACGTCGCGATCGCGGCGGGCAGCGCGTTGTTCTCGTTTGCTTTGCGGGAAGATTAGCGATTCGTGGCCCAGCGCGACGTATTGGAACTAGGTGTAGACGAGCTCCAGCCGGGGCGGTATCAGCCTCGCCTGCAATTGCGGGAAGAGAGCCTCGGCGAGCTTGCGGAATCGATTCGTGAGCAAGGCGTTCTCCAGCCGCTGATCGTCAGAGCGGTTCCTGCACCGCACGCAGGGTCCGACTCCAAGACCTTCGAGATCGTCGCCGGCGAGCGCCGTTGGCGGGCGGCCCAGCTCGCGGGGCTCGCGACGGTGCCCGTCATCGTTCGCGAACTAACGGACCAGTCCGCGCTCGCCGTGGCGCTCATCGAGAACTTGCAGCGCGAGGACCTGAACCCCATCGATCAGGCACGCTCGATGTCGCAGCTCATCGAGGAATTCGCCTTGACGCACGACGAGATCGCCAAGGCGCTCGGGCGATCGCGCGCATCGGTGACGAACTTTTTGCGGCTGCTCGATCTCGCCGACGACGTCAAGGACGCCGTGGTCAGCGGCTCGATCGACATGGGCCACGCGCGAGCTCTACTGCCGCTCGATCACGCGCAGCAAGTGGAGCTCGCTCGCAAGGCCGGTCGTCTCGGCTGGTCGGTGCGCAAAGTCGAGACGACGGTGAAGACGCTGCTGGCAGCGCCCGCCGACACCTCAACACCCAAGCCCACTCTCGACATGCAGACGCGCTGGCTCGAGCGGCAGCTCGCACGCGAGCTCGGCGAGCAGGTGTCGATCCGGTCGAAAGCGGACGGCGGCTACGTTCTCCAGCTCGGTTTCGGCGATCTCGCGAAGCTCGAGGCGAGGTTGCAGCAGCTCTCCGACCTCGTGCGGCAGATTCGCGCTGCCGCGGGCCCGAGGGCGCGCGAGACCACGTCGTAAGCCGGACTCGCGGCCCGTCAAGCCTTGCCGGTCTTGAATTTGTGGAGCTCGATGAGCTTCGGGAAGATCGTCCGCTTATACAGAGACAGTACCGGCAGCTCGTCGGGTACCAAGCGGTGCTGCTCCGCGTAATGCTCGATGAGTCGGTCGGAGTCCGACATGTAGCGGCCTGGCTCGATCTCCACCGTCGGGAATGACACCGGCTTACCTCGCTGCCCACTGAGCCGCTGCTTGGTCGCATCGAAGCCAGCTTCGCCTTCGCGCAAGCGGACGATGTTGAGGTCATCCAGCTGGCATGCACCTTGCAATTCCTTCAGGGAAGGCCGCCGCGAGTGGCGGCGTGGTCGATCGCATCGTGCGATCAAGGAGGATTTCCATGAAGCCTCAAGCAACCCATCGATTGAGCTCGTTGGTCTTCGTGCTCGCTGGCGCCGTGACAGCGGCGATCGCCTGGGCTCAAGTGCCGCGCGAGCATCACGCGGCGCCTCAGCGAACGGACGACACGACTCTCGCCGACTGGCTCTTGGACAAGGACGCGCGTGTCAGCGAGCTCGTGGGCCGGCGCGTGATGAACCCCAGCGGCACGGATCTCGGGGAAGTCGAGGACTTACTCGCGGCCCCGGGCCGTGAGCGGCAGCTGGTGGTCGTGTTGTCGATCGGCGGCGTCCTCGACGTCGGCGACAAGTGGTACGCCACGTCGCTAGAGCAATTGCGGCTCGCCGCTGACGGCAAGAGGCTGGTGCTCGACAAGACGGAGGCCGAGCTAAAGGCGGCGCCGAGCTTCGACTACGTCCCGACCATCGGTGAGCAAAGCCCGCTGCCTGGCGTGCGCGGACCGAACACGACCAACTCCGTGGGCCGCCTGCTCGGTGCGACGGTCGTCGACGATGCGGGTGAGTCGATCGGCGAGATCGAGGATCTCGTCGTATCGACGGGCGAGAAGGGTACGCGCGCCGTGGTTGATTTGGACGAGGATGCGGGCGTGGGCGTCGGAGGCCGGCTCGTGGCAATCCCGTTCGATGATCTGCACATCGAGCTCAGCGGCGAGGAAGCAGCCGCAGTGCCGCAGCAAGCGCGCGTGCGCGTCGAGCTCCGTGGGGCTCCCGTCGAAGCGTTGCCGGTTTACGAGTACCCGGAACACGAGCCAATCTAAGGCGCAGTCCGGCGGCCGGATACGTGTGGCCCCGCGCCCGCATATCCGGCCAAGGGCCCACACTGAAAGCTGTCCCTAGAACGACGAGCCTGCGAGAATCCGAAGCCAATCGGAGTGTGTCGCGGAGGCTCTATGAACGGCCGATGGGTTGGTGTCCTGCTGCTGCTGGGCCTCGCGACCTGCGCCTCCGCGCAGCAGGGCGAGCCCGTGCGTTACAAGGCGGCCGTCGTGGCGCTCACGGACGACGCCACGTTGCGCATGGAGTTCGAGCGCACCCTCGTCGCGAAGGCGCGCGCCCACAATTACGATGCGGTGGGGAGCTACGAGCTCGTACCCAACGTGGCGGAGCTGAACGACCGCCGCTTCGCCGATACGCTGGCCGCCAGCGGCGTGCGGGCCGTGTTGATGGTGCGGCCGGCCGCGATCGGTGCCGGTTCGTCGCTCGACGCGGTTCGCAACGAGGTGTCGCCGCAAATGCTCGCGAACATGCGTGCGTTCGCGGGTGAGGTGAGCTCGTCCGGCGGCGACGATCTGATCGCCGTCGTGCACTTGGCCATTTACACGCTCGCGCCCAACAGCAAGCCCGAGCTGATTTCCTCCGGCGCTGTTTGGCTCGACGAGCCGGTCGCGGACCGCACCCAAGGTATCTCACGCTTGCAAGATTTGATTCTCGGCAACGTCGACGGAGTGCGGCCTGCGATCCGGCAACGCCTCGGGTTGCCGCCGCTGAACTAACTAGTGCCGCCGCACGCCGGAATAGGACCAAAGGGCACGGGTTCCCCGCCGCTGGCGGTTGAACCGGCTAGTACGGCAGACTAACGTTCCAAGCAGTCGATCGCCGGAGTAGGGCCAGTGGTTTCGAGGCCGCACAGTCGCCGTCGCTCGTGGGCGCGCGCTCTGCAAGCGACGCAAGTGCTCTTGCTCGTTTCCGGGGGCTCGTTGCTCGCGCTCTATGCGCTTGCTCAAGTCGATGCCGCGCGAGGCCGCGACCAAGCGCTCGAAGCCTTCGAGGAGGCCCGTAGCAATCGGGCTAACGCGGTGGCACAGGAGTCCGGCGCTACGTCGTCAGCGGTGGCGGCTCCGAGTGCTCAACCGGCAACGCTCGCGTATGACGACACTCCGGATCAATCGCTGTGGGGCACCACGCGGATCGCCGCTTACCAAGCCAGCCTAACCGCGGATGTCACGCCCCTCGGAGTGCTGAAAATTCCGGATGTCGATCTCACGGTGCCGATCTTCGAAGGCACGTCCGACCTGACGCTCAATCGCGGCGTGGGTCGAATCGAAGGTACGGCAGCGGTGGATGAGCGCGGCAACTTAGGATTGGCGGGTCATCGCGATGGGTTTTTTCGCGTGCTCAAGGACGTCGAGATCGGAGATACCATCGAGGTGCAGTCGCTCGACGGCGTCACGCGTTACCGAATAACCGAGTTTCTAATCGTCGCGCCCGAGGACGTCTACGTGCTCACGCCGACCGACACCGCCACGTTGACGCTCGTGACGTGCTATCCGTTCTATTTCATCGGTGAGGCGCCACAGCGCTACATCGTCAAGGGCGTGGCGGAGAGCTGACGCAGACGCGGCTCCCGTCCAAGCCGGTTCTAGTGCCGACCCCGAGCCCCGTTCGAGGGGCTCGGGATCGACTGAGCAGCGAACGTCTAGCTAAAGCGTCGGCGAACCATCGTGACCAAAAAGCCGAGCGCCGTTAGCAGGCCGCCGAGGGCCCCGAGCAACGGCAGCGGGCTTGCGGTCCGCGGGAGACTCGGGGCCGGCTGGGCTATCGCGAACGTCGTAACTGTCGTTGCGGCGACGAACTCCACCTCGGGATCGTTAGGCACCGCGATCTCCCAGCGATCGGGTGGCACGTACAGGTCGAGCTCTTGGCCGCGCGACAGGTCCCGGTAGCGATACGTCCGGCCCTGGATTCTCACGCGCGCGTCCGCGGCCGGTGTCACGGAAATGGGACGGCTGTAAGTCCCATCCGGCAGCTTGAACTCGGCTTCGACGGTGTTGCCCTGAACGCGTGCGACGCGCGCCTGAAAGTGCGCGTACTGCTGACCCTCGCGTGTCACGACGTCGAGACAGGCGTTCCGTGCTTGCGGAAACCGGTTCGTAATGTCGCCCGTGAATTGGATGTTGCCGCAGTTCCCCTGAGCCATACTCGGCTGCGCCCAGGCGAGGGCGAGTAAGACGGCTGCGGCTCCGACGGTGCTGGTCTTGTTCACTAATTTCTCCCTGGATTGGTTTGTCATTCGACTAGGCAGTGGCAGGAGGGCGCTGGCGCGCGATCGGAAGCCGCAGCCGTAGCTGAATCGGATTAGGGCTGAATCCGCGGCTCGGCTCTATTGCCCTTTGGGGCCATGTCGGAGGCGCCAGTGAGTGAAGCGGCGCGGGGAGCGAAGACGTCGCGGTGGGGCGGGGTCTAGGCCGCCGCGACGGGCAGGGTGAATTCCACCGTTGCGCCACGATCGGCATTGTTCCGCACCGACAGGCGGCCGCCATGGGCGGTGACGATCGACCGGCAAATGGTCAGACCGAGGCCCAGGCCATTGCTCTTGGTCGTGAAGAACGGCTCGAAGAGTCGTGCTGACGCGGTGGAGCTCAAGCCCGTGCCGTTGTCGCTGACAGAGATGGTTAGCCAGCCGTCTTTTTGCGTGGCAGCCGCAATGACGACGCGATCGTCCGGTCTGTTGCCGCCGACCGCGTCGGTGGCGTTGATGATCACATTCAGCAGTACCTGCTGAAGCTGCACGCGATCGCCGCGGATGATCGGCAGCGTGGGCTCCAGTTCTTCGATGACGGCGACGCGGTGTTGAACGAGCTGCGCGCGAGCAAGGGACATCACCTCGTGCATCACCTCGCCTATGCGCAACGGCTCGAGTGCCGTGTGGCCCGGTTTCAAGAGGCTACGCAGGCGACGAATCACCTCGCCGGCGCGGATGTCATCGGCGACGACGTCTTTGAGGATGTCCCGAACGTCCTGAAGGTTTATGGTTTTCTGGGCGAGCATGCGTTCCGCCGCTTGCGCGTTGCTGAGGATAGCCGTGAGCGGCTGATTCAGCTCGTGCGCAAGCGCACCTGAGAGCTCGCCGAGCATGGCCACCCGAGTCAGATGCGTAACCTGCTCGCGGCGCTCCAGGGCCTCCCTCTCAGCCATGCGCAGCGCCGTAATGTCGCGGCCGATACCCTGGAACTCGGCGATCTGGCCGCCGTTTCTCGGGATCGGGTGAGCCGTCCACTGCAGCCAGCCGGGGCTGCCGTCGGCGCGAATGACCCTGCGCACCCCGCGCTCGACGTCCGGTGCGGGCCGCGCCGTGCGCTCCTGCTCGACCTTTCGGTTGCCCTCGGCATCGAACAACGGCCCGCTCAGCTTGGTGCCGAGCAGCTCCGCGCGGGTGCGACCGAAGTAGTTGCAGTAGGTGTCGTTGACGAAGGTCAGCGTCCTGTCGGGCAGATAGCGGCAGATCAAGTCCGTTTCCGCATCCACCACGTTGCGATACCTGTGCTCGGACTCGAGCAATAGATGCTCGACGCGTCGCTTGCGCCAACGCAGCAGCAAGGCGACGACCAACAGCGATTGGAATACGAGGATGCCGAGCGCGGCGAGGATTTCTTGGCGGTACTGATCCCACACCGGCGGAGGCTGAAATTCGACGGTCGTGCCCGGCGGCAGCCGCGACGCATCGAGGTCGAACCGTTGCAACTGTCGCCAGTCCGTCCTGTAGACGTTGCCCTGCCGCTCGGCCGGTATCGCCGCGGCGGTTTCGCCGTCGAGGATGCGGAGCACCATGGCTCCCACTTTGGCACCGGTGTCCTGGAACGAGGCCATGGCCCCGCCGATGACGCCAGTACCAAACAGAGTGTCATAGACCGCGTACACCGGCGCGCCCGAGACGGCCGCCACGTCTCGCACGACGTCGGCAGTCGGCGTGAAATAGCGACCCGACCCGTCCTGCACCATGGAAAGGAACAGCACGATAGTGTCGCGCGGCAGACTGGAGACCTCCACGAGGACGTCTTCCAGCGGAAGCCCCGCGAGGTGGCTGACCTCGATTCGGCTGCTCAAGCCGCCCAGTTGCTCGCGGGCGGTCCCATACCAAATCGTGTCGAGAGCCGAGGTGCCCGTGATCACGACTAGCTTCTTGGCCTCCGGTTGCAGGCGCAGTGCCAAGTCCGCGGTCTCGGTCACGCCGAAGGCAGAGATCACACCCGTGCTGTTCGGCACGTTCGCGCGTGCCACGGACGCCTCGCTCACGCCGGCGAAGACGGTGGGAACGCCGGGAAACAATTCCGCGCCGTTGCGAGCGAGGAAAGTCAGTGCTTGGGGACCCACTGCTACCAGTGCGTCGATGTCTCGTCCCGAGTACTTGGAGCGCAGGTAAGAAGCAGTGGGCGTTTCCGCTTCGATGTCGGGGAACCCGCTGGCGTCGAAGGCTTCGACGTACAGCGCGGCAGCCGCGGTCTTGAGCTGCGTCTCGACTCCGTTCAGGATCGGTCTCGATGCGTTGCCGCCGCCGTCCTCGATCAGGACCAGGACCTGTCGTTGCTGTGCGCCAGCCGTTGCCGCAAGCGCCAGGCCGAACGCCAGCACCATCAGACGCGTGATTAGACTGCCCGCAAGCACCCTCTAGCCGTCCCTGGGCGTTTCGCCCTTTTTTTGCGGCTCGGCCGTGATGCGGCGGAGGAATCGTTAACAGACCTGGCGAACCGCGTTGTCGTGGACACCCTACGAAGGTGCCGTGGCCAGCCACCGGCTTGCTGCCACGGATGCAACTATAGTCCAGCCCAGAAACGAATTCGAGTTCGGTTCTCTGCGCGTGGGTAACTCGTGAGGCAGGTGGCGCGGCTAACTGAAGCGGAGGAGGTCGGGCAGGAACGAAAGCGCGGGGGGGTGTTTGCAACCGCCCCTGCCCGAGAGCTCCTCCCTGGCAACTCAGAGTGCGACTTTGGGGCGGATTAGCGCACTACCGCGATGCGCCGCCAATGCGACCTTGGTCTCAGGCGCCGTTTTTGACGACGAGGCCGCGAATGGCGCCGATCAACACGTCGCCCTCGATGGGCTTGCGCAGATAGAACGACGCGCCGAGGCCGAGGCAGCGCGCGGCGACACCGGGCTCGTCGTGCGCCGTGACGATGATCACGGGTACGCGCTGTTCTTGGCGCAAGAGCTGTTCTTGCAGCTCGATGCCCGTCATGCCGGGCATGTGCAGATCGACCACCAGGCAGTCAGGAGCTTCGTTAGCCAGAGACTCGAGGAAGGTCGTGGCCGAAGCGTAGGCTTCCGCTCGAAAATCCGCGGCGCGCAGCAGGCGCAGCAATGCGCGGCAGATAGAGGGCTCGTCGTCTACTACCGCGACGAAGGCCTGCGGGTGGTTCATCGGGGCATTCAAACCGATCGGTAGAAAGCCCGATATGCGACCTTCGTGCCGGTATCAGCGAACGGATGCGGGAATACCTAAGCGCTCCGCTACGCGTGCCAATGCCGCCACCGACTTGACGGCCATCTTGCGCATGACGCGTGCGCGGTGGACCTTGACGGTTTTTTCCGCAATGCCGAGGTCGGCGGCAATTTGTTTATTCAAATACCCCGCAACCACGAGCTTGAACACGTCGCGCTCGCGTTCCGTGAGCGACGCCATGCGCTGCTGCAACGCGGCTACCTCATGGGCGATTGCGTGGGCCTCTCGACCGCGTGCCAGCGCGCGGTGCACGGCTTCCAACAGTTCCTGCTGCTCCACGGGCTTGGAGAGAAAATCGACGGCTCCGGCGCGCATTGCGCTGACCGAGGAGCGAACGTCCCCGACACCCGTGACGAATACGACGGGCAGCGCGACGTCGAAATCGGCTAGCGATCGCTGGAGGTCCAGGCCATTCGTCCCCGGCATCGCGAGATCGGCGATGACGCAGTCGGGCGGGGAGGTGGCGATCTCCGCGAGCAATGTCTCGGGCGATTCGTAACTACGGGCATCGAAGCCGTACGTGCTCAGGAGCCGCGTGAGGCTACGTCGTATCGACGGGTCGTCATCGACGATCGCGACCGTGGACTTCGACAATGGCGTGAGCACTTTTACCATGCACAACCGGAAGTTATCGCCAACTCTTGTGGCACAATCTGCGTTCTTCGCAGTGACATATCTACTCCCGGATCGGGCGGACTGTCTAGCATAGGACCCGGTGCCTGATACGTCTCCCGACGACCGGGCGGGCGCTGAGTTGCAGTGTAGGGGACAAGCGGCCCCGGTAGTGGCCATTTGGTGCCAGGCGTATGGCGTCAGAACGACCCGAGCACCACGAGGCTCGGCCCCCGATAGGTGGACACCAGGCGCGCGCCGAAGTCGACCTCATCGGAATCGAGCGAAACGCGATTGAACACGTAGCCGATTCCTAGCTGGGTACGCCGGAACGTCTGGTGCAACAGCGCGATGCGCACGAAAGCCTGATAGCCCGAGTAGCGGTCGTCGTTGAGGAGGAACGCTCGCAGGTCTCCGTGCCCCGACCAGTTCCCCATGAAACGCGCCGCCGCGGAGACGCCGACGAGCGGCAACGGAATCGTCGAGCGAGCGACGGCGTCGCTTGCCGCGCCTTCGACGGCCTCGACCGAGAATTCGCCGATGTGGACGCCGCCCAAGAGGGTCACGGTTTTTTGTGCGTCGCGAATGAGGTCGAACCCATAGGCGAGGTGTAGGTCTCGCAAGCCGAGCTCGGTTTGGCCGAGATCTCCCGCGTGCGCGTTTAGGACGCTAAACCAACCGACGCTCACGCGGTGGCGCTGTGCAACGAGGATGCTCGCTTCGGCATTGACGAGCTCGGCTCGGGTCGCGAAATCGCGTCGAGCGCCCACGTCGGGGCGCGTCGGCTCGACCGAGGCGTCAGCCCTGACGCCTGCGACGATGAGCGCCAGCCCGACCCGCCAACTTCGCTCCCGCTCGTTGTCCATCCGCGGCGGTGCCAACTCATCGAACAGCGTGCCGTCGTAGGCGAAGCGCAGCCACACGGAGCGGCGTTCGCTCGCGGCCACGATGGGACTATCAGTAACGCCCCCGCCGAGCGACTCGACTGCGATCTTGCCCGTCACGAGCCACTGCGGTGCGACACGGATTCCCCACTGAACTCCCAGGGACGGGCCACTGGCGCGCGTGCCCACGTAGGCCGTGCCGGCGCCGCCGACGAGCGGCGGCGGAACTCCGAAGTAGTAGTCGACGTAGTCCGACGTGTAATGGTTGAGCCCGAGCTCCGGCACGACATAGCCCTTGGGGAACACGAACGGCCGCGAGAACCGCAGGATTTGGTTGGTGCCGTCGTGGTGCCCGAACAGGTCGGCATATACCGTCCAGTCGACGCGGATCGAGTCGCCTCGCCAGCCGAGCGTCGGGCCTACTTCGATGGTCCAGCCGCGATCGTCTTGCCCTTCGAGCGAAGCCGACGCATTCGACGCAAAGCCCAGGTTCTGCGGTCGCCCCAGGGCGCCGAACTCCCAGCCCGAATCGCCGAGCCAGCGCACGCCGTAGCCGCCGGCGCGTGTCATGAGCACGCCTTCGTCGAACTGCGTGGGCGCAAACCGCGTCACGTAGGGGTACAGGTAGCTCGAGCTCTCTTGGTCGACATAGAGATTGTCCGAGTGGGACGTGCCGAGGCCGATCGCGTAGTCGTTGATATCGATCGCGCGCAGGTCGTCGAGCACGCCCGCGGCGGCGTGGTGCGCACCGAGCGCAGCCGCTGCGGCAACAGCGACGCGCGCTTTCGCTGCGAATCGATTCATCTGTGCGCAACTAGTCCGCGACGCCGAACGCGAGCAACACGTTGCCGGGTAGCCCACCGAAGCGCGGGTAGCCGGAGTTGACGAACACCATGCCGTCCACGATCACCGCGCCGGCGCCGTCGAGCGAGCCGCCTTTGGCGGCGACGCCGTTGATCGTGCGGTAGTCGCGCGCGGTATCGAAGTCCCACAGCAGTCGCCCATCGGCGGTTGCGAACGCGCGCAGATGGCCGTCGAGCGAGCCCGAAAACACGGCGTCCGGCGTCGCGGTGACCGCGGCCGGTTGCGCTGGGCTGCAGCCCGCGCGCGGCGGCGTGCACGGCGTGCTCGGCGCGAACCACACGCGATTGCCGTTGGTAATGTCGAGCGCCGTAAGGCCGCCGCCCTGGCTGGCGTCGAGCTGCGCGGAGCCGACCAGTGCCGCGCCGCTCACGTTCTGCAAGCGCACGACGTCCGACACTGCCGCATACACCTGCCGGCCGTCGCTCGCGGCGCCCCATTGGACGCCGCCGTTGGTTCCGCCCTTACCGACGCGGGCCTGCCACAGCGGCTTGCCACCGTTGGCCGGATCGAACGCGTACACGACGCCGGATTTCTGGCCCGCGACGAGGATGTCTGTGCCGCTCGGCGTCGGCACCAACATTGCCGAGGAGCCGAAGTCGTGATCGGGTCCGGCGTCGTCGGGACAATTCGCGCCGCGGCTGCCGCACGACGAGTTGTAGACGTCGTTTGGCGTCGTTTGCTGCGCCCACGCGATACGGCCGGTCGCGAGCTCGAGCGCGACGACGGCATCGCTCGTCGCAGTCCCCGGATGCGAGTAGTTGTCGCCGGTCGTGACGTACAGCAAGCCCCGGCGCTCGTCGATCGTCGGCGTTGACCAGATGCCCGCGCCCGACGGCCCAAACGTCGGCGTCCCGGCGGCCGTCTGGCCCGTCATTTGGGGCGGGTCGACGAGATAGGTCTTCCAGACGACGGAGCCGTCGCGAACGCGAACCGCGGTTACGCTGCCGCGAAACGTGCAGCACGGATACGCAGGATCGAGCGCGCGCGTCTCTTCCCACGAGGCGGCTGGGATGAAGGCCACGTCGTCGTGCACGGCGAACGAGCCCGTCAAGCGCGTGGCCTCGTGCTGCTCGACTCGCGTTTGCCAACGGAGGTCGCCGCTCGCGGCATTCACGCCGTAGACGCCGCCGTTCTGGTCGCTGAAGAGCAGCGTCTTGTCCGCGCCCACGGTTGCCACGGTCATTGCCGTGCGCACGGGGCCGTTGGCTTGAAAGCGCCAGTGTAAACAGCCGGTTTTCGCATCCAGCGCTTGCACGGCGCCGCCGGCGCTGCCGACGAACAGCGTGCCGTTTACGACGGTGGGCGCCGCGAACGCGATGATGTCGCCGGAAAAACCATACGCCCATTTGAGCTCGAGCCGCGGGATGTCGGCGGCGCCGAGTCCCGCGCGCTCGGCAGTTTGATAGCGCGCGTTGTCTTGCGACGGTCCCCAGCCGGCCCAGCTTGATGCCGGCGCGCCGGCCATGATGCGTTTGTCCGGCGTGCACGATGCGCTCGGCGGCGGCGCGGCGTCGCTTCCTTTGCCGAGAAATGCCGCGACGGCTTCGCGCTCGTCGCGCTTCATCGGATACGCGATGCTCATCATCAGGCCGAAGTCGAGCGTGCGCAGAATGCGCGCCGGCGACATCTCGGCCAGCGCGTCCCGCGTCGGAATCCGCGCGCCGACCTGGTCGTGGCACGACGCGCAGTACTTCGTGTAAGCGGATGCGCCGGACGCATCGCGGCGCTTCCAGAGGCGAACGGTTGCGATCGACTGCTGCACGTACCCTGGCAGATCCGGCGTCCCGGCAGGGGCCGTGAGCGCGCCTACGATCGTGTTGGTCGCGAGCTGACCGCCGACGTACTCCGGCGGCAGGTCTATCAGATCGAGGTAACAGCGGAATCCACTGACGCCCGGCTCGGGGTAGTTCTCGCGCGTCGACAGGCAGTTGCCGCGACCGGTGAACGTCACTCCGCCAAGGCTCCCTTGCGAGTAGAAATTGAACGAGCCCGGCTCGTTGGGCAGCGGGCCGAAGCACGCGTGCAACTCGCCGATCGTGCCGGCGTCGGCGTCGGTGATGAGCCCATCCGATGTGCGGGTCGCGACCGAGTGAAACGTGTAACGGTCTTCCATGATCGAGCCGGCGAAACCGGTCCGCGCAGCGTCGCAGTATGGCGTCGGCTCGACTCGCGACTCGCGCCACGAGCGGGCAATGTAGATGTCTTCGACCGAGGAGGCGTCGCCGGACGGCGGGCCTTGCGCGGCGACTTGCGACGGGAGGGCGAGGACGGTCGCCGCGAGGATGACAGCGATCGGTGCACGCATGAGAGAGGGATTTCCTTGAGCAGCGCGTTGCTGTGAGGCTGCGATTGCAGCACGAATCATACGCGCGGCAGTCGATCCGCAGCCATCGCCGGGCTACCGGACGATGCTGGGGGGCGTTACTTTGCGGGCTGATCGCCGTCCGCGGCGCGGTCGCCCGCCGGTCGAACGAGTCGTCCGGCGAAGCTCGCGACCGTCGCGACAAGCTCTTGCGGCTCGATCGGCTTTGCCATGTGCATTTGGTAGCCCGCCATGATGGCTCTCGTGCGGTCGACGGAGCGGGCGAAGGCCGTCAGCGCGATTGCCGGTAGCCTCCTGCCCTCGAGCGGCGGGAGCTGACGCACACGCCGCATGAAGTCGTAGCCGTCCATGTGGGGCATGCCGATGTCGCTGATCATGACGTCGGGGCGGTTGCTCTTCAGCATCTCGAGAGCCTGCGGAGCGCTCCCCGCGACGCGCACCTCGGCACCGCATTGCGTCAGCACCCGTTTGATGAGCTCGCGCGCGTCGGCCTCGTCATCGACGACCAAGACGTGGACGCCGGTGAGATCGATGGTCTCGGGCTGGACCGCGACGGTCGATGCAGTGGTCGGATGCTCGCGGCCCGCCGCGGAGCGCACCGGGACGAGCGGTAGGCGGACGATGAACGTGGCTCCCTTGTTCTCGCCGCGGCTCTGCGCTTGGACGGAGCCGCCATGCAACTCGACGAGCTGCTTCACGATCGACAGACCGAGCCCGAGCCCGCTGTGCGTACGCGTCGTCGACGAATTGGCCTGGCGAAAACGCTCGAACAGAAACGGCAAGAACTCGGGCTCGATGCCGATGCCCGAGTCGGTCACCGTGATTTCGATGTGCGAGTTCACCCGCTGCAATATCACGTCCACCTTACCGCCCTTCGGTGTGAACTTGACGGCGTTGGACAAGAGATTCCACACGACTTGCTGCAGCCGGCCCGGGTCGCCGGAGACCGACGCGATCGAGGGATCGATGATCTGCCGCAGGCGGATTCCTTTGGCTTCGGCCGAGGGCCGGACGGAGTCGATAGCCTGTTGCACGACGACGGACAGATCGGTTTCCTGCACGTCGAGGCGCACTTTGCCGGACACGATGCGGCTCACGTCGAGCAGGTCCTCGATGAGCCGTGCTTGCTCGCGCGCATTGCGTTGGATGGTCTCCATCCCTTGCTTGAGATCGGCTTCAGTCGCTCTGCCCGATGCGATGACCTGCGACCAGCCGAGAATCGCATTGAGCGGCGTGCGCAACTCGTGCGATAGATTGGCGAGAAATTCGTCTTTCATGAGGCTCACGCGCTGCGTCTCCGCGCGCGCGGTGCGCTCCGATTCCAATAACGACTCGCGTTCTTCGGCCAGGCGCCGCACGTCGTCGTAGAGGCGCGCATTGTCGATGGCGATGGCGGCCTGCGCCGCGATTCCTACGACCAGTCGCTCTGTGTGCTCGGTGAACACGCCGATCTCCGGGTGTCCGAAGAACAACCCGCCGATGACGTCGCCGGAACGCGAGATGACCGGTGCCGCAAGGTAGCTGCGGACGGGCAGGTGACCTTTCGGCATGCCGTGGTGAGGGGACATCTGGCCGTAGAAGGGTTCTTTCGTGATGTCGGCCGATCGTACGGAATGCGTCCCGCGAAAGGTCGGGTCGAACACGGGTGTATTCCGGGGCAAGCCGAACTTCTCGAATGCTTCGCGCGGTGCTCCGGAGAGGGTGTAGAGCAGGAACGACTCGCCCTGTTGGTTGATCACGTTGTAGAAGAACGCGCCGAACTGCGCCTTGCTCAACTGAGTTGCCGCATCCGTGACCGCTTGGACCACCGTCTGCAAGTCGAGCTCCGATGCAATCGTCTTGCCCGTTTGGTGCAGGATCTCGAGGATGCGCGTCTCGTCGCGCAACACCTGCTCCGCACGTTTGCGTTCCGTGGTCTCGCGAAAATTCCAGACCCGGCCGATGTTGCGGCCGTCGACGATCTGCATGCGCGTCGAGCGCTCGATCGTGCGGCCGTCCAACGTCTCGAGAACGTCGTGCGTCTCGGGCGGCTGCGACGCGTAAATGGTTTCGACTCGCTCGACGAATTGCTGAGGCGCCGCGAATGAGTGGCTGACGATGCCGAGAACATGGCGGTGGTCCTTGGGTTGCATCGCCGCCGCGGGGAGACGCCACATCTCCAAGAACCGTTTATTGAAGTCCGTCACCTTGCCGCTGCCATCGGTGACGAGAATGGCATCGCTCGTCGATTCGAACGTGGCGCGCATGATGGCGAGCGAGTTCGCAAGTTCTTGGGTGCGGTGCTCGAGGGACTGCTTGGCCTGTACCAGCTCGTCTTCGGCACGGCGGCGCGCGAGCAGAATGCTCTGCGCGTTTTGCAGCGCGACGGAGCGCAATACATCCTCCTCGGGCTTCTCGCGCTCGACCACGTGTTACGCCAAGATCTCTTCTGCGAGCGCCGTGCCGAGCACGCGAGCTCTGATCTTCACGAACGCCTTGTTCCGGGTAGTGGAGGCATCGTCGCAGAACGGCGAGAAGCCGCAATCGTCGGTGGTTCCGAGTTGGTCGGCGGGAATGTACGCGGCGGCTTCGAGAATGCGATCGCGCACCTCCGCAGGGCTCTCCACACGCGGGTCTATCGGCGCCACGACGCCGATGAAGATGCGGTGGTGCGGTTTCATGTGCTTCTTGATGGTTTCGAGGACCCGCTTTCGATCGCGCTCGCCCGCGAGCGCAATATAGAAATTGCGCACGTCGAGCTCGAACAGGCTCGGTAGCAGGTCGGCGTAGTCGATGTCGGCGCTGTGCGTCGAATCGCGGTCGCCGCCGGGGCACGTATGCACGCCGAGCCGTTGCCGCTCCTCGGTGGAGAAGCGCGCCAGAGCGAGGTTGTTGAGATCCACGAAGCTGTGCAGCAGATCGCCCGAGGGGTCGATTTTGACCGCCAACCGCCCTTCGGTGAAATCCACCTGCACGCAATGAGCGCCGGCAGCCAAGCAATTGCGGACCTCGAGCTCGTGCTCATCGATGAGGTCGCCGATGAACTCCTCGCGCGGGTAGCCCGGAATGGGGGTTTCGGGATACATCAGGCTCAACGCCGAAGGCGAGATGACGGCTTGCTTGACCGGCGCGCGCGCGTAACGGAGGGCGTTCTTGAGGTACCGATCGGCGTAGCGCCGATAGCGGAACGGACCGCCGGTCAGCCGCAGCATCCTACGCGTATGACCGGCTATGAACGGAATCTGGAAGCCGTGGGCATCGGTGTTGGCGAGCCCTTCCACGCTGTAGGTCCAAAAGTTTTGATACTTCCACTGCTCGCCATCTGTGATGACCGGCGAGCCAGTTGCCTCGAACTGCTTGACCGTGTCGCGAACTGCGGCGTCATACGCCGCAGCCAGGAAAGGATCGTCGTCGCCCATGCGCGTGGCGGCTTCGACCAGCGAGGCGGGGCGCGGAATGCTGCCGATGGGCTCCGTCGGGATCTTCATCGCGGATCGGACCTTTGTTCTTCGAAGATGTCTCTGCAGAGAGCAAAACGCGTGCCAGTTGCCAACGCCATGGCTCTCGACCGTCGAATACCGGCCTGCCTCAGCCGTCGTTCAAGAAATACTCGTCGCGTGGGTGAAGATCGCGGTTGAGGTCCTGCTCGGGAGCCGGCGTAGGGCGCGGCTCGCCGCGCCGCACGTGAGTGAGCTCAGCATGCTCGAGGAAGCGCTCGAGCGACGCTCGTTTCTCGGGCGACAGACCACCGTGTGGCCGGGCGCGGAAGCGCGCGAGCGCGTGGCCGCGATCCGCTGGAATCGGGTCGTTGCTCGCGATCAGGAATTCCGCGGGTCCCGGTCCGACGGCCGTGGCGACGTGCGGGAAGACTTCCG
>Ga0157380_10000954_pt1 | contig 18342 bp, 12 predicted proteins | sample S35metaG_FD_119757 | JGI IMG/M metagenome (GOLD analysis project Ga0157380, IMG submission 119757) | Switchgrass rhizosphere microbial communities from Kellogg Biological Station, Michigan, USA - S3-5 metaG | ecosystem: Host-associated > Plants > Roots > Rhizosphere > Soil | place: USA... | reverse complement strand
CTGGCAATCCATCGGCTCAATATGCCAGCTCTACTCTCCAGACGAATGCTGGAACTACCTCAAGGAAGCCGGCTATGTTGCAGATTAATGGCACACCGCTCTAGTCAGTCGATCTGACCGATGCCCTGGCAGCTCAGGTCGAACGCCGATAATCCGGCGTCCAGATATGCGGCGAGCATCGGCATATCGAGGAGCTGCTCAATCGCATCGCCTCCAGTGCTTTCGGATTCATCCACCGCCTCATCCCACTCGCTTGCGTCGTAAGTACCACGCCCAATCATGGCGAGTGCCAGCACCTCGGCGATCTCGTCGTCGGCCAGGTCTTCCAGAAGCGAGCGTACCTCGTCCTCTACGCTCGTGTTCGCCTCGTCCTCGATCACAGCATAAGGATCATCGGAATCGCTAGGATCGTCCTCATCGTCCGTCTCGATCGCCGGAACCTGCGCCTCAAGCTCGCGGGCTCGCACGATCAGCCTGCACACCGTTTCGAGTGGTACGGTCAGCTCCATCTCGCTTTCCTCGCTCGTTTCATTGACCGCCGAACGTGGCTTGGCTCAGTCAGTTCCCGGCGGGGACCGGCATCAGCGATTTCAGCGGTATCTCCGGGTCCGCAAGTCTCTCGCGGGGCGCGGCAATGCCGCCAACCACCAGTGCGCGGCCCTGCACATAATCCTTGGTTGCGTTGACGCAATCAAGCGCGATCACCTTTCCCTGCCGCAGATAGATAATGGAAAAGCTCCGCTTGGCAGGGTCGCCTCGCTGTACGATTTCGTCAAAGCCGGTCGAGAGGCCGACTGTTTGCAGACGAAGATCATATTGGTTGGACCAGAACCACGGCACGGCATGATAGGGTTGCGCCTGATCGAGGATAGCTTTCACGGCTGTTGTCGCCTGGTCATTGGCATTCTGAACTGATTCGAGCCTCATCATCGCACCGGCGGCAAAGCTGTTCACATGTGCCGCGCAGTCGCCGATCGCATAGATGTCGGGCAGGCTGGTCCGGCAGAATTCATCGACTTCCACGCCGTTACTACCCTTGGCCCCCGCAGCAAGGAGCGGCTCAACGGCGGGGATGATGCCGATCCCGACAATCACCATCTGCGCCGGCAGAAGCGTGCCGTCGGCCAGGCTCACGCCTGTCACATGTCCGGCTTCGCCTTCCAGCGAGATCACGGCCGCATTGAGACGCACATCCACGCCATGCGCGCGATGCTCCGCTTCGTAGAAGCGGGACAGCGGTTCGCCTGCGACACGTGCCAGTACGCGATCGAGCGCTTCCAGTACGGTAACGTGCTTGCCGAACTTTGACAGGACTGCGGCCGCCTCAAGGCCGATATAACCGCCACCAATGACGACGACGTCCGTCACGTCGCCGATCTCCGCGAGCATCCTGTCGGCATCCTCGCGGGTCCGCACGCCATGAACGCCGGCAAGATCGCAGCCGGGGCAGGCAATGCGCCGCGGCGCGCCACCCGTCGCCCATATCAGCTTGCCGTAGGAAAGGTGCGTGCCATCGGTCAGCGTGACCTGATGGGATGCGGCATCAACCGATGCGACCCTGCGCTTCAATAGCAGATCGACGTTGCGATCACCCCAGAAGGTCGCGGGACGGATCAGGATCCGTTCGAAAACCTTCTCGCCGGAGAAATATTCCTTGGAAAGCGGCGGGCGCTCATAGGGGGGGTCCGCTTCATCGCCCAGCAACGCTACCGACCCTTCGAAATTGAGCTGCCTGAGTGTGATCGCCGCCTGTGCCCCGCCATGTCCGGCGCCGACGATCAAAACGTCATAATGCTGCAAGCTCCCATCCCCCTTTGCTGTCCGGATTCGGGGCCGCTCTAGCGCAAACCGCCGCATCGCGCCAGTTGACCCCCGTCCACGGGCTGCCTATAGCGCCGCCTCGCCCGCGTGAAGAGCGCGGACCATGTTCGCATGGGGCGGAGTAGCTCAGCTGGTTAGAGCAGCGGAATCATAATCCGCGTGTCGGGGGTTCAAGTCCCTCCTCCGCTACCACTCAATGTTCCGGACGCTTTCACAAGCTTCCGCACATTTCCAGCAAAGCATAAAGAAAGCAGAGGGATGCGGGTGATTCATGTCCGCGTGACCCCGCTTGCTTCCACATGCAGCCAGATTTGGTGTGGGGGTATTCTGGGCGGCGCTGGAAAGGAGCGATACCTCCAATGTCTCCCAGCGAGATTCAAACCAAGAATGCCAGGCCCAGGGAGCGAGCGTACAAGCTTGCAGATGGTGGAGGCCTGTTTGAGCTGCTCGCCTTCGAGAGCAGGCAATCCGCTGATGCCATGGTGGGCGAGTCAGCGATGCAGGCTGGATCTGGTGAGGTGCGGGATGCTGGGCTGGAGGGCGTAGAGGCAACCCGAGGGGCAGCAGTCTGTGGCGCCGGAACGCCACCACCATTCCTTCTTCGTCAGGGGTCAGCACGGTCGCGGAAAGGGGTCGGCCCCATCTTCGCGTCGGCCTCGGTCGTCCGCTTGCGCCCCTTCTGCACCGTCGTCGGGTTGATTCCCCGCCGCCGGGAAAGCGCCCTTACGCTCTCTTGACTATGGCTGTATCGCTCGACGGACCGCCTCCGTAGCGCGGGCGCTTCCGTGTAGAACCTGACCCAAAGCCCCTCCCGCCAGTGATGACGATCAACCGTATCACCACTCTGCGGGACTAAGCGGCTCGCTCCTTCCGGGAAGGGGACGAGCCTAGCTTTCGTGATTGACCCTTCGTCGGAAGGTTTCCGGCAGGAACAGCACTCCGATCACCAAAGTCATGACCGCGATCCCGATCGGGTACCACAGCCCGGCATAGATATCGCCGGTCGCCGCCACCATCGCGAAGGCAATCGTCGGCAGGAAGCCGCCGAACCAGCCGTTGCCTATGTGGTAGGGCAGGCTGAGCGCGGTGTAGCGGATGCGCGCCGGGAACAGCTCGACCAGGAGCGCAGCGATCGGGCCGTAGACCATCGTCACCAGCAGTACGAGCGCGAAGAGGATGGCGACGACGAGCGGCTTGTCGAGATCAGGTGTCTCGCCCGCAGCCGGATAGCCCGCGTCCGCGAGCAGGCCCGGCAGCGCGGTGTCGAAGCTGGCCTTGTCGGTGACCGGCACCTGGGTCTCGCCGATCATCACCACGGTCGCGCCCGGTGTCGCCTCGCTGGCATAGGGAACGCCCGCCTTTGCCAGCGCCGACTTGGCGATGTCGCAGCCGGTCTTGTCGAAGGTGGTCCGGCCGATCGGATCGAACTGCACCGAGCAGCTCGCCGGGTCGGCGACCACCGTCACCGGCGAGCGCGCCTGCGCCTCGGCCAGGGCCGGGTTGGCGGCGGCGGTCAGCGCCGCGAACAGCGGGAAGTAGGTGAGGGCGGCGAGCGCGCAGCCGGTCATGATAATCGGCTTGCGGCCGATCCTGTCGCTGAGCCAGCCGAAGAACACGAAGAACGGCGTGCCGATCAGCAGCGCGGTGGCGATCAGCACGTTGGCCGTGCCGCCGTCGACCTTGAGGATCCGCTCGAGATAGAACAGCGCGTAGAATTGGCCGGTGTACCAGACCACCGCCTGCCCTGCGACCGCGCCGAGCAGCGCGACGAGCACCAGCCGGGCGTTCTTCCAGTTGCCGAACGCTTCGGTCAGCGGTGCCTTGGAGGTCGCGCCCGCGTCCTTCATCTGCTGATAGACCGGACTCTCGTTGAGCTGCAGCCGGATCCACAGCGACACGACGAGCAGGATCGCCGAGGCGAAGAACGGCAGCCGCCAGCCCCAGCTCGCGAACGCCTGCTCGCCCATCGCCGAGCGGGTGCCAATCACCACCAGCAGCGCGGCGAACAGCCCGAGCGTCGCGGTGGTCTGGATGAAGCTGGTGAAGAACCCGCGCTTCCCCTCGGGCGCGTGCTCGGCGACATAAGTCGCGGCGCCGCCGTATTGTCCCCCGAGCGCAAGGCCCTGCAGCAGCCGTAGCCCGACCAGCATCAGCGGCGCCGCGACGCCGACGCTCGCATAGCTCGGCAGCAGCCCGACTGCGAATGTCGATGCCCCCATGATCCCCATGGTGACGAGGAACGTGTTCTTGCGCCCGACGAGGTCGCCGATCCGCCCGAACACCAGCGCTCCGAACGGCCGCACCGCGAACCCTGCGGCGAACGCGGCGAGCGCGAGGATAAAGCCAGTGGACTCGTTGACGCCCGAGAAAAACTGCGCGGTGATGACCGTGGCGAGCAGGCCGTAGAGGTAGAAATCGTACCACTCGAAGATCGTGCCGAGCGACGATGCCGCGATGACCTTGACCTGCGAGCTCTTGAGCGGCGCGTCAGCGGCGAATTCGGTCATGCAGCAATCCCCTCATTCATTTTCGCCCCAGTGCCTGCCCACGCGAAACCACACAAGACCCCCCTTGTTCTGATTTGTTCTGAGTTTATCGAACGATCGCTTTTTCCATCAAGCGGCGCTGAGAAGAAGGAGAGCCCATCGACCGGCTCGGAACGGGTTCGATAGTGCTTTCGGTACCTGCCATGCGCCGCGGGGTGGCCTGTCAACTATGGCCGCCGTGCCCTTTGGCGCAACCAGTCTCGGACGGGCAGGACGTAGGCCGCGTCCGCCGGATCGTGGTTCACGATCATCCGATAGCGCGTGGCCTCGCGCCACCGCCGCGTGCCGACCGGAACCAGCGTGCCGGCGTCGACCATCGGTTGGGCGAACTGGACCGGGGCGAGGGCGATGCCCAGGCCCTGTTCCGCGGCAAGCAGCACGCTGCGCGCATCGGCGAAGGTAGGGCCGGCGGTCAGCCAGGTTTGGCGCGCCGCCCGCTCCTTCATGTCGAACCAGGCCGCCCAGCCGATCTTGCCTTCCAGGTGGAGAAGGCGGCTCGACATCGCGTCCTGCGGCGTCAGCTCGCCTTCGATCCTCGCCGCCAGCGCGGGCGCCGCGAACGGACGGTAGTCGAGCGACAGCAGCAGCTCGCCCGGTTCGTCGTCTTCCTCGGGCTCGTTAGCGGTCACCAGTATGTCGACTTCGGTCAGGTCGAGGTCGACCTCCCCGCCGCGGCTGTCGAGCCACAGGTCGGCGGAAGGAACCTCCGCGACCAGATCGGGGAAACACGGCATCAGCCAGCATTCGGCGAAAGCATGATCGCAGTAGAGGATGACCGAGTTGGGCTTGTGATAGGGGGCCAGACGATCAACGCCCTCGCGCAAGGTGCGCAGGACCTGGTGGACCGTGCGGTAGAAATCCTTGCCCGCGTCGGTGAGCACGACCTGACGATAGATCCGCCGGAACAGCGGCTGGTCGAGAGCCTCCTCGAGCGCGCGAACCTGGTGGCTGATCGCCGATTGAGAGAGGCTGAGCTCCTCGGCCGCCGCGGCGAAACTGCCCAGCCTGGCCGCCGCCTCGAACCCTTCGAGCGATTTCAGCGGAGGTGATCGGCGCGCCGTTTGACATGAATAATATTCATCATATCGGCGAAATCAACGCGTTTGGCGAAAACACCGGCCAGGCGGATAATGGGCCACACATGTCAGAAAAATGAGGTTAAGCGCCATGACGGCGGGCAAGCGGCAGGTGGAGCCGCTCACGGGGGATAAAGTTCTACCGAAAATTCTTCATGTGAGCCGCCACTCGGCGCCGCCCCATGGAGCCTCGGCCGACTTCGATCGACTGACGCGATTGCCGGTACCTCGCTTCCCTGGAGGTTCGATGCTGCGATGGCCGGTCCTGGTCGCCGCGCTGTTCCTCCTGACGCTCCGTGACAGGCTCTGGCGCCCTCCCACCACACGGAAACCTGCAGCGTCTTCCCTCGCCAGGAAACCTTTATGACGGAAATGTTCGAAGCCTGGATCAAGCAGCACGGGATCAGCGAGATCGAGTGCCTCGTTCCCGACCTAAACGGCGTGCTGCGTGGCAAGGTCTGGCCCGCCCAGAAGTTCCTGCAATCCGCGCGCAACGGTACCCTGCGCATGCCGAGCAGCGTCTTCGACGTGACGGTGACGGGCGACTATGCCGACGACAGTGCCGAGGGCTCGTTCGCGGATCCGGACATCACGCTCGCGCCCGATTTCGGCTCGATTTGCGTGGCGCCCGGTTTCAAGACTCCGACCGCGTTCGTCTTCGCAGACGCGGTCTCGCGGGACGGCACCAGTCATGAAACCGCACCGCGCCACGTGCTCCGGCGCGTCCTCGAGCGCTTTGCCGAAAGGGGCTGGTCGATCGTGGTGGCGCCGGAGCTCGAGTTCTACCTGACGCAGATCAACGCCGATCCGGATATCCCGCTCTTGCCGCCCGCGGGCCGTTCGGGCCGGCCGGAGACCGCGCCCCAGCCCTATGGCCTGGAGGCGGTGACCGAATATGAGGACATCATCGAGGACATATACGAGCGGGCCGAAGTCGCTTCGCTCCAGCTCGGCACGATGATCCACGAAGCCGGCACTGCGCAGCTCGAGATCAATTTCAATCATGGCTGCCCGATCCAGCTGTCGGATCAGATCCTGCTGTTCAAGCGGATCGTCCGGCAGGTCGCGCTCGAGCATGGTGTCTATGCCACGTTCATGGCCAAACCGATGCAGGAGCAGCCCGGCAGCGCGATGCACCTGCACGTCTCCGCGCATGACCTGGAGGGGGGAAATCTGTTCGGCTCTGCGGACGGACCGACCAATGCTTTCCGCCATTTCGTGGGAGGGCTCCAACGGTACCTGCCGCACTCGACGCCGCTCTTCGCGCCGAACGTCAATTCGTTCCGCCGGATGCAACCCAGCCATGCCGCGCCGATCAACCTGCAATGGGGCTACGACAATCGCTCCTGCGGGCTGCGCGTGCCGATCAGCGGCGCCGAGAGCATGCGGGTCGAAAACAGATTGCCGGGTGCGGACGCAAATCCCTACCTGGCGATCGCAGCGACGCTCGTGGCGGGCTATCTGGGTCTGCGCGAGAAGGCGGAACCGCTGCCCATGGTCGAAGGAAACGCCTACCTCTTCGAGCGGACATTGCCGGGCGGCCTGGACGTGGCGCTCGAACGCATGGCGGCGTGCAAGGAGATCCGGGAACTGTTCGGTGCAATGTTCATCGATGCCTTCCTGCGCATCAAGGCCAAGGAGCTGGATGCATTCCAGCGGGTAATCAGCTCGTGGGAGCGCGACCATCTTCTGTTGAAGGTCTGACACGACAGCAGAAGGAAAGGGGAAAGCTCCGGCACTCGGCCGGATGGTTTGAGATGGCCGGATGTCAAATGGACAAAAAGGCACCTGTGCGTGCAACATTTGCCGATAGTCGCGTTTTCATGAAACATGCCGGCATGAACTTGACCCAACTCCTGGATCGCCGTGACAAGTCGCTGGGGGCGGGCGCGGAACTCTTCTACAGCGATCCGATCGAGCTGGTCCGCGGCGAAGGCGCCCATTTGTTCGACCGCACGGGCCGGCGCTATGTCGACTTCTACAACAATGTTCCCGCCGTCGGCCACGGCAATGCGCGCGTGGCCGATGCGATTTCGCTGCAGCAGCGCACGCTCAACGTCCATAGCCGCTACGTCCACGAAAGCGTGATTGTCTATGCGGAACGGCTAGCGGCCCTGCACGATCCAGCCATCGAAAGCATCGTCTTCAGCTGCAGCGGCACCGAGGCGAACGAGGTGGCTATCCAGATGGCGCGCATTGCGACAGGCAAGCGGGGGATCGTATGTTCCGATGCAGCCTATCACGGCAACAGCGAGCTGGTCGGACGGCTTACCAATGTGGGGCGAGGTCAGCCGGAAAGCGCGGATGTCCACGCCTTTCCCTTCCCCGATAGCTATCGGCCGATCGTTTCGGGGTTGAGCGAGGAAGAGCTCGCGGACGAGTATCTTGCCCGGATCGGCGACGCCATCGCTCGCTTCGAGGCGTCGGGTGTCGGATTTGCCGGCATGCTCGTCTGTTCGATCTTCGCCAATGAAGGGCTGCCCGATTTGCCCGCCGGTTTCATGAAACGCGCGGCTGATCTGGTTCGCCAGGCCGGCGGGCTGATGATCGCCGACGAGGTTCAGGCTGGATTTGGCCGCACGGGCCACTGGTGGGGCTACCAGGCCACAGGCTTCACGCCCGACATCGTCGTGATGGGCAAGCCGATGGGGAATGGCGTGCCGATATCCGGAACCGGGGCGAGCCACGCGATCGTCGATGGGTTCCGGGCCAGGGTGGACCATTTCAATACGACCGCCTCCACGCCGCTCCAGGCAGCCGCAGGCATAGCCGTCCTGGACGAACTGGAAGAGAAGCGCCTTCTGGAAAGCGCGCGTGAGCTCGGACAAATGCTCAAGGACGGAGTTGCGCGGATCGCCGCTGGCAATACGCGTCTGGGTGACGTGCGCGGGCACGGGCTGTTCGTTGTCGCCGACGTGGTGACCGACAAGGAGAACCGGACGCCGGACCCGGCCCTAGCGGCCGCCATCTCCGAACGGCTGAAGAATCTCGGATTTTTGACGGCTACCGCCGGCGCCTACAAGAACCTCGTCAAGATCCGGCCGCCATTGGTCGTCCAGCGCGAAGACATCGATGGCTTTCTGGCGACCTTCGAGGCGGTGATGGTCGAGGTGGATGCCGCATGCTGACCGTCCCGGCCTTCATCGAGCCCGTTCGGATCGCGCTGCAACAGTTCGGCGTCGATGCGGCCGACGTCAAGCTGGCCGCCCAGGCGGAGAACGTGACCTTCAAGGTCGTCGACAAGGCCGGCGATGCCTACACGCTTCGCTTTCACAGGCCGGGCTACAACGAGCTCGCGGATCTCGAGTGCGAGCGTATCTGGACCAGGGCGCTGGCACAGGCCGGCATCCAGGTCCCCGAGCCGATTCCGGCGCGCGATGGCCGCAACTACCTCGAAATCGAAGTGCCCAACCTGGCGGAGCGTCGCTGGGTGAGTCTGGCGCGGTGGGTCGAGGGAGAGATCCTTTTGCCGATAGTGCGGGATGCCGGGACGCCCCTGGAGCGGTTGCGGGGCCATTTCCGAGAGCTGGGCGCCATGATCGCCGCGATGCACAATCAGGCGACGCGCTGGCAGCCGCCTGCCGGCTTTCGCCGCCGCAGGCTCGACGCCGACGGGCTGGCGGGACCGGACCCGCTGTGGGGCCGGTTCTGGGAGCATGAAATGCTCACGCCGGATGAAAGCACCTTGCTCGCCGAGATGGGCAAGCAACTCCATGCGGTACTGATACAATATGGCCAGGAAAATGCGCGCTTCAGCGTGATCCATGCCGACCTTCATCCGGGCAATGTGCTCGTCAACGGCGACACGCTCGCGGCGATCGATTTCGATGACACGGCGTTCGGCTGGCATATGTTCGATCTCGCCGTCGCCCTTCATCAATGCCAGGATCTGCCCCATTTCCCCTCTATCTATGCCGCTTGCCTGGCGGGCTATTGCAGCGTCAGGTCGGTGGCGGAGGAGGATCTGCTGATGATCCCGACGTTCCTGTTGATGCGTGGTCTGTCCGAGATCGGCTGGTTCGGGGACAGGCCCGAGAACACGACACCTGAGGAAATGATGGCGATGAAGGACTTCGTCGTGGCGCAATGCCACACCTATCGTGCGGGTATCCTCACCGCGGAAATCGACGCCTTCAGGCATTCCAGTGTCGCTGCAAGCGAAAGCGGGATGCTGTGATCAAGCGGTGGATGAAGATTGGCAAAGTCGCGCTGTTGGCCGCAGCGATCGTCGCGGTTCAGACGGCGACGGCCAATGCGAATGAAAGCGGCGGTCCGGTTTGGGTGCCGGCCTATTTGTCGTCGCCATCTAATCCGATCGTCGACGTTCCGCCCGAAGTGATCCCGCCGCCGCAGGAAATCCAGGGGACGGTTCGATACAAGTTGACGCTTTGGGCCGAAGGCGAGCGTCTGGCGCTGCGCCTTTCCAACGAAGCAGGAAAGAAACCCCTTCGCATCGATCACGTCACCGTTGCGCTGGACGCGGGAACTACCCAGAAGTTTGTCGACGTGACGTTCGGTGGGTCACGCTCGGTGGTCATGCCTGCCGGCGCGCCAGCGGTGAGCGATCCTGTTTCCCTCGCCGTGAAGCCTGGTTCGGAGCTACTCGTCAGCCTCTACCTGCCCGAGCCGTACACGCATGCGCAATCCGATAGCGTCCGTCCGGTCGAATATAGCCCGGCGGCGGACGAAACAGCGTCGCAGTCTCCACCGAACGCGCAGACCTTGTTTGTGCGGCCGATCGTCTCGGCCGTTCTGGCCTTGACGGAATCTCCGCGCCAGAAAGTGATCGTCGCGTTCGGCGATTCGATTACCGATGGCTACGGGATGAAGTCGGTCAACTTTCGCGGGTGGCCCGAATTGCTTGCTGGGCGGTTTGTCAAAGAGCCGACCTCGAGGGCCGTTGTCGTCAACGCAGGCATCTCAGGCAATCGCCTGCTCGCCGATGGTTGGGGTATATCCGCCCTGGCCCGGTTCGATCGCGACGTCCTATCGTTCCCTTCCGTCACGCACGTGATACTTCTCGAAGGGATAAACGATATCGGCATGGCCCGCTCGCCAGACGCGATCCCGCCGACGTCTCAGGACCTTGCCGGAGCATACCGGCAATTGATCGCTCGAGCGCATCAGCGTGGGATTGACGTGGTCTGTGGCACGCTACTTCCGTTCGGAGATTCGTTCTATTTTACAGAGCAAACCGAGCAGCTGAGGCAGCAGGCAAACGCCTGGCTCCGCAGCAGCGGCGAGTGCGATGCGCTCATCGACTTCGACGAGGCGATGCGCGATCCCGCACGCCCTCGCAGACTTCGGGCCGAGTATGATTCCGGCGATCAACTCCACCCGAACGACGCCGGCTATCGCGCGATGGCCGACTTGATCGACCTCAAGCTTTTCCGCTGAGCGCCCGTCTTACCTGCCGATCCCGGCCGCTGAGAGCAGGCATCTGACGAATTCGGTTTCGGCGGGAGCAGGGGACTTGCTTTTTCGCGTAACCGCAGCGAACTGGAATTCGGCGCACCATTCCGAAGGCCTGATGGCGCGCAATTCGCCCTTGTCCACCCAGTTCTCGGCATAGCGCTCCGGGAGGAAGCCGATGTGGGCGCCGCTGAGGATCAGTATGGCAATGGCCTCGACATGGAAGGCGCTGACATGATGCTTCAGTTTGTCATTCTTTTCCTGGAACTCCGCATCGACGGTATAGGCCTTTCGAACGTAGCTGCAGCTTGAGAGCGTTACGTCGTCAATATCCTCGTCAGGCCGCTTGAAAAGCGGATGATTGCGGCCACAATAAAGGTAACTGGTTTCATTGAACAATTTCTTATATTGAAGAGCATCAATTTGATGCATGATCGGAGTTATTCCGACCTGAATGGAGCCGTCGATCAATCTTCTTTCGAGTTCATCCGGCGATAGAACCTGAACTATCAGATTAACTTCTTCTGCCAACTCCGAAAACTTCGCAAATGCACCACTGAGATTGAATTCGGTGTCCCAGATCAAGTTATCGACCATGCCGACGTTCAGGTCGCCGCTCACGATGCCGTGCAGCGCCGCCATCTCGTGCTGGAAATCGTCGAGCGAATGCATCAGACCCAGGAGGGCCTTGAACACCTTCATGCCGTTGTTTGTAAGGCTGAACCCGCTGCGACCTCGCTCGCAGAGCCGCGTGCCCAGCCGCGTTTCCAGATCGGCCAGATGAGTGCTTATCGTGGACCGGCCTATGCCGAGCTGGATTTCGGCCGCCGCCAAGCCGCCGCATTCGACGACGGCCTTGAAAATACGAAGCAAGCGGATATCGACGTCGCTTACCCGGCCAAGCTTGACCTTGCGTGATCCCATGGAGACTCCAGCCCGCGTCGCACCTTTGACAGTTCGGCATCCGATCCGAAAGGGTTGATACCTTCTGACTTCTGCGCGCCCGACCCCGATTTATCAACCTCCGTCAACCAAACGAAAATGCGTATGCGCATTTTGGAGCTGTTCTTCATGCACGAAATGTTGTCTTCGGTCGCACCCGAGACCAGCTTGACGCAGCTCTTGGACCTGGTGGATGACAGAGCGGTCAGGGGCTTCGTCTGCCGTTCCCACGACTTGCTGATCGATGGCAAATGGATGCGGGCGAGCTCCGGCAAAGTGCTCGAAGTGTCGGAGCCTTCGACGGAAGGGGTGTTGGGATCCATAGCTGCGGCGGAGGCCGAAGACGTCGCGCTCGCCGTGGATTCGGCCTGGCGGGCATTCGATGACGGACGATGGTCGCGCCTCACTCCCGCCAAACGAGAGGCGCGGCTTCATCGCCTCGCCGACCTTATGCAGGAGGACGCTGAGGCTCTTGCAACGATCGAGACGCTGGATAACGGCAAGCCGCTCACGACCTCGCGGGAAATCGACATCCCGGATGCCATTCGATGTGTCCGCTACATGGCCGGCTGGCCCACGAAAATCGACGGACGCAACGTCACCGTTTCGGCATCCAATTCACCACTCGCCCTTACGATGAAAGAACCGGTCGGGGTGGTAGCGGCGATCACGCCCTGGAACTTTCCGCTCTGCATGGCCGTGCAGAAAGTCGCGCCCGCGCTCGCTGCAGGCTGCACGGTGGTTCTCAAGCCGGCGGAGCAGACCTCTCTGACGGCATTGCGCCTGGGGGCCCTCGCACTGGAGGCCGGAATCCCCGATGGGGTGCTTAACGTCGTGACCGGGCTGGGCGACTCTGCGGGTGAGGCCTTGGTGCGGAATCCGCTGATCGCCAAGATCAGCTTTACGGGGTCGACCGCGAGCGGCATCCGGATCGGCAAGATGGCGATGGACAATATGACCAGGCTGACCCTTGAGCTTGGTGGCAAATCCCCGATGATCGTGCTTCCCGACTGCGATCTGGACCTGGCGGCGCAGGGCGTGATTGACGGACTCTTCTTCAACGCCGGTCAGGTCTGCTCCGCCGCTTCTCGACTCTATGTCCACGCCGATATTCACGACATATTGCTCGATAAGGTGGCTGCGAGAGTTACGACGCTCCGGCTTGGACACGGCCTTGATCCCGCGACCGACATGGGGCCGCTTGTTTCCGCCGCTCAACGCGACCGGGTTCGTCGCTACATCGATCAAGGCGGCAAGGATGGTGCGCAACGGATCGGCGGAAGCCTGTGGGATGGTGCGGGCTGGTTCGTTCGGCCAACAATTTTCACGCATCTCGATCCGGGCAGCGCGGTAATGCGGGAAGAGATATTCGGGCCCGTGGTTGGAGTCGTCGCGTTCCGCGAGATGGATGAGGTCGTCCGATGCGCCAATGATAGTCGCTTCGGCCTCGCCGCGAGTATTTGGTCGAACGACCTTCTCCAGGTGCGCGCTCTGGCAAGCCGGCTGCGCGCCGGCACGATCTGGGTCAATGCACACAACCCGGTCGATCCAGCCCTTCCTTTCGGTGGTTATGGGCTTTCCGGCTTTGGTCGGGAAGGCGGGCCGGAAGGTCTCGACGCCTATCTCGAAACCAAGGCGGTGTGGATCAACTGAGCGGGTTGATCAGAAGAGTCCGTGTCCGATGAAGTTATGGGCGACCATCGATAGCGTCTTTGTCGGGGTCAAGTTCAATATGGCCTCGCGTCAGTTTCAAATATTGATAACCAAATTTCAGACATCTCACCTAGTCTAGCTTGTGCGGATTGGTGCCTGCAGCAATCAGAAATACTGCCGGAAAATTCAATCATATAGAGGCAAATAACAGAGTCCGAAGAAATTCGAAGCGAAACCGGCCGCATAGAGAAATCACAACCGCGCTACGGATTCCAGTAAGACTTATCCAAGGGGGTTAGAATATGCGCTACGCTCAGATTTCCACCTATACTGCTGCCTTATTGGCAGGGACGGCGCTAGCCATACCTGGAACGGCGTTCGCGGCGGATCAGGCCAGCCAGGTTTCCAATGCGAACGAAACCCCTTCTGCGAACACCGGCAGTTCGACAAATACGGGCGGCGAAATCATCGTCACGGCAAGCCGGCGCGCGCAATCCGTCACCAGCGTGCCATACAACATTTCCGCGGTGACGACAGAGACGCTCGCCCGCAACGGAGTTGCGGACATGGCGAAGCTGGCGAGGAGCGTTCCGGGCGTTGTCATGATTGATCGTGGGCCACGCGAAGCCAGCGCAAACAACACCATTGTCATACGTGGCATCGCCACCACCGGCGCGGGCGCTCTCGCCACGGCATCTCAGACGGCCGATACCGTATCGACCTATATCGGCGAAGCGCCGCTCTACGTGAACATGGCGATCAAGGATGTCGAGCGGGTGGAGGTGCTGCGCGGGCCGCAGGGCACGCTCTACGGGTCCGGTTCGCTGGGGGGCACGATCCGCTTCATTTTCAACCGACCGAGCACAAACGGCTTTTCGGCAAGCTTTGACGGATCGCTGGCCGGCACCCGCAAAGGTTCTGTCAGCGGGTCCGGAGACGTGATCGTCAATGTACCGCTGGGCGAGAACTTGGCCCTGCGCGCCGTCGGAAGCTATACGCACGGCGGCGGCTATGTCGATCAGAAGTTCCTGTTCCAGCGCGATGGTGCTCACGGCCCGGCCACCAACTCCAATCCGGCAGACATTCTCAACGGCGCCCCAATCATCGAGCCGAAGAAGGACGTGAACTGGTCCGACATCTACTTCGGCCGCGTGTCCGTGCGGGCGACGCCATCCGCCAATATCGATCTGCAGCTCAACTACCAATATCAGCACGCGAAGGTCGGCGGCGCGGGCGGGGTCAATCCGGGGTATAACGGCAACGACTGGTATGAGGGATCCCAACGGCTACTGGACCCACTTCAAAGCGACACGCATCTGGTCAATCTCGACGCCAGCATTGATTTCGGATTCGCCACTTTGACCTCGTCATCTTCCTATTACGATGACAAAATCAGCTCGAGCCGTGACAATACGAGCCCCGGGGAACTTAACGGCTATGGTGTGTTCTATCGTGGTAGCCCTCGCTTCATCGAGGAAGCGCTGGACTTAAATACCAACAAGGGATTCGTCCAGGAAGTTCGCCTGAACTCCAACGGCAAGACACCGCTGCAATATGTTCTCGGCGCCTTCTATCAGAAAACCAAACGGTTCCTGCGGCTGGATGACGTCATGCCGGGATATTCGGAATGGCGCCGGGCGGATGGCAACAACCCGTTCGGCCCGGATGCAGGCCCGCTCCCGGCGGACTTCCAGTTGCCTGCCAATGACCGCGATTACCTGACCGAGGAAACCCAGAACTTCCGCGAGGTCGCGCTGTTCGGTGAACTTACCTACAATATCTCGGAACGGTGGCAGGTGACCGGTGGCGCTCGCATCTTCTGGCAGCGTTTCAGGGATCGGGCATCATTCCTCCTGCCCCAGGCGGAAATCATCTTCGGCCCGGGGTCCGGTTCGGCCTCTGGGGACACTCAGATCACGCCGTCGGATCACATCTTCAAGGTGAACACGTCCTACGAAGTGGTAGATAATGTCCGCGTCTACGGCACCTTTTCTCAGGGCTTCCGCCGTGGCGGCGCTACCGCCCTGCCCAACGTGGGGCCCTTTGCCGAGCGCCCCGAACTGAGCAGCTACAAGGCCGACACGATCAACAATTACGAACTGGGCCTGAAGGGAAGACTGGCCGGGTCCCTGAGCTTTTCAACCGCGATCTTCCAGATTGACTGGAAGGACATTCAGCTTCCGTTGCAGACCGTGGCTTCCGGGCAGGATTTCGTCGCCAATGGTGGCCGGGCACGTTCCAGGGGCTTTGAACTGGAGACCAATTGGCAAGTGTCCCCGCTGCTCTCCGTGAACCTGGGTTATGCGTATACCGACGCCCAGCTGATAGACAGTTTCGAGATTCGCAGCTTGGATGCCGCCCTGACCGATCAGATGGGGGGCATTGCCGGTTCGGGTATCGCCGGCAGCCCTACACCGGGCACGCCAAAGCACAGTGCGACGCTCGCGATCGACTATCGCCACGAATTTTCGGGCGACCGCGCGCTCCTGTTCCATATTGACGGCAATTATCGATCGAAGGTGCTGCGCAACCTCGCAAGCAGTATTACGGATGCATATTATCTGAAGGGCTATTCCATGTGGAACCCGTCGGTGACCTATGAAACTTCACAATGGTCCGTGACGGGTTTTGTGGACAATGTGTTCAATGTGCGAGGTGTCTCCAGCATTGATTCGCTGACCCCGGACGTTGCCAGCCGCCAACGCGCGATCTTCATCTCCCGGCCGATCACGGCGGGGATTCGCTTCAATATCAGGTTCGGAGAAGCCGCCAGATAGCGCGAAAGCGGCATGCGATGAAGGAGCGGCGGGTGATGAAGCGGACGGCGACACTGTTTGCGGCGGCGATTCTTGGGTTTTTCGATGCAACGGGCCAGGCACGGGAAAGTGCCAGGTCTGTTTGGGTGCCGGCCTATGTGTCGTCGCCGGCGGCGCCGATCGTGAACGTCCCGCCCGAAGTCATCCCGCCGCCGCAGGAAATTCGTGGAACGGTTCGCTACAAGCTCACGCTATGGGCAGAGGGCGATACCGTTGCGCTTCGGCTAACTAACGAGGCAGGAACCAAGCCGCTGCGCATCGGCCGCGTAACAGTGGCCTTGGAACAGGGAGCGAACCGCAAACCTGTCGATGCCACATTCGCACGATCGAATTCGGTTCTCATTCCAGCCGGCGCGCCGGCCATGAGCGATCCCATCCCCATTCGTGTGAAGCCCGGTTCCAACCTTCTGGTGAGCGTTTACTTGCCTGAGACCTTTACCCATACGCAGGCAGACGGCACCCGCCCGACCGAATACCGCCCCGACGTCGACGCGACCGCCTCGTTGACGCTGCCGGGCGCGCAATCGCTGTTCGTTCGTCCGATCGTCTCGGCCATTCTTGTCTTGTCGAAGTCCCCACGGCGCCAGGCGATTGTCACCTTCGGAGATTCAATCACGGACGGCACCGGCGCCAAATCTCCCGATATTCGTGGATGGCCCGATCTGCTTGCGGCGCGGCTTTGGAAAGAACCCATCGCGAAGGGTGTCGTCGTGAACGCCGGAGTTTCGGGTAATCAACTTCTCGCTGACGGTTGGGGGATATCGGCACTCAGCCGCTTCGATCGGGACGTTCTGTCGCTTCCCTCTGTCAGGCACATGATCCTACTTGAAGGGATCAACGACATCGGCTCGGAAGACAGAAAGCCGCTTGATCCGCTTCTGATCACATTTGGGGACCTGGTCGGCGCATATCAGCAGTTAATATCAAGAGCACATCAGCATGGGATTCGCGTTGCCTGCGCCACCATCCTTCCGTTCGGAAACTCCTTCTACTTTTCTGCCGAGAAGGAACGGCTGCGGCAGCAGGTAAATGCCTGGTTCCGCAGCAGCCGCGAATGCGACGCAGTCATCGACTTTGATAAAGCGATGCGCGACCCTTCGGCCCCCAGCCACCTTCACACGCGATATGACTCCGGAGATCACCTTCATCCCAATGATGACGGTTATCGCGTGATGGCCGATTTCATTGATCTGCGGATTTTTCGGTGACGATGCCGGGCTGTTCCTGAGCCGGCAGATGATGGCCATCTTCGAACAGTCCCTTACCAGCCGAAGTCTACCGGCGGCGAACACCAGTAGCGTCTCTGCTGCAGCCAAGTTCGATATGGCGTCGATTCAGTTTCAAATCCTGAGAACCAAAGCTCGAAAAGTCGACCTATCTCTCTCTCGGGGATGGCCGGCGCTGTGCAAAGTCAACTGTCGCTTCGGCCACGAGGAGAACGGCGATCATCACCGAAGCACCTCGACATGATTTGGCGATGACTGCCCCCGGCAGCATACGGATTGATGGGGAGCGACTATGGGCGCGGCTGCAGGAGATGGCCGCGATTGGAGCGACACCGAACGGCGGTTGCAACAGGCAGGCCCTCACCGATCTGGACGGGCAGGGCCGAGACCTGTTCGTCCGGTGGGCGAAAACGGCAGGCTGTACGATCGCCGTCGATCAGGTGGGCAACATCTTCGCGCGACGTGAGGGCACCGATCCAGGCGCCGATCCTGTGATGGCCGGTAGTCACCTCGACACGCAGGCGACCGGAGGAAAATTCGACGGTGTTTACGGGGTCCTCGCTGGCCTCGAGGTGCTCGAGACTCTGCATGACGCAAGGGTGGAAACCAGGCGGCCCATCGAAGTTGCCGTCTGGACAAACGAAGAGGGGTGCAGGTTCGCGCCCGCGATGCTCGGCTCGGGCGTCGTTGCCGGAACCTATGACCTGGATTTTGCCTACAGCCGGCGCGACAAGGACGGCCTCGCTTTCGGAGACGAACTACGGCGCATCGGCTACCTGGGGGAGTTGCCTGCTGCGCCCAGGAATATTGCCGCCATCTTCGAGGCTCACATCGAGCAAGGACCGATCCT
>Ga0157380_10000953_pt1 | contig 18358 bp, 16 predicted proteins | sample S35metaG_FD_119757 | JGI IMG/M metagenome (GOLD analysis project Ga0157380, IMG submission 119757) | Switchgrass rhizosphere microbial communities from Kellogg Biological Station, Michigan, USA - S3-5 metaG | ecosystem: Host-associated > Plants > Roots > Rhizosphere > Soil | place: USA... | reverse complement strand
GCATTATTATACTGTGAGTAATATTCAATCGGGATCACCATGTTTAATCCGTCGTTACCACCATTCATCTGAATGATCACAAAAACCTTATCTGTATCAGTAGTGGCTCCTAATAATGCCTGCATCAATGGAGAATTACTCGTATACGCCTTTACGGATAATCCATTGATCAGCGCAGGAATGGTTACTGCCGCGGGAAGGGATTGTTTAAAAAAATCTCTGCGTTTCATAGTTATTGATTTAACCGTTTAGGCGAGTTGATATTCGGCCAGGTTCATAAAATATTTATAGAGGTTCTTCAATCTGTTATTAACTACATCATAAGCAGTTGCATCAGATGGGTTACCAATATGAGCGTTCCATGCATTCGTCCAGTAATAGTCCTGTGTCTGATTGGTTAGTAAGATTTGTTGTTTGATCGTTTGCTTCGACTGATCTGAAATCGGAACACGATAGAGAATATCCAACGCGTCATTAATCAACAGGTTGGGATCAGATGGATTTGGTAACGATTTCGTAAATGCAACCGCATCGATCACAATTGTTTTTCCCCCTTGTGTAAATCCACTGGTGATCATTGCATCGGTAAACAGATTGCGTTTGGGCAATGTATCTGCGTTAATCCACATTTCATAGAATTGCGGCACCTGGTAATAAGCAGACCAACCCGATACACTGGGTGGATCGAGAAGATTTTGTTGTAATAAGCTTGCCAGTTCGCGGATACGATCCCACATATTATACTGAGCGATATAATCTGTTCCATTTGGAAACACAACAGCAAACTCACGACAAGTACCGACCAGATTCTCAATAGGGCTTTTAATTAAACATCCCTGATTAAGCGGATCAAAAAAATGTTCACTTTTCAGTAAAGCGGACAAAACCGGTTTTATTTCCCAGTTAGCATTCCTTAATTGTAGCGCCAGTGGTTTAATTACGTTTGTTTCAGTGTCGGCATCAATGGTATAATAGCATAACCATCTGTAAAACTTTCGTACAATGAATTCGGAAACTTCTACAGATTTACCGAATATCATATTCAGCAGATCGTCTAATTCCACATCACCGGCTGTTGCATCGGTACGACCGGCGATGGCAGTATTATTATAGAAAGAAGAGAATTGCTTACTATTTTTATCGTGTCTGTTAATTTTGAAAACTACTGTTTCTGTAGTGCCATCTACATCCCAACCTGTTAATACCCTGGCCGCTGTTATTACATCACTTTCCGTGTAATTGGGATTATTCTCTTTACCAACCGTAAACAACTCCTGCAATTCACGGGCGTAATTTTCATCAGGTGCACCTGCTGTATTTAAATTACCGTTCAGGTAAAGCAACATCGCAGGATCAACCGTGACTGCCCGAACCAATTGTTTAAAATTACCAAGCGCATTTTGACGTAACAGCGAAATATGTTTATATCCAAAAGTGGCAGCACCATAAATATTGACTTCCGTGCTAAAATGATTATGCCAGAACAGTGTCATTTTCTCTAATAGGCTCCTATCCTGGTTAAGCATTAAACCGGTCCACCACGATTTCAAAGAAGCTACCCTCTTCGCATTGGCTGTTCCGTCTTTTGTAATTGTGTTTACCCAGGTTGTTCCCTGCGCAACTGTTATATCCGCATCCGTTGGATCAATATCATCATTGTTATAATCTTTCAATGGTGGCGGAGGTAGCGATGCAGGAACAGTAAGTAAGATATCAATTGCCTGCGAAGGTGACATCGTTCTGAAGTAATCCATATCTGCCTTGGCAGAACCAAACATCGTTCTCTTTAAAAGATGGGAAATTTCTTTATTGGTCCATGGACCCGTATAGGGATTTAATCCTGAATTAATTCCTCTAAGACCCTCTTCAACGTTGGGTACAACAATGGCATTGTTTTTTTTCAGGGAGAGGAAGTCTCTTCTGTCCATAAGCATTATTATTTTAACGACTTTTCAATGTGGATATTAAGACCTAATGATTTCGGTTTATATTCAAAAATGTTGCCATAGACGACTAAGCACTTAAACAACGTAGTTTTTCATAGATAATTGGTACAAATACCAAAAAAAAGGCCCCGACCGTTGGGTCGGGGCCGAAAAATAATTCTGTTCTTCTATGCAATATTTTCAATAATACCAGCGATGCCCTGGCCTCCACCTACGCAGGCTGTAACAATTCCGTATTTCTTATTCAATCTTTTAAGATCATGAGTAATCTGTACAGTTAGTTTGCAACCGGTACAACCCAATGGATGTCCTAATGCAATAGCGCCACCATTGATATTTACAATATCAGGGTTGATTTCTAATTTTCTGATAACTGCCAATGCCTGCGAAGCAAATGCTTCATTCAATTCAACTAAATCAATCTGTGCCAATTTCATATTCGCCTGCTTCAATACTTTTGGAACGGCCTCTACCGGGCCGATTCCCATAACTCTTGGATGTACTCCCGCAGAAGTACAAGCTACTAAACGGGCAATCGGTTTAAGTCCGAGTTCCTTCACCATCTTTTCACTCATCACTATCACAAATGATGAGCCATCCGATGTTTGGGAAGAATTACCAGCGGTTACTGTTCCATTCACCGCGAAAGCGGGCTTTAATTTTGCTAGCACTTCTGTACTCGTATCTGCACGCGGCCCTTCATCAGTATCTATAACAAAACTTCTTTTTTGTTTTTTATTTTTTTCATCGAGATAAATCTCTTCTACATTAACTGGCAGTATACCCGGTTTAAAATAACCTTTCTGGATAGCGTTAATTGCTTTGATATGCGAGTTATAAGAGAACTGGTCCTGGTCTTCGCGACTTACCCCGTATTCTTTAGCAACCGCTTCCGCAGTAAGCCCCATACTCAAATAATAATCAGGTTCATCTTTTGCTATTGAATAGGCTGGAACTGTTTTCCAACCCGCCGTTGGTACCATACTCATGCTTTCCGTTCCTCCTGCTACAATACATTCTGCCTGACCCATACGAATCTTTGCAGTGGCAATTGCAATGGTCTCCAATCCTGAAGCGCAATAACGATTAACCGTCATACCCGGAACTTCATAACCCAATGCTCTTGCGGCAATGATTCTTCCTACCTGCAATCCTTGTTCCGCTTCAGGTACCGCGTTCCCTACAATGACATCGTCAATTCTTTTCGCATCTAATTGCGGAACAGATGCCAGCAATCCTTTGATTACTGTAATAGCGAGGTCATCGGGCCGGGTGAACCTGAACCCGCCTCTTTTTGCTTTGCCTACCGCGGTGCGATAACCCGCAACAATATAAGCTTCCTGCATATGGACTTTATTTAGAAACTAAAGGTATGCAATTTTCCCGAATAGTTGCATGAACAACTAATTATTAAAGTTTAAAATGTTCGATCACTTCAACAGGAAATAGTTTTTTGACTAATTCACTATTGCCATTATATTCCAGAAAAAGCCAGGGCTTAGAAGGATCTTTTATGGCTATTAAAACATCTGATCCTTTAGTGATAAATTGCTTAGTGCTTGCATTATAGCTGACATCTTTACCGATATCTACACTCCTAATCGTAGATAGCATCGAGCTAATATATGCAGTATCCAATAACCTGCTTTCATCTTTATAGCTTAAAATCGTTACCATATAATAATCTACTTTACAGTATTTCACACCCTTCAATGTAAAAGGATCACTGATTGAACGATTCTCGATTTTCCCAATCGTTGTTTTCGTCGTATTATTATCATAATAAATTTTTTTACTCTCAATTATCCTGTATTCCGGGGCCAGTTCAAAAAGATTGGGATGCATATATTCCATCATTCTCTCAATATTTAATTCAAGGTACAGGCGTGTGTAATCCTTCAGGCGCCGGGTAAGTGAATTATCAGTTTGAGAAAATCCCGCAATAGAAACTAAGAGAATAATAAATAAATAGAAGAGTTTTTTCATAGTTGAATATTATATTACGACAAGTGTAGTTTTTTTAATGATTAAATCCAAATAACAGCTCTTAACGAAAATGCAATCTTTTTTGAGGTTATCGCATTATCTTGCGCAGCATTATGTACAAGCTAATCCGCTCATTTCTTTTTTGTTTTGATGCCGAAGCTGTTCATCATTTCGCTATGAATATGCTGAAAGCCGCTTGTTCAATTGGCCTTCTTAAAAAAATGATAACCCGTTCATTCCGTCCAACACTTGATCCTAAACAACTTTGGAAAATTAATTTTACCAACCGGGTAGGACTGGCAGCAGGATTTGATAAGAACGCGAAGTATTTAAGGGAACTTGAAGCGCTTGGGTTTGGATTTGTTGAAATTGGTACCGTTACTCCTATTGCCCAGGCGGGCAACGAAAAGCCAAGATTATTCCGGTTACCAAAAGATAAAGCGCTTATTAATCGGATGGGCTTTAATAATGATGGAGTAGAGATTATCGCTAAACGCCTGGCTGACTGGAACGCGGAATCTACCTCACGACTCCCGACTCCGAACTCCAGGCTACTCATTGGGGGGAATATTGGTAAGAATAAAATTACTCCCAACGAAGATGCCTGGAAAGATTATGAAATTTGCTTCATCGGTTTATTCAATTGGGTAGATTATTTTGTAGTGAATGTAAGCTCACCCAATACACCCGGGTTACGCGAATTACAGGAGAAGGACTCTCTACGTAAAATTCTAACACACCTGCAATCCATCAATAAACAAAAATCAAGTCCAAAGCCTTTATTACTTAAAATTGCGCCCGACCTGACCCAATCTCAAATTGATGATGTAATAGATCTCGCCATGGAAATTAATTTAGATGGATTGGTAGCCGCGAATACAACGATCAGCCGTGAAAATTTACTTACAAGCAAAGATGAATTAAATAAGATTGGCGCGGGTGGATTGAGTGGCAAGCCACTTACACAAAGATCCACAGAGATCGTTCGTTATATTCACGCAAAAACAAAAGGACAGGTGCCTATCATAGCTTCGGGTGGAATATTTACAGCGGTTGATGCAAAAGAAAAATTTGAGGCTGGTGCATCGTTGGTGCAGGTATGGACAGGGTTTATATATGAAGGACCCGGGATTGTGAGGAAGTTGCTTAAATGAAGAATTAAGAATGAAAAATAATGAATGAAAAAGGGTTCTAAATTTAAACAGTATGCTTAAATATAGAACCCTTCTTCATTTTTCATTCTTAATTCTTCATTTTAATTTCTGATTCACTCAAAACCGCAATCCTACAAACGGTCCTATATAACTAACCCGATCATAGGCCTTATACCATGCGGCTCTGGCGCCTAAAGAAATATTGGAATCCTCAAGCAGGTATTCATATTCGCCGATTACACTGAGTCCCGACGTTCTACTTTTATTATCCTGCACCGGCCAGCTTGTTTGCTTTTCAGTGCCGCTGGTGTTAATTACCGGATATGTGCGACGTGTATTGTAAAATGAGAAAGCATATCCTCCACCTAACCGGATTATATGTGAACCAGTATTCACCGGGAGAAAGAATATATTAAAATCAATAGTGGTTGCACGGGTATATTCCTGAACTTCCTTAGAACGAGGATAGCCCTGCATATTCATTCGCTTTGCACCGATTGCAGCTTCGAGGCGATCATTCATAGGAACGGAAAATTCTCCGACTATTCCATATCCTCCCAAACCGGAAAAATCCTGGACATAACCTGCGCCGAGTTTTAAACTTACTGAATGTTCACTGTATTGTGCCTGTGAGTAAGAGGCAATAAGGGAAAATAAAATGAATAGTACCCTTTTCATTGGTTAACGGTTTTAGAGTTTTCAATGGTAGAACAAGAGGGTACAGGTCTAATCTATAGGGGGTTATCGTTTTCTGATTTAATAACAGCAATTACTTAGAAAAATTGTGCCAGAAAATACGAGCCACCGGTTTTTTATTAAGTATTTGTGTTGTTGCAAAATGGGAACGCTTAGGCCGAATCCCTTAAATTTGCCACTTCTAACAATCAAAAAATGCAGGAACTTTTTACAGCAGACGCGCTTATCAGTTTTGTTATATTGGTAATACTGGAAGTTGTACTGGGGATCGATAACGTGATCTTTGTAAGTATAATAATGAACCGTTTGAAAGCGGCAAAGGACCAGCAAAAAGCGCGTCGTATCTGGATGGTTACCGGTATTATTTCCCGCAGCTTGTTATTACTGGGACTGGGTTGGTTATTAAAACAAAAAGGCAAATCACTCTTTCATATAGGTGAAAAAGGATTCGACCTGGCGAGTATTGTTATGCTGGCCGGTGGGGTGTTTCTTATTTACAAATCGGTGATGGAAATTCATCACAAGCTCGAAGGCGAGGATCCGAATGTTGCCTACAGGAATCAAAAACCAATCAGCCTTTTACAAGCTGTAGGGCAAATCATGTTGATCGACGCGGTTTTTTCATTCGATAGTATCATTACAGCTGGGGGTACGGCCCAGCATGTAGAGATTATGATTGCAGCGGTAATCATAGCGATGATTGTAATGTTCATATTCAGTCCCAAAATTTCTTCCTTCATCCATAAACATCCTACCCTTAAAATGCTGGCCCTTTCTTTTCTCGTCATGATTGGTATTAGCCTGATTGTAGAAGGATGGGATAGTGAAGCCGCGCATCAACTTCATCTCAAGAACTATATCTATTTCGGAATGGCATTTTCATTTATTGTGGAATTGCTGAATATGGTGATGAGAAAACGAATGGCCAAAAACCGGGTAGTGCAATTGAATGAACCGCGACTGGAAGATGATAAAGATAAAAATATGTCGGATCAGGCGAGTTAACTTGTTCGGTTGCTTGAACAAAATTTAATACTACAAGCGATTCATACAATCTTATTCTTCAAAGCGAAGGATACCGCTTCGCCTAAAGAATGCACCTGGAGTTTTTCGTAAATCTTTTTTACGTGAGAATTCACGGTAAAATAACTGATCCCTAATTTATCGGCAACCATTTTATAACTCTTTCCTTCGGAAAGACAGGTGAGTACTTCTTTTTCTTTATTAGTAAGACTATAATCGATAGGAGTTGTCTTAGGCTGATTGAAATACTTCATCACCCGAAGTGCCACAGAAGGAGTCATGGAAGCACCGCCCTGGTAAACATCTTCGATGCTTTGTGTAATTTTTTCAGCAGTAGCATTTTTTAGGATATACCCTTCGGCGCCAGCCTGTAGACAGGTGAATATCTTATCCTCGTCTTCAAAAACCGTTTGCATGATGATGCGTATATCGGGATAATGTTTTTTTATTTCTTTAACCCCGCTGATACCATCTGCCAGTGGCATGGCAATGTCCATCAGCACAACATCGGGTGCCAGGGAGTTCATATCTTCCAGCACATGAGTGCAATCTGGAAATGTTCCCACACACTCCATTCCATCTGTCAACATCAACAAAGCCTTCAGGCTATTGCAACGTTCCAGGTTATCATCGTATATAACAACTTTAATCACTGTTGAAAAGGTATAACTATTTTACAATTGGCGTGTCACTAATCCTAGTGAGTGGCAATGAAAGTTCCACGATCGTTCCCTTGCCAGGTTCAGATTGAAGGCAAAATTTGCCTCCAAGGTGTTCGGTCCGGTTCTTCATATTACCCAGCCCATTTCCGTGGTTATTTTCTCCAACCCGGAAACCCTTACCATTGTCACCTATCAATATATAAAGGGTAGAAGCATCTGCGTGCATCGTTATATCCGCCTTCGTAGCACCGCTGTATTTCGAGATATTGTTCATAGCTTCCTTCACTACCAATAAAATATTTTTCTTTGCATCGAGATTGTGCAGAAGATTTTCCGCGCGTTCATCAATCTGATATTCACAATCGATATTTTTTGAGGTAAGCAGATCGTACCCATAATTCTTAATGCGGCCGGAAAAGGACTTCTCTCCTGCTTTTTCCTGTTTCATGGCCCAAACAATATCACTCATATTCTCCATTACCTGGCGGGTTGAATGATTGATTTGCTGCAATACATTTAATGCTTTCTCCGGGTTATCTTTCAGCGAACGTTCGGCAACAGAACTATATATATGAATGCTACTGAGCGTCGCGCCAAGATCATCATGCAACTCCCCGGCAATCCGGTTACGTTCTTCTTCTTTCGCGCTATACGACAATTGCAATTGTTTCAGCTCATTTTCATGTTGGTCCGCCTTTCTTCGTTGCCGGAAATAACCCCATGCGGCAAATGCCAGTAATAACATAAGGATTGCTGACCCGGTACTGATAATGACCCATGCATTTTTATTCTGAAGCAATACCTTCTGAGTATTAATCTGTAAATCTTTTTGCAACAACATCTTTTCTTTTCGTTCCGCCTGGTATTGCTCATCAAGTAACGCAATGTTCTTTTGAATTTCAACATTACTGAATGAATCTTTCAACGCGTTATACTGACGATAGGCTAACAAGGATTGTTTATAGTTCCCCAGCGATTGTTCTGTATCATATTGAAGCAGGTATAAATTTTTCAGCTCTTCCATAAAATTCCCTTTCAACGCCATTTCAATTGCATCGTTGATGTACTTACGGCTGCTGAGATAATCTTTGCGCTGGAATGCAATTGTTGCCAGTCCTTCATAAGAGGAAACAATTCCATAGTCCGATTTAAGCAATTGAGATAACTCCAGAGAACGCTGAAAATACTGAAGCGCTTTGTTCTCATCACCCAATTTTAAATAAGTGAATCCAAGACTTGCCCGCGCGTCTTTTTCGAGATCAAGTATTTTCAACCGAACCGAAATTTCCAATCCTTTTTCGAGGAAATAACGGGCGGAATCATAGTTGGAGATCCGCTTGTATTCTGCTCCCAAATTTACAGAGGCATAACCAACCCCGGCCTGATCGCCGGTAGCTTCGGACATTTGAATTGCTTGCTTGTTGTATTGAATGGCTTTTTGGGGTTGGTGGAAATTGGAAAAAACGATAGCAAGATTTGAATAGAGTATGCCAAGCTTCATGCTATCTTTTACTTCCTCAAAATACCGGGAAGCTTGCATGAAATAAAAAGCCGCGCTATCATTATTACCCTGGTAAAGAAAGGTGTTTCCAATATTGGAGAGATGGGTTCCGATAAAAACTTTGTCCTGGCTGGCCCGGGCGATTGCCAGACCTTCTCTGTCTAACTGAACGGAAGAATCAAATTTTCCCTGGATATTATAGATTTCTCCCTGGTAGGTTATATATTTCTGATAACCCCGCTCAAATCGAATTTTTAATGTAAGCTCTTTCGCCTTTCGGTAAAAATATTCAGCGCTGTCGGGGTTTTCATAGGCGAACATCCCCCCATAATCGAGTAAAGAAAGCACCCGAACACTATCAAATCGTGTTTGCTGAATGATGAACAGTATACTATCCTTGTTAAAACCTGATTGGGCTTTGTTGCTGGCTACAATGAATGATTGCACCAGGAAGATGAAGAAGAAAATATAAGCAGGTCGTTGGAACATTAGCGAGAAATAACTCTCTTAAATTAAGCAATTTTAAGAAAGATAGTATCCAACCCTATCTGTGAATCGTTGCAATTTTTGCTTTCGATGCAATCTCAGATAATTACTGCTCCTTAAAATACTTCATTCAACCCAAAGAAAATTCCATTTGATCCATAATTTCCTTTGGCGAAGTCAACACATAAAGTAGTACGGCTTTTCTTCTGAAAAAGAATCCGTAGGCCCGCGCCATATCCCATATCCCAATAGTCAAATAAGTCCTTATTAATATCATCGGATGCGGATTGTGTATTTACAAATAAAACACCGGCCAGCAATTTATTTCGGGTGATGGGAAAGCGATATTCACTTTCTAAGTAAAAATAGTTAGGTCCTTTAAAGCGACCAATGGTATAACCCCGTCCACTTCTGGCGTATGTATCATAACCAGTTGCAGGTAATTCCAGGTAAGGTACTTTTCCACCAAGCAGAAAGGTGGACCAATGCCAGAACGCCAATACATGTTCCGGATTTTTTTTACTCAGGCTCCAGTATTTTCTGATATCAAACGCTAATTGGGTTGAGCGAATGGTACTACCCAGCCATTCCTCATTGAATCGAAGACTCATATCGGCATACATACCTCCATAGGAACGAATGGGATGTTCCCGGGTATTATATTGCAATGCCAGCAAAATTCCATTGGTAGCATATTTGAGCGTATCAAAACCATTGCGTACACTATAGCGTTTATGTGGCGTTGAAAATTGAGTAGCCAGCTTTTGGTCGTCTATTTTGTAATGAAAATCAAAACCAATTCCCGCACCGGCAAACAATTTAGAGCCGATTTTACGATATACTTTTTCAAACAACCGGATATAACTATACTTAATTGGAAATGCACTATCGCTATTTACAGTAGGATATTCATTGATAATAAATCCACGGCCACGATAACTCCCTGCGCCAGTACCTATTCCATAATCTATGATTCCATACTTGGACAATTGCCAATGGCCCTGCCAGTTCCATTTATCTCCCGGAGTAAAAATATTATGTCGAGCCTGCGCCGAAATGATGCCCTTTGTGGTTATGAATCCTTCTAATCCAATGATTGAATAGCTAGTATTGGATGGATCTCCTAATTGAGTACCAGCCGAAACTTTGGCTCCAAAAACAAATCCAAAGCTTGGATTGTAGCTTAGAGTGGGTAAAATAGCGATGCTGGATTTCTTGATAGGTTTGAGCGTATCTATTTTAACTTTAAAAAGTTTTTTTAATACATCTGTAAGGTCCGTGGGTTGGATCGTATCTCCCGACTTGGTAATATTTTGCGAATGAACCGTTGAATTCAGACAAACTGTAAGTAAAAGCGAAAACAATATTCCTTTCAAAATCGTCAGGCAGATGTCTTTCATAATTATACTCATTCAATTAACAATTCATCTTAATATTCGGCTATAAATCTTATTCGCTAAAGTGAAATGGCTTTGCGTTGCATTCACAAAACATCCTAAAGATCAGTGAAAAATCGTTATCTGGTTATAATTATCTCCGATCATTATTATATCATCCATACGCTACATTGATATTACGCGAATTTCAGTAACGCGGCTGCCACAATACCTGCTGTTTCTGTTCGCAATCGCGTTTCTCCGAGCGATACCGGAATAAATTTATGATCCAGTGCCGATTGAATTTCGTCCTTCGAAAAATCTCCCTCTGGTCCGATAAGAATCGTGGAATGTTTAAACGCTTTGATCGTTGAGAGATTATTTCCAGGATTTAATTCATCACAATGTGCAATAAGTTTTTGGTGATTGCTTGAATCGGATACGGTATTCAAATACTCGCTATACTTAAGCGGCTCGTGTAATTCCGGCAACCAGCACTGCCGGCTTTGTAACATCGCGCTGATCAATACCGCTTCCATTCTTTCTTTACGAAAATGCTGACGTTCGGTACGGTCACACAACAATGGAACAATTCCCATAACACCAATCTCTGTTGCTTTTTCCAGGAACCATTCAAAGCGGCTGGCATTTTTCAATAAGGAAATTGCAATCGTAACCCTGGTAGCAGGCACGGTCTGATTGTTTACAGATTTAATAATAACCTCACAACGCTTCTTATGATCGTTTACTATTTCAACAGTAAGCAAAATTCCTTTGCCATTGGTAAGATGAAGTTGTTCTCCCTGTTTCATCCGCAACACGTTTACTACATGTTTGGATGTTTCTTCATTAAGTGTTAATAAAGCACCTGTTTCAGCAATCTGATCGGTATAGAAAAAAGGGAGTTGCATACGTAAAAATACATTAATGTGCAAATTATGAAATGTGCAAATGTGCAAATGCGTTAAGCCTGATATGCCCGATCCACAACGGCCGTTCATATATTTAAAAGTATTTCCCTTATGTATTACATATAAATGAGAAACTCTCTGCTTACGCAAAGAGTTTATATCATTGAGAATTACTTCATACTTTTTAAAACGGTGATTCATCTCCTTCGTCCATCGGCAGATCATTCATTTTACTTCCGGCCTGGATATATAATCTTGCTCCTCCTCCACCTTGTGTTCCTTCATCAGTTGGAACAGGTCTCCAGTTTCCACCGCCCATTCCTAAATTATCATCTCCCTCCCATTCGGTAAACTTCTGTATATGCAATAATGCACGCAGCTTAACTGTTTCGAGTGTACCATTCCTGTGTTTGGCAATACGTACGTGAGTTTCGCCTTTGTTGCTTTCGCCAAATTCGTTGGCAGTGATATCATAATATTCCGGACGATACAGGAACATTACCATGTCGGCATCCTGCTCAATGGCACCCGATTCACGAAGGTCACTCAGTTGTGGAATTTTATTTCCATCTTTCGCGCCACGTTTTTCTACTTCACGACTTAATTGCGAAAGCGCGATTATGGGCACCTGTAATTCTTTTGCCAGCCCTTTCAGGTCGCGGGAGATTTTACTGATCTCCTGTTCGCGATTGCTATTACGATCGTTACTTCCACTCATCAACTGCAGGTAGTCGATGATGATCATTCCAATATTGTGTTTATTCTTTAAACGGCGGCATTTTGCCCGGAGTTCAAAAATGTTCAGTGCAGCAGTATCATCAATAAACATCGGTGCCTTGGCCAATCGCTGAATACCTTTTGCATACAGCTGTTTCATTTCGTGTTCTTCTAACTTACCACGGGCGATCTTCTCGAGCCATATTTCACTTTCGGCACTTAGAATACGCTGTACTAACTGTCCGGCACTCATCTCCAAACTAAAGAAAGCGATAGGTGTAGGTTTGGTAGGATGCAAACAAGCGTTGCGTGCAAGGTTCAAAGCGAATGCCGTTTTACCAACTGATGGACGTGCAGCGAGAATAATCAAATCGGTGCTTTGCCAACCATAGGTTACCCTGTCTAATGAAGAGAAACCAGTAGGAACACCGGTAATATCTTCGTTACGATGACGCATGTCTTCGATACGCTGCACCGTTTTTACGAGAACGGTATCGATGCTATCAAAATTCTTGCGAAGGTGATTATTGGTTATTTCAAACAATTTGCTTTCGGCATCATCCAATAAGTCGAATACATCCGTACTATCTTCATACGAATCGCTGATGATTTCACCGCTGATGCGGATCAGTTCGCGTTGAATAAATTTTTGAAGTATAATCCGGGAATGCGCTTCGATATTTGCAGATGAAACTACGGCGTTGGTGAGTTTGGTAACATAGTAGGGGCCTCCTACCATTTCAAGTTCTTCGCGGCTCTTCAGTTCTTCTACCACCGTCAAGATATCGATGGGCTGATTTTTTTGCTGTAAGCCCTGCATCGCGCGGTAAATTCGCTGATGTCCATCTGTATAAAAACATTCCGGCTTTAATATTTCAACTACTGTATCGAATGCACTTTTCTCCAACATGATAGCGCCAAGTACAGCTTCCTCCAGGTCTTTCGCCTGTGGGGGAACTTTACCATATACCATCGTGCTCAGATCAATCGAACTCTTACGCCTTGTCTTGCTTCTGTCTTTATTAAGGTTTGTCAGATCCATTCTTCAAATAGCGATAAAATGATTATACCATTGGTTTGAACATGGTTTTTCGGTAGGAGTGGTGACAAAAAGATACAACCACATTAATTGGATATTCCAACCAATGACTTGCGGGTTAGTTCCAGCCTTGTGTTACGTAAATGTTACTCTACTGTTATGGCAATGTTAGCCCTTGGGTCAGGAGAGCGAATATAATGCCCCCCGGATTGCAAAAAAAACAATTACCAAATTTAAATTTATTGCCATTCTATTCGATGGGTTATACACAAGATTGGGCTCTTCTTCACAAGAATAATTGGCTTATCCACAATTTAAAAAAAATCAGCACCCTTTCCGAGGAGAAATTAACAACATATGTGCGAAATATTTTTCGAAGAAAAATTTGGCATTTGTCAAGAAAAGTTGCGATGCAGTGCCAGTAAGGGTTTTCAACTAATCTTCCTCCAAAAAATCTGATTTCACGGGCATTACAGCAATGTTAATCTTTTCCGAGCCACGTCCTCCGGTCATCTGCGCGTCATACAATAATGAGAAGCGGCGTGGCTGTTGAGTTTGGGTAAATGAATACATGATGCTGGATGCTGCATAATGAATAGTGGATACTACAGCAATCGGAGTAGATAAATAAGCTGGAGTTCCATCCAGCATCAAGTATACAGTGTCCCTGCTCAAATCGAATTACTACCTTCACGAATGCCTTTTAATTTTTTTAAATCAAAGACTGCAGAACCAAAAATTACAGATCTCATATGGATACATGCAGGCGCGAAACAAAAGGGATTTATTGAACTATTAGAGCAATATCCTGACGCGATAATTGCAGGATGGTTCGATGATACTATTTCTCTATTTCAACAATTTCTTCAGCCCGGACACAAGGAGAAAGTTGTCCGGAATATCAGGCAACTGGTATCCCCGCAAGTAGAAAACAAACAGGTTATATTACTGGAACACTATCCACTTTACAGCAAGGAGGAACAACTCTGGCAACATTGGAAACCTGCCGGCATTTATATATTGAATTCGCTGGATGAGCCTTTGTTCAGTTATTTTGGGGGAGAAAATGCAGCGATGCTCATGGGGAAAATGGGACTGAAGGAAAATGAAGCCATTGAACATCCCATGGTATCCAAAGCTTTAAAGAATGCACAACAGAAACTGGAAAAACAGGTTCTCAATGAGCATAGTGCCGTTTCACAAGAGGAATGGTTCCGGAGAAATATCCCGTCAAAACAATAGTCTCTCTTTTTAAAAACCAGTAACTTTCGGTATGAAAAAAATTATCCCGCTGCTTGCAATAATCATTGCATTTGCCAGTAACAAATCAGTGGCGCAAAAAACAAAGGCCCACATTAATCATTTAGCCATCTACGTAGTTGACCTTAAAAAAAGCGATTGGTTCTACAAGGAAGTAATTGGCCTTGATACGATACCTGAACCTTTTCACGATGGCAAACATACCTGGTTGGCTATCGGTCCCGGGTCATCTCTTCACGTTATTGAAGGAGCCAAAGCAAAAATTGAACACTTTAAGAATAATCATATCTGCTTCAGTGTACCTTCTGTAGAAAAATTTGTTGAAATACTCAGCAAGAACAATCTGACCTGGGAGGATCTGATCGGAAAAAAGAACAGCATAACCAATCGCGTCGATGGTGTTAAACAAATCTGGCTCCAGGACCCCGATGGGTATTGGATAGAGATTAATGATGCGAAAGACTGAGAAGCGTGAATCGTGAGTGGTGAGTCGTGAGTAGCGGGTGATACTCCCCAAGTAATAGCGACCTACCTTTAATCGGAGAGCCACTCACGACTCACCACTCACCACTCACGATTCTTCTCTCACTTCTCATGATTCACGATTCCTCCTATCTTTGCCGCTATGACTATTAGCTACAACTGGCTCAGTGAATACCTTCCCATTAAAGTAGATCCCGAACGACTAAGTAAAATTCTAACTTCTATTGGACTAGAAGTGGAAAGTCTCGAACATTTCGAAGAAGTGAAAGGAGGCATGAAAGGCCTTATCATTGGTGAAGTGATAGAATGTGAGAAACATCCCAATGCCGATAAACTTTCTCTTACCAAAGTAAATACGGGAGGCAGTGAATTATTACAAATAGTTTGCGGAGCGCCCAATGTTGCCGTAGGTCAAAAAGTTGTGGTGGCAACGGTAGGAACTACTATCTATCCTTATAAAGGCGACCCGCTAACCATGAAAGTTGCTAAGATCCGCGGTATTGAAAGTCAGGGAATGATTTGTGCCGAAGATGAAATTGGATTGAATGAGAATCATGCGGGCATTTTGGTATTACCCAATACGGTAAAAGTGGGCTCCAAAGCCGCCGATTATTTTAAACCTCATACAGATTGGGTATATGAAATTGGCCTGACTCCAAATCGAATGGATGCCATGAGTCACTTAGGTGTTGCCCGTGATGTATGTGCCTATCTTACACATCATGATAAAAAAGATTACCGGGTAAAATCTCCTTTCGTCAATGAATTTAAAACCGGTTCAAAAAAACTGCCTATTGAGGTAATTGTTGAAAATACCAATGCCTGTCAGCGATACAGTGGCGTAAGTATTACCGGTGTTTCCGTAAAGGAAAGTCCGCAATGGCTGAAACAAAAACTAAAATCCATTGGTCAGCGCCCCATCAATAATATTGTAGATATCACCAATTTCATTTTGCATGAAACCGGTCAGCCCCTGCATGCTTTTGATGCAGACGTTATCAAGGAAAAAAAAATAATCGTTAAGAACCTGGCGGAAGGAACTTCTTTTATTTCTTTGGATGAGAAGGAAAGAAAACTCAGTGCGGGTGACCTCATGATATGTAATGGAGAGAGTGAAGGGATGTGTATTGCCGGAGTTTTCGGAGGATTGAAGAGTGGGGTTAGCATCAATACCAGTTCTATTTTCCTGGAGAGTGCATGGTTCAACCCGGTGGATATTCGCAAAACTTCCTTTCGTCATGGATTAAGAACGGATGCGGCTACGCGATTTGAAAAGAATACGGATATCAGCAATACGGTTAATGTTTTAAAAAGAGCCGCGTTGATGATCGCTGAGATTGCCGGTGGCGAAATTGCATCTGATGTAGTTGATATATATCCTGCTCCCCGGCCAAAAACACAAGTGAATCTCAAATTTCATTACCTGAAAAAATTAAGTGGTAAGAACTATCACTCCGATGCGGTAAAGAAAATATTGACCAGTCTTGGTTTTGAACCTATGCGGGAAGGCATGGACGATATATTGGTGGCTGTACCTTATAGCAAGCCGGATATAAGTCTGCCGGCCGATGTGGTTGAAGAAATTATGCGGATAGACGGATTGGATAATATCGAGATCCCAACATCTATTACCATTTCTCCTTCGGTAGAAACCTATGGCTATAAGCAGACATGGAAAGAAAAAATGGCCATCTATCTTGCCGGCCTTGGGTTCAATGAAATTTTCACCAATTCGATTACCAATTCGGCCTATTTCAGCAAGGATGATCTTGAAACAACGGTAAAGCTCTTGAATAACCTGAGCGCCGATCATAATATCATGCGACCCTCAATGCTGGAAACAGGTTTAGAATCTGTGGCGCATAATTTGAATAGAAAAAATCATGATCTCCGGTTTTTTGAATTTGGTAAAACATACAGTACTCCTGGACCGGGGAGATATATCGAGACCGATCATCTCTGTCTTTATTTGACCGGAAATATCAATGAAGACTCCTGGAAAGGAAAAGCCCGGGCGGTAGATCTCTATTATATTAAAGGTGTGGTGAACAGTTTACTGCAGATTATGGGTCTTCGTAATACGGAATGGTCGGAATTGAGCAGTAAGAAACTTGAAAATGGCATGCGGGTATTCCTCGGTAAAGACTTACTGGTAGAATTGGGAGCTGTGAATGCAATGGAGTTGAAACATTTTGATATCAAGCAACCTGTATTTTTTGCGGATATGAACTGGGAATTGTTATTGGACAGAGTTCATAAAAACGAATTAAAAGCAGCTGAAATACCCAAGCAATTACCTGTTCACCGCGACCTCGCCATGATTGTACCGGCCGGTTTGCCGTACGCAGAAGTGGAAAGAACGGTGAAAACTGTACGGCTTGATAAACTGCAGGAGATAAAATTGTTCGATATTTTTGAAAGTGAGAAACTGGGAAAGGGTAAGAAATCGCTGGCGGTTAGTTTTACATTTCTCGATGCAGAAAAAACACTGACCGATAAAGAAATTGACAGTATGATGAATAGTATCATGACTGCGTTGGAAAATAAACTAAGTGTAGAAATCAGAAAATAACAATCGAATGGAGCAACAACTAAAAAGGATACAGGACAAACTTCAGCATTTACTGAAGCAATACCAGTTGCTACAAAAGGAAAATGAAAAATTAGTAACAGAGAATAAATCACTGAAAGAAAAGTTGCTCAGTGGAAGTTCTCATTCCGAAGGATTGGAACAAAAAGTAGCGGCCCTGAAAATGGCAACCGGAAATTTGGCAGAAGCCGATAGAAAAGAATTAGAAAAACGCATGAATGGATATATCAGGGAGATTGATCGTTGTATAACGATGCTTGCAGAATGAAAGACGAAATGAAGAATCCGTCAGCAGGCGGACGCTGTGAAGAATTAAAATTTAAGAATGGTAAAGTCACGGGCATGCCCGCCTCCTTAATTCTTCCTTTTTAATTTTTCATTCAAAATTCTTTACACTCTTTTTACCAGACGCATTTTTTCTTCATCCTCTCCCTGAGAAAGCTCCAGCGTATATACGCCATAGGGAAGATCATTCAATCCTCGCCAGGTGACGGTGTTTTCTTTGGAAGACATGTTTGTTTCAAAACG
>Ga0157380_10000951_pt1 | contig 18360 bp, 14 predicted proteins | sample S35metaG_FD_119757 | JGI IMG/M metagenome (GOLD analysis project Ga0157380, IMG submission 119757) | Switchgrass rhizosphere microbial communities from Kellogg Biological Station, Michigan, USA - S3-5 metaG | ecosystem: Host-associated > Plants > Roots > Rhizosphere > Soil | place: USA... | reverse complement strand
CACCACCTCGGTCGTTTCGAGCAGAGTGACCGCATCCGCCCGCTCTGCCAGCATCCAGCCAGCGGCGAGACCGACGGCTATGACGATATTTTTCATCACAAAACTATCCTCATGAGCGCAACTGCGCCTTCCTGCGGACCCAAACCGATGCAGTAGGCGATGAAGTAGGCAACGTCGGCAGGACTACCCTGCGCGCTTGATCTCGTCGAGCGCGGCCTGCGCTTCCTTGACGCCATTGAAGTTGCGTCCCGATGTGATGGCGACTTCCAGGTTCTCGCGGGCCGCCGCGATGTTTCCGGTTCGCCATTGCGCCATGCCGAGGTGATAGCGCATGAGCGAGGACTCCGGCGACTTGTCAACCGCCTGCTGCAGCAAGGGCAGCGACGCCTGGTACTCGCCGCGCTTGAATTTCACCCAGCCGCGAGTGTTGAGAATGGCCGGCTCGGTTGCGCTTTCGAAGCGGCTGGTCAATTGCTGGGCGCGATCGAGACTCGCCTGGTCCTTCCGATAGGTCACCAACAACATGGCGAGGTTGTTCGCCGCCCCCAGCGAACGAGGCGAGCGCTTCAGCATTCCCTCGTACACGCGAATGGAATCGTCGCTGCGACCGATCTGCTCGTACAGCGAAGCGAGATCCGCGCCGATCGCATCGGCTCCCGTCTTCTCGACGCCGCGCTCGAGCGTCGCGATGGCTGCGTCCGTCTGCTTGGCTTTCAACTGCGTCATGGCCAGTCCGCGATACGGCATCCACCACTGCGGTGCGATCTCGATGGCCGCCGAAAATGTCCTGACCGCGGCATCTACATCGCCGCTCGCAGCCAGCAGTTCGCCTTTGAGATTTCGCGCTACGACATTGGCGGGTTGCTCGGCAATGACCTTGTCCAGGCGAGCCATGGCAGCATCCGGCCGTTTGCGAGTGAGCTCCGCACGGATCAGGGCGGTCAACGGCTCAGCCGCGGTGGGCTGGATCCGCAGCGACTTTTCGTAAGCTGCGGTCGCCGCCTCCGGTTTTTTCTCCAGTTCGTCGAGCGAACCTTCCAGGAAAGAGCCAAGCGGCAGATCCGGCCGTACGCGTTGGATGCTTTCCGCCGTGCTGCGCGCGGCAACGAAATCCCTGGCTGCCGCCTGCACGCGAAATACGGACTCCAGCAGTGCCGCTTCCGCCGGTTTCTCCTTTGCGAGTTGTTCGAGTATCGGGCGCGCCTGCTGCGACCGACCGGTCTGCATGAACAGTTGCGCCAGTTCCAGGCGCAGGTTGTAGTCGCCCGGATTTGCCTGCACCGCAGAGTGCAGCGTTTCCTCGGCAAGTGCCGTTTCGTTATTGGTGATATGCGCGCGCGCCAATGCACGGATGACGGGAATGGAGTTGGGCTGATCCCTGAGGACGGCCCGCAGGTCCGCGATTGCCGCGGGCGTGTCTCCCTTGGCCAGCGCCATGTTGCCTCGAAGGATCAGCGCATCGTTGTCGCGCGGATTTTCCTTCAGCACTTCGGCGATCAGCTTGGCAGCGCCCTCCATCTGTTTCTTACCCACCAGCACTGCTGCCAGGCGGCTGCGCGCCACCAGGCCGTCGGGCCGGGTACCCTGCTTGTCGATGACTGAGCGATACACGGCCTCGGCAGCGTCCGCTTTCTCGTGCGACTCGTAGAACTTCGCCAGCGCTAGCTGCAGCTGTGCGCCGTCCTTCTCGCTTGCTGCAAACTTCTTGAGCTCCGCTTCGGCCTGGTCGGCGCCTCGCTGTGAGACCAGCAGGTCCGCGAGTGCAATCTTCACCTCGGCATTGTCGGGCGCAGCCTCGATGGCGGCACGCATCGTGCTTTCCGCTCCGGCGATATTCTTCGTCAACACGTAGAACCGGGCCAGTCGATAGCGGTGCCCCAGTTCCGTGGGCTGCAGGTCGATGACTTTCTTGAGCTGTGTTTCGGCTTCGTCCCGACGCTCATGACCGAACAACAGATCGGCGAGCACGACTCTGAGGTCGACGCTGTCGGGAAGCAGCTTGAGACCTGCCTCTACGACTTCGATCGCCTTGTCGGTACGTGCACTCTGCTTGTACAAAGAGGCGAGCAAGGCAACCGCGTAGTCATCGCCGGGCGCAATCCTGATCGCCGCCTCCGCATCCTTGAATGCCTCCGGAGTGTTGCCCATCTGCGCTCTTGCCGCTGCCCGGACAGTGAGCAGCTGGGCATTCTCCGGATCGTCCGTCAGTCCGGGCTCGGCAAGCTCCATCGCCTTGTCGGCAAGGCCGCTCAGCAGGTAGAGGCGCGCAAGGGCAGCTCGCGCTTGCATGTGTTTGGGTTCCAGCTCGATCGCTGCCTGGTACTGGCCTGCGGCATCGCGCGCATTGCCGAGCTTTTCCGAGACGCGACCGACCTCGAAGTGCGCATTGGCATCGTTGGGTGCGATCTGCAGAGCATTGCGAAATTCGACACGCGCCTTGTCGAAATTGCGCGCGGCGAAATATTTCTCACCGTTTTCCAGGTAGCGCGCCTTGCGCTGCTCCGCTCCGCCGCAGGCCGCGAGCAGAATGGCAAGTGCAACGACGCTGAGCAGTCGAGAGGAGGCAGTGATCATCGATCTTCACCTGAGTGTAGGTGTGCATTGGCGCGCTCCGGGCGAAGGACTGCGCTCTTTGATTCGCACGTTTGATGGGAAGCCTAGTCGTCCGACTTGACGCTGAGATGACAGGTGCAGGTCAAAACGCACCGCGCAGCGCGCACACGGCCAGGAATCCGGCAGCAGCGAGGCTGGGTAAACGCCACCATCGCGCAGCGGAGCCCAGCAATGTCTCGACGCCGTACATCAGGGTGATGAGCTTGGCGATGCTCTCACCCATCTGCGTGGCGCTGGCAATGGAGCCAGGCAGGTTCGGTACGACGATGGCGATGAAGATGACCAGCACATCGAGCGTGCTGATGCGAAAACTGCGATCGGTGGCGAGCCGGAAACGCAGCAGGATCGAGACCACCAGCAGGCCGAACAGGAGCCACTGCAGAGAACCGTGCAGTTCGAACACCGAGTCCGTCATACGATCGAGATACACCGCGATGACAACGGCGATATACAGCACCGCCTTGTCGACGACGCTTGCCTCCACCGCACGCCAGCGAATGAGCAGCGATGCGACGACGACCGCGGCGAGACACGCCGCCATCGCCCTGATATCGCCGCTCGGCGTCGGACAGGACCAGGCAATCCCGAGAAAATACGTTGCCAACGTTCCAGCGATGGCGATGAGCGTCCAGCGCGGCATATGGGAGGGCTGTCGCAACCAGCGTAGCAACATTCGCAGGCCGGATGCGTCATCGTGCAACGTTGGATTCGCTTGACGCCACTGCCAGCCGGAGCGGCCTGCTACGTGCAATGCAACGATGGACAGCGCCGACACCGCGACGAACACAGCGACGATCGTCAGGTCCGATTCGTAGCGCAGGAACCAGGCGGCGACGAACAGGCCGGCCTGCAGCACGTAGATGCTCATCACCGCTTCGTGATGATCGAAACCGAGCGCCAGCAATCGGTGATGGATGTGATTGCGGTCGGCCTTGAAAGGCGAATGACCGGCGAGAATCCGCTGGGTCATGACCATCAGCGTATCGATGATCGGAATGCCCAGCAGCAACAATGGCAACGCGGAACTCAAGGGAGTCGATTCATCCTGGGTCAGCACCGTAGCCAGTACCGCCGCGGAAAATCCCAGGATCTGGCTGCCGCCATCGCCCATGAAAACTCGTGCCGGATGCGTGTTGAAGCGCAGGAAGCCGAGGATCGCGCCGATGATCACGATCGCCACCGCGCCGACGAAGGGCGTCCCGGAAGTCAGGGCCAGCAACGCCAGCGCGGACAGCGACAGCAGCGTCGTACCGCCGGCCAGCCCATCCAGCCCGTCCGACAAGTTGATGGCATTGGTGACGCCGATGAGAAACAAGAAGGTCAGCGGCAATCCCAGGTACTGCGGCAATTCGTGACGCTGCGTCAGCGTGATGGTGCCGATGTTGACGTCGCCCCACATCATCACGAGGAGCACCGCAAGGATCTGTCCGGCGAATTTCGGGCCGGCACTCAGGGTGAAGCGATCGTCGCAGACGCCGAACACCAGCAGCACCACGAGGCCCGCGAGATAGGCAGGCATCGGTTGCGAGAACTGCGCCGACAATGCCAGCGCGAGCAAGGTTCCAATCGCCATCGCGATACCGCCCACGCGCGGAACGGGCGTGACGTGCACCTTGCGATGACTCGGTGCGTCGAGAAAATTGAACCGTTCGGCAACGTGCATCAGCGGCGGAATGAGCGCCATGGTCACGCTCATCGCCAGCAGGAATCCAAGCATCAGATCCATTTCAAGGATCTCAGTTGGGAATATAGCGGTTGAGCCGCGGCACTGCCTGGGCCGCAAACTCAGCCAGTCTCATGTCCCCCTGGTTGCCGGTGTCGCCCGGCTTGATCGGTGTTATCAGTCGCACCAGCGCGCCGTCCGTGCGCCTCCTGGTGAGTGAATCCCAGAACAGGTACCACCTCGCGGCATATTCGTTGGTGATGATGCGACCGCGCTGCTGAAACCAGTAGTAAACCAGTTGCTTGTGCTGTCCGAGTTCGATCTCGACTCGGTTTACGCGCAATGGCACGTTGTCGACCGTCACGCCCGGCACGGCGACGCGCTTGAGATCGACGATCCGCCATCCGCCACCCGGCAGGCAGGTGCGTGGAGAGTGCGTCGTCCGGCCGGCTTCCTGGTTGTCGTACCAGGCGACGAAAAAATTCACCGCGTCGCGGTCCTTGCGGACGAAATCGACCAGCAGGTAGTCATCGAGCTTGAGCGCATCGAGATAGACCTGTTCGAGAGCACTGCGCTTGCCGTCCCAAGTATCGACGTGCTGCGGGAAAGTGAAAAAAGTCTCTCGCTGCTGAACGACGTTGGCCTGGCGCGGAACATAAGGCGCGGCAATGCAGACCAGCGTAATGATCGCGGCGCCGACGAGAAACGATCGGGGCAGTTGCCGCGCCGCACGTGGTGCCGTCTGCGGCGCCGGCTCGGGAAATTGCAGGCCGAACACGTCGCGCCATGGCCGTGCGTCCTTGCCGATCCGTGCCAACACCACCATTTCGAACAGCAATAGCGCGGCACTCGCCATGAACAACGCCCAGCCCTGGAATTCGTGCACGAATCCTTCCGCCATCGAGATGCCATAGTGCTCGACCATGATGCCGATCATGCCGATGCGCAGGCTGTTCATGAAGATCGTCAGGGGAATGCTCGACAGGAACAGCACGATGCGTTTCCATGTCGCGACCTTGAAGAAATAGGCCATGAGAAAGCCGAGCGTCATCAACGGAAACAGGTAGCGCAAGCCATCGCATGCCTCGGCAACCTGCAGCTTGTAGCCGCCCAGGTCGATGACATTGCCTTCGACGAACACGCTGATATCGAATGCGCGGATGAAGAGCACGCCGAACTGCGAGGAGATCAGCTGCAGTTGGGACGAGAAGTTCTGCAGCACGAACTCCGGCAGGGGAATCATGAACAGCAGGATCAGCAACGGCACCCACAGCAACCGGAACACCTGCCAACCCGTGAGCGCGAGCACGAAGCCGTAGAGCGTGATCAGCAACGCGTACTGCTGCAGGATCATGAACGTACCGACGTCGCCCACGACCTTGAGCAGGCAACCGCCTACGATCATCGCGACACCCGCCCAGGATCCGGTGAACCGCACCTGTTCGAGTTCGGGCTTGCGCTGCCAGACGAGGAATGCGGCGATGATGGGAATCAGCACGCCGTGGCTATATTCATCGCGGGTGAACCAGCCATCCGCCATGCGCAGCAGGCAGGCGTGGTAGACGATGAGCGCGACAGCGAGGGAAGCACCGATCACGGCCCAGCTGCGCGCCGGCAATTCGTAGATCATGGCTGAAGATTCAGGGCGCACTCACTAACTCTCGCGGCGGGCGGCTCAGGCGACGCGGCACTGTATGCCGCTTACATGACGAATCCATGTCGCTCATATATGTGCCGAGCTGCGCAGCAACGTGGCCCATTTTCGTATCGCGATCGGTCGATCGAATCGCTGGTCGAACGCGACACGCGCCTGCACTCCCAGCGCCAGCATTCGCGCCGGATCGTCGGCCAGGTCGCCGAGTATTTTTGCCAGCTCGCGTCCCGCCCCTGCGGTCACGACGGCGCCACAACGCAGGTTGCGCACCTGCACGGCAATCTCTCCCAAGGAATCGCCGATGAAAATGCAGGCGCGCCCGGCGGCCAGGACGCCGTAGAACTTGCTCGGCACTATCAGGCCTTCCATGTCTGCGCGCAGGCAAACCAGGTGGACATCCGGAACGCTCAGCGACTCTGCTATCTGCGCTCGCGCCTGGTAAGGCCGAAACTGCACATTCGACAGCCGGCGCTCGCTCACTTGCTGCTTCAACCACGCCAGTCGCGAGCCTGCGCCGATGAACAGGAATTCGATGTCTGCGCGATCGCGGAGCTGTTCCGCCGCATCGAGAATCGTGTCGAACTCGTGGGCGACGCCGAGGTTGCCCGAATAGCCGATCACCACTTTGTCCGCCAGCGACCATTCCTGGCGCAGGCGATTCTCTCGACGGCCCTGCGGCGTCACCTGCTGTCCGTCACACCAGTTTTCGATGACGGTGACAGATGTGTGCGCCACACCTTGCTGGCGGATGTGATGCGCCATGCGATCGCCGATCGCTACATTCATTGTCGCAGCCGCCAGCGAGCGATTGCGTGTGCGCGTCAGGATCGCCACCAGTGCCTGCGCAACTCTATGCCGCTTGGTCACGGCACCCAGTACTTCGGGGAACAAGTCCTGCAACCAGTTGATCACCTGCGCGCCGCGTGAACGGGCAACGATTCCAACGGTGATACCCAGCAGCGGCGGATCGGTCTTGGCCACCACCAAGTGCGAAGGACCGAGCATGGCGCGCAATTTATACGCCGCGGCGAGGTGAAAACTCAGGTAGTCGCACAATCGGCCCAGAGCACTGCTGCGCCCGAATCGGGTCGACCAGACGCGCTGGATGTTGACGCCATTGTGCTGCTGCTCCTGGTCGAGATCGGCATCCGCGCGATCGTAGATCTGGCGGCTGGTGACGACGGTGACTGCGAATCCCTCCTCCGCCAGCGCGAAGGACAGATCGCTCAGCATCTGGCTGGTTGCTGAAAAATCCGGGTGGAAAAAGCGATTGACGAAGACGACGTGCACGGCCGCGGTCTGCAATCAGATGACGTCGGCTGCATGGGCGGAAGTACGCGAGTTGATCGAACGCTCCAGCGCATTGAAGGATGCGCGATGCCCCGACTTCGTCTGCGTCAGGAAGTATCGAGCCGGCTCGTAGTGATGCTCGGCGGTGAACGGCGGCAGGAATTTATCTCCAACCAGGTCCTTCCTGACGAAGAACGCATTGGCGCCCGTCAGGTTGCAACCGACCAGCACGTAGCCTTTGCGCCGGCAGGCCACTTCCAGGAATGTCAGGGACGCACCGAAACAGTCGTCGCCCGCCCAGACGTGATTCGCGTCGTAATCCATGCAGAACGAAACAGGCGGGGGGAATTTCGCGTTGTACTCGATCACGAGCACACGCGGATCGACCACCGTGATCGCATCGAACACGTGAAAGTCGTTGCCGTCGATGTCTACCGACAGCAGGTCGACTTCGCGCCGCTCGCCAGCCGTCGCCAGCAGCTTGTCTATGTTCTCCCGCGTAATGAAGGAATGGATGACTTTCAGGGTTCCCGAGGCAATAGTGTTCGGAAGGCCGCGGCGGATCGCAGCAGTCGCCGTCTCGCTCCCCTCGATCCAGGTCCCGCGCCATCCCTGGAACAGCAGCGCATAGGAATTGTTCTCCAGGCCGTCGCCTATGCCGAATTCGATGAACGATCGATCGGTCGTGCCGATGCGGTTGAAGATCTCGGCGATCAATCCATCTTCATCGTTCTGCGAGTAAACCTTCTTTCCAAACGGCACCAGGCTCCTCGGATCGCTGTAACGTGCGTCTCCTCTCAGCGTATCCATCGCCTGCTGCAACTGCTGGGCACACAGCAGCAGGTGAGCCTCGGCCAGGCGCGTCAGTCCCTGCATCCGGGCGTTGAACCCTTGAATTGCACTCGACATCGGTCGTAGAACCTCTTCCGCTGCGGCAGCGCTTCAGGTTGCTGAGACGGCTGCAGTCGCGCCCCTGTACGTTCCGCCGGCATTGTCGGGAAGAATTGTTACAGGCAGGTATCGACTGCGGCGCCGGTCCCGCAACTCAGACCGGCAGCTTCTGCTGCCGTCGACGCAGCTCATGGAGCTTGCAGTCGATCATGTACTCGTACCAGGAGCGCAGCAGGCTGAACGTCAGGCCGCCTCTCCCGTCGAGAAACCCGCCTTTGACAATGTACAACGCCAGGAAGATCAGCAGCGGGCGCCCTGGCAGCGTATAGACAAAACGCTTCATGGCTTTACGCCGCAGGACAGGGTCTCGTGCGAACAACGCCGCGACGCCGGGTGCTCGGATCGCGTCTTGCAGCAACAACTCCGCTTCCATGCTCGAATAGCGGTCGTGCTTGGCAAGCCAGGCCGAGAAGCCCTTGTTGAACGAGTAGTGGTCGATATGCCCGCGTAGCGCGCGGGTCTGTCCCGACGTGAGGAATTCCTCGTTGATCGCACGCACGACCCGAACCTGTCCGACGCGGGCGAGACGACCGAACCAGGTCGGATAGCCACTGCTGTGCTTTATCCAGCGTCCGAACAGATGATCCCTGCGGCGCAGCCGGAACATGCTGACCTCAGTCGGCGCCTGCTCCACGGCTTCGATCATCTCGGCGCGCAGATCATCGGGAACGCGTTCGTCGGCATCCAGCATCAGGACCCACGAATGCTTGTAGTCGACATGCTGCAGTCCGAAGTTTCGCTGTCCGGCATAGCTGTCGAACTCGCGTTGAACGATCCGCGCTCCCATGCTGGCAGCGATCTTCGCAGTGGCGTCGGAACTGTACGAGTCGAGGATGACGATGTCATCGCACCATCGCAGCGTGCCCAGGCAGTCGGCGATGTTGATCTCTTCGTCCAGCGTCAGGATCAGTACGGAGATGTTCACGAGTATCGCGTGCGTCGCACCGTCTTACTGACGGCGGAATACTCGGCGCACCACACGCGGTGTGTCGTACACACGGCTACGGCCGATTCGTACCGACGGAACTCAGCAGTCGTGGAATCAACGGCAGCGCCTGTCGTAAATCGTCCAGCGCTTCGTCGTGTGCGATGACGAGGTCGTAGCAATGCGCCGCATGCGGCTGCGCTGCCGCACGCAGATCACCGACCGAAACTGCCCGCAATCTCCAGATCGGCCTGCAGATAGCGAACATCCGACGTTCGAGCAAGGAGAGGGCGTGGACGAAACCTTCGCATGCGTCCGGCGCGTGGTCGGCCAGCAGCTTCGGGTCGAACTCCATGAAACACACGGTGCTGCGGGGCAGCTGCGCCAGGAGGCCCTTTGCTCCTGACAGGACTTCATGTTCGAAACCCTGTACGTCCATCTTCAGGATCCGCAGTCGGGCCAGGTCGAACTGCCGGTTGCTCGCCAGGTAGTCATCCAATGCAATGACCCGGACGTCATCCTCCGCGAGCGATGCACCGGCCTTGCGAAAATCGCGCACCCGCAAATCGCCCTGGTTGTCCGCGGAGGACCGGATCGATCCCGTTCCGGATTCACGACCCAGTGCGACGCGTTCGGTCGCGACGCTCGACAGTCCGTTACGCTGCACGTTGGCAGTCAGTATCGCGAAGTTATTCGGGTCCGGCTCGAAGGCGAAGACGTGACCCGCGGCTCCCACCCGGCGAGCGGCAGCCACGCTGTACCACCCGATATTCGCCCCGATATCCAGGACCTGGTCCTGCTCGCGCAGCAGCGACAGCAGCAACCGCGTCTCAAAATGCTCCCAGACTCCGCGTCTGCGGATTTTCTCCGAGATATGGACGTCATTGCTTTCGTGAACAAAGAACGGAAACCGCTCCAGGCCCGGAGGACGTGCGCTGACCAGTTGCATATCGTTACCCATCCGCGTCGAAGCCACCTGTTCTTCTGTCTGCTTAGGCCGCGGACAGTCCGTGATCCAGGCAGGTGCCGTAGAGGGAACGCCATTCGTCGAGCTTGCGCCGCCAGGAATACACCTCGACCTCGCACCTCGTCGCATGCGATACCGGCGACTCGCCGGCCAGAACGGACGCGAGTGCAGCGCCCGCGAGCCCAGGATCCGCAAAGTCGGTGAGTATCGCCGTCTTGTCTGACGAAAATATGTCAGTGAAGGCAGCATTTTTGTGGAGCACCAGCTGGCAGCCGGCAGCCTTGGCTTCGATAGCCGACAAGCCGAACCCTTCGTAATGCGAAGCGGAGACAAAAATCTGCGCACGACGGTACTGGCTCAGCAGCTCTTCGTGGTCCACTTCACCGACGAATACCACGCGGTCGCGGATTCCCAGGGCATCGGCCCGAGCCATGTATCGCGCACGATTGCCGTTGCTGTCCCGGCCCACCAGGTGCAACTCGAATGCAGTTCCCCGTGCGTTCGCGGCCGCGAACGCATTCAGCAGGTCGGGAATGCCCTTGTTGTCCGCCAGCCTGCCAACGTGGAGGCATCGGCCCTGCTGCTGCTCCATACGCGACAGGGCGAGGTAGGCGCTAGTATCGACGGCATTTTCAATGAGGACGACTCGGCGGGAGATTCGCGCGAACAGCGCCGCATCCGTCCTGCTGCATGCAGCGACTGCGTCGACATGTCGCAGCGCCAGGCGCTGCAGGCCGAAAAAATAGGCATGCTTGAGCAGCGAGAGGGTCTGCGTATGGAAGATGCCACCGTGCGTCGACAACACCACCTGCCGGCGGTGCAACCACTTGGTCAGGACGACGAAATCGAGCAGCGCGCCGGCGCCGTGCACGTGAAGGATGTCGTGCTGCCGCAGTAGCGACAAAGGCAGCAGCGCCGGTTTGTAGTACTTGAGATCGACGAACGGAACACGCGTGACGGAAATTCCGCAAACCGTTTCCGCTCTTGGCAACTGCCCCGGATGAGATTTCACGCGGTCGAAGCACAGGATGGACGCTCGCAAGCCAATCGAATCCGAGCGCAGTGCGAGATCGAATGCGAAACGCTCGATGCCACCGGTGCTCGGCCAGAAATCCGTACAGATGTGCAGGACTGACGGCACCGGATCAGCGCTCGCGCACCGTGCGCTCTTTGACGATCCGAGCGGGATTGCCGGCCACCACTTTCCACGGTGGCACATCTTTCATGACGACGGCACGCGCACCGACGACGGTCCCCTGACCGATGCAGACACCCGGACCAATGAACGCGCCGGCAGCGATCCACACATCGTCTTCGACGACGATAGGCAGGCGCATCAATGGATAGTCAGGCGCGGTGTAGTCATGTGTGCCGCCGCAGAGATAGACATCCTGCGAAATGACGACACGGCTGCCGATCCGCAACTGGCCGAGATTGTAGAAGGTCACGCCGGGGCCGATGGCAACGTGCTCGCCAATGGTCAGCAGCCACGGGAACCGTATGCGCACCGACTCGGAAATCAGCGTGCGAAATGGCACGGTCGCTCCGAAACATTTCAGGATTGCCGGGCGCAGGAACCATAGCTTCTTCCAGGCAAGTCGCCACAACGTCACCTCGACCAGGAGCCACACGGCCCGCGCCGCATAAGTCCATTTTGGATAAGGGGCCCTGGAGGCCCGCAGCGGATGTGTCTGCACTGATGAACCATTTCGAGAATCGGGCGCGCATTGTCGACAGAACGAGTGTTGCGGGCAACCGCAGGCAAGCAGACGGTAACACCTCGGGCTGGGATGACACACTCGTCACGGACATCTAATCGAGCGATTCGATTCTCCTGGACCAGTGAAACAACTTAGCAACAGTAAGCACTTAATATCGGTGCCACCTGCGACCGCGACCGATCGGTGGAGCGATCAATTTCCTGCGAACACCCTGTTCCGGTGTTGCGTCGTTCATTCCAGATGCGCATTCTTCATTTCATTCCCTCGCTCAGTTCGGCTGTCGGCGGTCCGGCACGCGCTGTCATCGATCTTTGCAAGGCTTTGGCAGCGCGCGATCACGAAGTCACGCTGCTGACCTCGGATGCCGGGCAGGCTCCGCAATCCTGGCAAAACGCTGCAGACAAACTGCCGCGGATCGTCGTCCTGCCATCGGCAAGCCTGCCGGGTTTCACCTACCTCGGCAGTGCGCTTCGAACATTCGACCTGTCCGTGCAGTCTCATGACGTGCTCCATGTTCACGGGATGTGGGAGTTCGCCAACATCCAGCTCTGCGGTATCGCCTCGGCGCACTGCAAACCCTACGCCATCAGCGTTCACGGCATGCTGGATCCGTGGTCGATGTCGCAAGGCACGCTCAAGAAACGCGTCTATCTCGAGATGGTGGGGAAGAAGTGGCTGCGCGCAGCCAGTCGAATCCATCTGACCGTACAGTCGGAGCTGGACGCGGGCTCGAAGTTCTTTCCACGGAAACTCGGCCGCGTCGTACCCCTGCTGGTGGACCTGGAAAGCTATCGCCGGCTTCCGGGGCCGGGACTTGCCAACGCGAAGCTCGAAGAACGCTGCGGGGAACACGCCGGGAAACCGCGAATTCTTTTCCTGAGCCGCCTGCATCCGAAGAAGGGACTGGAAACCCTGCTGCAATCGGCCCGATTGCTTGCCAGTCGCAACCGGGCCGTTTCGATCGTAGTCGCCGGTGACGGCGATGCTGCATATGTAGCACAGCTCAAGTCCGAGGCGCGCGACCTCGGAGAGAGCGTGATCTTCCTGGGCGAGACTACCGGCGAGTTGAAACTCTCGCTGTACCAGGCGTGCGACGTGTTCGCGTTGCCGACCCAGCAGGAGAACTTCGGCCTCGTATTCATCGAAGCGCTAGGTTGCGGTCTGCCGGTGATCACGACGAATGCCGTCGGCTCGAAAGCCGAACTCCAGGCCAGCGGCGCCGTCACTTTCGTCGACCGGACGCCGGAGCAGTTTGCCGATGCCATCGAGCGTCTGCTTCTCGATGCACCGGGAAGAATGGAAACTGCCAGGCGCGGCCGCGAATGGATGCTCGAATCGTTCGATCCCGCCATCAGCGCACAACGCTTCGAATCGTTCTATGCCGAGATGCTTGCCGATCAGCAAGCCAAGTCGAATCGGCCGCCGTGCCCCATCCTCGTTTCGGCATAGCCGCTTGCCCTCACCCATTCTTCGGTCGGTGGCCGGATCGGTCCCAGCTCAACTGCAAAAACGCTGATGGGTAGCACAGTCACACCGCTCGGATCGGAATCGAGACGCTCGCGGGTTGCGCTGTTCAATCCTATCTTCGCTCACTATCGACACGCCTTGATCCAAGAACTGCGGCGCAGTACCACGGTTGAGTATCACTTCTTCGCCGACCTGCGCGATGGCGACAGCCGGATACCCACGGTCGATCTCGGTGGCAGCCCCGACTTCACCCGCAGCCCGTTCTTCAGGATTCTGCGCAAAATGGCATGGCAGCCGCAGGCTCTGCGCACGGCGTGGTCGGGAGAATACAGCTCCTTCGTTTTCATGGGCGATGCCTCGTGGCTATCCACCTGGATCGCTGCCGCGGTGGCGAGACTCCGCGGTCGTCGCGTGCTCTTCTGGACGCATGGCTGGCCGCGCTACGATCGCGGTCTCAGGAAATACGTGCGACTAGCCTTCTACAACCTGGCAAATGGCCTGCTCCTATATGGAGAAAGAGCGGCTCGAATCGGCGTCGACCTGGGCTACGATCCCGACAAGTTGCATGTCATCTTCAACAGCCTGGACTTCGACGCACAGCAGGCACTTAGCAGCACGATAACGCCGATCGAGATCGAAGATCTGCGCACCCGGCTGTTCGGTAACGCCCACACTGCAGTCGTGATTGCCACGGCCCGCCTGACCGCACTCAAGCGCTTCGACCTGCTGATCGAGGCTTTGAAAATCGTGAACCGGGACTGCAGGGCTGTACACCTGCTGTTCGTCGGCGATGGCCCCGAGCGCGCACGCCTGGAAGCACTGGCCACCTCGGCGGGCATCAAATCGGTATTCGTCGGAGCGTGCTATGACGAATCGCAACTGGCGTCCTATTTCCTTGCAGCGAACGTTACCGTCTCTCCCGGGAACGTGGGGCTCACCTGCATGCACAGCCTTGGCTATGGCGTGCCGGTCATCACACACGACGATCCCGACGACCAGATGCCGGAGTGGGAAGCCATCGAGGTGGGCGTGACCGGAGCTACCTTCACGAAAGGGAGCGCGACGGCGCTTGCTGAAACCATCGAGCAATGGACGCGGTCGCCATCGCTGCCGGATGACGTGCGCGACAGGTGCAGGCTCGCCATTGCAAGCAAGTACCATCCGATGGCCCAGGCGCTCGCGATGGAGCGGGCACTTGCCGGATGAGTGATGTATTCCGCGGCATGTTCACTCTATTGCAATACCCTGGAATCATGCTGGGATGTTGTCGGAGAGGAATCCTGGAATGCGCAGCGATAGTCGAACACACGATCATGGATCCGTTGGCCCGATGAGCCGGCTCGTACCGCCCATCGTCAAATCATTCTGGGAGAAGGCCGTCTCGCCTCCGGTCTATCGGGTGATCGCCGATTCATCGCTGCCCTTGCGAGCTTATGTTCATCCTCATTCCCACCTGGGCCGCAGCCTCCTGGCAACGGGTCGATACGAAGTGGAAACCGAGGAGATCTTTCGTTCCGAACTACGCCGTAGCGATGTCTTTCTCGACATCGGCGCCAACGAGGGCTTTCTCTCCGCCTTCGCCGCCACGCTGGTCGGACAGGACGGAGTCGTCATAGCGGTCGAACCCCAATCGCGGCTTCAGCCGCTCATCGAGATCAACCTGCGGCTCAACAACGCGCAGCGCTTTCATATCATCCATCGAGCGATTGGTGACACGTCAACGGGAACGGCACGCATCAATCTGTATCCGGAAACCAATAACGGCCAGTCCAGCCTGATGAAGAAGCCGCGGTTCGGCTGGACCGCAATCCGGCGCGAGCAGGAAGAAATCACTTTCATCACACCTCGCGACATACTCGCCGAGTGCGGCGTCGATCGTTTCGACCTGGTGAAAGTCGATGTCGAAGGATTCGAGCACAAGGTCGTCGATGCGTTGCTGCCGCTGGTCCGCGAAGGCAAGGTGCGCAAGCTGCTCTTGGATTATCACGCCGCGATCCTGGCGGAGTTCGGCATCGATGCGGCGGACATCCATCGAAAGCTGATCGATGCCGGCATGCGCGTGGTCAAGGGCGATCCGACGCAGCTCACGTCATATCTTTTGTATCATCATTCCTGCGTTCAATAGCTCAGCCGCGCGATGCGGCTGAATGCCGGTTTCAGTCGGCCCGGCGCTATCGCGATCATTCGATCGAGCAGTTCGTGCCAACCCGGCGGCCGCGCCGCCGCCAGCATCAGCAGATACGTGGCGGCGGCACCTGGGATCATGCACGCCAACACGACGACATCGCGGAGATGCCCTTTGCCCGGAATCGCCCGGTCCAGGAGCATCCACGGCAGGATGGCGGCGATCGATAGAAGGAACGGAATCGCAAACAATGTCAGCGCCTGCCGCACACTGCCGCCGACCGGGCGAATGGCTATTGTCAGCAACAGCGGCCCATTGACCAGCATGAAGGTCGCAGCTGCCAATGCAGTGCGGACGGCATCGCCCGCCATTGCGCCCGCCGCGCAGGTCGCCACGTAAGCAACTCCTGTCGTCATCGACAGCCTGAAACCCAGCCTGAATCTTCCCTGCGCCGCGATCAGTGCGTTGATCGGCTCGTCGAGCAGCCTGAACACCATGCCTATGGAAAGGACGCTCATCACCGGCGGCAGGTCGTGCCACTTCCCGGCATCCAGGAAGACCCGCACGAACAGCGGGCCGATCGCACCGAGGCCTATGCACGCCGGTGCGCCGATCAGCAGCAGCACACGCGCTGCGTGGAAGAAAGCATCGGTCTGACGTTTGGGCGCATCGCTGAGCTGATTGAGCGCGGGAAGCAGCACACCGGTGAGATTGAGCGAGACCACCCGGACGATCTGCAGCACGATACTCTGTGCAAAGAAGTACAGACCGACGACGCTCGCCGTCGCGAAGATTCCCAGTACCAGGGGGTCGATGCTCGAACGCAGCCAGCGTGACAGGTTGGAACCGAAAACGAAGCGCAGGTCCTTCGTCAGGAATCGCCACCGTGACGGTCTCACACCCGGCCATCCAGGGGGGCGGGCGAGTTTCCACAGAACGGCAACGGAGCACGGCTCCACTACCAGCATTGCGATGATGAATGCTTTCGAACCGAAACCCTGGTGAGCAAGCCCGAGGGTCAGCAACGAAGTAGCCAGCGCGCTCACTAGCATGAGGCTGTAGTGAAAACGGAAGCGCATCGCTGCAACCAGCGTCACTGTCGGAACGACCGCCAGCGATCTGATGATGGGCAACGGCGTCGCCAGCAGCACCAGCAAGGTCAATTGCGGATCGTCGTAGAAGCGCCCCAGCGGCACGGCAACGAGCGCCAGTACGCCTGCGCCTGAGAAGCCCAGCAGTAACGCTAGCCAGAACGCGGAACCCAGCCATAGGCGCAGTTGCTTACCCCGACGCAGCAGCACCTCGTTGAAACCGAGCTGCTGCATGAGCATCGCTAGGCCCAATACTGCGAACGCCTTGCCGTACGTCCCGTACTGAGATTTCTCGAGCACATACGTGAGCGCGGTCTGCACCCCCAATGCGACGAGCTGATAGACGATGGCGCTGGCGACTCCCCATGTCACCCCGGTTGCCACCCGTGAAGTGAGAGAGTCCGACCGGGGCTTCGGTGACGGACCCTCGCTCACGCCGCTCTGCGGGTCATGGCGACGTAGGCGCGATACAGCACCGGATTCGATACCAGGTGCAGCAGAGTGAGATCCGAGAATCGATACTCGCCCATCACGCGATTCATCAGCGTACGAATCTCCGTCGACGATACGCTTTCCTTTACGTCCAGTCGTGCGAGCACCTGGCGCCTGAACTCGTCCCGCAGGAACCCTCGCATAGCCAGCTCCGCAATCGCGATCGCCCGAGGACCGAGCCGTTCCGGACCGAACCGTTCCCGGACACTCTGCGCCCCCTGCTTTGCGTAGCGTGCCCGGAGCTCGGCATTCTCCAGCCTCTGCATCGCCCCGATCATTGCGCGGCTGTTGGCAACCACGAGTCCTCCGACTTCGTGACCCACTACTTCGAGCTGGCTGTTGTCCTTTACTGGAGTGCTCAAGGTGATGACCGGTGTGCCGCACAGGAGTGCCTCTGCGAGTACCATCCCGAAACTCTCGCCGACATCGGCGGCATGCAGGAAGACATCCATCGCACCATAGGCTTCGTTCAACTGCACGGCACCGTGCAGGAAATCGATGGTGACGACGCGGCATCGGACGTCATTCGGCAACGCCTCTACCGCTGCATTCAGTTGTCGAGGCATTCCCGCCAGCAGCAGCCACGCTTTCGCATTCAATCGAGCATAGTTGGCGAACGCATCGAAGATGACGGTGGACCACTTCGCCAGGTTCGGCGAGCCGATCCGGCCGAACAGCAGCGCATCCTGAGGGATGCCATGATCCGCGCGAAATCGACGGTGTACCTCCGGTGGAGTGGGCTGAAACTCCTCGTGCATCACGAGATTCGGCAAGACCAGCCCGAACGGCTGCGGAGACTGCATTCGCGACCACTGCCGCCATTTCCACAAGCACCAGTCGGACAGCTGCAAGTGGACATCGATACACGCGCGGTCCGTCGAATAATCAACGCGACCGAAGACATTGGTTTCCATGACTCCGGTCGGAGCCGACGTCCCGCGGCGAGGGTTCGACTTCGCTGCCCGCGCGATGGCGCCGGTCGCAACGTTCGCCATGCCCGGTCGATGGAGGTGAACGACATCCGGCTTCCAGGCAAGTGCTTTGCGCACATCGTCATCGTGCACGCCTTTGCCTTCGGTGCCCACGAAGACTTCGATGTCGCGCGCTCGTAGCTCCGGCTCGAGTACGCCGCCTCCGGCATAAGCAAACAGCGCCGACTCCATGCCGTGTTGCCGATACATCAGGGCAAAGTTACGAGCGACTCGCTGGGTCCCTCCCGGTCTCAGGTCGTTCACGACGGTCAATATGCGCATGCGGCTTTCGCGTCTCAACGCATCAGGTTGCCGAAGAGCGGGCCGGCAAGCGGCTGCGGGACGTGCTCGGAGAGCTGACTGGCCTGTTTCGCAATCGATATCGACGCCGAGGCCCTGGCGACCAGCAGCGCACTCATGAAGACCATGT
>Ga0157380_10000950_pt1 | contig 18369 bp, 22 predicted proteins | sample S35metaG_FD_119757 | JGI IMG/M metagenome (GOLD analysis project Ga0157380, IMG submission 119757) | Switchgrass rhizosphere microbial communities from Kellogg Biological Station, Michigan, USA - S3-5 metaG | ecosystem: Host-associated > Plants > Roots > Rhizosphere > Soil | place: USA... | reverse complement strand
CCTAGAATCGGCTCGGTCGTCCCATCCCTGGGGGGAACTCTTCCGTGAGCAGTAGGCGCCTAGCGCCGTCATGGGTCGCCGTGGTCATCGCGTTCGTCGGGCTCGTCGGTGGGGGTGCCGCGCGCGCGCAAGATCCCGTCTCCGAATTGAGCGGCTACGTGACGTTGAGCAGCGGCTATTGGAAGCACGGGCTGGCGCACAACGACGGCGCGTCGCTGCAACTCGGTATCGACTATCAGCACTACACCGGTTTCTTCGCCTACGCGCGCGCGATCAACGTCGACTACCCGCAGAACCTGCCGGAGCAGATTCGCGACGTCGAAACGAGCGCCTATGTCGGCTATCACCGCCGCCGTGCGCAGTGGTCGTGGACTGCGAGCCTAGGCACCTACATCTACCCCGGCGCCGGCGATTACGACTACGACGAGGTCAGCGCGAGCTTTGGGTTCCGCGACCGCGTGTTCTATACCGCTTCGTACAACGACGAGTACTACTACGCGGGCGGCTCCTCGGCGCTCAATCAGGAAGTCTCGGTCGCGTTCCCGTTGCCCCGCGACATCGAGATTGGCGGTGCGGTCGGCTACTTCGAGGTGAGCGCCGGTCCAAAGATCACGCATTGGAACGTCGGAGTTTCGAAGCTCGTCGGGCGCACGGCGCTCGATTTGCGCTACTACGACGGCAACTACGAGTGGCGCAACTATCTGGGCGATCCGGAGGCGGACAATTACGTCCTCAGCGTCTCGTACGCGCTGCGCGGCAAACGTTCAAGGAATTGAGCCCTAGAAGCGGGTGTCGTCGGGCGGCGCCAGGCAGGACGCAGCGCCGCCGAGCCGCGCTACCGCACGGCACGCGTTGATCGAAGCGCGGCCGGGCGCATAGGTGGTCGTTGCCGTCAGAATCGCCGCAATGCGTTCGGCGTCGAGGTCGGGCTGCCGCTCCATCAGCAACGCGATGACGCCCGTCGTATGTGCGGCCGCGAGGGAGTTGCCGGTGAGGAACGCGTACTTGGCGCCGGGCGTCGTCGTCAGAACCTCGTCGGCCGGAGCTGCCAACGCGTACGGCGAATCGGAATTTACGCGCACCAGCGACGAGTGCGCCGTCAGCACGCGTGGGTGCGAAGAGGGAAACGCGACCGAGCTCGCCGCGCTCGTGGGGTACGCAGTGACGACGACGATCCCGCGCTCGATGGCACGATCGAGCAGCCGAGACAACAGCGGATCGTCAGGTCCGGCTAGGCTCAAGTTGATGACGTTCGGGTGCAGGCCCAACGCGACCTCGAGGGCCTGCGCCAGCGAGAACGTCGAGCACTGCGCAGCGAGCCCGTCGGCGACAACGGCCCAACAGGCCCGCAAGGCGGCGATGCTCACGTCGGGAGCAACGCCGATGATCCCCTCGCGATTGTTGACAGCCGACGCGATGATCCCGGCGACGGCCGTGCCATGGATCTCGCCGTTGCGAGCGAGCTCGTGGTCGGCCACCAGATTGCGCGCCATGTGCACGCGCCCACGCAGGTCGGGATGGTCGGCATCGATCGCCGAGTCGATGATGGCGACCGAGACACCGCGACCCGTCGCGAGCTCGTGTGCTCGTTCGACCTCCATCGCGCTTGCCGCGGATTGCAGCTCGAGGTACGGATCGTCGTACTTCGCCGCCTGGGTATTGAATAGGTTCATGCGCTGCGCGAGATCGACGCGCGGGTCGCGACTCAGCGTCGCGAGCACGTCCGCCACGTCGCGCCCCTCGGGTACGGCGAGAACCTCGCAATACACGTCGAGCGATTGGATCGGCCAACCTTCGACGCGGCGCAAGTCGTGTTCATGAGCAAGTTGGGTAAGCACGCGGTCGACGGACGGTGAGGACCCATAGCGCCGCTGCAGATAACGCTGACTCGGCGCACCGGTCAGTCCAGCGGCTAGGGTCGCCGGCTGTCGCACCGTCACTAAAATTTGCTGCTCGGCGCCAGGCTCCGTGCGCGTCGTGCCTGCCGTCACGCAAGCGGCGAGCAGGGTTGCGAGGACGACGATGAACGCCAGTCTCACGCCAGTCTCACGGCGGCAGGTTCGCGAGCGAGGGTCCGGCGAAGCGCACCCGCGGATCCGCGGCAAGCGTATCGAGCAACTCGTTCACGGTCGCACTAGTCGCACGACCCTCGCCGAGGCGCACGCTGTAGCGCCCCAATTGGCTGGGGCCCGCCACGATCTCGCCGTCGATGTCGTTCAAGAGCTCTTGCATCTCGGCAGCCGTGGTTCCCTCGGCAAACACGATGTCGAGCAGCGCGACGTCGCTTGCCGGCGCCGTCGCGAGCGTCGAGTAGTTGTTGCTGTCGAGCTGCGGTAAGGGGGTGAACCATAGCAGGACGGCGAGCACGGCCAGACCGGCGGCGGCCGCGATGGCGAACGGCGCAGCCGAAGCGTAGCGCCCGCGCCAAAGCCGGCTCGAGCGTGCCGTTTCATCGAGCTCGCGGTCGAGTCGGTCGAACCCAGCCTCGGCGGAGACGTCTGCGGATCGGCGGGCACGCACAGCGCTGTGTAGCCGTTGCTGTTGCTTGAGCTCCCGTCGGCATGCGATGCAAGCGCGCGCGTGCGATTCGACGGCGTCGCGCTCGGCTCCGGTCAGGCTGCCGTTGACGAGCCACGGCAACAGCTCGAACGCACGAGCGTGCGTCAGCGCCGGCTCTGTGGTCACAAAGTGTCCTTACCTAGCGCGGGCAATAGCTTCTTCAGCTTGGCGCGAGCGTGAAACATCCGTGTCTTGACCGTGTTGACGGGGCAGGCGGCGATGGCGGCGATTTCCTCGTACGAGCAGCCGTAAAAGTAGGTGAGCTCCACGACCGCACGATGCTCCGCGGACAGATGTCGCAAAGCCTCATCGAGCAGGTCGCGCAGATCGTTGTCGTCGCTTTGTTCCGCCAAAACCTCGGAACGTTCAATCAGGTCCTCTAGTGGGGCGTTCGCGATCCGGTCCGTCCAGCGCCGCGAAGACGCCAATAGCTTCAAGGCCTTACGGTAGCCGATGCCCATGATCCAGGTGGAGACGCTCGACCTGCCGCCGAACGAGCGGCTATTGCTCCAGACGACCAGCATGACGTCGTTGACGCCTTCCTGAGCGAGGTCGAGCCGGCCAGTAATGCGGTAGATGAACCGGAGCAGCGGGTGATAGTAGGTGTTGTAGAGATCGCGCAGGGCGTTGCGGTCACCGTTACCAATGCGCTCGAGCAACGCGAGATCCGCGCCGTCGTCCGAGAAGCGCGCCCGAACGGGGCGCATGTTCAGCCCTTGATCCATCGATTAATTGTTGTGAGCCGACGAGCCTTAGTCTACGCAGAGCCGTGACAAGTTGCATCGGCGCCCGCCGCGGGCTCAGCGCGCCGCAGCGTAGCGCGAGGCGACCTTTGTGAAATCGGCGGCGAGTCGCGCCGGGTCATGCGGCGGCGTGAAGACGGCATGGACATCACCGTCGGGATCGAGGAGCACGATGTTCGATGAGTGACTGACCAAGTAGTCATCGGCATCTTGATCCTCCGGCACGTCGAACAACGTCTCGGTCGCTTGCGTAAGCGCCGCGAGCGCGCTTGGCGAGCCCGAGAGACCGCGGAAGTTCGAATCGAAATACGCAACGTATTCGCGCAGCCGCTCGGGTGTATCGCGCCGCGGGTCGACCGACACGAGGTAATACTCGATGCGCGCCGCCGGTTGCTCCGCCGCCAGTTGCCCCTCGAGGCTCGCGAGCGTGACTAGCGTGAGCGGGCACACGTCGGGGCAATAGGTGTAGCCGAAGTAGAGAAACGACCAATGGCCCGCGAAATCCGCGGATAAGAACCGCCCGGCGTGCTCGTCGACGAGCTCGACGGTTGGCAGCGCGCGCGGCTGCGTGAGGACGTAGCCGTTGATGTCGAGGGCTCGATTGGGGTTCGCGTCAAGATAAACCCACGTCGCGACGCCGAGCACGGCGGCGGTCAGCGCGGCGGCAACGAAGGCCAGTCGGCGCGCGGTCACGTCGCCGGCCCCTAGTGCGCAGGGTGGGTCGTGGGCGAGGTCGCTCGCGCGTCGACGACGGGCACCTCGATCTCGAGCGTCCCCGCTGCCGCAAAGCTCAGCGACAGGGTCACGCTCGCGCCTGCGGCGAGCGGCGCCGCCACGTCGACGAGCATCAAGTGGAGTCCGCCGGGCGTAAGGCGCACCGTCTCGCCGGCCGGCAGGCCGACCTCCGCCAGCCGTACCATGCGTTGCAGCCCGCGCTCCTCGACGTGGGTATGGATCTCCAGGGTGCGCGCAGCCGGCGTCGTGCCGCCGAGCAGGCGGTCGGCCGCGCCCATATTGGCTATGGTGAGATAGGCGGCCGCCGTGCGCGCGCCCGGCGGTGTCGCGCGGATCCAAGCGTCGGTGACCGTCAACGGCCCGGCCGCGGCCGAGCTAGCGGCTCCGAGAGCCAGGAAAATGAGGGCACGCTCGAGATGAGCCATGAGTCGAACTCGCGCGACAACGAATCGCCATCGTACCGTAACGTCGGCGCGCGCCGGGCGCTGGGAACTTTTCGGGCCGCTGCGCCGAATAGTGCATTGAGGACACGGGAACGCATGGCCCATATGGCCCACACCGATTCACCTGCTGCCGACGACCGCGCCGAGGCGCGATTGCTCGCCGAGATTGCGGCGGGAGGTGAGCACGCGTTCGTCGAGCTCTATCGACGCCGTCACAACGACGTGTATCGGTTCGCTTTTGCGATGGCCAAGTCGCGCAGCTTCGCGCAAGACGTGACACAAGAGGTGTTTCTGAACGTGCTCGAAAACGCCAGTCGGTTCGACAGTGCCAAAGGTTCGGTGCGCGCATGGCTGTTCGGCTGTGCTCGTTACGTGACCCTTGATCGGCTGCGGCTCGAACGCCGCTGGACCGACGAGCTGCCGGACGAAGGAGCAGCGGTCGGCGGCGACGAGCGGCTGCTCGCCGACCAACGTGTGGAGCGCCTGCACGCCGCCATCGCTCGCTTGCCCGTCGAGTATCGGGAGGCACTCGTCCTGTGCGAGCTGCAAGAGTTGTCGTACGCGGAGACAGCCGCCGTGCTCGGATGTCCGCTCGGCACCGTGCGCTCGCGTTTGCATCGCGGCCGCGCGCTGCTCGTCGCGATGCTCGACGAAGGCGAACGCGCGGCGGCCGACAGCGGGCCGAGAGTGGCGACGCCATTGCAAGCCGGGGAGGTCTGCTCATGAGCAATACGCAGGTCGGAGACCGCTTGGAGACCGAGCTCGCGCAGCTGCGAGCGGCGCTCCGCGATGTGCAGGCGCCGCCGCCCGACGAGATCGCTCTGCGCGCTCAGTTTCGTGACGCCGCACGGCTGCGCGCGCAGAGCACGCCGGTCGCGGCAGGCGGGAAGGTCGCATGGCGGCTGCATTTTGCGGCTGCCGCTGTTGTCGTGCTCGCCGTGGGGGCGGTGTTTGCCGCCGTGCTGCTACGCGTGGAGCGCCCCGAGATCGTGCCGCTGGCCGTCGAGGCGCCGCGGGCGGCATCGCCCGCCGTGAGTGCTTTTCAGCCGTTGCTGAATTCGCCGGGCTTGTCGCCGTCGTCGTCGTACAGTGTCGTGCGCGTGCGCATTCCATTGTCGGCGTTCGCTTTGGTGCCTGGCACCGAGCAAGGCGGCACGATCGAAGCCGACCTCTTGGTGGGTGAGGACGGCCTCGCGCGTGCCATTCGTTTCGATGGGGCGGACGCGTTGGTCGTGTCCGTGGCCGGACAATGATGCGGAGGATGATCATGGGTTCCAATCGTGTGTGGACATCTTTGGTGGCGGGTGCATGCGGCGTCTCGGCCGCAGTCGTGAACGCGCAGTCGCCGACACCACCCGTGCCACCGCCGGCGCCACCGGACACGGTGTACTTCATGCAGAACATGGCGCCGTTGCCGGCGTTCGGCGGGCGGATCGACATCATTGGCCACCAGGGCGATGTGCTCGGTCCCGTCGTCAAAGGCAAGCCGTACAGCGCGAAGTCGATCACGGAGTCGACGCAATCGCTTGCCGACGGCAACCGCATCACGCAGCGCAATGAGTCCACGATCCATCGGGATTCAGACGGCCGAACGCGGCGCGAGCAGACGCTCGGCGGCGTCGGTCCGTGGCAGGCCGGCGAGCCTACGACGACGATCAACATCCACGATCCCGTCGCCAACAAGACCTACCTACTCGATCCGGCCGCGCGCACGGCGCGCGAGCTTCGGCCTTTCCGCATGGCCTTCGCCGACGCGCAGGGATTCGCTCGTGTGAACGCAATAGATGCGGTGAACCCTGTGGACGCGAATGCGGAGCCGCCCGGGACGTTCAATGTCCGCGTCCCGCCGCCACCTGGCGGTGAAGCAGGCACGCGCGTGACCGTGGTTCGGCGCACCGACAACACCGAGGCGGTGCAGGTGTTCACAGCGGGCGCGGTGGCCGCGGCACCGCTGGGCTTTGCGGGTGCGGTCGGTGCCTACAAGCCCAGCGAAGATCTGGGCGAGCAAGTGCTGGAAGGCTTGCTCGTCCAAGGCACGCGGATGACGGACACGATTCCGGCCGGCGCAATGGGCAATGAGCGGCCGATCGAGATCGTGACCGAGCGTTGGTACTCGAAGGATATCGACGCGATGGTGCTGCAGCGTTTCTTCGATCCGCGCTTCGGCGAGACGATCTACCGGCTCGTGAACGTGGTGCGCGGCGAGCCGTCGCCGGACTTGTTCCAAGTGCCGCAGGGGTACGAGCTGACGGTTGCGGACGGACCGCAGCTGCGGACGTTCCCCGGTTCGCCGGGCCAGCGCGTCGAGCTCCAGGTGCAGCGCGAGGATACGACCGCGCCGCAGTGATGCGGCAGGTTAGCCTCTGCAACCTTGGCCGGGCTTGATCGTGACGAACCGGTCTACGACGAGCCGCTCGCTCGTCGAGCCTTCGCCGGGGGTGAGCAAGTGGCCCTCGATCGTGGTGAGTGCCACCTTCCCGCGCGGGTTCATGCGCCGGTGCTGACGCCGGAGCTCGCGGTAAGCGCCCGCGTCCGCGACGGGCAGCGTGAGCCCCGTCAGGCACTCCGTGAAAGTCGCGCCGTTCTCGCTCACGGCGCTCTCGCCGTCGAGCGTGACTCGGTCCTCGAACCGCGGCTCGGTGACGTCGCGTGCGAGCACGTGCTCGACCGGCGAGGCGACTCGTAGCACGAGATGGTTCTCGTCGCGAACCTTGAGACGTCGGTCCGGCCCTGCGCCGCGTAGCACCGCCTCAGCGTCGACTTCGTCCCACTGCCAGCGACCGAGGCCGTACGTTGTCGAAGGCCCTTGCTGAGCTTTCGTCGTGGTCGCCGCGCCCTCGGCATCGTCCTCGAGCCGTTGGCGGATGAAGAAGCGTCCGTCGGGGCGCAGCCACAGCGTGGCCTCGATCGCCGCGCAATTGCTGCACGGCAATCGGCCGGCATAGACGCCGGCGAGCGTCGCGGGCATCGGCGTCGTAGCGGTTTCGCTGTCCGAGCCGCGGCCGCAGCCGGCAAGCAGTCCGGCGCCGAGCGTGAGGAGGAAAGCCAAACGACGTGTCATGACATAAGCCGGTTTGCCGGTCATGCCGCCATCTTGCACCGGGGCCGTGCGGTGCCAAGTAAATGGATCACGTTCGTTGGGCCAGATATTGCGCGCACAGTGCGTCTGTGACGCTGCGCAGCGCCTCGACCGTTCGGACCGCGGTCCTTTAGACTGCGCCGGCCGCCGTTGCCGGAGACACTTTCGGTGAATGCTCGTCTGTCGCCCGCCCTGTATCGCCACAGCCCCCGCTTCTTCGTCGTATTTCTCGCCCTCACGGTGTGGGCCTTCTGGCCGAGCTACTTCGCGCGGTTGTTCGACCAGCCGAGTCTCTTGCACCACGCGCACGGCATCGTGCTCGCACTCTGGCTCGTCATGCTCGTCGTCCAGGCGCAGCTGATTCGCACGCAACGGCGCCCTTTGCATCGGCGCCTCGGCAAGCTGTCGTATGTGTTGGCGCCGGCCGTCGTTCTCGTGACGACCGCGTTCGTGCATCAGCAGCTGGGTGGTCTCGCCGGAATCCCCCAGCTCCCGGCGCCGGTGCTGCATTCGTTGGCGCTGATGCTGCTGTCGCTCGTGGGGTTCGCGCTGTTCTATGGTCTTGCGATCGCCAAGCGCCGCGACTCGCAGACGCATGCACGCTGGATGGTGTGCACGGTGTTTCCGATGTTCACACCCGTCACGGATCGGCTCATCGCTGCCCATTGGCGGCCGCTGATCGGTACGCTGCCTCGGATCGAGGGCAATCCAGTCCTGCCGGTGGTGGGTTTTGCGCTCGCCGATCTAATACTGCTGGCGCTTTCGTGGTGGGACTGGCGCACGAACCGCCGACTCAACGTTTTCCCCGTCGCGTTGGGCGTGCTGCTCGCGTACCACGTGGGAACGCTGACGTTGCACCGCGTGCCGGCGTGGAATGCGTTCGCCGTGTGGTTCTTGGGGCTGGGCTCGTAAGCGCTTACTGCGCCGCGCCGCTACCGCCGGCTCCCGCGTGCTCGCGTGCCGCCAAGTCGTCGATGATCGCGAACCACGCTTCGTAGCTTCCCGCCTGCCGGCCTTGGGTGAGGTACTTCCCGTTGACGATGACGGTGGGCGTGCTCTCCACGCGGTAGCGCTGCACGAGATCCTCGGCGCGCTTCAATTTCGCGTTGACGGCGAACGAGTTGAACGTGTTTTTGAACGTCGCTTCGTCGACGCCGTGCTTTGCGAATAGGGCGGCAAGCTTGGCTTCGGTCTCGAGCATGTTGCGGTTGGTGTGGATCTCATTGAAGAAGTCGCCGTCGATCTCCTCGACCTTGCCGAGCGCTTCGGCCGTGTAATAGGCGCGCGCGTGCAAAACCGCGGCAGCGTTCCACGGCGCGGGGATCCGAACGAAATTCACGTATTCGGCTTTCTTGCCGAGCCAACGTTGGATGTGCGGCTCGAAGTTGAAGCAGCCTCCGCAGCCGAACATGAAGACCTCGGCGACCTCGACTTTCCCGGCATCGGTGCTCGTCGGCTGGGCCGGCGACAACACCGTGTAGTGCTTGCCGGCTTCGAACGGCGGCGCGGCAGGGGCGGACTGGGCGTTGAGCTCCGATACAGCGAAGGCGGCCGCACCGACGAGCACGAGGGCTGGCAAAGCTGTCGATCTCACGTTTCGCACTCCTTAAATCACTGTTTCCGGGCCGTATCGCCCAGACTCGGAAGAAAGCTTAGCTGCGGCTCGGGGGAAGCGGCAACGCGCCATGGCTCATCCCGAGAAATCCTTTGGTTGGACGTAATGCTCATGAACTTTGCGGTCGCCCGTCCGGACACAGGAGCCAGAGCCCAGAGTAATCGGACTGTCCACTGGGCGTGAGCTCGATAAACCGGGAGGGGAAAATGAAAAGCTGGTTGGCGTTCGTTTCGTTCGGTGTCGTCACGAGCTTTGCGGTGTCGGCGGTCGCCGATGAAAACCACAACGGTGACAGGCAAAAGCGCGTGTTTCGTGCGCAGATGATAAGCCTCAACGAGGTGCCGTCCGTGTCCACTCCGGCCAGTGGGCAGTTTTACGCCATCGTGAACGACGCAGGTACGGCGTTCACCTATTGGCTGAGCTACTCCGGGCTCGCGTTCGATGCGGCGCAGTCGCATATCCACTTCGGCCAGCACCACACCAACGGTGGCATCAGCGTGTGGCTATGCGAGGGTACCGTTCCTGCGCCGGCGGGCGTGGCGGCGAACGTGCCGGCGTGCGCGGCGCGGGCTACGACGATGCCCATCACTGCGACCGTTACGGCTGCTGACGTCATTGGGCCCGCGGGCCAGGGGATCAGCGCCGGCGACTTTGCCGAGCTCCTTGCGGCCATGCGAGCGGGCGCGGCCTACGCGAATGTCCACTCGGGCGTGGCGGGGAGCGCAGGGCCGCCCGTGGTCGCCGCCATAGGGTTCCCCGGCGGTGAGATTCGCGGCCAGATCAACTGATCGGGACCTGGTAGGGACGGTGGCCCCGCGGGCACGGCCCGTGGGGCGTGACCGAGGCTTCAGCTCGCGGTCTGGGGCACCAGTGCCGTGCCGTAGGCGATGAACTCGGCCGAGAATATCGGCCTGCGACCGCTCCAGTCCTCCGACAGCGACGCCGTCTCCAACCGGACGTTGACGACGACCGAGGCGCCGAGCTGCCGCGCTTCCGTCTTCATGCGCACGATGGCCTCGCGTCGGCCGCGCTCGAGCAGCGACTCGTAGGCAATGAGGTTGCCACCGATCAAGCTCTTGAGGCCTGCCGCTACGCGCTTGAAATAGTCCTCGGCGATGACGACCGAACCCACTACGAGCGCGCCGCTGCGGAACGCGCCTTCGTCCGCACGGCCTCGGCCATTGCAGACGACGATGTCGCGCAAGGTTTCTTCCAGCTCGGCCAGCTCGCGGAAGTGCTTTCGCTCGTTGGCTCGCCCGAACAACAACCCGATCGTCAGCAAGACGATGAAGAAGCCGAGTTGGACGACGACCTCCATCGCGCTAGCTCACGACGACCGCGGTACCGTAGGCCATGACCTCGGCCGCGCCGGCCGCGATGTTCGAAGTCGAGAAACGAATGTTCACGACTGCATTCGCACCGGCCGCGCGAGCTTGTTCCACCATGCGGTCGATCGCCTCGGTGCGCGACTCATTGAGGAGCGCGGTGTAGCTCTTGAGCTCCCCGCCGACGAAATTCTTGAGCCCCGCGAGAATGTCTTTGCCCGCGTGCTTGCTGCGCACGGTCGAGCCTTGGACGAGACCCAGATGGCGCGTGATCGCTTTGCCGGGCACGGTTTCGAGCGTCGTCAATTCCATGGGCGGGCTCCGATCGAACGGTGGCCGGAGTGTGCCACAGCGCGGTCTGGCTCGGTATTTGCCGAGCCAGGGGTGTCGGTGTCACAGTGTTCGTCGAAGCGAGACCCGAGGAACGGTTGATGTCCCCCCTGCGTGCTCTGTCGTTGATTGCCGCTGCTAGCTTTGCCACGAATGCGTCGGCGCATCACGGCATCGCCAACTTCGATTTCAACAAGGACGTCACGATCAGCGGCAGCGTCGCAAAGCTCACGTTCGTCAACCCGCACTCGTGGCTGTACGTGAACGTGGCCGGGCCGAACGGCGAGTCCACCGAGTGGCGTTGCGAGATGCGCGCGGCGACGGTCCTGCGGCGCTCCGGTTGGAGCGAGGAGTGGTTCACCGCGGGGTCGCAAGTGAACGTCACGGGCGTGCCCGACCGCAACGAACCGAACACCTGCTATCTCGGCACGATCACGTTTGCTGACGGCACGAGCATGGACCGGTACGGGCAACGGCAGAAGGCGGAGCCCACGGCCGTGGCTGCCAATCGGCCCGAGCGCCTTGCGAACGGCGATCCGAACATCAACGGCGACTGGGCCGGTGAGCAACGCGTGATGACGGATCGCAGCGGCATCAGCGGCGCGCTCGTGCCGATCAGCGTCGCCGACACATTGGAACCGGGCGCCGTGCCCGAAGGCGGGCGCGCGTTCCCGGGCTCGCGCGGCACGCCGGAGGCGGCGGCGGACGACGCCATTCGCGCGGCCTGGTCGCGGCCAAGCTCCCTGCCGCTGACGGAAGCGGGGCGGCGCGCCGCCGAAGGCTTCGACCCGTCCTCGCCCGACAATCCGCGGCTGCGCTGCGAGCCGACCAACATCCTGTTCGACTGGGGATTCGAGACGTTCACGAATCGCATCACGCAGGACGAGAACGTCATTCGCATTCAGTACGGGGCGCCCGGCATCGATCGCACCGTGCATTTGAACGAGACCGAGCACCCGGCCAACGTCGAGCCGAGCGTCGCGGGGCACTCGATCGGCCGCTGGGAGAACGACGTGCTCGTCGTCGACACCGTGGGCTTCAAGCCCGGTATCCTCTCGGCCGACACCTCGATGATGCATAGCGACCAGCTCCGCATCGTCGAGCGCTTTACGCTCGACCGCGAGCGTATGGCACTGCGGCGCGAGTATGTGGCCACCGATCCAACCTATTTCGTTGGCGAGTACCGCGGCGGCGACGTCGTCTACCCGGCGGATTTGCCCTGGGAGCCGCCGACCTGCAACGACCTGAGCTACGCCACGGGCCGCGGCACGCTTGCGGCGCAGCCGTCGGCCGCTGCGCCGGCGGCCGAGGCGCCCGAAGCGGCACCGGCTAAGTCCTGGTGGATGTTCTGGAAATAGCGCTTCAGGAACCAGTTCGAACCATGCATTGTCGGAGTTTGCGTGCCCGAAACAGATAGCAAAGCCAGCGTTCAACCGAGCAGCGTGGCCCAAACGAAAACCACGTCCAGCCGCGCCAAATGGTGGATTTCAGAGCTGATCTCGTTAGCCGTGGTGCTAGCGGCCGTCACGGCCGCGCGTTCCTCGCTCGCGGACCACTACTACGTCCCGTCCGGGTCGATGGAATACTCGTTGATGCCCGGCGATCGCGTCATCGTCAACAAGATGTCGTACGGCTTGCGAATTCCGCTGACGAAGATCGACATCTTCGGCTCTTCGACGCCGGAGCGCGGCGAGATCGCCGTGTTCGATTCCCCTGAGGATGGGACGACGCGGCTCATCAAGCGCATCGTCGCGATCGGCGGTGATCGCGTGTCGGTCGTGAACGGCCAGTTATCCATCAACGGCGAGCCGCTCGGCGATCGGTCGATCGAACACTTCGGCGAGCGCGAGGCGCTCCTCAACCTTACGACGCAACGGACTTACAACCAGGGCGGCGGACCGAACTTCGAGGCCGTCGTCCCGCCCGGCATGGTGCTCGCGATGGGCGACCACCGCGGCAACAGCAACGACGGCCGCAAATTCGGCTTCATCGACGAGCGCGAGCTGTTCGGCCGCGCGGTCGCCATCTACTACCGTCGCGGCGACGGGTTCACCTGGAAGCCTCTCTGAGCGTTCGCGCGAATCAGTAGTAGGTCAGCGTCTCGATTCCCGTCCCGGCCTTGAAATTCTTCGTGACCGTTGCGGTTGCGATGTCGAGCGCGGACACCGTGCCGTCGCCGTGATTCGCGACGAGCGCCGTCTTGCCGTCTGCCGAGAAAGCGATCCCCATCGGTGAAGCGCCGACCGTGACTGTGCGCTGCGGGGCGCGAAGGTTCGCAGCGTCGAAGATGCTGATCGACGACCCGGCCATCGTCAGCAGCCACTTGCCGTCGGGTGAGTAGTAAGCCTTGTAGGCGGGATCCGCAGTATTGGCGAGCGCGATCCGGTCGAGCACCGCATCCGTCGCGGTGTCGATGACGGTCATCTCCGGCCGTGCCAAGTCCAACGCGATGACGCGCTTGCCGTCCGGGGATGCCGTGATCCCTTGCGTACCGCGCGGCATCGGCACGCTGCCGACCTGCTTGTGCGTTTCGAGATCGAGCACCGTCACGAACAGCTTGTCGTCCTTGTTGGCGACGTACGCCTTGCTGCCGTCCGGCAGTACGGCGAGCCAATGGCCGGAGCCTTCGTGATCGATCGTGTCGACGATGCGGCCCGTTCGGCTGTCGATGACGAGAATCTTCCGGTCGAGCTCCGCTGTCACGTAGAGCATGCCGCGCGCGTCGATCTGCACGCCGTGCGGCGAGCGGTAGGGTGACAGATCGATGACGTTGGCGACCTTACGCTCGACGAGATCGAGCACGTAGATCTCGTGACCCGGCTCGGGATTGCGGTTGTAGATGCCGGGCCCGTAGATAGGCACGTAGGCGAAGCGGTGGTCGGGCGACAGCGCGAAATCGTGCGGGTTCTTCGGCAGCTCGAGGCTCGAGCGCTCGGCGAGTGTCGTCGGATCGAAGAACCGCACGTGGCCGCCGAGCTTGTCGATGAGCAGCAGGCCTTGCGTGCCCGTCGTGTGATTCAGGCTGTCGCCGAGCACGGGCAGCGCTGCTGCAAACGTGAATACCGTTGCGATCGATCGAAACATGGTGTTTTCCCCCGGGACGGCAGGGTGCCGTCCACCGCTCTGGTTATCGTAGCGCAGCGCTTGGCCGGCCGGGACATTCGGCAGCCGGGTGGGGGGCACCCGGCCGCCGAACGGGCGCACGTCAGACCGCTGCGCCGCGGTTGAGACGCGCAAGCAGCAAGCTGACGATCACGCCGAAACCGACCAGCGTCAGCACGAAGTTCGCGAGGCCGCCGATGCCCGGTAGGTTGATAGCGACGACGACGATCAAGAGACCGGTAATCAGGGTGGCCGCGTAGTGCGGCGGTCCCTGCGGAGCGCGGAAAACGCTGCGGCCGATGATCTGGGCGATCACGGCTTTCGAGACGTACAGCCCGATGGCGCCGAGCGCGAACACCAGTACGGCGATCGGGATGCCGACGATCGTGAGGCACACGAGCAGTGCTGCGACCGGCAGTGTCACGGCGGCCGCGAGGCCCAAGCCGCCCGCCTTGAGGACGGCGCCCACGTTCGGGAACGATGCGTCGCGCAGCACGGGGAACAGCCAGAGCAAGAGTAGGCCGCTCAGGAACAGCGCTCCGAGCCGCACGACCTGGTTCATGTAGTAACGGACCGTCAAATAGCGGTTGCGGCGCTGCTCGCGGTCGACGAGCTGCGTGTCGACGCTGCCGCCGACGACGGCACCGGCAGCGATCTCGAGATCGTCCATGCTATCGACGTGCGCCGTAAGGTTGCCGCCGATGCGTGCCGACGGCAGCAGCGTGACCTTGCCCGCGAAGCCCTCGACGTCGCCTTCGACGGCGCCGCTCACCGTGACGTTGGCGCCGAAACCCTTGACGTCGGTGCCGATGCGACCATTGATGTCGATCTTTTCGCCGAAGGCCAGGGCGTTGCCCGCGACCTCGGCCGCGGCATCGACGCTGACATCGCGCCCGAAGCCGTAGAGATTGCGGCCGACGCGGGCGCGCAGCAACGACACACCGCGGCCGCCGCCGATGACGTTGCCGCCGACGGTGCCTTCGACGTTGATGGTTTCGCCGCCGGTGATCAGGTCTCCCGTGACGTTGCCGCGCACCGTGACGCTGCGGCCGAATGCCAGCAGGTCGCCGTTGACGTTGCCGTCGATGGCGATCGTCTCGCCCGCCGCGAGCAAGGTGTCGTCGACCGTCTCGCCGGCCGGAAGCGTCACGAGCCCAGTCGAGCGACGGATCTCGAACGCGTGGCCGATCGACGGTAGCGCGATCACGATCGCAAGCAGCGATGCGGCAACTGCAGCGAACGCGCGCGGCCGCACGGCGGTAACCGCGAGCCAGGCGATTAGCGCAATGACGAGCGCGGCGCCAACCAAGTTCAACGTAGCAGTCCACATGGCAGTTCCCTCGTAAACGATGAAAGTGAAGACACTGAGCGCACGCTCGTAGAGCTCGCCCGATTCCAATGGGTTGAGCCACTCCAGGCCGCTCGGGATCGCCGCGGCGACCGTGTCCCAGAAGGCCTTGCTGAAGCCGCCGATCAGCGCAACACCGAGCACGAGCACGACGAAGTCACGCGCCCGCGCCGGCGGCGCGAAGCGGGGGATCGGCGCTGAGTCTTCGACGTCACGTAGCGCCAGTCGGAGCGCGACGCTCTCTTGCCGCAGCACTTCGATGCGCGTGCGGCAAGCGGCGCAAGTGGTTGCGTGTTGCTCGAGGAGCAGGGCTTCGCGCGCGGCGAGAGCGCCGTCGGCGTACATCGAGTGAGTGATCGGCGAAGGACAGTTCATGGCGTTTCCTCGAGCGATTGACGCAGGAGTTGCTTGGCGCGGCACAGCAGCACGCCCACGTGCGTGCGTGTGATGCCGAGCGACTTGGCGATCTCGTCGTAATCCGCGTCGGCGTAGTAAGCGAAAGCGAGCGGCACTCGATACCGTTCCGGCAGCTTGGCGACGGCCGCGTTGACGGCGGCTGCGCGCTCCGCGCCGAGCACGGTGCCGAGCCCATCCTCACCCGGGGCCTCGGCGGCGGCGGCCTCTTCGGCTTCGTCGCCGAATAAGGCGCGTTCCGTCGTGCGCCGACGCAGCAGGTCGAGGCAATGATTGCGGGCGATCCTCATGATCCAGCCTGCAAACGGCTGCGCAGGGTCGTAGCTCGCGAAGGCGTGGTAGGCGCGCATGAACGCCTCCTGCGTGGCGTCCTCGGCGCGCTCGGCCGACCCGAGCAGCTGCCGGCACAACCCGCGTACCTGGCGGTAATGCGCTGTATAAGCTTCGGCAAACGCCGCCTCCTTCGTCATCGGCAAGTCCCTGAATCCCGCCTCTCATGGGGTAATACGCGTAAGCGCCGGATTTATTACAGTAACGGCATGGCCGAGTCACGAGAGCTAGGCGCTGCGCGGGTCTGCATGGCCAAGGGCGAGACGGGCCTATCGTCGGCGGACGGCTTGGCGCACCTCACCGATGGGCTGGAGCGGCTCGCCGAGATCATCGAGACGGGCGCCAAGGCCGAGGCGCGGACGGCGAGTAACCTCGCGGCGGCCTACGCTGCGCGCTGTTACGCCCGCGTGCGTGACCGGCTCATGGGCGATCCGCAAATCCCGGAGCCCGAGCTCGAGCACTGGTTCAAGGTCGTGCTCGCGTTCGACCAGGTTCGCGATGCGCTACCGCCTGCTGCGACCGAGCTCAAGATTGCCGTCGTGAAGGCGCTGATTGAGCGTTATTACGAAGGGCACTCGCCGGCGAAGAAGCGCGCCGTGCTCGAGCAACTGGCGTCGCTCGGAAGCGAACCTTAGCGCTCGCTACTCGTGCCGCCGCGAGGCTTCCCGTTCGGTGGCGTTAGAACTCGGTTTTCGCGACGTCGGCGAGGATCGTGTCGCGATACATCGGGAGCGACCAGCCCTCGCGCTCGAGCTCGTCGAGCCGTGCTTCGAACTTGCGCAGGTACTCGCGCTTGCTGCCATAGAGCTCACGCAGCTTGGCCGGCGCGAACGGCTCTTGGTACGCGCTCAGGCGGCACATGGTTTGCGCGCCTTGCAGGCCGTTGACCCGCACGTACTCGCTCGGATTCGCGATCACGGGCTCGGCGGCGGTATTGACCGGGGCGTATTTCGCCGTCGGCACGTCGACATAGGGATTGCGGATGCCGCCGAGGGGATTGCCATGCTCGTCGAGCGCCATCGTCGAGCCGTCGTTGCTGGCGTCGCGATCGAGCAGCACGCGCTGTGCACGCGGCGGTGCCACGCCTTCATCGACCCAGCGCAATAGGTGATGCAGGCTCACCGAGAAGTACGCCTGCGTCAGGAATGTGCTGAGCGGCTTCGTGCATGGGTTCGGCAACAGGCGCACGTTGTCGCGCGAATCGACATGGCCGATTGCTGTGAACTCGTACAACCGGTACTGCTTGCCGGCCTCGTCGCTGTCCTGGCGGCGCGTTACGTTGGTTTCGACCTCGTGCATCGTCGGCATCTGGATCAGAGGCACGTCGATCTCACGGATCGTCGAGCCATTCGACGTCGGCATGAAACCGTCGAAGATGCGGTTCATTTCGGGCGTGCGAAACACCATGTGCGCCGGGAGATAATTGATGAGCGTGCCGGCGCTCATCGACGTTCCGCCCATGACCATTTTGCGCACGCGCAGCGAGCCGAGCGGACCTTTGTCGCTGCGAACGAGCGCGGCGACTTGCGCGATGATCTCGTTCTGCTGGCCGTCCTCGATCTTCATTCGCTCGTAGCGAGGCCCGTTGAAAGCGACGAACTGCTGCGGCGACGTCGTGACGATCTCGACGGCGGCGTGACCTGCGTCCATCAGGTACCCCGACGTGAACTCGAACATGTGTGCCGCGCCGCTGACGTGCATCGATTCTGCGAGCACGAGGCCGCTGAAGTCGCGGTCGGCGGCCGGTTGGCGCACGACGACGCGCGTCGTATACGGTTTGCCGGCCGCGGTGCCGGACACGAAATACTCGGTGGTCTTGTAGCGGAAGTGCGCGACGTCGAGTCCGTCTGCTTGAGATGGCGCCGAATCGAACATCGCGCCGGGGCCCGTCACGGGCGCTGACAGAGTTGGCAGCGAGACGGCCGTCGGTACGCGTGGAATACCCTCGATCTCCGGCTCGGGGCGTTGCCCGCCGAAACCGCCGGGCGGCTGGGCGACGGCGCTGCCGGCAGCGAGCAGAGCGACGAGTGCGGCGACGGAGACGGTTCGCGAAAGCTGACGTGACGGCATGGCCTTCCCCCTAAGAGAGGGCCACACCTTACGTGACGGTCGAGAAAACCAGAAGTCCCGGCGGGTTCGGCTCGCTGGGGCTTACTGGTGAAACCGAGGCGTGCTATTGCCGCCGGGCGACGGCGTGGATGACGACCTCGTGCTCGAAATACACCGAGAACGCGGGGTAGTCCCAGCGCGTGATCGGCGGCTGCTCTACGACGGATCCGCCAACAGGGGCGTGGCGTTGCGCCGGTGCACCGTAGGTGGACTCGACGGCCGTCATCGACATGCCGG
>Ga0157380_10000948_pt1 | contig 18373 bp, 19 predicted proteins | sample S35metaG_FD_119757 | JGI IMG/M metagenome (GOLD analysis project Ga0157380, IMG submission 119757) | Switchgrass rhizosphere microbial communities from Kellogg Biological Station, Michigan, USA - S3-5 metaG | ecosystem: Host-associated > Plants > Roots > Rhizosphere > Soil | place: USA... | reverse complement strand
TCACTCCGTCGATGGCAACGGTGATCGCAGCAAGGCCACGCTGTCGTTGAGATACGAGGGGATTCTTGGCCGGCTGCTCGCGCGCATGACACGCGGCATCACCAATCGCTACCTGGCGATGGAAGCGAAGGGCCTCAAGGCCCGATCCGAAAACCCGTTCTTCCACGTTTCAAGTTAAAAGTTTACGTACGGGCCACGGAGGCACGGAGACACGGAGAAGAGCAGCAGGGCATTTAGAAAGAATTGCTCCGTGCCTCCGTGTCTCCGTGGTTAACGTACGTGAACAGGGTGTATGCTGCGCGGCGAGGAGCCGCCCATGTTCGAACCTAGCCGTCAGCGCATTCTGGCGATCGCCTTCGTCGCGGTCGTGTCCGCCTCAGCCGTCGCGCTATTCGGCCAACAGCAGGCCGCTGAAGCACCGGCCTCGAGTCGCGCCTTCTACACGCGGCCGGCGGTCGCGGGCATTAACGGCATCGTCACCTCCGGACATCCGATCGCGTCTTCTGCCGGATTGCAGATGCTTCTCAAAGGCGGCAACGCATTCGACGCCGCGGTCGCGGTTGGCGCGATGGCGGCGCTCGGCGAGCCGGAGATGAACGGCATCGGCGGCAACGGCTTCATGACCATCTTCGACAGGAAGACCGGCAAGGTGCACTCGCTCTCGATGGCCGGCGCGGCGCCGAAGGCGCTCAAGCCGGCGGAGATGACGCCGGAGACATTGAACGCCGGCATGAAGGCCGGTATCGTGCCCGGAAATCTCGGCGGATATCTTTCGCTCCTCGATCGAATGGGAACGATGAGCATCGCCGACGTGTTCGCGCCGGCGATCGAATACGCGGAGAAGGGTTACCCGATCGACCTGATGCTCGCGCAGTCGATCGATCGCGGCAAGAACAACCTGGGCAAGTATCCGACGACGGCGAAGATCTTCCTGCCGAATGGGCAGCCGCTCAAGGCCGGCGAGCTGTTGAAGAACCCCGACTATGCGCAAACGCTGCGCAAGCTCGTCGATGCGGAAAAGCAGGCGCTCGCGAAGAAGGCGACGCGGTCGCAGGCGATCAAGGCCGCCTTCGATCGTTTCTACAAAGGCGACATCGCGCAGGAGTTCGAGCGGTTCTTCAAGGAGAACAGCGGACTGCTCACCGCTGCGGACCTGGCGGCATACGAACCGCAGTGGACCGAGCCGCTCAGAACCACCTATCGCGGCTACGACGTCTTCAGCAACCCGTCGACGTCGCGCGGCGGCTTCGAAGTGCTGATGCAGGCGAATCTCGTCGAGCGCTTCGACATCACGTCCTTCGGATCGGGATCGCCACAGGCGACACATGCGTTGATCGAGGCGATCAAGGTCGCGAAGTCGGATATCTACCGATACGTTGCCGATCCGAAATTCACCGTCATTCCTACGGCGGGCATGTTGTCGAAGCAGTACGCCGCCGCTCGCAGCGGGCTGATCGACATGTCGAAGGCGGGCAAGTACCCTGACCCGGGAACGCCCGACGGCAGGCCGGCGACGTCGGCGCCTGCAGGTGCGAAGGGCTTTCCGGAGCGATACGACGGCGAGCAGCACACGACGAGCTTTTCGATCGTCGACAAGTTCGGCAACGCCATCGGCGTCACGCCGACCCTCGGCGGCCTCTTCGGCAACAACGTCGTCGTCGGCAACACCGGCTTGCTGCTGAACAACGGCATGAGGCTCGGATCGACGTCGCCGTATCCGGCCGACCTGAATTACGTCGGCGCGGGCAAGATTCCGATTCTCAACAACTCGCCGGTGATCGTGTTGAAGGACGGCAAGCTGTCGTTCGTGTTCGGATCGCCCGGCGGCGAGACGATCGGCCAGACCGAGTTCCAGATGCTGGTGAACCTGATCGACTTCAAGCTGCCGGTGCAGCAGGCGATCGAAGCGCCGCGCTTCTCGCTCGACGCGGATCCGAATTTCTACAAGCCAGGCGCCGAGATCGAGGTGACGATCGAGAGCCGGATGCCGCAGAAGACGCTCGACGCGCTGAAGGCGATGGGCCACAAGCTGCGCGTGCTGCCCGGCTGGGGCAGCATCGGGCACATGCAGACGATTCGCGTCGATCCGGTGACCGGCACGCTCACCGCCGGCGGCGATCCGCGCCGCACCGGCTACGCAATGGGTTATTGATTTGTAACGGGGACTGACACCGCCACCCGGGCTTTTGTTGCAGTTTCTGCGACGTACGCAGGAACTGCATCGATTTGCCGTGTTGCGGGGTCAGTCCCTCTTACATTTTCCAGTCATCCGCTCGGCAGGGTCACGGTCGTGTCCCCGGACGTCGGATCGAGGACGACCAACTCGATCGATCCGAACTTGATGCGCTGACCGGGCTTCACCGCGGTCTCGTCGCCGATGCGCTGATCGTCCACGCGGGTGCCGTTCTTGCTGTCGCGGTCCGCGACCGTCAGTTGACCATCCCTCACCGTCAGCACGGCGTGTTCGCGCGACACGCTCGGGTCATTGATGACGATGTCGCAGCTGTCGTCGCGGCCGAGGGTCACGGCGCCCTCGAACAGCAGGATGCGCCGTCTGGCCGCTTCAAGTACAAAAGTGGGATGCCCTCGGTCATGTGTCGCGGCGGAAACCTCCGTCACATCCGCAGCGAAGCTGTAGCCCACGCGGTGGTGGGTCTTGATCATCCGCGGCTCCTTCGCGTCGTCACCAAGCGCCGCGCGGACGTCTCCAATCAGGATCGCGAGGTTGGCGTCGGCGACGAATGCGTCCGGCCAGACGCGCTTGATCAGTGTCTCCTTGGTCACGACCTTGGGGCGCTTGTCGAGGAGCACCAGCAGCAGGTCGAAGGCCTTGCGCGGCAGCGGCTGTTCCGCGCCCTGGCGCAGGATGCGCCGGCGATCGCAATCGATTTCGCAGCCGTCAATGCGCAGAATCATGCCGGGATCCCACGACGATTCTAACCTCGGCCGCACCATCCAGCGTTCAAAATCCTGCGGAAAAGCTGCCCTTTCGCTGCGCTTTGGGGGCACCGCCTGCCGTATCTATCTACACGGGACGCGGCTCCTGCGCCGGGCCCCGTGGAGAGTTCTGACGTAAGATGCGCACCAGTCCAGCCCCCGTCGTCGAAAAACAACCCATGCGTGGCCGACTCGGTCCGTACGACATCCTCGCCCCGCTCGGAGCCGGCGGTATGGGCGAAGTGTATCGCGCGCGCGATCGGCGGCTCGATCGCCTCGTCGCCATCAAGGTTATCAAGAACGCCCATCACGACGACCCCCGCGCGCGCGAACGATTCGATCGCGAAGCCAAGGTCGTGGCCTCTCTCGATCATCCGCATATTTGTGCGGTCTACGACGTTGGTCACGACGACGGCGTCGACTATCTCGTCATGCAGTATCTCGAAGGCGAGACGCTGGCGTCGCGCCTGCACGGCGGGCCGCTGCCGATCGCCGAAGCGCTCAAGTACGCCTCGCAGATCGCGCACGCGATCGATGCCGCGCACAAGCGCGGCATCACCCATCGTGACCTGAAGCCGTCGAACGTGATGCTGACGAAGGTCGGCGCGGTGCTGCTCGATTTCGGCCTGGCGAAGTTGACCGACGTGCCCGATGCATCGAATCCGGCGACGACGGTCGACCTCACCCGCGACGGCGCCGTCGTCGGCACGGTCCGCTATATGGCGCCGGAGGTGCTCGAACGGCGCGGTGCGGATGCGCGCTCGGATTTGTTCTCCTTCGGCGCCATCCTGTACGAAATGATCACGGGGCGGCGCGCGTTCGAAGGCGACAGCGATGCGCGCGCGATGGTGGCGATCCTCAGCGAAAAGCCGAAGCCTTTGGCTGCGACGCGCGCGGACGTGCCGCCGGAATTGCAGCAGATTGTCGACGGTTGCCTCGCCAAGGATCCCGACGACCGCTGGGAAACCGCGCGTGATGTCGCGCGTCAGATCGACGCGATCGCGCCGAGCCACACCACGACGCCGTTGCCAATTTCGTCGGGGACATTACGGCTTTATCGTACGCAACCGCGGTGGGTCGCGGCCGCCGTGATGGTCGGAGCGATGGGCGCGGCAGGCACTGGCGTGCTGCTGACTCGATGGGCCGGCGCCGTCGCCGCCGCGCCGCCGCCGCACTTGGTCGCACTGCCCTGTCGGGCGGCTGGCCCGGCCAGGCAGGCGTTTTGTGACGGCTTCAACGAGGCGCTGCTGGATCGTCTCGCGCGCCTGACGCTTGCCCACCGGCTGCAAGTGGCACGTCAGATTGGCGGCCCACTAGGCAATCTTTCAACCGTCAACGAAGCGCGGAATACAGCCGGCGCCACCCACGTCATGGATTCCGTCGCGGATGAACACAGCGTCGTCTATTCGCTCTACGAGCCGGACGGGACGACGACGAATTTCACGGTCGATGACGCCGACGTGTTCGACGCCGAAGAGCGTGCGATCGCCTGGGCGCTGCGCGTGCTGGCGATCGAGATCAGCCCAGTCGAGCGCGAGAATCTGATCGCGCGGTCAACCGAACGTCCCGACGCTCGATCGGCTTTCCTTGAGGGCCGGGGATTTTTTCTGCGCGCGAACAATCCCGCGGCATTCGAGGCAGCCGCAGCCTCGTTCGAGAGAGCGATCGAGGCCGATCCTGCGTATGCGCTGGCCTACTTCGGTTCCGGCATGGTTTGGCGTGCGCGATTCCTCCGGGATCATGACGACACCGCGTCAGCTGCGGCACTTGACGCGTGTGGAGCCGCCGTTCAGAGAGAACCGGCACTTTCCGAAGGCCATACCTGCCTCGGGATGATTCTCTCGGCTCAGCGCAAACTTGAGGCTGCCGCCAACGAATTCGCCCGAGCCGTCCAAAGCGACAAATCCAACGACGAGGCGATCGTCGGGCTGGGCCGGGCGCAGGAAGACTTGCACCTCCCGGCCGACGCCGAGCGAACGTATCGCGCGGCGATCGAATCGCGACCTGGTTACTTCAGCCCTCATGTGTGGGCAGCAAACTTCTACCGCCGGCAGAATCGGTATGACGATGCCGGCCGCGCCCTGGAGAGTGCGGTTGCGCTTGTGCCGCACCGCGGGCCTCTCAATGCCGCGCTCGTCACTCCCTTGATGTATACGGGCAGGTATGACGAGGCGCTCGCCGCGGCGGAGAAAGCCATCTCCATTGGGCCGACGCGCGAGGCGCTGGTAGGCAAAGGAATGACCCTGTTCCGAATGCACCGGTTCGAAGAGGCGGCGTCCACCATCGAGCCAGCGCTCACGCTGGGCCCTCCTGATCCAACGTTGTTAACGGCCCTGGCCCGCTCGTATTTCTGGACCGGGACAATCGAGGCCCGTTCGAAGGCTTTCGCGCTGTACCGTGAAGCGGCCATTCAGCTGGAGAGCGATTCCGGCCAGAGTTCGAGCCCCATGTCGAAGGTCGATCAGTGCCTCACGCTGGCCGACGTCTACGCGAAGCTGGAACGGCGTGACGATTCGAAGGCGCAGTTACGGCTTGCCGGCATTGATCCTGAATCGAAAGAACGCCCGACGGACTCTCACCAGTTGTTCTGGGGGGCCCTGGTCTACGCACAAGTCGGCGATTCCGAGACGGCTCTCCGATGGCTCGAGCGCGCCATCTATTGGGGCGTGCCCGCCGCTGAACTGCGGGCCTGGCCAGAACTGGACGGGCTCAGAAATCAACAGGCGTTTCGTGCACTCGTAACGGCTACCGGCAACGATTCAAGGAGATAGGGCATGAGTGAAGAACACCAGGATCATGACGATGACCCAATGAAGAAAGCGCGAGAGCTGAATCGTCTGAATCCACTAATGCTGAATTGCACAAAGGTCGTCCGTCTCTTCGTTATCGATAGAAATAACGGCAGAAGCAAAGCGGATATCATGGCCAACGAGAATCCGACTCGTGCTGATGTGTTCGTTGATGTGGGTGATGGTGGCACCGTGTCGAGTCGAGCCGCTTCCAAGTCGGGCGGCGATCTATTACCAGAGTCGATCGGCCTAAGGGATGTAGTTCCCCATGACCAAGCGCACAGAGAGCATCCTGGCAGCATCGTCATCGTGAACGGCAGCGATGGTGAACAGATCGAATGGCAGTGTGATGTACCGTTCAGAGTCGTGAACATCACAATGGCGGAAGATCAGCACACACACGGCTTTGTTACTGAAGGAGATCCTCCGAGGCATCCGTTCGCAAAAAGCCTAAAAGAACTGAAAGAACTGGAGGGCGATCGATGTACCCCAATCCGGTCTGGCGCCATCAGTCGTGAGAAAAAGGGGCCCTGGAAACAACTCTACAAGGTGCACTTCGAGTTGAAGATCGGCGGAAAGTGGAAGCCATTGGATCCCGACGTCTACGGCACCTGCGGAGCGCCGTAGCTGGTATTCTGATTTGATGCGCGCGCGGTCGTTTAGTCACGTCGGCATCACGGTCAGGGACTTCAACGAGTTCGTCCGCTTCTACTGGGACGTTTTCAAATGCCCGCTCGTCGGCGTCTCCGATACGCCGACCGAGCGGGTCCGCGCGTTCTTCGGCGTCGATGCTCCGGCGCCGACCTGCAAGATCGGCTGGATCCGCGTCCCAGGCGGCGCCGTGCTCGAGATCTTCGAGTTCAATCCTCGGCAGCCGCCCGAACAGGGCCCCTGGAACCGCGTCGGCCTTACACATTTCAGCCTCAACGTGCGCAACACGCACAAGTGGCACGACTATCTGAAGCGCAAAGGCGTGACGATCGTCTCAGAGCCGGCGAAGTCGCCAAACGGCGGGCAGTGGTTCTTCTTCGTGAAGGATTGCGACGGCAACCTGATCGAGCTGATGGATCTCGGAAAGATGTATTACGTGCTTAGCTGGTTCGGCCCGCTCGGCGGATTCCTCTTCCGCCGCGGGATGTACAAGAAGTACTACCAGCCGAAAAGCTAGCGCGGCTTCGCCGTGACATCCGGGCACCGCCTCGCTAGCAACAGCGTCACTTTGCCCCGCCTCCGGCGGGGCGGCTACGCGAGCGTCATCGTCGCCGCTGGCGCCTTCGGCGGCGGCGGCACGTGCAGGAACTGGAACGACAGGTTCGAGACCAGGCAATAGGCGATGAACCAGTAAAACCCTGGATGCAGCTTCGCATCGAGATTGTCGATCGCATTGCCGGCCATGAACGCGATGAAGACGCCGACGGCAAACACGTCAGCCATCGCCCACTTGCTCACCGATCGCACGAACATGTAGAGACGGTACTTCGTGATCGGATTCTTCGACAGCATGATGACGGCCAGGATCCCGGCCTTGATGAACGGCACGATCACGCTGAACAGCAGCACCAGGCCCGCGACGAAGTAGTTCTTCGAATCGTAGAGCCGGCGAATCGCGCGCAGGATGCTCTGCGTTTCCTCGTACAGCGGCTTCTTCAGCAGGGGCATCGTCGCCGTGATCGTCAGGGCGTCGCTACGCAAGCCCGGAATGATCAGTGCCATGGAGACGATGGTGAGGCCGACCGCGATCCAGTTGCGCGTGCTCATGCGGGCAATCTAGCAGATTTGACGCTCGCCTGAACTAGACTCCTCGGGATGCGGCTCCCGGCCGTAACCGCACTCGTCCTGACCGTTGCGGCCCTGGCCAGCCCCTCCGGCACACACGGCTGGCAGCTGACGCAGCCGTACGTCGGCGTCACCTATTCGGACAAGACGCTGAACGAACCCCGCCCGATTCACCTCCACGTGGCGCAGATTGACCTCCGTGCGCCCGGGATCCGCTTCAAGGTGTCGCCGCCGGGCGGCGATCGCGAAGTCCTCCGGCAATCGACGCTCGACTTCCTCACCCAGGAGCGCGCGCAGATCGCGATCAACGGCCATTACTTCCTGCCGTTTCCATCCGAAGATCGGACCGCGTGGGTCATCGGCCTCGGCGCATCCGAAGGACGCGTCTTCTCTGCCTTCGAAGTGCCCGAGCAAAGCTATGCGCTGGTCGCCTTCGCGCCGGCGATCAACATCGATCGCGACAACCACGCGACGATCGTGAATTACGATCCCACCTACTCCGACCAGCGGCACGTGCGAGAAAAGGTGTCGCTCTGGAACGTCGTCGCCGGCTCGTCGCAGATCGTGACCGGCGGCACCGTCAGCGTGCCGCTGTATCGCGACGACAATCATTTCGACGCAGAGCTCGATCCGGGTGGGCCCGGCAACTACTCGAACGCCAAGGCATGGGCCGACGCCACGACGGCAAGAACGGCAATTGGCTTATCGAAAGATCGGCGCACGCTGACGCTGTTCACGGTGGATGTGCGCGGAGGCAGTGAAGGAATGCGGCTGTCGGAAGTCGCGAACGTCCTGATTCGCGACTTCGGCGTGTTCGACGCGCTCAATCTCGATGGTGGCGGCTCGACGACGATGGCGATGGAGGATCCCGTCACCGGAAAACCCTCCGTCGTCAATAGCTCTTCGGATAACCCACTCGGCCGCGTCGTCGCGACGAGCCTCGCGGTGTTCGCCAACCGCCCTTAACGCCGCGAGCGATACGCCTTCGATTGCGCCTCGACGAGATCGAGCAAGTTCCCCATCGAGAGATTCACGTCGATCAAGTGCAGGCCCCACTGCGCGATGGGCTTGCTGGCCGCACCCAAATCGCCGGTGATGTCGTCGACGCGGGGATCGGCGGGATCACCGTTGACCTTGATCTCGAGATAGGTCGCGAATTCGTTGGTCTTGCATTCCGCGGTCAGTAATCCCGGAACGCTGACAAACGGCGTGTCGACGGTCTTGTCCGTCGCCCACGGCTTCAGCGGGGGCCCAGCCATGGCGATCATCCGGCCGCCGGCTGAAAGATACGCACGCAGCGGTGCGCTGCCTGTGCCGAGCGTTGAGGGATTCGTGCAGTTCCCAGTCGAGGCCGGATCGGCGCTGTGGCCGAACAACGTATTTCCCGGCGGTGTCACGGTCGAGCGGAACGCGGAGTAATTCACGACGCAACCGACCTGGCCGGGCTTCTTGCAGAGCGGGATCTGCTTGAACTGTCCGCCCACGTCTTTCCCCTTCGGCGTGAGGAACGTGGCGCCGAGGATGTACGCGCCGACGAGTTGTTTCTGGACCGGCTTGCCGTCGATCTCGTTCGCGACGAGCGCCTGCAGGATGAACGCGCCTTGCGAATGGCCAATCAACACCACGCCGCGACCCTGGTTGTCGTTCTTCAGGTAGTGCTGCCACGCATCGCGGACGTCGTCGTACTGAACGCCCTTGCTGAACAACGCCAACGGGTCAGCATTGGCCGCCAGCGCAACCTGCAGTCCGCGGAGCGTGATCTGCCGGTACATCGGCGCGAACGCGCGGCACTTCGATGCGAAGCGCGCGAATTGCTGCAGGACGACGTTCTTCTCCGCAGGGTCCTGGCTCATGTCGCTCGTCGGCGTCGCGTCGGCGGAGACCGTCGGATAGACGTAGAAGCAGTCGATCGGCGCCTTCGGATCGGCAGCCCAGGTTTCCTTCGTCATCGTGCCGTCGGCGGCGACCACCGTCGTCGTCAGATCGACGTCGCACGCGTCGCCCGTGCGGCCGGGGCGGCAAAGCCAGTTGCTTTCATCCTTGTAGTCATTCGGTTTGAATTCGGCCGGGGCCGCCGGTTGCGGCGGCGCGGGCGCCTGCTTGTCCACCGAAGCGCCAGGCGCGAAGGTGGACGCTTCAATACCGATCGAGCCCGCGACGAAGCTTGCAACGACGAGCAACAGCAGCGACCGTCTCATTCAGAGCCTCCGACGCGAATTCTATCCAAGTGCTAGACTCGGCGAAATGAAGATCTTCGCGCTCTCGATCGCCATGGCCGCCTCGCTGGCGCAGGCCGCGTCGGATCGGCCGCCGACCCGCAACGTCGGCTCGATGAGCGATCTGATGGTCAAAATCATCTACCCGACTTCCGACGCGCTCTTCTACATCGAGTCGCGCACGCCGAAGGACGATGCGGAGTGGAACGCGCTCGAGGGCCAGATGCTGATGCTGGCCGAATCCGCCAACCTGCTGATGATGCCGGGCCGCGCCCGCGATCAGAAGCAGTGGATGGCCGACGCGAAGCTGATGCTCGACGCCGGCGCCCTCGCGGTCAAGGCCGTCAAGACCAAGAACGTCGAATCGATCGCCGCCCTCAGCGATCAGCTGCTCGAATCCTGCACCACCTGCCACAAGCACTACCGGCCTGGCTATGGTCAGAAGCCGCAACCGCCGCTCAAGTAGCGTAATAGCTAGCGCGATCGCGGCGGCCATCGCCGCGGTGATCCTGATCGGTGCGCCGGCATCGCTCGCGCAGCAGATGTCGCCCATCGTGCTGTTCACGTCGAAGGAACAGATTCCGCTGAAGGCCTATGCAGAAATGATGCGCGCCGGCATCCTGCAAATCGTGTCGGGATCGGCGAAAGAGATCCCGACCGTGACCGATGTCAGTTACTTTCGCTGCGCGCTGACCGGGTGGGCGCCGAAGGGCGTGCTGGTCGCTTCGGAAGAACTCTTCAAGTCTGAATATGCCGAGCGGCGGCTGATTCCGATCCTCATTCAGCCCGTCGCCGCATCGACCGTCGCCGCGCGCGCGGCGGATCTCGAAAAGCCCGAGCGCATCGCCGAGCTCCGCAGGGCGGTGAATGTCCCCGAAGGCGGCGAACGGTCGTACTTCTTTCTGATCCTGTCGTCGGGCGACATGACCCGCTATTACCCGTTCAGGATCGCGAGCCCGAAGTAGGCCACAGAGCAACGATCCACCGATTACTCGGCTACCGATCCACCGATTATTTACCTGGCAGGGTCCTCCTGACACGCCGCCATGATGCGGTGAGCGTCGTGGCGCTCAGCAGGATCCCTCCAATACTCAACCCGATCACCACAATGTCCCAGAACGGACGCTTGTAATAGAGAAACGGAAAGTCGAGGCTGTGAAAACCGTGATACAGCCAGCGATTGAGCCGCGTCAGCTTTTCTTCTTTCCTGGCGATCGCGCCGCGCCTGGGATCGAAGTAGAGCCACGTCTGCTGCGGGTCGTGGTAGCGCACGCGCAACACCGGCAGCGAGAGCGCGCCATCGCGATCGTAGTAATACGCGTCGTAGCGATCCAGCCAGGTCATCCCATCGATCGGCACGGCCTCCATCGCCGCGTTGGCGGCGCCGACCATGAGATCGGCCGGCAGTTGGTCGTGGGCGCCGAACTTCGGTTCGTCGAACGAGACGATTCCGGCAGCGGCGCTCGCGTAGTAGTGGCCGCGGAAGCGCGAGATCTCCACTTCCTTTGGATGATCGGGAGCAAAGGCGTCGATCACCTTGCGCAACTTGTCGACGGATAAATCGGTCAGCGCGAGGGCGCCGCCGGCGACGCGAGATCGCTGATCGCGTGTCGGGGCGGTGCTCGGATGCCAGTCCCACGGGTCCATCGACAAAAGCCCGCTGAAGATCCACGTCGTCGTCACGACGCCGAAGATCAAGCCGGCGTAGTGGTGCCACCGCATCCACCCGGCGTACGGCGACCATTGACGATGATCGCGCAGGCGGTAGCCGCGCATTGGCGCAAGACGCCACAACCCCCACGCGATGCCGGCGATGCACATCACCGTGCCAGCAAGCGACAGCCAGACGATCGTTTCGTTCCAGAGCGCCGCGTGCCGGCGGAACGGCGCGAAGTACAACCAGTGCAGCACGGCGCCGGCCCAGCCCCAGAACCGGCCTGAGGCGGTCGTCTTCAACACGACCTCACCGCCGTTCTCGGTCACACACAACCGTGTGCCGGCCTGGTCGTCGACCGCGATGCGGTGAACAGGCATGCGGCCGCGAATACCGAATGACCATTGATCGGCATCGATCAGCCTTGCGTCGTAGCGGACTTCGTTCACGCCGGCAACGAACCTCCGCGCAATTCTGATCGCCTGATCGGCATCAACCGGGGGCACGGCATCGCCGGTATCGCCGAACACCAGATCGGTGCGGCCGCGCGAAGTGACCCGAAAGACCGGCCGGCCTTCGAGCGTGCCAATGGTGAGCCTGGTCACATCCCCCCCGGCCGGCGGTGAAGGCAGTGCTCGAATGAATGCCGAATTGATCGCGGGAAGGCGCGCGAGACGCTCGGACGCGGACAGCTCCGGCATCCGGGCGTAGATCATGACGATGCCGGAGACGAACCAGATCACGAACAGCACACCGCTCACAATGCCGAGCCAGCGATGCGTGTAGACGAGAACGCGCGCCGTCCTGTGGCCGCTCACCTCACGTCACGTACTTCCAATTGCTGATCGGTCTTTTCGGCATTCGCGTTCTTGTACCACAACTCCCGCGATGCGTTTACACTCTTACCACCCATGTGGACACTGCAATCCGTTGATCCTGCCGACGCGGACCTGACATTCAGGCTGCTTCCCGGCACGCTGAAAACCATGGGCCGCGCGCCGCGCGCCGACTTCGTCGTCGACGCCGCGCTGGTGTCGCGCGTGCACTGCCGATTCACCCTCCGGGACACGAACGAGCTCGAGCTCGAGGATCTCGGCAGCACCAACGGAACCTTCGTCAACGGCGAGAAGGTGACGCGGGCGACACTGAGCGACGGCGACAAGCTCACCGTCGGGCGCGTTCAATTCGTCGTCAATGCGGAGGCGGGCGATTCGCCGGGCGTTTAGACGCTTTTCGAATTGAGGTATTCGAGGACGAACGGGTTGGTCTGCTTCTCACGGCCGATCGTCGTTTCCGGTCCGTGCCCTGAATACACGATCGATTCGTCCGGAAACGTGAACAGCGTGCCGGTAATCGCCCTCAGCAGCGTCTCGTAATCGCCACCCGGCAAGTCCGTCCGCCCGATCGAACCTGCAAACAAGGTGTCGCCGACGAACAGGCGCGGCGGCGATGGGTCGCCCTGCTTCGAGATCGCGAGGCATACGCCACCGGGACAATGACCGGGCGTGTGCACCACTCGCACCCGGTAGTCGCCGAACGCGATCGGTTCCTCACCCTCGTAAAAGACATCGACCGGCGGAGGTTCCTCGACCGTGAGACCGAACATCATTCCGGTACGGACCGCGTTCTGATAGAGGAAGAGATCGTCCATGTGCAGATAGATGGGCACGCCAAGCGAGCGCTTGGCTTCGGCGACGCCGGAGACGTGATCGACGTGGGCGTGCGTCAGCAGGATGTGCGTAACGTCCAGCTTCTCCGCGCGAATGAAACCCAGCAGCTGCTCGACTTCGTCACCCGGATCGATGAATACGGCCTTGCGGGTGTTCTCACAGCCCACCACGTAGCCATTCTTGAAGAACGGCCCGACGGCCGCGCTTTCCAGGATCATTGGTATAGATAATAAGATAACTGCATGCCGCTGCCGCCGACGGTGCTCGATGTTTACGAGGCCCGCCGCCGGCTCGCCGGGCGGCTGCCGAAGACGCCGCTGCTGCCGTCGCCATGGCTGTCGTCGATCGCCGGCGGCAGCGTGTTCCTGAAAATCGAATCGGTCAACCTGACCAACTCGTTCAAGATTCGCGGCGCGCTCAACGCGGCGCTGCGGATGAGCGAAAGCATCGCCTCGCAGACACCCACAATCGTGACCGCGTCAGCCGGCAATCACGGCCGCGCCCTGGCGCTGGCGACCGAAGAGCTCGGCCTCAAGTGCGTCGTATTCACGCCCGCGAGCGCACCCGACGCGAAGAAAAACGCGATTCGGCGCCACGGCGCCATCCTTCATTCCGACTGCGAAGACTACGATGTCGCGGAGAGGCAGGCGCGCGAATTCGCGGAACAGGATGGCGCGGTCTACATCTCGCCCTACAACGACCCCGACGTGATCGCCGGCGCCGGGACAGTCGGCCTCGAGATCATCGAGGTGATGGCGGACCTCGAGGTCGTGGTGATTCCACTCGGAGGCGGCGGGCTTGCAAGCGGGATGGGACTTGCCATCAAGGCCGCGGCGCCGGGCGCGACGATCGTCGGCGTCGAGGTCGAGGCATCGACTCCGTTCACGCTCAGCCTCGAAGCGGGCCGCATTACCGAGGTCACGCCGCGTCCGTCGCTCGCCGATGGCCTGGTCGGCAACCTCGAGCCGGACTCGATGACGTTTCCGCTCGTGAAACAGGTCGTCGATTACGTCGTGACGGTGAGCGAAGATGACCTGACACGCGCCATGAGGGGTCTCGCCACCGAGGAGCGATTGATCGTCGAGGGGGCCGGAGCCGCCGCGGTCGCCTCGATTCTGGCCGGCAAGGCATCAGCGGCTGGCCGGCGTGTGGTCGCCATGGTGACGGGCGGGAACGTTGATCTTCCGAAATGGCTGAACACGGTCAGCTGATGTTCTGCGATCGTTCGACGTGGGTTCTACGGGCGTTCTACGTACCATGATTGCCAACCGATTTGTCACAATCGAAAGCACACGCGCTGGTCTCAAGGCACGCGACCAGAGCACGGCGCAAACGGTGCTCCTCGTGGACGTGAATCATTTCAACGATCGCCTCGTCGGGATATTTCATCCCTCGCTCATCACGGTCTTTATCGTGGTCGAATACGAGGGGCGATTCCTGGCCGCCACAGAGTTCGTCCAGGGCCGTTCGCTCGAAGACGTGTTTCAGGGCGAGCCTTGCCATCCCAGGCGGGCGGCTGAGATCGTCTGCGAACTCGCCGACGGTGTTGCCGAGCTCCACTCGCGTGGATTGACGCACGGCAACATCACTCACTCGTCGGCCATGCTCACCACGAAGGGGAAGGCACGTCTGTCATTGGCGTCGGCAATAGGCGGGGAGGAGCTGCTCGATGTCGACGCGTTGAAGACCGTGCTGAAAACCATTGGCGGAGTGACGACCAATGAAGTGACCAACGCTCAATCTGCCGCGGTTCTGGCAGCAGCACTCCGAACTACTTCTTAGGTCGTGAAGGCCTGATTTCTATCCTGCTCGGGAGACTCCGCGCCGGATGGTTCAAGAGATCGACAATCGCATGCGCGACATCTTCTGGCAATAGCTTCCAGTCCGCTCCGGACCCTGCGGCACGGCCCGAGAAACCCGTCGCCACCGATCCCGGCAGCACCGTCGTGACACGAATATTGTCGTAACGCAGCTCCTGCATCAGCGCATCGCTGAACGCATTGAGGCCCGCCTTCGACGCGCAGTAGGCGGCGCCGCCAGGGAACGGATTGGTCGACGCGAGGCTCGAGAGGTTGACGATCCATCCGCCGCCTCGGGTCCTGAGATGCGGGATCGCGGCCTTGCAGCAGTTGAACACGCCGGTGAGATTCGTCCCGACGATGCGATCCCATTCGTCGTGAGGCATCTCGGCGACCGGCACACCGACGCCCACACCCGCGCAGTTCACGAGCACATCAAGCCCGCCGAACTTCGCTTTCACCGTCTCGACCGCGCGCTCGACCGATCCGGCATCCCGCACCTCGCATGTAATCCCTACGACCTGCGAGCCGTTCGCCGACAACACGTGTTCCGCTTTGACGACACCGTCTGCTGTCGTGCCCGTGATCGCCACTTTGTCGCCGGCCTTGATCAGCGCTTCGGCTACGGCAAAGCCAATCCCTCGTGTGCCGCCGGTGACAAGACAGATTCGCGACATATTTCTTTCCCCCAAGACCCAGGACCCAAGACCTTACTAGAATAGTGCGCGTGAGCACGGTGGCGATCCTTGGGGCGGGCGATATTGGCGGCGCGCTCGCCCGCCAGCTCGCGGCGATCGACGTCGTCAGCCGCATCGTCATCGTCGACGATCTCGCCAACGTCGCGGCCGGCAAGGCGCTCGATGTCGCGCAGTCAGCGCCTGTCGATCGTTATCACACCGTGATGGCCGGTACCGCAGACATTGCCGCCGTCGTCGGCGCTATTGCCGTGATCTTCGCCGACACTGCAGCCACTCCCGTCACCGAGTGGAAAGACGAAGCCGGCCTTGCGCTCGTCAGGCGCGTCGCCGGTCTCAACCAGCTCGCGCCGATCATCTGCGCCGGCGCGTCTCAAGCAGGCCTCATCGAACGCGGCGTCCACGAGCTTGGCGTTTCCAGGATGCGGCTATTCGGCTCGGCGCCGGAAGCGCTGCGATCGGCGATCACGGCAATTGTGTCGCTTGAAGCCGGCGCCGCGCCGCAGGACATTTCGCTGTCGGTGCTGGGACGCGCGCCGCAGCAGATCATCGTGCCATGGGACGAAGTCGCGATCGCCGGCAGGACCGCGACCGAAGTGTTGAGCGCGGCGCAGCTGGCGCGGCTCGACGCGCGCATCGCGCGATTGTGGCCGCCGGGTCCGTACGCGCTTGGCGCCGCGGCCGCGCGCCTGGTGCGGACGGCGTTGACGCGGACGCCCCGCGTGCACGCGGCCCTCGTCGCCGTCGGCCGGGACGAAGGCTCACCAGGCGGATCGGCGATGATGCCGGTAACGCTGCAACCGACAGGGCTTCTGTCCCTCGTCGCGCCAGCACTTTCAGCGCGCGATCGGGTCCGATTCGAATCTGCAATCCGCAGGTGATCGTTCGACGATCGTGCTACGTACGTAGAACGACTGTAGAACGTGTGTAGAACGACTGTAGAACGCACGTAGAACGTCAGCTGAATCCGAGCGCATTGCGAGCCCGTCTGCAAAGTCAGCGAGCCGCGCGCGAAGGAGCATTCGTCCCCGGTGCAGCCGTGATTTGAGCGTTTGATCCTTGATCTGCAGCTTCGTGCTGGCTTCTTCCGTCGAGAGGCCATTGAAGTCGCGCAGGATCACGGGCGCGCGATAGATCTCCGGCAGCCCAACGACGGCCAAGGCCAGGCGCTCGCGCAACTGCGACTTCAGCACCGATGCATCAGCCAGGTCCGAACAATCAGGCGGATCGAACGCCGCCGGCGCGTCGTCGTTCGCGGCCGTGCCGATCTCGATGTCGCTCATCTCGGCCGCGCGCATCGCCTTCAGCCGGCGCATCCGCGACATCGCGGTGTTGAACGTGATGCGATAGACCCACGACGACAGCGTCGAGTCGCCGCGAAACGCATCGATCTTGCGAAACACCTTCAGCAACACGTCCTGCACGACCTCTTCGGCGTCTTCGTGATTGCGCGTGCATCTGAACGCCAGCTGGAAAATCCTCTGCCCGTATGTCGAGGCCAGCTCGGCAAGCGCGAGCTCATCGCGGTCGCGCAGGCGCGCGACGAGAGCGCGCTCGTTCTGATCGCTCATGAAACCTTTCCTTTGCGGATAAAACCCCGCAAGGGCGGCTGCTATTCCATCGTTTTAACTGCTTATGACGATTGAACTTACCGGCGTGGAGGTAGCCCCTTCGTGGGGTTGCCTGTCCAAGACCGCGGCGAAGTGGGACACAAACCGCTCCTCAACTTGAGCCATCTCCGGCGCGCGGCCGAGCTGCGACGCGAGAGACGTCACGCCCTTATCCGCGATCCCGCACGGCACGATTAGATTGAAGTAGTCGACATCGGTGGTCACGTTGAATGCAACACCGTGACTCGTGATCCAGCGTGAAATACGCACGCCGATCGCGCCGATCTTTTCATCGCCAATCCAGGCGCCGCTGAAGCCCTTCACGCGCCCGGCTTCGAGCCCGTAATCCGCGCAGACGCGGATCATCACCTCTTCGAGATCGCGGACGTAGCGATGGACGTCGCGGCGATCCGGGTTCAGATCGACAATCGGATAGCCGACCAGCTGGCCCGGCCCATGATAGGTCACGTCGCCGCCGCGGCCGGTTTCGAACACGTCGACGCCAAGCGACGTCAACCGATCGGGCGATGCGAGGATGTGGGAGCGGCCGTCTTTCTTGACGCCGATCGTGAGCACGTGGGGATGTTGCAGGAGCAGCAGCGTATCGGGGATGCGATCGGCCTTGCGATCCTCGACCAGCTGGCGCTGCAGCTCGAGCCCGTCCGCGTAGGGAACGAGTCCGAGCCGCCGAACGACCAACGACCTCATGTCACCCACGAGCCACTGAAGCACGGAAACACAGAACGTCTTTTTGAAAAACCAATTCCGTGATTCCGTGACTCCGTGTTCCGTCTGTCATACCTGGGAAGGATCGAAGTGTTCGATTCCTTTTTTCACGTCGGCCATGAACTGATCCGCCACCGCGCCGTCAACCAGGCGATGGTCGTAGCCAAGCGTCAGGAAGCCCATCAACCGGATGCCAATCGCATCGTCGACGACAACCGGACGCTTTTCGATCGCACCGACGCCGAGAATGGCAACCTGGGGCTGGTTGATGATCGGCAAGCCGAATTGGGCGCCAAAGTTGCCCGGGTTGGTAATCGTGAACGTGCCGCCCTGCACTTCTTCGGGATTGAGCTTCTTCGAACGCGCGCGTTCGGCAATGTCCTGGATGGCCTTCGACAGCCCGAGCGTGTTCTTCTCGCCTGCGGCTTTAACAACAGGGACGATCAAGCCGTTCTCGAGCGCCACCGCGATGCCGAGATTGATGTCGTTGCGATAAATGAT
>Ga0157380_10000947_pt1 | contig 18382 bp, 17 predicted proteins | sample S35metaG_FD_119757 | JGI IMG/M metagenome (GOLD analysis project Ga0157380, IMG submission 119757) | Switchgrass rhizosphere microbial communities from Kellogg Biological Station, Michigan, USA - S3-5 metaG | ecosystem: Host-associated > Plants > Roots > Rhizosphere > Soil | place: USA... | reverse complement strand
AGTTATTGGAGGCGAGTGTCGACCGGATTATTGTGCTGGATAAAAACATGACTTATTTATATTGGAATAAGAAAGCGGAGCAATATTATGGCATTAAAAAACAGGAAGTAATTGGAAGAAATATATTGGAATTATTCCCGGGCTTTATTGATGATCCATCTTTTAGTGAATTTAGAAAAGTATTGAAAGGAGAAATTGTGCATATTCCTGCCGGAAAAAATTTAGAAGATAAGAAAGGGTATTTTGAAACTTACCTTATCCCGATAAAAGATGAAAGAAACGATGTGACCGGCGTACTATGGATTGTTCATGACCTTGTAAGTGAATTTCACCTGGCGCAACATCAACGCAAAGCCAACCATATATTAGATTCCATTAACGAGGCATATGTGGAGGTTGACTTTAATGGAAAATTAAGATACATAAATCCGAAAGCAGAAGAATTCTGGAATGTAAAAAAAGAAGAATTGCTTGGGAATAATCTTCATGATGTTTTTCCCAAAGCGAAAGATTCGGAAACGATGGCGGCACTAATTAAAGCACTTCATGAAAAAGTAGATGTTCGAGGCGAATTCTTTGCGCCGGTTTCTAATACCTGGATCTATTTATCCTGTACTGTAACTGCAGAAGGGGTTATTATGCTGTTTTATGATATTACAGAAGCAAAAAAGGCAGAAGAAAAATTACAGGAAGAGCATCGACGGCTAAAAGAAGCACAAGCTATTGGAAAATTAGGCAGCTTTGAATGGAACCTGGAAAGCGATGAAATAAACTGGTCGGACGAATTGTATCGGATAAACGGAATGACACTTATTTCCCAGCCACTTTCAATTGAAAAAGTTATGAAACTGGTACATCCGGATGATATGCCTGGTTTGCAAAAACTGATAGAACAAGCAACTATAACACCTGGTTTTTACAAATACGTACACCGTCTAATAAATCCTGATGGCACGGTAAAATATGTTAATCAGCAATTTGAAACATTGGCGGATAGTAAGGGTAAAGTGGTTAGGATGCATGGCTCTGTGCAGGATATAACCGACGAGATAACATCAAGGCAACAATTAAAAGAAAGCAAGGACATCCAGGAGGCCATTTTTAATGCATCACTCCATGCTATTATATTATTTAGTGCTGTACGAAACAAGAAAGGAGAAATCATCGATTTCAAAATTGTTTTAAATAATGAAGTAAGTATACAGCAAAGTGGAAAAGATCTTAAGGGTGAATCATATTTCAAACATTTCCCACAAATAAAAGAACATAAAATTTTTGATGCCTATAAAAAAGTAGTTGAAACAGGCGAGCCAATGGATATGGAAGTTTTTTATGACGGAGATGGCTTAAAAAACTGGTTTCATATTACAGGCGTAAAACTAGGTGATGGGCTTATCGGAACATCTGAAGACATTACCGATCGCAAAAAAAGTGAAGAAAATCTCACACTTGTTCTTCGGGAATTGGGTCTGCAAAACAAAATTTATGAGCATGCCGAAGAGATTGTAAAAATTGGTACCTGGACCTGGAGTCATGAAACAGGAGAGGCAAGTTTTTCGGAAAACATGTATGTACTTTTTGGCATAGAGCCAGGGGAAGTAGCTCCTGATTTCACAAATATTCTGCAATACATTCACCGGGATGATCGGGATGGGGTTTTGGAATTAATAGGTCATTTAAAACTAGGCGACGAGCCGAAGAGCGCCAGCTACAAAGTCATTAGAAAAGATGGGACTGAAAGAGTGTTTCGGAACAAGGCAAAAATGATATTGACTGAAAAAGGCGAAAAAGTTTTTGTGGGTACTACGCAGGACATAACAGAAGAAGTTGAATTGCACAATAAGTTAAAAGAGCGTACACAATATGCCGAAGCAATAATTGATGCAAGCGTCAACCGTATCGTTGTTTACGATCAGCAATCTAATATTATAGCATGGAACAAGCAATCTGAGGAGGCGACCGGTGTGTCAAAAAAAGAGGCCTTAGGGAGAAATCTATTCCAGCTTTTTCCAAAAGTGAAAGAAGACAAATTGTTATTGAATGCACACAAACAAGCGCTTAAAGGCGAAACTGTGTTCCTGCCTGCGAAACCAGGTCTATACACAAAGAGTTATTATGAACGGTATTATATTCCGCTAAAAAACGCGTATGGAAATGTATATGCTGTACTTTTCATGTTACATGATGTTTCAAACACAATCAAGCAAGCGGAAGAACGAGATGAATTTAATAAAACGCTGGAAAGGAAAAATAAAGAGCTTGAGCAAAAGCACGAAGAAATCGCAACTTTTGCTTTTGTTTCCAGTCATGATTTGAAAGAGCCTTTAAGAAAAATAGATACATTCTCTGATTGGTTGTTATTAAGAGAAACGCAAAATTTAAGTGAAAGAGGATCAAAATACCTGCAACGCATCAGTTCTTCTGTAAAGCGTTTAAATACGCTTATTGATGATATAGTTATACTCACAGAATTTCACTCCGATGCAAAAAAAACTCCAGGAATAGATCTAAACGAGATTCTTCAATCAGCACGGGCAGATATGGCCGATGTTATTGAAGGGAAAAATGTTCGCATAGAATCGGAACCCTTGCCCACCATTATGGCCAATGCGAACCAGCTATTTTACCTGTTTAAAAATCTATTAGACAATTCTATAAAATTTGGACAGAAAACACGTAGTCCTCACGTCGTTGTTAAATCGGCTTTGGTTGACAGTAATACGGATAGAAATGTGGCAGACGGCAGTAACTATTACAAGATTTCATTTGAAGACAATGGAATTGGTTTTAATATCCTTTACAAAAAGAAAATATTTGAAGTTTTCCAGCAGTTGCAGGATGTAAAAGATAGCCAGAGCACTGGTATGGGACTCGCCATATGCAAAAAAGTGGTGGAGAACCATGGCGGTTTCATTACTGCGGAAAGTGAACCCGGAAAAGGTTCTGTTTTTTGCTGTTATTTTCCGGTGGAGTAGTTGACGGATTTTATAAAAGAAGACTGCCATAAAGCAAAGGCAAGAACTTCTTCTTGATTTTCGTTGATTGAGTTTCGTCTTCAATTGGTTACGCAATAAGTTTCATTTCGATAACTCTACAATTTTTTTTGCACAATTCAAATTCATCAGTTTCGTTCTTCCCTTCAAATCCGCTGTGTATAAAGAATTCCCTGCCATAAATTTAATTGCACAGTGTTTGAGCGTTTATTGGAAACAAATTCAATGGGCAAGATATTTAGTGTGGAGATTGAATACGCACTTTATACACATAAGGCCCTGGTAAGCGTATCCAGGATAAACAATGAACCCGTTTATCATGTGCAGTTTATCGACAGTTTTTTAAAAGAAATCTTCCAGACAGAGCATATACGTTATGAAGGAGTAAATGGATATCAATTCTGTGATCTTTATGACGATGACTTGGCTGAAGTAATTATTCACCAGATTGCAACAGCTATCGATCATAAATTAAATGGAAGAACCGCTTTGATAAAAAGAATTTTTATGAAATAGAGCAATCGTTTTAGATTCCCATAAACATTCTTCTCAACACAACAAGAACCAACATTTTTTTTAACCATTCTTTCCAATTTTCATTTCTCTTTTCTTTTATGAGTAAAAAGTTTTTTGCATTAAAGTTGATTCCCCCAAGGCCAACCTTTGCTCAAGACATGAGCGACGAGGAACGCTCTATTATGCGAGAGCATGTTGTTTTTTGGATGGAATTAATGAAGCAGGGAAAAGTGGTTGTTTTTGGACCCGTACTTGATCCACAATCAGTGTATGGTTTAGGTATACTGGCGGTAGATGATGAAGAAGAGGTGAAAAACATTGCAGCCAATGATCCTGCTGTTAAAATAAACCGGTGTGAATACCATCCTATGATGGCAATTACACCAGAAGGCAATGGATAAAAAAAAGCCTTTTGTGATATGGCTTATAAACTTATTTTAATGGTTTACCAATTTCAAAGCCCCGTCACTATAGCGATTACCAATATTCGGATGCCGTTTAATAACTGCATCTATTGCCTGCAGGTCATCTTCATTTAAATCTAAATCCACGGCAGCAGCATTTTCTTCCAGGTATTTTCTTTTTTTTGTCCCGGGTATCGGTATTAAGTCTTCTCCTTGTTTCAATACCCATGCTAATGCCAATTGAGCTGGAGTGCATTTTTTATTTCTTGCCAATGCAGCAAATTCCTCTATTAGTTGTTGATTATTTTGCCAATGGGTTTCGTTTAGGCGTGGTAGCGTTCTTCTAAAATCATCCGCCGCCAGTTCATTTTTGTCAGTAACGGTAGCCGTAATTAAACCTCTAGCAAGTGGGCTGTATGGAACTAATGTAATGCCTAATTCACGAACAGTATCTAATATTTCACCTTCTATCTCTCTTGTTAGAAGAGAATATTCACTTTGCAGGGCTGCAATAGGATGAACAGCATGAGCTTTACGAATAGACTTTGCGGACGCCTCTGACAAACCAAGATATTTTATCTTGCCTTCTTTAACCAGATCAGCCATTGCACCGATCATATCTTCAACAGGTATGTTAGGATCAATGCGGTGCGCATAGTAAAGATCGATTGTATCAATCTTTAATCTTTTTAAACTTTTTTCAACGGCAGTCTTTAAATAAGCAGGTGAACCATCAATATAGGTGCCCGGCGTACCTGCAAAACCCTGGACACCTTCTCTAATTCTAAATCCAAATTTTGTCGCTATAAAAATTTTATCCTTGTTAGGTGCTAAAACATGTGCAATCAACTCTTCATTATGACCATTGCCATATATATCGGCCGTATCCCAAAAATTTATTCCAAGTTCCAATGCGCGGTTCAATGTAGCGATCGATTCTTCGTCGTTCCGGGGTCCGTACGCAAAGCTCATACCCATACACCCTAACCCGATAGCCGACAACTTTTCCCCGGTATTTCCAAGGTTTCTGTATTTCATAATTTTATTTTTAAGAAGCGCAAAATTATTACACATTGCAGCTAACGAAATAATTAATAATTTAACTTCTAAATCATTTATTTATCATGGGTCGATCAGTGATTACGGGCACAGGAAGTTATATACCAGAAATAATCAAGAAGAACCGCGATTTTGCCAATCAAAAGTTTTTTTCAGAAGATAATAGCGAGATAACAATAGAGCCACATATAATCATTGATAAATTTCAAAAAATTACCGGTATAGCAGAGAGGCGATATGTTTCGGATGACCTTAACACATCGGACATTGCAGCTTTAGCCGGAAAAAAAGCAATTGAGCATAGTGACATTGATAAAGAAACATTGGATCTGATAATTGTTGCACACAATTTTGGCGACGTTAGCGACAAAAGCATACAGGCAGATACAGTGCCGTCGCTTGCAAGCAGAGTAAAACATTTATTAGCGATCAGGAATCCAAACTGTATTGCCTTTGATGTTTTGTTTGGCTGTCCGGGTTGGGTTTTAGGTGTAATGCAGGCAGATGCCTTTTTTAAAGCCGGTATGGCAAAAAAAGCGTTGATAATCGGGGCCGAAACTCTATCAAGGGTAATTGATGTTTATGACAGGGACAGTATGATTTTCAGCGATGGGGCGGGGGCCGTAGTACTGGAATACAGGGAAACAACAAATCAGGGTATCCTTTCGAGTAGCGCTTTAAGCCATAGTATTGATGAAGCATACTACTTAAGTATGAATAAGTCTTACAATCCAGGCGGTGATGCGGAAATAAAGTATATGAAAATGAAAGGACGAAAAGTATATGAATATGCTTTAAAATATGTACCGGAAGCTATGAAAGACTGTTTTGATAAAACAGGCCTGCCTATTTCCAGTTTAAAAAAAATATTTATTCACCAGGCCAATGAAAAAATGGATGAAGCAATAGTTCAGGCTTTATATAAATTATATGGTATTCCAACCATGCCTGAGGGAATTATGCCCATGTGCATTCAATACCTTGGGAATAGTTCCGTAGCCACGATTCCAACACTTTATGACCTGATTTTGAAAGGACTGGATGAAAAACACGAGCTGCAGAAAGGCGATGTGGTCTTATTTGCATCTGTAGGTGCAGGAATGAATATAAATGCTGTTTCCTACCAACTTTAATACGGGTTCTCTTAACAAAACTATTTAGGTGTAAAGTTGCGGGGCTAATCTACTAAGCTTACCTTTACGCCGTTAATTTGAGCCTCGCATTCAGTTAGTAGTATAATTAATGGTCAGTCATCTGCATTTTTATAGCCTCTTACTCTTGCCTTTCTCAGATCTTTTTTAATTCATTAATTATTTAGTATGAACATTTATGTTTCCAATTTGGGCTTCAACGTAAAAGACGAAGACCTGAAGGAATTTTTCACTCCTTATGGAGAAGTAACCTCTGCAAAAATTATCAGCGACAAATTTACCGGCCAATCAAGAGGTTTTGGTTTTGTAGAAATGTCTGATGATGAAGCTGCGAGAAAAGCAATTGCAGAATTAGATCAGGCTTCAGTAGAAGGCAGATCTATTAAAGTTATGGAAGCAAGGCCAAAAGAAGACAGACCAGCACGTAGCGGCGGCGGTGGCGGAAATTTCCGTGGTAACGGCGGCGGCGGTGGTAACAGCGGTGGCGGTTACAATAAAAAATGGTAAAGAAATTTGCTTTATAAGAACGCAAACGCCCCGGATCTCCGGGGCTTTTTATTTGAATATCTTAAAGGGAATATCCAGATTTAATCGTGAAAGTCTCAACGAAGTTTCAACCTGATGCTGGTCTGAAATCTATTGACTGATAATATGGAGTTAGGCATTCAAATATTAAGGACTATCGTCTTTCTCATTTCGGCGTGATCCGAATTCAGCGGGATTAAAATGAAGAGGATATTTCTTTTTATGAAGTGCAATGGCTATTTCAACAACCTTTTGTTTTTGCTCTTTCACACTATCCCAGGTTGCTCCTGCTAATAATTCTGCATTTAAACGCTTTGATTCTTCTTGATACAAGGCTTGTAAGGCATCAAGATCAAGCCCATAAAACTCACTATCCATATAGGTTTATTCGTTCTCTACCATGCCCCAAAAATCATTCCGCTTTTAATAATCAAATAGTTATAAATATTACTCACTATTGAAAGGAAAACAACCAGCATTTAAGGAAACGCAAAACTGAAAAAGATTATTTCTTTAAAGGTTTTCCAACGGAAATGCTGCAATCATGCCCGGGCTGACCATGTGGTGGATTTAACGCAGCACCTGTACTATCATATTGAAATTGTGGAGTTGCTGCTGTAGTGGAATCGTTATTTGGAAAACTATAATTAGGAAAGATAGATGGATTCAACTTTTGATTGGGACTAGTGGTACTGGTAGTTGTAGTGGAAGGGGTATTTGATTGCGGCGCCGAATTTAAAGGAGTTCCAACAGCTATATCACAACGATGACCAGGCTGGCCGTGCGCCGGATTTAATCCCGAAGCAACCGTAGTTGTTTTAGGGCCGGGCAAGGTGCTATTATTCGCTGTTGTCGTTGTAACTGCCGCTGTAGCAGGCGCTGAATTAAGTGGAGCACCTACGGCTATATCACACCTATGACCGGGCTGTCCGTGAGCAGGATTTTTGCCAGATGTAGGAGTGCTGCCACTACTAACGGTTGTCGCACCTTGATTTGCATTTGCAGAATTTAATGGAGCACCCACCGGAATACTACAAACGTGACCAGGTTCGCCATGCGCAGGGTTAATTCCACTAGCGGTATTTTCTCCGCTTTGTAACGTAGGATTGCCTAATGATAAATTATTTGTTATCGGCGCTGCTATTTCAGGAGCACCTTCAGTTGGTAACGGTGCGCCATCAGGCAAATCATGCCGATGACCCGGTTCGCCATGCGGTGGATTTCGCGTAACAATAGGGGAAATAATATTTGCATTTTTTGATATGGCAGATTTGTGGGAAATAGAATTCTTTCTGCCATTAAATTGATCATTAATTGTAAAAGCCAGTATGGAAACAGCCACTATGCAAAGTGCAACAACAGCTATGGGACTGGGTTTAGTCATTATGACAGCAAGATAGTTATTTTACGGAAAGAATGAAATTCCGTCTTTAGTCTTTCCAGCTTGCTGTAATTCAAATGAACTTTTTATATTTCATCACTAATGAAACCTGAACCTAATTCTTATCAACGATAAGGTTGTTGGAGGCATTCATATTAATCACTAAAAATTCGGGCTGTTCGCCAGCTTCCTGTATCAGTTCAATATGTCGTTGTTTTAACTGGCGTTTAAACTTACCCAAATAACCGGGTTTGGAAAGGTCGTACATGTTTACGGCTACGCTGTCTATAAGGTCATTACCCAGGTACATCATTAATTGCATTAGTTGCATAGGATAGGATTTGAAAACAAAGCAATAAATTTTTTTAGTTTGAATCAAGAGTAAAAACAACAAGAAAACTACTCTTAAATGGTCCTCATAAATTACTAAATCAGCAGGTTTATACTGCTGGGGTCATTGTCAAAATGGTTTTTTGCTCATGCTGTTTCATATGGTGTTTTGACCATCTAATCGGGTAAGGCATTCTTTGTTTTTCTCTTTATTCGGATACCTAATTATTCATTAGGATAGACTTCTCAGAACTTCCGAATTTTCTGTAAACCTTATCTTTAAAAAAACATTCTATTTATGAAATGTTCAAAATTATTTTTCGTGTTCTTGCTTTTAATTGGCCATGCCTTATTTGCGCAAAATGATTCCGTTTATTTATGGCCTGCTCTTATTCCCAATCAAACAAAACCAAAAGGTCAACCCATAACTACCACTATAGATGACGGTTCTACACGAGTGACCGAAGTAACAAACCCATTCTTTGCAGTATTTGAACCGAAGAAAGAAAACAAAAATAATAAAGCCATTATCGTATGCCCTGGTGGAGGTTATGTTCGCCTGGCGGTACACAAAGAAGGTTATACAGTTGCTAATTGGCTTACAGGATTGGGGTATACCGTTTTTGTGCTACAGTATCGTGTGCCTGATAACCGTGATGGAGCTCTTTTTGATTTGCAACGTGCATTAAAATTGATACGCCATGACTCGAAAAAATATGGGATTGATCCGACTAAAATTGGAGCCATAGGTTTTTCTGCCGGCGCACATGTTGTAGCCCGGGCGGGCATGGCAGATTCCACACACACTTATTCAATACAGGATGCAATTGATAATGAAGATGGACGACCTGACTGTATGGTTATTATTTATCCAGGCTATCTTGATGCGGGTCCAAATAAAACTTTAACCCCCGAATTAAAAGCGTCTTCAGAAACAGTAGATACATTTATTTTCCAGGCGATGGATGACGCCATAGTACAAAGCTCTTTCGCATTAGCAATGGCCTTGCGGGACGTAAAAGCAAATGTTGAATTGCATTTGGTACCAAAAGGTGGACATGGCTTTGGTATGACAGCAGGAAATAAAGCTGCGGAAACCTGGCCTTCCTTATTAGCTCCCTGGTTAAAGGATCATTTGTAAACGGAAAAAGTTTGTGAATACCTGCAGGCAACTGTGGTTGACCTTGCGTTAGTTTTTTTTAGGAAAGTAATTGTAATTCTAAAAATGAATAAGGATTGATAGAGAAATATTTTTCGGTTTCGCCGGGAACTTCGCCCATTTCAACATCAATAAAAAACGATGCTTCAGTAATCTGCCAAAGAAATAATTTTTTGTCCCCGGTTTTAGGTTTGCAAATTTCAGGCAGTATCTCCGGTAATAAACCATTCCAGCAAGCTTCTTTCAATCTATCCTCAGGCGTAATATTTTTTTGATCTTCTACATCGTCATTTGCACACCAGGTTCTCGAGGAGAAGCTGGTACCCGTCATCAACAAAATTTCCTGTTGCGCAGTATGCGTTTTCATGACTTTGTTTTTTAATAGTTACGTATTTGATGACAAAAGGGATGGAAAGCAATATGAAAAAAGGAAAAACTTCTGTTAATGATTTCTTTTATCTCTATACAGGATCTCAAAATGTAAATCCTGCTTATGATCAATTGATTTATAGAACCGGGAAGTGCGTTTGTTTTTAATAATTTACTTGTCTTGACTTCCCAATCCAATTTAAAGGGCTTGCGAAGCCCCCTGATAACAAGAGTCCGCAAACTGAATTACTCTAACTAAAACGCTTATCCAGTATGATTATTAAGGTCGTTTGAGAGTCGTAAAAACACGTAAAGTCCATTCTGTAGTTTCACGCACTCTACCAAAAAAACCTACTAATATATTTCCGAACAAGAGTTGTGCACAACCCGTTGCCGGTTGGGAAAATAATTTCAAATTTGTGGATAGATGTCGTAAAAAAGTGTAAAAGTGGTGTGGAACTGTGCATAAGCTGTGGTTTCGATCGGGGATTAATTAAAGATGAAAGAAAAAATTTTGACAGCATTTTCCTCCCATATATTCGCTGCCTGACTTAGGGATAACGTTTCGGTAACATTGCCATCATGAAAATTTAATATAATGATCATCGCCATCCATAGGTCATTGATTTCACATCAATGGTTTAACTTTTTGTCACAATTTGTATGGATTTAACCAATCTCAACCGCGATAAAAAAATTAGAAGAAAGCCTTCCCTTGATCTAAGCACCATGATTTATGGTAAGGTGCCACCTCAGGCCAAAGACCTGGAAGAGGCTGTATTAGGCGCTATAATGCTGGAAAAAGGCGCTTTTGATATTGTAATTGAAATATTAAAAGCTGAATGCTTCTATGTAGACAGTCACCAACGGGTGTTTAAGGCAATGCAAAGCCTGGCCAACAAAAGCCAGCCAATCGATATTTTAACCGTTGTCGAAGAACTAAGGTTTAAAGAAGAGCTTGATTTGGTTGGAGGGCCTTATTATGTAACTAAACTTACTAATAGCGTTGTATCATCTGCCAACATTGAAGCACATTCGAGGATTGTTCTGCAAAAATTTATTCAGCGGGAACTTATTCGCATCAGCGGCGAAATTATTGCCGATGCCTATGAAGACAGTACCGACGTATTTGATTTGTTGGACCAGGCAGAAAGTAAAATATATGAAGTCACCAGCTCTCATCTTAGAAATAACTATGAAACCATAGATTCGGTTTTGGTAAAAACCATTCAGCGAATTGAGGACCTGCGACATAAAAATGAGGACATTACGGGTGTGCCTACTGGTTTCAAAAATCTCGATCGTATAACCTATGGCTGGCAACCTACCGATCTTATTATCCTGGCCGCAAGGCCATCTGTGGGTAAAACAGCAATGGCGTTAAACCTTGCCAGAAATGCTGCACTCCATCCAACTAAACCCACACCGGTTGCTGTGTTTTCGTTGGAAATGAGTGCCGGACAATTAGTGCAACGTATTCTTTCCGCTGAAAGTGAAATCTGGCTGGAAAAAATTGCTCGTGGTAAAATGGAAGAGCATGAAATGAAACAATTATATGCCCGTGGCATTCAGCGTTTGGCACAAGCGCCAATATTCATTGATGATACACCGGCGCTAAACATTTTTGAATTGCGTGCAAAATGCCGTCGCTTAAAAAATGCAAGTAACATCGGGCTGATTATTATTGACTATCTGCAATTAATGAGCGGCACAGGTGAAAACCGTAATGGTAACCGAGAACAGGAGATCAGTAATATTTCAAGAAATTTAAAAGGTCTTGCTAAAGAATTGCATGTACCAATTATTGCTCTTTCACAATTAAGCCGCGAAGTAGAAAAAAGAAAAGATGGAAATAAAATGCCGCAATTGAGCGATCTCCGTGAGTCTGGAGCTATTGAGCAAGACGCCGACATGGTTTGTTTCATGTATCGCCCCGAGTATTATGATGTAACGCAGAATGAAATGGGTGAAAGCAACAGGGGAGAAACCCATATACGCATAGCGAAACATCGAAACGGTTCGCTGGACACAATTAAATTAAAAGCATTATTACATATTCAAAAATTTATCGATGATGATGGGGGAGATTTCAATATGCCTAACTTGCCACCGGGGGGCAGTTGGAAGCCGGTAAGCGACATAGATGGGCCAAAGCTTTATATACAAACCGGGAGTAAAATGAATGAGTTTGGTGATGACGAAGATGCACCATTTTAATTACTAACTTTCGACCAATAGCCAAGCTCCGTTTTATTCCGGAGCTTTTTTGTTGATGAGGGTTCGTGTTTAGTTAAATTTGATTTTATGATACCAGCTCTTGCTTTTCATGTCATCGCCTGTTGCGTCGCAACCCGTTCATGAGTAGAATACGAATGAAGCAATGCGGAAAGAATTAATTAAACACTCTAATAGTTACTAATGTCTCTTCCCTATTTTTTTGTTGAAAAATTGACACCTGAAGCGCAGAACCTAACGCTTAACGAAGAGCAATCAAAACATATTATACAGGTTTTACGAATGCAAAAAGAAGAAGAAATTTTATTAACAGACGGAAAAGGAACCAAAGCCCATTCTGTAATTACAGATGACCATCGTAAACGGTGCGAGGTTAAAATTGTTTCTGTTGAAAAACAAGAAGAGCTGATACCAAAAGTTTCCATTGCCATTTCATTAATTAAAAACGCATCAAGATTCGAATGGTTTTTGGAGAAAGCAACAGAAATCGGCGTCAATGAAATCATACCAATAATTTGCGCACGAACGGAAAAAGAAAAATTTCGTGTTGATCGGTTGCAAAATATTTTGATAAGTGCCATGCTGCAATCGCAACAGTGCTGGCTGCCTGTTTTGCGTGAACCAACGCCATTTGAAAATTTAGTTAATGAAAGCAGGCAAGAGCAAAAATTCATTGCACACTGTATATCACAACAAAAAAAACAACTCTCATCGCTTATTCAGAATTTAACATTTGACATCCAAAATAATTTTCTCATGCTCGTTGGTCCCGAAGGTGATTTCACCGAAAACGAAATACAATTTGCCTTGAGTAAAAATTATCTGCCTGTTGCATTAGGCGATACAAGATTAAGAACAGAAACTGCGGGAATAGCGGCGTTAGTTCTTTTGAAATTATGACTGCTTTACCTATTTACATTCTGCTTCCCTTTAAATCTCTTTTTACTATGTCGTCCTCTCCGCTCACATAACTAGGGTTATACTCTCCTTCTCTTTTCGTAAAAAAATCGAGTAATAACTCTTTCGTTTTTTTACCGACAAAATTTTCTATCCATACCATTTTTATTGCCAACGCCACCAAACCAATACAAAATATGTAAGTAAACACGACGTTGCCTGATAAACTGATTCGTGTAAAAAAAAACAGCAGAACTCCCTGGAGCAAGTAAACACTAAATGAAGCATTTCCAATTTTTACCAATAATGAATTACTATACTTTTGCAATCGTTCTTCATTCGCTAAAAAAAAAGGAAAACCAACATGCTAGGTATTCCCCAAATAATGAATCGGGAGACAGCGAAGTCGCTTTGAAATAAAAAAATTAATTGCCTGCGGTATGGCGTTACCACATCTTTATCAGGCAAAATTTCATTACCAATAATAGGGACTGCAATAAAAAGAAGGATACATGCAACGCCAATCATTTTATGATTAAAGAGATGCAACACTTTATCTTTAAAATGAAAAATAAAAAATCCAAGTAAAAAAGTATAATTCATGTCGGCACATAAAAAACATTCGAAGTAATAGAGGGTCTCATTATGAAAATGAGGAAGAAAATTGCTAAGAAATACTACGCCAAGAAATATGAGGCCAATGAGAAGCGATTTGTTCTTTGGCACAAATAAGAGCGACAGACCAACTACCAGGTAAAAAAACATTTCGTGATCTAACGTCCATCCCAAAAACAGAACAGGATCATTACGTTGCGGAAAAAATAATAAGCTTGGAATCAATTTTGGCAATCCTGTATGTCGAAAACCGTGGAAATAAAAGACCATCGTTAAAACAGCCAGGAGTGTAAGGAGATAATAATAGGGCGCAACCCTGCTAAAGCGGTTGATCAAAAACTCCCTGGCAGGTTTTTGATCAGGCAATTTATCTATTGCGGAGGCAATAATATAACCGGAAATAACAAAAAATAAATCTACTCCAATAGAGCCATAAAATGGAAGGTGTATAATAGGAATATACTTGAGTACATGCACCTGTAAAACCAGCAAGCAAGCAAATGCTCTTAATAATTGTATGGATATTATTTTATCTTTCATAAGGTATCATCAATTCATTCATAAGCATTTTTAGCATGGGGAAGGGAAACAAATTTATAAACTAGATGTTTAAAGTTCAAGTGCAGGCAATGATAGTTATCAACCATTATGACACTAAAGCAATAGTATCAGTTGGCGAGTTTATAATTATCTCCCAGTAGTATATCTAAAAGATGTCAGAAATGACTAGTGTGCCGAATCAGAAAGATTATCTTCCCTCGGGCTTAGGAAAGGCTCATTTAAATGAACTATTTTTCTTCTTGCATTTCTTTTATGCATGATCATATTTAATACTTCTACGATAAAGGAGAAGGCCATACCGAAATAAATATAATTTTTCAGGTGTAGATCGTGTGCTTTTTCTGAGTCCCATCCTTCTATAATAAGACTCAAACCTATCATGACAAGTAAAGAAAGCGCCAGCATTTTTAGAGTTGGATGTTTATGAATAAAGCCGGCAATTTTTGTACTAAACAAAAACATAATAATCATTGCAATAATTACAGCTGCAATCATAATCTCAACATATTGCGCTGTACCACCCGCCGTAATAATACTATCAAATGAAAAAACCGCATCGATAAGCATTATTTGAAAAATAGCTTGTCCTAAAGAAAGCCCTTTTTCATTTGTATTGATAGCATTCACGTCCTCACCTTCCAGTTTTGAATGAATTTCTTTAACCGATTTATAAATAAGAAATAAACCACCGAATATCATTACAAGGCTTGCAAGATCGAAGCCTTTGCCGATCACAGTGAATAAAAATTTCCCCTTTTGAGATAACAACCAACCTAATCCTAATAATAAAAGACTTCTTGATATAATGCCCGTTATCATCCATATTCTTCGAGCCCTTTTTTGATCTTTTATGTTTTTTAACCTGTTCATGATAATGCTAACGAATATTACATTATCAATTCCCAGCACAACTTCCAAAACTATTAGAATTAAAAAACTGATCAAACTTTCCGAGGTGAACAAGTGTTCCATGAATAAATTTTGAATTGCGAAGATAACTTTCCCCAACTAACGGGCTCAATAAAGCAAAAATGCGTTCTACAAATCTTTCAGAATATTTCTTACAATAAACGGGCCCTCATATATAAACCCTGTCCATACTTGTACCAGTGATGCACCTGAATGGAGTTTTTCCCGTGCGTCTGCATTTGTAAATATTCCACCGCTGGCTATTATTGGAAGTTGCCCTTTTGATTTCTGTGAAATGTATTGTACAATTTCTGTACTTCTGTTTTGTAGTGGGAAACCACTCAAGCCACCTGCCTCTTTACTTACTTCCAGTGATTGTTGGCTTAGGCCTTTACGGCTAACAGTAGTGTTGGTTGCAACTAATCCATCCAATCTTATTTCCATTGCAAGGTCAATCACATCATCAATTTGTGACTGTGAAAGATCTGGAGCTATTTTTAATAAAACGGGTTTCGCGATGGCTTTACCGTTATTAATCATTTGCAGGTGTACCAATATTTTTCGCAATGATTCTTTTTCCTGCAACTCTCTCAATCCCGGTGTATTGGGCGAGCTTACATTGACAACAAAATAATCAACATAAGGATGTAGCTCTTTGAAACAAATCTCATAGTCTTTCCAGGCTTCTTCATTTGGCGTGTTTTTATTTTTCCCAATATTGCCGCCTATAAGTATTGAATGTTGAATGTTGGATGATGAATTAAACTTTTTTTTCTTTTGCCGATTTGTTTTTTGTCTCCATTCTTTTAATCTCTTAACTACCACATCCAGTCCCTCATTATTAAAACCCATTCGGTTGATAAGGGCTTTATCTTTTGGCAAACGAAATAGTCTAGGTTTATCATTACCATCCTGAGGCTTTGGTGTTACAGTTCCAATTTCTACACAACCAAATCCTAAGGTTTCGAAAACCCCTAAATATTTTGCGTTTTTGTCAAACCCGGCTCCAAGGCCTATATGATTTTTAAAGTTCAACCCAAACACCCCCACCTGATTGTTATGTTTCGGAGAGAATACTTTGGCTAATATTTTATTGATTATTGGAACAGAACAGAGAAGCCTGAAAATGTTCATCGAAAAATAATGGGCCGTTTCGGCAGGAAGTAAAAAAAGAATGCGGCGGATAATCTGGTACATCTGGCCTGCGAAGATAAGATGACCTGAAATTTCAAGTAAACACTAGTTTTAAGGACACATTTAGTTGTTCATGCAACTATTTTTGTAATTTTAATAAATAATAATTTTTTATGCAGGAAGCTTATATAGTTGCAGGATACAGAACTGCGGTTGGAAAGGCCAAACGCGGCGGATTTCGTTTTTTTAGACCCGATGATTTGGCTATTGAAGTAATACAAGGGTTATTGAGATCTGTTCCTGAACTGGATAAAAATTTAGTTGACGATGTGATTGTAGGAAATGCTGTACCCGAGGCAGAACAAGGCTTACAGGTAGGTCGGATTATAGCGGCAAGGGCAATAGGTTATGACGTGCCTGGCATGACGGTAAACCGTTATTGCGCTTCTGGACTGGAAACAATAGCCATTGCTACAGCCAAGATTAGAATGGGTATGGCGGAGTGTATAATTGCGGGTGGCACAGAAAGTATGAGTATGGTACCCACCGCAGGTTGGAAAACAGTACCTGCCTACTCCATTGCAAAAGATGACCCTGATTATTATTTGAGCATGGGTTTAACTGCAGAAGCTGTAGCTAAAGAGTATAATGTGAGCCGGCAGGATCAGGACGAATTTTCCTATCATTCGCATAAAAAAGCACTTCATGCTATTTCCAGCGGTTACTTTAAAGAGGGAATTTTGCCTATAAATGTCGAAGAAGTATACCTTGACGAAAAAGGTAAAAAGCAAAAAAGAAATTATGTGGTTGATACAGACGAAGGTCCTCGGGCCGATACTTCGATTGAAGTTCTTGCCAAGTTAAAACCTGCATTTGCAGCGGGTGGTGTTGTTACTGCTGGTAATTCCTCACAAACAAGTGATGGCGCTGCTTTTGTGTTGGTGATGAGTGAAAAATTGATGAATCAATTAGGTCTTAAGCCGATTGGTCGCCTTGTAGCCTGCATGTCGGCGGGTGTACATCCCCGCATCATGGGTATTGGCCCGGTAGCCGCGATACCAAAAGCCTTGAAGCAATCAGGAATGAATCTTGGCCAGATTGATCTTATTGAATTAAATGAAGCATTTGCATCGCAAGCCATAGCAGTAATTCGCGAAGCGGGATTAAATCCTGATACAGTAAACATAAATGGGGGTGCTATTGCCCTCGGTCATCCCTTGGGTTGCACTGGTGCTAAACTAACGATACAGGTGCTGCAGGATTTAAAAAGGACAGGAAAGAAATTTGGAATGGTAACTGCCTGCGTTGGTGGCGGTCAGGGCATCGCTGGCATAATTGAACGTGTATAATTCATAGGTGTTTTTCCTTAATAAGTTTGCTTTCAGATAGTTATTTATCGTCGTTAAGTTAGTTTCCGGTAATCTAAAATTGTGATTAATTTTGAGCTACCGCCGTAGCTGCTTTTTATTTTTTTCTCGAAATAGACCACTGAACAACCAAAACTCACCTCGTGATTTACTCCAAAAAAATTTTATATGCGGATGATGATTTAGATGATAAAACCTGGATAAGCGAAGCGACTGAAATGCTGAATTATCGTCTGGATATTGACTTTGTAGAAAACGGCCGCCAGGTATTTGAGTACCTGGAAAAACAACTTGAGGAAATGCCCGCCTTAATTGTTTTAGATTTAAATATGCCTGAGCTTGATGGCCGTCAGACACTGAAAAAATTAAAATTGAATAATAAATACAAAAATATCCCGGTTGTAATTGTTACGACTTCTTCTAACAAAGTAGACGTGGAAATTTGTAATCGTTTAGGAGCGTCACTATACCTTGTAAAACCGGATTCGCATGCTGAATGGCAGTTGATAATAAAACAATTCGTGCCCTACATAAGTTAACTGCCTTTCTTTTAATTCGATATTATTTGCTTTTTCCAAAAAATTTTTTCTGTTAGAAGCAATACCATTCGTCAGTTCTTTTGGCAGTGTGATGCATGGTAGCGGCTAGATGACTTAGATTTCGGCGAATATTTCCCACCTTTGTCGAACAGTTTCATTGCTGGTATGTTTTTATTGAGGTGTAAAAAAATATATTGAAGGGAAAAAAAACGATACGGTCTTTTTTTGCAGGGTTTTT
>Ga0157380_10000945_pt1 | contig 18395 bp, 10 predicted proteins | sample S35metaG_FD_119757 | JGI IMG/M metagenome (GOLD analysis project Ga0157380, IMG submission 119757) | Switchgrass rhizosphere microbial communities from Kellogg Biological Station, Michigan, USA - S3-5 metaG | ecosystem: Host-associated > Plants > Roots > Rhizosphere > Soil | place: USA... | reverse complement strand
CGGCACATGGCCGGGGCCTTCGATCATCACCTGCACGTCCTGCGCCCAGGCGCGTTTGGTCAGCTCGCCCAGCGTGTAGAGCTCGGCGAACTGGGCTTCGTCATTGGCGTCGGCGATCGATCCGGGGCGGAGGCCATCGCCCAGCGAATAGGCGATGTCATAGGCCTTCATGATCTCGGTGATCTCGTCGAAATGCTCGTAGAGGAAGCTCTCCTTGTGGTGGCTGAGGCACCATTTCGCCATGATCGAGCCGCCGCGCGAGACGATGCCGGTGACGCGCTTCGCGGTGAGCGGGATATAGGGCAGGCGCACGCCCGCATGGATGGTGAAATAGTCGACGCCCTGCTCGGCCTGCTCGATGAGGGTGTCGCGGAAGATCTCCCAGGTGAGATCCTCGGCGATGCCGCCGACCTTCTCCAGCGCCTGATAGATCGGGACAGTGCCGATCGGGACGGGGGAGTTGCGCAGGATCCATTCGCGGGTGTCGTGGATGTTGCGGCCGGTGGAGAGGTCCATCACCGTGTCCGCGCCCCAGCGGATCGACCAGACCATCTTCTCGACCTCCTCGGCGACCGAGGAGGCGACGGCGGAATTGCCGATATTGGCGTTGATCTTGACCAGGAAATTGCGGCCGATCGCCATCGGCTCGGATTCCGGGTGGTTGATGTTGGAGGGGATGATGGCGCGGCCGCGGGCGACCTCGTCACGGACGAATTCGGGGGTGACATGGTCGGGGATGCTCGCGCCCCAGTCCTGCCCGTCGCGGATGAGCGCTTCCTTGGCGGCGGCGCGGCCGAGATTTTCGCGGATGGCGACATATTCCATCTCGGGGGTGATGATCCCGCGCCGCGCATAGTGCATCTGGCTGACGTTCATGCCGGGTTTGGCGCGGAGCGGCCGCTGGACGACGTTCGGGAAGGCTTCGACGCCCTTGGCGCGGTCCGGTCCCGTCAGGCCGTTGTCCTCCGGCTTAACGTGGCGGGCGTCATACTCCTCGACATCGCCGCGCGCGACGATCCAGTCGCGGCGGAGCGAGGGGAGGCCGGCCATGATGTCGATGCGGGCCTGCGGATCGGTGTAGGGGCCGGAGGTGTCGTAGACGCGAAGCGGCGGCTCGCCCGAGGAGGGCTCAAGGTCGATCTCGCGCATCGCCACGCCGAGCGGGCCGACATGGACCTTGCGGCTGCCACGGATCGGTCCGGTGGTGACCTTCAGTTCAGTGCGGGCGGGGATATCGGCCATTCGTCAGTCTCCTCATGCGGGAGGAGAATGGGCTGGCCCATGCACCCTCCCTACGCCGGTGCAAGCCGGATCAGGTTCAGCGGGTCGTGCGGGCTTTCACCGCACCTCTCAGCCTATGGCTCCCCGGGGATGGCGCCAGTGTAGGGAGTCCGGTGCGCGCTTCAAAGGAAATATTTGAGGCGGATGGTCGTTTCGACCCGTGGCCCCTCCACCGGGAAGCGGGCGGTGGCGAAGCTGGGAGGGCCGGTGATCAGGCGCGGATTGTTGGAAAAGCCGACGCCTTCCTTCGGGATGCCGAGAAACATGTCGGCCCTGGCGTTACCGTTCTCGTCGTGGAGGACGACAATGGCATAGCTGCCCGGCGCCACGTCGCGGAAGTGCAGTTCGGCACCGGCAGGCGCGGGACTGTTGAACTTGTACGAGGCCGGATCCTTCTCGCAATGCGGGAAGAAGCGGCTGTCGCGGGTCAGGCAGGCGCGGATGATGCCTTTCTGCGAGCGCATGCCATCGATATGGACGTCAACCGTGGCGAGCGGCGGCGCGGCCTGCGCCTGAAGCAGCAGCCCCGAAATCGCCAAGCCCGCGATCCGTGCCGCACAGGCGATCCCAGACGCGGAAATAGAGGCCGTAGTTGCAGCGATACTGGTCATGATGGCGCTGATGATGGCTCGCGGTGATGATCCAGCGTCCGGCATAGCCGCGAACCAGCGCCTTGGGAAATAATTCCCAGCCCATATGGTTGGTGACACCCATCAGCGTCATGATGCCCAGCACCACGCCCAGCGCAGCGACATGGATCGGGATCAGGAAAACGAGCGCCGGGATCACCACCGCGCCGGAGATCGCCTCCCAGGGATGGAAGCTCATTGCCGCCCATGCGGTCGGCGGCCGGCTCATGTGGTGAACGGCATGGATCGGGCCGAACAGCCTCGGGTGATGAAAGGCGCGGTGGGTCCAGTAGAACCAGGTGTCGTGTAGCGCGAGATAGCAGAGAATCGACAGCGGCCACCACCACAGCGGCCAGGCTTCGATATTCTCGTAGATCCGCGTCCAGCCATGCCGTTGCCAGCCCCAGGCGACAATGCCCGCCGGAATGCCGTAGATCGCCGCCGAGGCCAGCGACCAGCCGATCTCGGCGCGCATCTGCCGATCGAGGCCGGCATAAAGGCCGGGGCGCGTGATCCGCGTGGCGAAGGCGAAGGCGCCGCTGGTAATCAGATAGCGGACGCCGACGATGAGCGTCATGGCGAGCGCGGAGAGGAGAAGGGCGGTCATCGGGAGGAACCGCATCGATACCCTCTCCCGCTTGCGGGAGAGGGCGGGGTGAGGGCCTTGTTCTTTTTCTGGAGGCTCGGCGCCACGAGAAGAAAGAAGACCCTCATCCAACCTTCTCCCGCAGGCGGGAGAAGGCTTTCAGCGACAGGGATGTCATTCATGGACTCCCCTTGAACCCCTGGGCAATCACATACCATTCGGAGCTGCCCTTGCGGCTGGCCGGGGGTTTGGCGTGCTTGACGGTGGTGAACATGCGCTTGAGCAGGGCGACGAGATCATTGTCCGCGCCGCCGGCCAGCACCTTGGCAACGAAACCGCCGCCCGGCTTCAGCACCTCGCCGGCGAAATGGGCGGCGGCTTCGACCAGCGCCATCGTGCGCAGGTGATCGGTCTGGGGATGGCCGACGGTGTTGGCGGCCATGTCCGAGAGCACGAGGTCGGCAGGGCCGCCGAGGGCTTCGGCGAGCAGGGCCGGGGCGGTGTCATCGAGGAAATCCATCTGGAACAGGGTGACGCCGTCGATCGGATCGGTGGGCAGCAGATCGATGCCGACGATCTTCGCATCGGGTTTGCGGCGCTTGACCGTCTGCGCCCAGCCCCCCGGCGCGACGCCAAGATCGACGACGCGGGTGACGCCGCGCAGCAGGCCGAAACGCTCGTCCAGCTCAACCAGCTTGTAGGCGGCGCGCGAGCGATAGCCCTCCGCCCTGGCGCGGCGGACATAGGGATCATTGAGCTGGCGTTCGAGCCAGCGGGTGGAGGCGGCGCTGCGCCCGCGCGCGGTGCGGACGCGGGTGCGTCCCCCGGAACCGCCTCTGCTCATGGTTTTTGGCCTTTCAGGCGGCACGGCTGGTGCGAGATCTTCACCATGAATGCCCGTCGCGGGCCATCAGCGACCGCAATATCCCCTCGCGAATGCCGCGATCGGCGACGCTCAGCCGTTCGGCGGGCCAGATGTCGAGGATCGATTCGAGAATCGCGCAGCCCGCCACCACCAGATCGGCGCGCTCATTGCCGATGCTGGCGATGCGCGCCCTTTCGGCCACGGGCAGGCTGGCGAGGCGTCCGCTGATGTCCCGCATCGCCGCGGATGGCACGACAAGCCCATCCACCGCCCGCCGCTCGTAACGCGGCAGTTCCAGATAGACGCTGCCGAGCGTGGTCACCGTTCCACTCGTTCCGAGCAGCCGGCCATTGTCCGGAAACGACAGGCGTTCCGCGAAATGGGCCAGCGCCTCGCCGACGCGTTTGCGGAATCCGGCATAGATGCTCTGTCTGGCGTGCAGCGTCGCGTGATCGTCCGGTTCGCTTTCGGTGAGCGACACGACGCCCCAGGGAATGCTGCACCAATCGACGATATGGGGCGTGCCGTCAGCGCCATGGCCCTCGATGATCACGAGCTCGGTCGATCCGCCGCCGATGTCGAAGATCAGCGCGGGGCCGTCCCCTGGCTCCAGCAGCGCATGGCACCCGGTCATGGCGAGCCGCGCTTCCTGCTCGGTCGAGATGATCTCGAGCGCGATGCCGGTTTCCTTGTGGACGCGCTCGACGAATGACCGGCCATTGGCGGCCCGGCGGCAGGCCTCGGTCGCCACCGACCTGACCAGGCCGACATTGCGCCTGCGGATCTTGTCCGCGCAGATCATCAATGCCTCGAGCGCCCTGTCCATGGCGGCGTCGCTCAGCCTGCCGGACGCGGCGAGCCCTTCGCCCAGCCGGACGATGCGCGAGAAGGAATCGACCACGACGAAGCCCGCCTGGGCGGGTCTCGCGATCAGCAGCCGGCAATTATTGGTGCCGAGGTCGATCGCCGCGTAATTTCCATTGAGTGTCCGCGTCCGCGTTCGCGATGTGGCCACGCGCCCCGTGCCCCTCGCCTGTGGAGGGCGGGACGGCGGCGCTGCCTCTGCTGGACGCTGCGCCATCGATACTCTTCCATCTCACCGGAAAAACGGGTTTCCGGAACTTGAGGCCAGCTTATCCCGGCGTAAAGCCCGGAGCAAGAGGGCCGGCTGAGATGGTGCGGCGTTGACAGGCGCAGCCCCCGATCCTATTTCGCGGCCCGGCCGATGCCCCGTCGTCTAAAGGTAAGACTACGGACTCTGACTCCGTCAATTGAGGTTCGAATCCTCACGGGGCATCCAATAATTTCGGCCAATCGATTGAAATCGTTGTCGTAATAAGTAAAGCGCGAAATCCGTTACCACAAAAGATACCACACACTGCGCCGATAGGAGGCGGTTGGGAGCGGAGCATGCACTGGAAAGCCGTAAGCTGGCAGTCAACCTTCCGAAGGCACGCGGGGGCATGTCACGCAGACATTGCTTAGGCCGTTGTCGGTAGTGGGAATATGGGCAGCCCTTCACTACAAGGTCGCTTGACCCTCTAAGCAATGCCAGCCCTTACCAAGCGCGATAGCTTAGCCCTAACTAAGCGCAGCCCTTGATTAAACCATCTCGCCATTCCAAAAACTCGCCGCGCGTCTTTCGATCACTGAAGGCGGCCAGCGGGAAGTCGCCGTATTTTGTCCCGATCGCTTTCAGTATTTTGCGGTAATCGGCTTGCGTGCGTGGGGCGAGCCCTCGGAAGTCCGATGAATCCTGAAAGGCATCAAGGATGGATTGCATCTCGCCGGTTTTGACCGGACGCTTTGCCTCCACAGCAGCATTATAGCTGGCGATAAATTCTGGCGAGCCGGGCTTGCCGACAAGCGGCGGACCGCCCTTCCATGCGTAATAAAATTCCTTGACTTCACCGCTTGCGAGCTTTTTCCTTACGCGGTTGATGCCCTTCAGCCTAACGCGCATCTCGCTTTGCCTTCCATTCATCGTACGGTGACAGGGGATTGGAAGTTGCTTCCGCTTGATGGTCAAACAGTAAGGAGCCATCCGGTAAGAGCCTTGAACGCACCACATCCGTGCCGGCTTTCTTCGCTGCAATAAGGTAGCGCTTCACGTCAGCTTCACGGAAATGGGCCGGAGTTCTAGCCACGGGGAGGTAATACTGCTCGATCTTCATCTGATTGATTCAGATCAGCAAGCAGTCCTCGCAAAGAAATAGTTATAGTCGTTGCCCATGCATCAATACCGCCCGGCACTGAAAATTTCGCATCGCTCGACGAGCTGAAAGTGCCGAACCGTATTTGTCCAGGTGTTTCAAAATAATCGGGAAATACAATGACGTGAAAGAAATAAGCGCGATTAGGTAGATTTTCGATGATACTCCAGAGATCATCTTCACTCACTTTTTCGCCTTCATCATAATCCATGAATTGCACTGCGGATTTCACCATGTCATCAGACAATCCAAGCCGACTTAACTTGAAGGCTAACGCCGCACGGTACGCAAATAATTCGTTGAAAAGGTTGGGTGAGGTTGTGCCTCCATGAGGAACGACGCTGGCTAAGATCGTGCGTTCAGCCATATGCTTTCGCAAACTTCTCAGAATCGCCTTCGGGTTGACGCCTGCCGCAATCGCGATCCGCTCTGCCAAAGGGCCGGCGCTGAACAAGGCGCTACGATCAATCACCATATATCCGTATCTTATCAATATTGAGGCATGCTTACTCCTATATGGAGTAAGATGCTAGTAAAAAAATCGCTACGGGCATTAGGTGTTGGGAAGACAGGACTCCGCCAAGGTCCTCAGTTACCCCTATGGCCGGCAGGCAACCGCATTTGTCGATTGCGCGGCAGACGATCGCTTTCGACGTTGTGGAGCAACAGCTTTGAACCTTACTTCGTCATCCGGTCTAAGTGACCGCGACACTGACATCGGACGTTACCATCTTGGGGCTGGATCGTCGGCTGTGTCGGACGAAGCCGACGTTAATGCCTCGCCACTTGGATGACGGCTTTCGGCGAAGCAGACGCTCCAGCCTTCCACGGGTGCCATCGTCGATAGACTGAGGTTGGGCCGAGAGAGGAGTGGCCGCTTATAATAGTGGCGCGTGCATTGTTGAACAAACCTGGTTTGGCTTAGGAGACTTCCTGCGCAGTCGCTGGGCAGTCCGCATTGTTCCCCCTCTTCGGTGTCTCGGAAAATGCCACGGCCTGTGCCAAGGATGTCCGGTCGAGGATGTCGCTGACCCCTTCGCGCACGCTCGCCATGATGTGACGAATGGCGCATGTCGCCTCGTCGTGGCAGTCGACGCAGCGGCGGTAGAACAGCTTGCTGACGCACGGGACCAGCGCGAGCGGGCCGTCGGTCGCCCTGATGATATCGCCGAACGTTATCTCGTCCGCCGGGCGGGCAAGGCGATAGCCGCCGGACTGACCCCGCAGGCTTTCGACCAGCCTCGCCCGCTTGAGGTCAGCCAAGATGGCCTCGAGAAACTTTCTAGAAATGCGTTCGTCCGCCGCGATGGTCGAAATCTGCCGTGGCGGATCGCCCGGCGCGACATGCGCCAGGTTGATCAGCGCCTTCAGCGCGTAACGGGCGCGTTGCGACAGCATCAGCGATCCACCTTCATCGGCGCTTGCCATAAGGGGAATAGCCATGGTTGCGAAGCCCCAAGGGAAACTTGGCTTGACGTCTCAATTCCTACTAATCCAATAGACATTATATGAAGTATGGTTCCGCCTCACGGATTCGGATGGGAACCCGCGGCTTTTGATGGGAAGCAGCTTGCTCCGCGTAACCAACGGCTAAAGCGCACGAGGCTTTGGATTGTCTCCCGAGCGCCCGTGTTCCCGGAATGAAGGGACGACGATGACAAGACGCCAAGACTGATCAGCCGAAGAGGCTAGCCAATCCGAAACAGCAATTCAGCCGCGAACGCATCGGCGTCGCGGAAGGGGCGGGTGCGCGCCCACGCAAAGGGAATATTCAGAGCGTGAAGACGATCAGGAAGAACAAGCAGATCAGTTTGCTGGCAGGGGTCGCGCTTACCGCAGTCCTGGCCGATCCCGCCATCGCGGCGGAGGCCCCGGTGGTCCTGGCGGCGCAGACGAGGGGCAGCGCGCCCGCCACGGCGCCCGCCCCAGTACCAGGCGCCGATGCGGGCGACCAATATGCCTATGCACCCGAAATCCTGGTCACCGCGCGCCGGCGGGAGGAGCGGGCGCAGGACGTGCCGATCGCGCTGAATGTCGTCGGGCAGGCGCAGCTGGAAGGTACCGGTAATTCCCACCTCGCCCAGGTGCAGCAACTGGTCCCGGCGCTGCAGATATTCAGCTTCAACCCGCGCAATACAAACATCAACATTCGCGGGCTGGGCAGCAATGTCGCGGTCGCCGCCGACGGGCTGGACAATGGCGTCGGCGTCTATGTCGACCAGGTCTATTATGGCCGGGTCGGGCTGACCCAGTTCGACCTTGTCGATCTGGATCATGTCGAGGTGCTGCGCGGACCGCAGGGCACGCTGTTCGGCAAGAACACCACCGCCGGCGCGATCAACATCGCATCGCGCGCGCCATCCTTCGACCCGGCGCTGGATGCCGAGGCGACGGCCGGCAATTACGGCTATCATCAGCTGCGCGCGTCGGTGACGGGGCCGATCATCGCCGACAAGCTGGCCGCGCGCCTTTCGATCGCGGACACCGGGCGCAACGGCTTCATCGACAATGTCCGGACCGGCCAGCGCGTCCAGGACTATGATAATTTCACGCTGCGCGGGCAGCTGCTGTTCAAGCCCGATGACAATCTGACCGTCAGGCTGATCGGCGACTATGCCAGCCAGAAGCAGCTTTGCTGTGTGCAGCTGCTCGTCGGATCGTTCAACACATATGACAATGGCGCCGCGATCCCGAACAGCGCAACGCAGCGTTTCGCCCGGCTCGGTTACACCCCCCTGCCGTTCAATCCCTTCGCCCGGCGGACGGACGCCAATTCGCCCTTCTCGGTACGGATGAAGCAATGGGGCGGATCGGCCCAGATCGACTGGAAGCTACCCGGGGCGACGGCCACCTCGATCACCGCTTATCGCCGGTGGGACTGGAACCCGCACAACGATGTCGACTTCACCGGCCTGTCGGTATTCGACGATGCCCGGACCAAGAACCGCCAGCGCCAGTTCAGCCAGGAGATCCGGCTCGCTTCGGAAGGCTCGCGCAAGCTCGATTATGTCGTCGGCGCCTATTATTTCTGGCAGGTCGTCAAGAACAACGCGCTAACCCAATATGGCAGCGACGCGCCGCTGTGGTTCGTCAATCCGGCGGCGGTGCCGACATCGGTGTCCGTCCCCGCGCTGTCCGGCTTCGGCACGATATCGGACGCCGCCCCGCGCACGTACAGTAGCGCCGCGTTCGGCCAGCTGACGTGGAACGCGACCGACCAGCTGAGCGTCACCGCGGGGCTGCGCTACACCCACGAAATCAAGCGCGGCAGTTTCCGGCAGGTCCAGTTCGGGCCTAGCTTGGCGGGCCTGCCCGTCCAGGCGGCGGCACAGGGCCTGCGCAATAATTTCGGCCCCGCGTCCAGCTTCTTCGCCCGCACCAAGGACGACAGCATATCGGGTACGGTCAACGTCGCCTACAAATTCACGCCCGACATACTTGCCTATGCGACCTATTCGCGCGGCAGCAAATCGGGCGGCATCAACCTCACCACCCTGCCGGCGGGCGTCAGCCCCACGGTCAGGCCGGAGCGGGTCAACAGTTTCGAACTGGGCCTGAAAAGCAGCCTCCTGGACCAGAAGGTCCAGCTGAACCTCGCGGCATACTGGACCGACGTCAGCCGGTACCAGACGCTGATCTCCGAGATCAGTTCGACTGCCGGGATCGTCCAGTATATCGCCAACATCAAGGGCGTGCGGTCGCGCGGGATCGAGGGCGACCTGAGCTTCAGCCCGACCAAGCATATCACCCTGTCGGCATCGGGCGCGTATAATGACGCGACCTATCGCAGTTTTCAGAACGGCACCTGCCCGCCCGAAAAACAGTATCTCGGCAAGATCTGCGACCTTTCGGGCCAGCAGCTGGCAGGGGCGCCCAAATGGTCGGGATCGCTGACGGTCGATGCCGCCCAGCCGATCGGCTCGATCGAGCTTTATGGGCGCGCCGATTATAGCTTCCGGTCCAGCTATTTCACGGCGGTCAACAACTCGCGCTACTCGCGGGTGGACTCCTACGGCATCACCAACCTGCGCGTCGGCGTCCGGAGCGATGACAGTCGCTGGGACGCGTCCGTATGGTCCCGCAACCTGTTCGACGTGAATCATTTCCAGACGCTCGGCGCATCCGACACCGGGCTGATCTCGGCGATCGCGGGCGACCCGCGCACCTTCGGCGTCACCCTTCGCACCAAGCTCTGAGAGGTCAGACATGGCTACCGTCCTTCCTGCCCGGCATACCGACTTCCCGCAGCAGCGCAGCGTCTTGCGCGGGCTACCTTTCTTCCGGCTGGCGGCGTTTTCGTCGATCGCCATGCCGGTAGCGGCGGCACAGATGCCGATCGGCGTCTACCTGCCCACCATCTATGCGCAGGAATTCGGTCTCTCGCTGGGCGTGCTGGGAACGATCTTCTTGGTCGCGAAGCTATGGGGAACCGTCACCGATCCGCTGATCGGGGTGCTCAGCGACCGGACGGGCGGACGCTTCGGGCGTCGCCGTCCCTGGATCCTTGCCGGGGCGACGCTGTTCGGCCTGTCCGCCTTCTTCCTGTTCTTTCCCCTGCCCGGGGTCGGTGCCGTCTATCTCGGGCTGACGCTGTTCGCGCTCTACCTCGGCTGGTCTATGATCCAGATCCCCTATTACGCCTGGTCGGGGGAGATATCGGCGGACTATCATGAACGGACCCGCGTGGTGACGTTCCAGTCGGTGGCGGCGGCGCTGTCGCTGCTTCTCGTGCTCGTCCTGCCGACGGTGGTGGATCAGCTCCATCCCGGCAATGCGCGGCTTAAGCTCGCGACAATGGGCGGGCTGGTCTTGCTGCTGCTCCTGACCGCCCTGCCGCTCGCGCTGAGGGCCTTTCCTGAGCCAGTTGCGCCACCCGCGCCGCGGACCCCGCTGTCCTTCTTCACGACCGTCCGGCTGGTATGGGCCAATCCCCTGCTCGTCCGGGTGCTGGCGTCCGACTTTGCCGTGACGCTGGGCCAGACGATCCGCGGCACGCTCTTCCTGTTCTTCGTCACCATCTACATGGGCCTGCCGCAGTGGGCGAGCGGCCTGTTCCTGCTCCAGTTCATCTTCGGCGTGATCGCCGGGCCGATCTGGATGCGGGTCGGCCAGCGCCTCGGCAAGCACCGGACGGCGGTGGCGGGCGAACTGGTGCAGGTGGCGATCAACCTCGGCCTGTTGCTGGTGGTGCCCGGGCAGCTGCCGCTGTTGCTGGCGCTCACCATCAGCCAGGGTCTGGCGCAGGGTTCGGGCAACCTTATGCTGCGTTCGATGGTCGCCGACGTCGCCGACAAGCACCGGCTGGAGACGGGCGAGGACCGCAATGCGCTGTTCTTCTCGGTATTCAGCATCTCGATGAAGGCGGCGATGGCGGTCGGCGTCGGGATCGCGCTGCCGCTTGTCGCGTGGCTCGGCTTCACCCCGACGGGGACCAACACGCCAGAAGGCCTGCACGGGCTGTTGTTCGTCTTCGCGCTCGGCCCGGCCATCGCCCACCTTGTTTCCGCCGCACTCGTCCACGGCTTCCCGCTCGACGAGGCGACACACTCCGAAATTCGCCGGCAGCTTCACCTGAGAAACGCGCTGCTCGCCGAATGATCCGACCTGTTCCCCAATCCCCCGAAGGAGACCTGAGATGACTGCACTTCAGAAGAATTTCGTGAATGCCCGCGAGGCCGACACGCCGCTCGACATCGTTCCCGTCGCCGGCCGGATCGGCGCAGAGGTTCGCGGTGTCCGCCTGTCCGGCGAGATCGACGAACTCACCCTCGACGCGCTCAACACTGCGCTGCTTCGCCACAAGGTGCTGTTCTTCCGCGACCAGACGATCGACGATCGCGAGCAGGAAGAGTTCGCCCGGCGCCTCGGCACGCCCGTTGCCCACCCGACCGTGCCGGTCGCCGACGGTTCGCGCTACCTGCTCGAGCTCGACTCCCGTGAGGGCTATGCCGCGTCCAGCTGGCATACCGACGTCACCTTCGTGCCGTCCTATCCCAAGGCGTCGATCCTTCGCGCGATCGAGGTGCCGGACGCGGGCGGCGATACGCTGTGGGCGAACACCGCGACCGCCTATGAAGAGTTGCCGGATGCCTTGAAGATCCTCGTCGACAATCTGCGCGCGGTGCACACCAACCTCTATGACTATGCCGCGACCTTCGGCTCCTTCGCGAAGGAGCAGATCGAGAACCACAAAGCGGTCTTCGCATCGACTGTCTACGAGACCGAACATCCCGTCGTCCGCGTCCACCCGGAAACGGGCGAGCGCACGCTGATCGTCGGCCATTTCATCAAGAGCTTCGTCGGGTTCAACGGCGCGGATTCGCAGCGGCTGCTCCAGATCCTGCAGGATCATGTCACCAAGCCCGAGAACACGGTTCGCTGGCGCTGGCGGAAGGGCGACGTGGCGATCTGGGATAATCGCGCGACCCAGCATCGCGCGATCGCCGATTTCGGCCTGCAACGCCGAAAACTGCGCCGCGTGACGATCGACGGCGACCTGCCGGTGGGCATCGACGGCCTTCCCAGCCGGGCGATCAAGCCTGAGCCGGCCTTCGAAGCCATCGCCGCCGAATAAGTCCCCAACTGTAAGGCGCCGGCCTCTCTCCCCGGCGCCTTCTCCTTTTTAAGGAGCGGAAGATGAGCGACAGCGAAGCAGCAACCGGGGGGCGCCCCAACTTCCTCGTGATCGTCGTCGACGACATGGGATTTTCCGATATCGGCGCGTTCGGATCGGAGATCGAGACGCCGCATCTCGATGCCCTCGCACATGCCGGCGTGCGGCTGACCGATTTCCACTCGGCCCCCGCCTGTTCGCCGACCCGGGCGATGCTACTGACCGGTACCGATCATCATATCGCGGGCCTGGGATCGATGATCGAGGTCGCACGCCCCGATTTCGACCGGCCGCCCGGATATGAGGGATATCTCAACGACCGCGTGGTCACGGTGGCAGAGCTGCTGCGCGAGGGCGGGTATCGCACGATCCTGTCGGGCAAGTGGCATCTGGGCGACACGCCAGAGCGCTTTCCGGCGGCGCGCGGCTTTGAACGGTCCTTCGCTCTCCTGCCCGGCGGGGCCGACCATTTCGGTGGCGGGCCGCTCGATCAGCTGGTCGCGCATCGCCCGATCTACGCCGAGGACAAGAATTATGTGAGCGAGCTTCCCGACGATTTCTACTCATCGGACTATTTCGCGACCCGCTTTGTGGAGTTCCTGAAGGAGGGCGAAGGCGATGATCGACCCTTCTTCGGTTACCTCTCCTTCTCCGCGCCCCACTGGCCGCTCCAGGCGCCGGATGCCGAGATCGCCAAATATCACGGGCGCTATGACGACGGGCCCGATGCGCTGCGCGAGCGCAGGCTGAAGCGGCTGCAGGAGCTGGGCCTCGTCTCGCCCGACACCATTCCCCACCCGACCGTGACCGACGAGCCCGAATGGGACGCGCTGTCGCCCGAGGAAAAGGCCCATTCTGCCCGCAGCATGGAGGTCTACGCCGCAATGGTCGACCGGATCGACCAGAATGTCGGCCGCGTGGTCGACGCGCTGAAGGCGTCGGGGAAGTTCGACAATACGCTGATCTTCTTCCTGTCCGACAATGGGGCCGAAGGCGCGGTGGTCGAGGCGATGCCGATCATGGGATCGGTTTTCAAGCGCCTGATCGCCGAGCATTGCGACAACAGCCTGGAGAATGCCGGACGCCCGAAATCCTATATCTGGTACGGCCCGCGCTGGGCGCAGGCGGCGACCGCACCGTCGCGGCTGGTCAAGACCTACACCACAGAGGGCGGCATCCGCGTGCCTGCCTTCATCCACTTCCCGCCCGCGACCGAACAGGCCGGGAAGATCGCGACTCCCTTTGCCACGGCGATGGACCTGACGCCGACGCTGCTCGATCTGGCGGGCGTCCGACATCCCGGCACATGGTACAAAGGCCGCGAGATATTCGATGTACGCGGCCGATCGTTCTGGCCGTGGCTGGAAGGGAAGGCCGAAGCCATCCATCCACCGGGCACGAGCACCGGGTGGGAACTGTTCGGCCGCCGCGCCATCCGCCGCGACCAGTGGAAGGCTGTCTATGTTCCTGACGAACATGGCGTCTCACGCTGGCAGCTCTACGACCTGTCGAGCGACCGCGGCGAGATCAGCGACCTGGCCGAAGCGCACCCCGAGGTGCTGGACGAGCTGCTGCTGCTATGGCGCGACTATGTCCGCGATTTCGGCGTGGTGGATGAGGCCATCAGCATCTTCGACGCCGCATCCGAATGCTGGACAAGCTGGTCACCTTCGGAAGCGGCAGAATGACAGCGAACGGCATTGGGGCCTTGCTAGTGGCTAGGACGAGCCTGTCAGTCCCCATGCCATTTGGTTAGCAACGTAGGAAGGTTCAGTATTAGCCGTTCCGACTCCAAAAAATGACTATCGCACCGTTACATCCGCAGCCATGTGAGTCCCAGCTAACCGGAACGGCCGCTTTGTGCACGGGCTGAGAGGCGTGCGTTGCCGGCCAATATTAGGGCGCGTCCCAACTGTCTGCTTCGGAGCGATCCATCGTCAGCCTCTGTCAGGAGCAGACGTTCATGGTAACTGATCTGAACGACCCGCTTTGGCCGTAAACTGCCATGTGTGGAGCCGCTCGCGTCTCCCACTACCGCCAACAAAGTCGACGTTGGCTAGGCAGGTTGGACGCCTTGAAAGCTGCCGCAGGTTCACACTGCTAATTTGCATCAAATAGCCGCTGTAATGAAGCGGGTTTTAATGCGATCGGCTGGCAAATACCTGTTCGACTGCTTGCTGCGGCCCCCTTCATATTCCGATGGCTCGCGCGAGGGTAACGCCGCAACGGCTAAGCGCCACCCTATTTATGATACTGTTTCAGCCTCTTGAGCAAATCTTCGACCTGTGCTTAATCTGCGCCGATTTTCAACTGGGCGGGGGGCCGCCTGAAAAGAGGCGGAAGGAGATCTTACCCTAGGAGCCGCCCAGTGAACATCGAGACCCCTCGTAGTCAGTTCGACCGCCGCCAGCTCGTCTCCGCCCTGAGGAGATTACGGCGCGGTGACTTTTCGGTGCGCCTTCCCGAGGACGAGCCCGGCACCGATCCTGAGATCGCCAGCCTATTCAATGAGGTCGTCGGCCTCAACGAGGAGCTGACGCGCGAGTTCGAGCGTCTTTCGATGGTCGTTGGCAAGGAAGGCAAAATCACCCAGCGCGGACGGGTGAAATCGGCGACTGGCGGCTGGGAGACCGCGATCCGTTCAGTCAACGAGCTGATCGAGGACATGGTGCAGCCGACCACCGAAGTGGCGCGCGTGATCGGCGCGGTCGCAAAGGGCGATCTTTCCCAGAGCATGACCGTCGAGATCGACGGACGTCCGCTGCGCGGCGAGTTCCTGCGCATCGGCAAGGTCGTTAATACCATGGTGGACCAGCTCAACGGCTTCGCCTCCGAAGTGACGCGCGTGGCACGCGAAGTGGGCACCGAGGGCAAGCTGGGCGGTCAGGCCAATGTGAAGGGCGTGGCCGGTACCTGGAAGGACCTTACCGACAATGTGAACGCGATGGCCACCAACCTGACCGGTCAGGTTCGCAACATCGCTGAAGTGACGACGGCCGTGGCGTCGGGTGACCTTTCCAAGAAGATCACGGTAGAGGTGAAAGGCGAAATCCTTGAGTTGAAGAACACCATCAACACCATGGTGGATCAGCTCAACAGCTTCGCCTCGGAAGTGACCCGCGTGGCCCGTGAGGTGGGTACCGAAGGCAAGCTCGGTGGCCAAGCGCGCGTGGAAGGCGTTGCCGGTACCTGGAAGGACCTCACAGACAACGTGAATTTAATGGCTGATAATTTGACCGGCCAGGTGCGCAATATTGCCGAGGTGACGACGGCGGTGGCGTCGGGCGACTTGTCTAAGAAGATCACGGTCGACGTGAAGGGCGAAATTCTGGAGTTGAAAAACACCATCAACACCATGGTTGACCAGCTGAACGGCTTCGCGTCCGAAGTGACGCGCGTGGCACGCGAGGTCGGCACCGAGGGCAAGCTCGGCGGTCAGGCTCAGGTGCCGGGCGTCGGCGGTACCTGGAAGGACTTGACCGACAATGTGAATCTTATGGCTGCGAACCTAACGGGCCAAGTCCGCAACATCGCCGAAGTGACCACCGCCGTGGCGCGGGGCGACCTTTCCAAGACCATCACCGTGGACGTGAAGGGCGAGATCCTAGAGCTCAAGAACACCATCAATACGATGGTCGATCAACTCAACGGCTTCGCGTCCGAAGTGACGCGCGTGGCACGCGAGGTCGGCACCGAGGGCAAGCTCGGCGGTCAGGCTCAGGTGCCGGGCGTCGCCGGCACGTGGGCCGATCTGACCGACAATGTGAACCTGATGGCGGCCAACCTCACGGGCCAGGTCCGGAACATTGCCGACGTGACCACCGCCGTGGCGCGCGGCGACCTTTCCAAGAAGATCACGGTCGACGTGAAGGGCGAAATTCTCGAGCTCAAGAATACCATCAACACCATGGTTGACCAGCTGAACGGCTTCGCCTCCGAGGTGACGCGTGTGGCTCGTGAGGTGGGATCGGAGGGCAAGCTCGGCGGTCAGGCACAAGTGCCGGGCGTCGGCGGGACGTGGAAGGATTTGACCGACAACGTGAACGCCATGGCGGCAAACCTCACCGGTCAGGTCCGGAACATTGCCGACGTGACCACCGCCGTGGCGCTCGGCGACCTTTCCAAGACCATCACCGTGGACGTGAAAGGCGAGATCCTCGAGCTCAAAAACACCATCAACACGATGGTCGACCAGCTCAACGGCTTCGCTTCTGAGGTGACCCGGGTGGCCCGCGAAGTGGGTTCGGAAGGCAAGCTGGGCGGTCAGGCACAGGTGCCGGGCGTCGGCGGCACATGGAAGGACCTGACCGACAATGTGAACGCCATGGCCGCGAACCTGACGGGTCAGGTGCGCAATATCGCCGAGGTGACGACTGCCGTCGCCTTGGGCGATTTGTCCAAGAAAATCACCGTCGACGTGAAGGGTGAAATTCTTGAGCTCAAGAACACCATCAACACGATGGTGGATCAGCTCAACAGCTTTGCTTCGGAAGTGACGCGTGTGGCACGCGAAGTCGGCACCGAGGGCAAGCTCGGCGGCCAGGCGCATGTGCGCGGCGTCGCCGGTACGTGGAAAGACCTCACTGACAACGTGAACCTGATGGCCGACAACCTCACCGGTCAGGTCCGCAACATCGCCGATGTGACCACCGCCGTGGCGAGGGGTGACTTGTCCAAGAAGATCACCGTCGACGTGAAGGGTGAAATTCTTGAGCTCAAGAACACCATCAACACGATGGTGGATCAGCTCAACGGCTTCGCGTCGGAGGTGACCCGTGTGGCCCGCGAGGTCGGCACCGAGGGCAAGCTTGGCGGCCAGGCGCAGGTGCCGGGCGTCGCCGGTACGTGGAAGGACCTCACCGACAACGTGAATCTGATGGCTGGCAACCTGACCAACCAGGTGCGCGGCATCGCCGACGTGGTGACCGCGGTGGCGCAGGGCAACCTCAAGCGCAAGCTGACGGTGGACGCGAAGGGCGAGATCGCCGCGCTGGCCGAGACCATCAACTTTATGATTGATACACTCTCCGCCTTCGGTGACCAGGTGACCAACATGGCCCGCGAGGTCGGCATCGAAGGCAAGCTCGGCGGGCAGGCGCGCGTTCCTGGCGCCGCCGGTCTGTGGCGCGACTTGACCGACAATGTTAACGAGCTCGCAGCCAATCTGACCAATCAGGTGCGCTCGATCGCCGACGTGGCGACCGCCGTCACCAAGGGCGACCTCACCCGGTCGATCGCGGTCGAAGCCTCGGGCGAGATGGCCGCGCTCAAGGACAACATCAACGAGATGATCCGCAACCTGAAGGATCAAACGCTCAAGAACGCCGAGCAGGACTGGCTCAAGACCAACCTCGCCCGCTTCAGCCGCATGCTGCAGGGCGAGCGTGATCTCACCACCGTGTCCAACTTGATCATGTCCGAACTCGCGCCGCTGGTGAATGCTCAGTACGGCGTGTTCTACGTCACCCGGCGCGAAGAGAACGACACGGTCCTCGATCTCGTCGCAAGTTACGGCGCCGAGAACCGCGACCAGCTCAAACCGACCTTCAAGCTGCGCGAAGGGCTGATCGGCCAGTGCGCCGCCGACCGCCGCGCCATGTTGATGCAAAATGTGCCGCCGGATTTCATCAAGATCGGCTCCGGTCTCGGCGATTCATCACCCGCGAACGTGGTGATCATGCCAGCCCTGTTCGAGGATGACGTGAAGGCCGTGATCGAGCTGGCCTCGTTCAGCGAGTTCAACGAAACCCACCAGAGCTTCCTCGACCAGCTGATGGAATCGGTCGGCATCGTGCTCAACACCATCGCCGCGACCATGCGTACCGAGGGCTTGCTCAAACAGTCCCAGCTTCTCACCCAGGAGCTTCAAACCCGCCAGAGCGAACTCACCACCAAGCAGGAAGAGCTCCACAACACGAACGAGGAGCTGCAGGAGAAGGCGCAGCTTCTGGAAAATGAGAAGAAACAGGTCGAGGCGAAAAACTTCGAGATCGAGATGGCGCGCCGCGCGGTGGAGGAAAAGGCCGAGCAGCTCGCGTTAACCTCCAAATACAAGTCTGAGTTTCTCGCCAATATGAGCCACGAGCTGCGCACGCCGCTCAATTCCCTGCTGCTGCTTTCCAAGCTGCTCGCCGACAATCCGCAGGGTAACTTGAAAGAAAAGCAGACCGAGTTCGCACGTGCAATCCACTCCGCGGGATCGGATCTG
>Ga0157380_10000944_pt1 | contig 18403 bp, 28 predicted proteins | sample S35metaG_FD_119757 | JGI IMG/M metagenome (GOLD analysis project Ga0157380, IMG submission 119757) | Switchgrass rhizosphere microbial communities from Kellogg Biological Station, Michigan, USA - S3-5 metaG | ecosystem: Host-associated > Plants > Roots > Rhizosphere > Soil | place: USA... | reverse complement strand
CCTCCGCCGCCTACGCCGCCGACGCCGCCGCCTACGCCGCCGCCGACGCCGCCGCTCGTAAAGCAGGCACCAAACTCTCTGACCCTGACATGCCCCTCTTCCTCATTGCAGACATCGCAGTCGGCATCCTCAAGCAACTCAAGTCTCCAGGTTGCAAGTATCTGGACCTGTGTGAGGAGGCGTCGTGACCACCAACCACGTCCGCACGATGATCGTCATAGAGACCGAGGAGGCCCAAATCTACGAATCCCCCGTGAAGGAGCCCGGCACGGATCGCGGTGTGATGCAGTACGTCGCTCCGGTCGCGGGCGAGAACGAAGTGGTGCTGGTGTTCAAGCGGCTGAACGCGGCGCGGGTACTGCGGGCTTGGGCGGATAAGATGGAGAGGTTGGAGCGGTGATGCACCGTCTCGTCAACACCTACGACCAGCTACACGCAGCCGTAGAAGAGGGCATAATCCCCAAAGAGAAGGCTGTTGCGCTCATGTATCAGCCAAACGATTACAGCCGTGGTGGGTCAAGTGCGAGGATGCAGGTGGCGTCTCCATTTTTCAAGACGGACCCACGACCCGAAGCGCCTTGGTACAACTACAACACCAAGACATTTCTAGGCAAGCGTTCAGAATCCCAACCGCTTGCCATTGAATGGGCGACCAAAGAGTACGGCATCACCGAGTGGAAGCGAAACAGGATGGGTGATCTTGTACCGGCAATAGTTCAGAAGAAATTCCCTCTTCCCAAGAGGACGTGACGCTTGGCCTGGACCAACCTCTCCGAAGACATAGCGGCTGAGTTCGGCGCGCTCGAACAGCACGAGGCTTCCCTCGAACCTGTGCTCGAACGTGTGCGCGCATACAAGCTCGCAGAGCTACGCAAATACCACGCGCTCTACAGGTGGCAGCACAAGACCCACCACACACCCAAAAACAAAGCCATCTACCCGCCGGGTGTTGCACACCTACATGCTGCGCGTGCCTACCAAGCCCGCCATCTTGCTGCGGGGCTTTGCATCAAGTGCCCGCGCCCCGCCACGCTCGCGTTCCTGTGTCGCCCGTGTGCTGACAAAAAGAACAGCCGCACGAAACGCAATCGTAAGGGTGTAAGACCTGCTCCCGTCGCGCGGCCCTGTGCGTGCGGTCGGGCCATGCTGCCCGCTCGCGGTAAGTCCTGCTGTGTCAACTGTTTAGCTGACCTCCGAGCTGCCTACATCGCCAAGCGCAACAGGGCAAAACTTACCGTTTGCTCTGGCACTTCTCTTGCAGTATATTCTCCTTGCTGAGTGTTAATGCTAAGGAGAAAAGACGATGAGTGACACACCGCAGATCACCCCGCCTCCCATTCCCGCAGCCCTCCAAAAAGTCAAAGTCGCGGCAGGCAGTTGGAGCAAGTACATGCGTGTGCTTTGGTACGGAGAGAGCAAGAGTGGGAAGTCCTACGCTATCGCCAGCATGCCCAAGCCGATCCTCTGTGCCAGCGGTGGCGACGAGCAGGGCGTCGCGCAGTACCTCGACCCCACGCAGGGCGACGTGTGCTTCGACATCACCACGCCCGACCAGCTTCTCGCCTTCATTGACTATGGTTTGAAGAACATGGACTTTTTCAAGTCCATCGCGTTCGACCCCATCACGCCTATCTGGGGCGACTACATGGACGCGATGGGCGAGAAGTTCGGGAACGCCCAAGGCGAAATCAAGGGCGGCGCGTGGAAGAACGTCAAAGGCCCGTGGGCCTTGTTCATGCGGCAACTCAAGCGATCAAAGCTCCATGTGAGCTTCTCCGCCTGGGTCAACGACATCCTGTATGAGCAGACCGAAGACCAGCCCGGCATCATGAAGCTCAACATCGTGGCGCAGGAGTCGCCTAAAGTTGAGAAGCGGATTCCGCATCACGTTGACATCATCTTGCAGACCTCCATCATCCGTGATGCGAAGCGCCGCCCGACCAGCATCCACGAGATCACGCTGATGGGTGGACGCAGGCCCCGCACGGTCTCTCCGAAGGATTTCTACGTCGGCAAGAAATGGCGGTTCGATGAGAAGACGCCCACCTCCCCCTGGACGGTCATCATCGAGCCGCTGCTTGCTCAGTGGCAGGACGCGGCGGCTGGCGCAGTGGACTTCCTCGGCATCGCAGATCCTATCGAGGCCGAGACTGAGAGCGGCGAGACCGAGCAGATGGCAGCGGACCTTGCGGTAGGCGCGATGCTGCGGATCATCGACGCAGCCACAGATTTCAGGACGTACCGCGACCAGACCTTCCCCAAAGAGGTCGCACCTTTCATCAACGGACTCAAAGACCCAGCCGCCCGCGCTAGGGTTCAGGCTGCTCACGAAACCAAGAAGACCGCTCTGGCGGCAGGAGGCAAGTAATGGAACCCACCACGGAAATGACCAACGGCGCAAGCGGCGCATCTTTCTGGCAGGACTACTGTGACAACGCGCCCGAGGAGACCTCTGGCTTCAAGGGCGAAGACCTCCCCGCAGGCGCGTGGGTTCTCGTCCGCACGGCCACGACCGAGAACGGGAACGCAGCCGCACAGGTCAAGTCCTTCGACGGCAAGAACGGCCCGTTCATCAAGTTCAACATCGGCCTCATGACCATCGGCGGCGACGCCAAGATCAGCAAGGAACTTCACAACCGTCGCATGGTCTGGCTCGACGTGTTCCCGTCGCCCGGCCCGAAGGAGCTTGAGCACGAGCCGAACAAGAAGGTGGCGGGGCGGTTCACAGGGTTCCTGAACACCGTCCTCGCTTCCGGCGTCGCAGAGTCCGAGAAGGACAAGAAGGCGCGGAGCAAGGCTAGGTGGAGCGTCACCGCTCAGGCCCTTCGTGCCGCTGCCGATGAGAACAACCTGACGCCGGAGGCGTATCACGGAGACGTTGCCGCGTTCACCGCAGCCGTCGCCGCTAAGGCCCTCGCGGAGCGCAGCGTAGCTCTGCTCGTCAAGACCGACTACGGCAAGGAGTACAACGGCAAGAAGCCCATCGTGGTGTCGGCGTTTGAGGATGCCACTCCCGAGAACCTTGCCGCCCGCAACATCACCGAGTTCACTGAAGCGGAGTTCTAACATGTGCGTCGTCAGCATGATTATGGACCATTACCAAGACAAGTGGCGACGAACATATCCATGGACGGAGCCAGCCGTACCGATGCCTGACTACATCCAACCTTCCATCACGTTCTACCAGATGCCTGAAGTCTCAAAGGCCGACTTTGACAAACTCCGCGCCGACGTAGACGAATTGATCGCTCTCGTAAAGCGGGCCAAGAAGTACGACGCAGCCAACAACGAGCCCGACTGCGAGACTGAGGAGAAGATGGACCTTCTCCGCAAGGTAGCCAAGGTGATTGGGGTGGACCTAGACAAGGAGTTGCGAGCGTGAGTAAGTTCGACGCCATCCAAAGCTACGCGAAGTATTGGGTTCTTGGCATCATCGCAATCGCGTGCGTGTATGAACTCGTGGCGGTGTTCAACAACACGCCAGGGGATACTGTGTCGGCCACGCTGTGGAATTTCACCCAGCATCGTGCATGGAAAATCGTCATCCCCTTTCTCTGGGGTGTGTTAAGCGTGCATCTGTTTATGGTTGAGGGCTGTACTCAGTGGCTACTGCTTGGCATGGGCGTAGGTGCTGGCGTGGCTCTCAAGAAGGTTGACATCATACATCGCTGAGGGATCTCATGCCCTACTGGAAAGTCAGAGGTAAGGAAGGCTTTGACAGAGCCTATCCAAGCACCATCGAGGCAGACGAGTTGCAAGTCCAAAACGGCACGCTCGTCTTCCTTAAGGGAGTCGCAGTTATTGCTGTAATTAGTCCGTCCGGCTACTCCGAATGTGTTCCCTCAGACCGCCCCATCAAACAGAGCGACTACTTTGTAGGAGAGAAGTGATGGCCGACAGCAAAGCATCCAGCGGAGGCATCGGCTTCACGGGCCTCCTCACTATCGTCTTCATTGTGCTCAAGCTCACGCACGTCATTGATTGGCCTTGGCTGTGGGTGCTGTCGCCAGCGTGGATCGGGCTAGGGCTTGGGCTCATGATCCTGGGAGTGGTTGTGCTGATTGCAGCGAAGGTGGCGAAATGAGCCCCTGCGTCGGTTTCCGCCACCCCCAAGACGAAAGCACGATCCCTCTCGCGGACGCGCCCAAGGTGCTTGACGACCTCGGCTACATGCCAGCCGAGGCAGTCCAGGCCATGGTTGACGACATCATGGGGATCAAGCACAAAGGCCCCTACCTGTCGCCTAGCATCATGAACCCCGACACGACCTGTCGCCGCCAGATCGTGGGTGAACGCTATCTTGACTACATCGAGAACCCCACGCGCCTTTGGGCCGCACTCGAAGGCACCTTCTTCCATTGGGCCATGGCAGAGGCAGGCCGCAACCTCAACCACGACACCCACGTCAACGTCCGAATGCCAGCCGAGGACGACGGTTCGCACAGAGCCGAGATTGAGGTGTGGCCTGGGATCAAACTCGCTGGCGAAGCTGACCGCGTATGCGGTGACGAGATCATCGACCACAAAACATCTCGCTACTCTAAGACCGACTACGGCGCTCGCAACGTAGACGAGTGGGCGATTCAACTCAACCTGTACCGCCATATGTACGAGGCCATGACCGGGCGCAAGGTCACGGCGTTGTTCGTGTGGCGCACGTACCGGGGGTGCTATGAGGCCGACAAGACCTTTCGGAAGTTCCCGATTCCGCTGCTCTCCAAGGAGACCCTCTACGAGAAGATCGGTGCATGGGCGGAGTCGCTCCGTGACATGCTCACGAAGGCCGAGGCTATCAAGGCTGAGGGCGGCGACATGCGTGAGTTCGTGAAGACGCTTCCGATGGATGGTGCAGACAAGCAGATGTTCGGTGCGCAGAAGTGTACGAAATACTGCGGGCTCTATGAGGTCTGCTATGCACTGGCAGGCAAGGTGTCCTTTTGAACGTCCACGTCCCCGATTGGTGCAAGACATGCGACCGTGCCACCGAGCCCGCCTACATCGTCCACAGCAACGGCAAGGCGTGGTGCCAGCGGTGCGGAAATTGGCTTGAGGATGAAGGAGAGAAAGTGAATGACAGCATCACTAGCATTCGTATGCAGTCTTATCCTGTTGGTGGGATTCCTCCGAATCCTTGGAAAGATGGACAGGATCGTGGATGCGATTTGGGTTCTTCAGAAGGATCTCTTAGGGAACGAGGTAGCGTGGACCAGAGCGAGGACGGAGGCAGCAAACATCCTGCTGGGCTCTCCAGAGCGTTGGACCTCCTCAAAGACGCAAGTGAAGTCATCCAAAACCGCGAGCCCCTCTACGGCTCCGCCGAGCGCCACTGGAAAGCCACAGCCGCGTGCTTCCAAGCGTACCTCGAAAGGCGCGGTTGGAAAGCCCCGCAAAAAGAAGATGGAGTGGGAGCCCTAGCTGCTGAGGACATAGGCATGTTCTTCATCCTCGACAAAGTTATGCGCCAAGGCAACCGCGCCAAGCGCGACAACCTGTTGGACGTTTGCGGGTACGCGGCTTGCGCGCAGAGGGTGATTGAGAGTAAGGAGCCAGCATGAACCCACTCAACAAATCCAACGCTCTAGGCCGCCGCTTCCTGCTCGCACTCGCCTGTGCGGCCATCACAATCCTGCTGCTCACCGCCGCCCGAGACACCGTGCGGCCTGCCACAGCCGACCCCGGCAACGGCCATGCGGGCGAGCATGGGAACGTGCAGCATCGCGCTAAGGGACGGCCTTTTGTGTCGCCTTCGGAGCCAGAGTGAAGGTCACAACGAAAGACATCCTCCACGCCGTTGGGGTAGAGCGGGATCGCCAGAATGCCAAATGGGGCGAGCAAAACCATAAGCCCGACCTTTGGCTCACGATCCTGATGGAAGAGGTAGGCGAAGCTGCCAAAGCCTACCTCGACTCCACCTACAAAGGCGAGAGCCTGGACCGCTACCGCGACGAACTCGTACAGGTCGCTGCGGTTGCTGTTGCAATGTTGGAGAGTTACGAACGTAACGAGGGGAAGCCAAAGCCACCCGCACATTGCTGTGGTGCTCAAGGCTTCGGTGCTCTTGGGGATGTCTGTCCTGGCTGCGAATATCGTGGGGGCCGCTCGTGACCCTCTACCTCGCAGGCAAGATGCACGGTCATGCGTCCTAAAGACCCCCTATTCGCCTACGTCTACCAAGTCAAGGTGACGCGCGACACAAACCTTTGGAAGAAAGGCCAGAAACTTTGGGTGATCTTCCACACTGGAGCCCTTGCCGCTTACTGCGCTGGGCGCTATCGTGGTAAAGGGCGCTGGATTCGTGCTTGGGCACATTGGGCAGATAGAGAAGGCATAGGATTCTTTCAGAAGCCCGATAGCCGTTACGTAGGCAAGATCAAAGTCTCGCGCAGGTTCTATGACGACATTCTCAAGAAGCACGAAGTGATTGAAGATTAGCGGTCTATCAGACCGTGCGGGGATTCCCCGCCTATTGAGGGAGCCCCTTCGCGGGCTCCCTCTCGTTTCTCTCTAGGAGACGACTTTGACACTTTACTTAGCTGGTAAGATGCGCGGCCTCCCGGACTTCAACTACCCCACATTCACCAAAGTGTCAGCGGACTTACGCTCTCGTGGCTACACGGTCGTGAACCCTGCCGAACTCACCGAGCCTACCGCACCCCGCACCCTCTGCATGTATAGAGATATAAAGGCTTTGCTGGAGTGTGACGCGATAGCGATGCTCCCCGGTTGGGACACCTCTCCTGGCGCGATTCTTGAACTAGAGATCGCTCGGCAGATCGGGCTGCCCGCCTTCGACGCGATTTCACTTGAACCTATCGAGCGTTCCGCATGAGAGAACTCCTCGCGCCAGCGGCAGCCATTGCTGCGGTGTTGATCGTGCTCATCATTGTCCTCCTTGTCGAGGACAACTATGAGGACGACTTGTGATGTCTGCTCGCAAGGGCCGCACGTACCAGCCTCCCCGATTGACGAGCGTAAACGTCTACTCGTATGGGGGGAATCCGCCGGGGCTTCGGAAGTCGGCGCTCAACGAGGATTCTTTGGGGCTAGCGGTAGACTACTTCGTCAAGGCTTGCGTCAAGGAGGGTTTCACACAGACTCAACTTGGCCTAATGATCGCAGAATCCGACCAGAAGAAGAAGCAGTTGCGTTTGCCAATGTAGTCCCCTACCATCCGCAGGGCAACATCTTCCCCGGCTTTGCGGCAGCACGCAAGTGCCTCGCCTCCTGCCAGCCAGAACTCTACGCCAGCAACCTGCCGTGGCTCTCGTGCGGCGCGAACGCCACCGAGGCCCTAACAGGCTTCCGGTTCGGCAAGTACACCGACATTCGAGGCACCTTCCTACCTGTCCTAGATCGGCCTGACAAGTGGGTCGTGGCGACGGTGCATCCCGCGTTCATCGTGCGCGGTGGCAAGGACTCCAACCCTGACGGCGAAGACGGCAAAGCGCAGATGGCGTTGTACCCGTTCCTTGCGCTAGATGCTCGCAGGGCTGTCGAGAGGCCGCAGGCTTGGGCACCGGACGTTCACTTCGTGGGAGCTACGGAGACACTCAATGCCTTCAAGCGGTATAACGGTCCAGCTACAATTGCGGTTGACATCGAGGGCGGGTATGGAGCGCCCATCTCACTTGTTGGTCTATCTTGGGAGCCAGGAAGTACTTTTGTACTCCCATGGGGACCAGACACCGTGCGATGCCTGCGAGAGATCCTCCCTGCGGGTCAAGTGGTTTTCCACAACGCAGCATATGATGTCCCTGCCCTCGAAGCCGAAGGAATACGCTTTCAAAGAGACTGGATTGATACCATCAATCTGGCTGCGCTCCTCAATCCATCTGTTAAAGTTGGCCTCGAAGCCCAAGTACTAACCTACGTGCCTGGGTCTGTCACATGGAAAGGTTTGGTGAATCACAATCTTGGATACCAAGGCGAAACAGCCGTCACTCGCCTCTATGAGAGGCTCCATGTCGAAGTGCTTACAAGATTGGGTAGACCTGTGCCTACAAGCAGACATGGGTGGTATGTATATTACAACGGCATTGATACAGCAGGAACTCGTCTTTTGGTCTCGGCCTACAAGCGCGAGTTAGAAGCCCAAGGCAGAGCGTCGTACTACAGGGAGATCATGCAACCCCTGCAAGAACCTCTGCTAAGGATGGGCCTCAGAGGAATGCCAGTAGACCTCGACAGGATGGCCCACCATCGGAGGGCTTGTGAGCGGCTTGAGCGGATGGCGCAAGGAATCCTTGACCGTGCTACCGGAGAACAACGGACAGAGAGCCGAGAAGCACTTTGCGGAAGCATTGAGGCTCTTGAAGCTGAGCGCAGCCTTGAACGCTCACAAGGTGGGCGCGCGTTCAGTCGGGCAAAAGAACTCACTTCTCTTCGCACGAAACTGCGTACATTGGAATCCCGAGACGGTTTCAAAGGCAACAGCACTGTTGAGCGGGCAGCCCTGCTCTATCGTTATCTTGGTCTGCCCGAGATGCGGCATCGCAAAACCGGATCGCTCACCACAGACGAAGCCAGCGTCAACGAACTCTACCTCCGCCTCAAGAAAGGTTCCATCAAAGCCAAAGGCGTAAGCCGAGAGGAGGCCATGCGAGTATGCAGAGCCCTCATCGCAACCAGCGTGTGGAGCAAATGGCGCACGGGTCCGCTAACACCAAAAGGCGCAACCGACCTGAGCAGCGATTCTTTCGATACAGCGGAAGATACTGCCGAGACTGCCACGTTCTGATGTTTGCGCCTCTGCGGGATGCCCGCAACGAGTTTGAGAAGATGTTCTTCTGCAAGGACTGTGGCCAGCATGAACTGGCCACAACCCTTTATGACCTCGTAGAGGAAGGCCATTGAACCAAGATCGTAAGAATTGGATTGCAGAGCGACACAGACTAGATGGCCGTGTGGACGGGTGCTACTGTGATACCTGCCATCCACTTGTCTTCCATATTGTACCTCCTAATGGATTAGACGACGGCTCTTGGTTCTTTTGTAAGCAATGCAAGGTTTGGTTTAGCCCCAGCCGTTTAGACCAAGAAATTAAGTGCTACGAGTGTGAATCTTCTGTGTTCTTGGTGAACCCCCAATGAACATCGTCCGTCTCGGCACCACCTACATGCAACACCGCACAGACTCGGGCCGTCTGAGCAGCGGCATGGACAAGGACGAGACCAAGGGGAAGAAGCAGAAGCAGATGCAGCTTCAGAACGTCCCCCGTAAGATCCGAGACATGTACGTGGCCGAGCCTGGGTACGTACTTGTAGGTGCTGACTTCTCTGCCATTGAGTGGGTTGTAATGATGTGGTACGCATCAAAGTTACCAAACAGCGGCAAGTTTCACCAAGAGAGGCTTGAGTGGTTTGCAGAGGGGGGCGATCCTCACCGGCTGCTGGCGGCTTCCCTCTACCAAAAGCCAGAAGCAGCGGTGAGGAAGTCCGAGCGTCAGTTTGTGAAGCCGTGGACCTACGGATACTGGACGAACGCTGCTAGTGTCGGTGCCCGCATTGGCATCAACATGGCTGATAGCAACCGTGTTGGTGCAGCCCACGAGCGCACTTTCCGAATGGAGGAAGTGCGCGTATGGATGGTCACGCAGGCCAAGAAACGCAAACACGCCCAGACGGCACTTGGGTTCACGAGGTACATGTGGGAGTGGAATCCTAAGCCGGAAGAAGTCTTCGCGCACTTTGGCTCTGGCACTGCCGCCGACCTCTGCAAGCTCGTGCTGCTTGACATCTTCCGCACGTCGCGTTGGGAAATGCTCACCACAACCCACGACAGCATCGTTCTTCACGTCCCCGAAGGGGAAGCCGACGAAGCCGCAAAGTATCTCCGCGAGAAAATGACCGCACCACGTCGCGGGCTTGAAGGTTTGCCCCTTCGATGTGAAGTCAAAGTGGGCAAAAACTGGCGCGAGGTCAGTTGAGGTCTTACATTACCCTATGAACCTTGGAGGCCATCAATGCCTAATCCCCACAGCGACAACGAAAGTGTCATCGAACGCCTCCGCCGCCTCCGGGACATGCTGCTTGGCCGCGAGCCCAGCAAGATCACGGAGATTGATGAGGAAGTAGACGCTCTCGCGCTCGCTCAGGCAGCGCAACTGAGCGCCATCGCTGACGACCTTGCAGCCAACACCACAGCCATTGGTGCTCTCACGGCTTCACAGGCGGCTCAGGACGTGAAACTCGACGCGATCCTAGCTCTGCTCAACGGACCTATCACTCTTGACGCGAACTTTACCTTCCAACCCCCCATTCCGAAGGAGAACTAACATGGCAGATTTCGCTACTCAGATTGACGACACGCAGAAAGTCCTCGCAACCTGCACGCTCACGAAGTCGAACGGCGAGGCGGTTGCAGTCACCGGCCTCACGCTCACCCAGACCTCCGGCGATGCTAGCTTCAGCATGGTCGGCAACGACGGCAACGCGCTGCCAGTCGAGCAGGTATTTCTCGTCTCGGGCGCTACGGACGGCATCTCCACCTGGGATGTTGCCATCGCCAACGACTTCCAGCCCGCCACGGCGCAGCTAATCCTGACGGTCATCGCAGGAGCCATGAGCGTTTCGTTTCTCTTCGGCACCCCGGAGCCCAAGTAACCATGGAAGCCGCCGTCATCGCTCTCATCGTCGCACTCGTCACTGGAGGCATTGACGAACCGATCCCTGTGAAGCCGTAGCTCTCGCGCCCCGAGGGGCGCTACTAGGTACGCCTGACCTACTGGAACGAGGCTGGCACGCTGGAACTAGACAGCGACTTCAACTTCTATGCCCACGGTTGGCGAACCCATCCCCGATTTCTTATTCGAGCGTTCCCAAGACGCTACGAAGTCCACGGCGCACAGGCGGCAGTGTGAGTCGTGTAAGTACAGCTATCGCACCGTGGAGATCGCAATGAGCCCCCGTTGGAGCGGCCTCCGCCCCACCCTGTGTTACCTCAAACCCTTCCATCACGGTCGTGTACACCGAACCGTACTCCCCTCCCAGTACGCGGAGCTTGAGCGCGACGGTCAGATCACCCAAGGCATCTTCATGGCCCTACGCCACGGCGCAGTCTACCGCCGCCGCAAGTGCCTCAAGGGCTGCAAGGATTACCGAGGTCGCAAGGCTGGCTGGAGCACCATGGAGGTGCTGGTGAGCGGTCTCGTGTGCGGTGACGTGACGGAGTGCCCGAGGTGCAGTGGCTTCGGTAAGAAACAGATCCTCGGAGTCCCCCGTCCGCGCCTTAACCGCATCGGCGGCACTCGAAAGGTGGATGTGGAGAACGCATGGTAGACCTTGTTAAAGCCAAGAGAGCAATCGAGCAAGTCGAGACCAACGGCGGTGAGAACAACTGCCCGCGCTTCGAGCGCGCGTACATGCCAGCAGGCATGTCCTTCACCATTCAAGGCCACATCGTGACAGGCACCGGCACGGCGTTCAATGCAATCGTCAAGGAACGGTGGGACAAGTGGGGGCTTTCAAGCGCGGCGAGTTACGGCCCAGCACAGCTACTCTACCAAACCGCCGCCGACCTTGGTCTAATGGCCCACCCGGCGATCCTTTGGGAGCAGCCAAGCTGGCATGACTACTACGTCAACCTACGCCTAGACCGGATCATTAAAAAGGGAGCCGCTACGATTGAGCAAGTGGCCGACGCCTGGAACTCGGGTTCGTTTTCGGACTCTATCATCCCGGCTGAGTACATCGCCCGCGTGAAGGCAGCTTACGATGCTCTCTGACCTTGAACCTATCAGCCCCTGCTGCTCGGTCCCGCTACGCCACGTTCACTGTAAACTCTTCTGTTCACGTTGTGGGGCTATCGTGGAAAACTGCGCGGGGGATTAGGCGATGCCTGTTAAACTTTTTGTCGTCACAAAACTTCCTGGGTATGGATATGGTGGAGAGTTCTACGGTGTGTTCTCGACCAAGAAACTTGCGCTCAAGTACGCTAGGAAGTTCCACCGCGATACGGGTTATCGTATGTCGGTGAAGCAGGTTGTTGTGGATGTGGGTTCCTAGTCCTCGCACAACCCCAGCGAGCACACAAACTCTTCGCTATCCGGATGCGCTAGCCTGAACTCGGGCTCTAGCTGCCGCCTCTGCCAAATCGCGTGAACGTACTCATGTGTGGCTACACGCTCTAGCAGTTTCGACTCCTCAAACGGCAGCAGGTAGAGCATAATCTGCTCTACGACGTGGAACCTACCGTCAGGCCCCGCCTCAATATATGTGATGTACCTGCCTAGCAGCCTTTTGCCATCTGTGTCAATCGCCACGCTTCGGATGAGCAAAACCTGCGGACGGTCATGCCAGCTTGTAGGGCTTCCCGTTTTTGTGATAGCCTGCTCCCATGCGCTCGTGAGGCGCGGATCTAAGGGAGAGACTATGACCTCAGACCGTAACCTACCGCGTGAAGGGACACAGGAACAGGACGACAGAACCACAAGGAGGATCGGCAGCAAAAGTAGGGCGAAAGCACGTTTCATAGCGCAACTCCACTCAAAGCTCTTTACCCAGAGTCACGAACACGTTCACGTCGCCCCCGTTGGTACCTACCCCAACACCAAGAAAATCCGGCGCTAGAACCTTACCTAGCACCGACTTATGGAGGACACGATGGTTAAAGCCAAGAGACGCAAGCGCAGCACCACGGCTCGAAGCGCCGAGGCTAAGGTCGAGGCGATTGTGACGGGCAGCAGGGGGAGCGACGAGCGACGCGGCGGGTACCATCTCGGACACGCTCTGCGTAAGATCGAAGGGGCTTTCAGCGAGGAGGAGCCAATCGTCCGGCTTCTCGGATGGCGCTACCTCGCAAAGGGCTTTCCCCTGCCATCCAAATGCCTGTTTGCCATCTCGGAGGCCCTGGAACTTAGTGGCCTCAAGGCGGACACGACCAAGAGGCGCGGCACTCGGACATACGGCGGCAAGCGCGGGTTGCTGTAGAGGTGCGGGCTTTGTGACAAAAACGACGCGCTCAACGACGCGAGCGGGAGGTGGAGGCCCCGGCACCTTCACCTCTCGCACTACGACGCTGGGCACTACGTCCTTGGGGAGGGGCTGCGACGCCGAAGGCGGCAAGGGGACAGGTGTAGGGTAGGCAATATATGCCCCCAGCAAAACCCCAGCACCGAACAGGATCGCAGCACAAAGAAGAAGGAGGCGAAGGTGGATCGTCAAGGTGACTCCTCATGGCGGCGGCTTTACGGCATCACGTCGTCTCGCACCGCAGGATACTGAAGCACGTCGGGGGTTGTTTGGTCGTAGAGCGTCACCGCGAGCCAGTTCACCGCGTCGAGGCGCAGCGTGTTCGGGGCGAAGCACACCGGGAAGTTAGCGCGCGACGGGAAGTTCGTGCTCTTGATTTGGGCAGAGTGCTCGCCGGGGGTGTAGACGGCCTGATAGGTAGTCGTGTACGCGCGAGGCATGAACTCGGTCAGGGACCAAACAGGGGTGCCGTCAGGTGCCGAGCACGTCTCGGTCAACGTAGCAAGGCCGACTGCCGTGTACTTGACTAGCTCCCCCGCCTCGTCATCTGGCACCGTGAAATACACCTCGGCGTCGTGGGGGTTGCCGTGACCGGGGTGCCAGCGGACATCCGTAAAGTAGGGGTCCGCGAGAGCGAGTGTGGTGGCAAGAGCAAGTGCGGCAGCGGTTAGCATCTTCTTCATGTGCAGCCTCCCATGGTTTGTACTAGCCTGGGGGCGGCGGAGGGATGAGAGGTGCCTCTGAGGTAGCGTCCCCTTCTGGTAATGTAGGTTCCGGGACGGCAGGAAGCGAGCGGCCTGGGAGCCGGTTCATGAGTTTCATGATGGCTCCAGGGTGGGTGATTGGGCCTGCGTGCTTGCGCCCCGCAACACGGCCTTTGAGGGCCTTGAGGATTGTGGGGCCACTCGGCAGGTTCCGAAGCGGCGACGACACAGCCTGCTCTAGCTGTTTGAAGTTGCCCTCGCGCATGGCGCGGCCAATCATCGGGATGAAGTAGATAAGCCGCTGCGCGCGGTAGTCCCGCTCCTTGGCCTCCTTGGTTGTGAGGCCGTAAAGCGTGCCCTTCGCAGACAACATGGCGAACCTGAACGTGTCCTTAACCCAGAACAGTGCGGTGATCTCTGCGAGGTTACTCATGTCCGCGGGGTTCATGCGGTCCCAAGGGCTGTCAGTGTCGTCAAAGAGTCCCAGCATGCTGGAAATCCAGTAGAGCCCGCCGAGTGCGGCTGGTGCCCCAAAGGCCAGTTGCATGAGCAGCCGCATGGAGCCTCGCGTGCCCGCAGGGAAGGCCGCACCGTACTCCGCCGCAGGCGCGTTGATGTCAAGGAACGCATTACGCTCCTCGTCCGGCCAGTCGTCCCATTGACCACCGGGGTTGCTCGGGGGCATCGGCGGTTCCATGCTGCCGCCGTCTAGGGATGGCGGCTGCTCCCAGCCGAATGCCTTGCGGACGCCATGGCCTACGGCCTCGGAGGCCCCACGCACGTCTTGCGCGAAGAGTTCCCCCTTCGCCCAATTGAACCGCTTGAAGATCCACCAAGGGTTCCAGAAGCCGCCGCGAGCCACCGGGCTCAGGTCTCGCTTGCTGTACGCTCCAATCAGGTGGTTGGTCTGCTGCGCTGCCGTAGACCGCGCGAGGTCTTCGTCAAGGCCATACGACCGTGCCCGCTGCTTCAGCGTGTAGTACGTGCTGGCCCGCAGCCAATACTCCCCGGCCTTCATAAACGCACCCCACATCTCGCCCAGCTTCTTGTGAGGCTCCGGCAGACCTTCCTTCTCTTTGGCATCTTGGATGATGCTATTGGCGCTGTCTGTGATGCCCATGAACGAGGCTTCGCTGTACCAGCGGGGCGCAGCCGTGGTGACGTTCTTGATCCACGATGCGAACTCGCGGGAGCCCTCCGCGCCTGCGCGTAGAAAGCCTACGCTGCTCCACAGAGCCCCGAGAGGCATGTCAGGCACAGGACGCTTGGCCAACTCATGCGCGAGGAACGCCCACTCGGTAATGTTCATCAGGCCGACTTTCACGGGTCCGATGAGACCGAAGTAGCTCCAGCCTGCGAGCTTGCGGGTGAAGTTGTTCCAAGGCCGAGGATTGAGTTGGCCAGCCGCCTGAGCCGCCTTAGTGGCCGCAGCCACGTCAACACTTCCGCCCGTCGCAGCCTTCACGATACTGTCAAACCCATGCGTTTCGTGCATCGTGCCTTCAAACGTGGCACGGTTCATCATCTTGTCCCACGGAACGTCTGTACCTTTCAGATGGCGTACCCAGTGTGCGGCGTACTGCTGCTGGTCCTCGGGCAGTGTGAGCAGCCGCTTCTCGGCCTTGATAAGGCCGGGCTCAAGGTGGATCGTGCGGAGCATCGCGGGGACGTACATGAACCACCCGGCCAGCCAGGACTGATACGGCAGTTTGTCGCTATCCCGCGACTCAAGGTAGTGATTGCGGACCTTCGGCGTCACGTAGCGCCCGAAGGTGCTGTAGGGGTCCGAGAGTTGGTCGCGGATGTAGTCAACCGTAGCGCGGTGAACGTATGTGATGTAGTTGTCCCGGCGCATGGCCTTGTCGTTGAGCAGAGAATCCTTACTGTCAAGACGCTGCTGAAGTTGTGACGCGGCGGAAGCCCGACGCGACAGCAGCCGCTTGTACGGCTCTAGGCCCAGCTTCACCCCAAGGCCATTAATCATGCTGATGCTCTCGTCCTGGGTGGGCTTGTCCTCGGACTTGAGGCTGTCTTGGATCTCTTCGAGATGCCCCTTGTCAATGGTCTCCCAGCCGCCTTCGTGACCGTCCTTCATGGCTTCTGCGAGTTCACGCCGTCGCGTCTCCTGCTCGATCCACGCAATGTCGCTGCGGTAGCGGCTGGCCTCCGCAGTCAAACGGTAACTGATGGCCTTCTCGGCCTCTCCAATGATCCGGTCGTAGAACTTGGCGAGCTTCGGGAGTTCCTCGCTGAGGTCAATCTTGTGCTTGAGCATCCCTACGCGAACGGGTGCTACTTGCCACTCGGGACGCTTAAGTTGCTCTGGGCTGCGCCATGCTCCTGTGTCCATCGCACGGAAGATTTTGCGGTCTAGCTCCTCACTCTTCTGCGCTGCTTGCTGAAGCAAGTCGAACTCCGAGAACGTCTTCAGCAAGTCCTGCTGGACCTTCATGTGGGCTTGCCAGAGGTCTTGGAAGAGACTGCGCTGGAACTTGCCAGAAGCGATGTCGGCTTGGATGTCGAGCGGATGATCGCCTTGACGGGCGTTGCCCAGCACGGTATAGGGCCTGCCCATCATCCGCAGCAGCGACGACATTGAGCGCACTGTGCCTCGGGCATTCATGCACATGACTTGGATGCCGTTGTATGGGTGCTGCTCGCCGTTCGGGTGCGGGCCATCGTTGATCTTGCCCTCTTCGATTTCTCCAAGCGCAGCACGCAGGGTGTCGAGCTTCGCTAGCGCGTCGCCTCGTGCCCGCGAGATTGGCGTCTGCTGCACGTCACTCGTGATGGGGTCCACAACCTTGTAGAACGCCCTCACCCACTCGTCGTACTTCGCGGGCTCGTCTTTGGCCCAGCGGTCGAGGTCGGAGGTCTGGATGCTAGTGAGGTCATCAAGCGTAAGCGAGAGGGGCTCTTGGCCTTTCTTACGGCTGCGAGTCGCTGCTGCTGCGGTGAGTTGTTTACCTACACGTTCAGCTTTTGCAAACGTTCCGTTTCGTTCATGCCACGCCACCTGAAGATCGGTTAGTTGTCCTGGGGAAGGTCTCCACTCTCCAAAGTATTTCGGGAAGCCGAGGTTATCCCATCGAGCGGGGCTAAGGGCCTGCAAATGCTTCTCGTTGGCGAGTTGGCCGTCGCTGATGCGGGCAACCATGGCGTGGAATCGCTCCTCGGGGGTGAGGACTGCGAACATGGCCTTGCCGCGTCGTCCGCTCCATCCGTTCCCGGCTGCACTGTTTGCCAGCGCCGCCGCGCGCAGACGTGCAGTTTCCTCGTCATCAGCCTCCGAGAGGCGCACCGACCCCGCATCGAGTTCTCTCCTAGACAAGATTTCGTTCCTAAGATACTTCTCTGAGGAAGATAGCTTTCCTAGCGTGCCTTCGCCGCCCGCTTGAGTGAAGTCTGCGAGTGCTCCACTCATCACCAACTCTTTGGGGTCAATGCCAAGGTCAGCAGGGTAGGGGTGGTAGGCGTAGACCTTTCGCGCCCCCACGCGGCGTCCCTGCTCCTCGGTCCACCCCGCAACCGCAGGCCCGTCTGCTACCATCTCCGCAGGCAGATGCTCCACCATACGGACCTTGCCATGGTTGTCGGCATAGAGCACACTGACGAAGTTGTCGAACGCTGACTGTGTGACGACTTCCTCTGGCGAGATCGCGTGACGTTCGATCTCAGAGCCAGTAAACACCGGCTGCCCGATGGCGCTGTGGGGCTTCATAACCTTGAGAAGCGGGTCGGCTGTGCCTGCGGTCTCGGGGACGGCCTGCAACTCCGAGAGCACGTCTCGCTTGTCCTCATCTACACGCAGCACATGGTAACTGTCGTGGTCCGTGATGAGGCCGTAGGCCACGGAACCCTGCGGGAGCGCCTGTGACACCGACCACATGAAGTCGTTGTCAGAAGCCGAGGGCTTAGTGACGCCAGTGGGGTGGTTGTGACACAGCACAACCTTGATCCGGGCTCCGCCCCGTTGCTCGCTCAAGTCCTGAAGCGTGTTACGGATGCTAGAGATCATCTCGGCGGTCACTTCGGAGTTGGGCTTGCCTTGTGTGGGCCATGCCTTGCTCGTGTTAGGCAGCCGCGACGTGACCGCGATCTGATGTACCAGCTTGCCCTCGTCCACGTCTACGAACAGCCAGCGCACCGTCTCGAAGGTTGGGTTGCGCTGGGGCATGAGCGCACGCACGATGTCCAGCGGGGTCTTGACCTCAACCTCTCCGATGTCCACCGTACCGTCGTGACCGAACTTGATCGCACCCACGTCGATGCCGAGGCCCTTGACGTAGCGCATGTCGGGTGTTTCAACTGGCCCGAGGAGCGAGAGAGCCTCTCGGGCTCCGTGCTGCTCTTCGAGCATCTCAGCAGGCAATTCTTGTGGACGCTTCGGTAGCCCCGCGACCGCCACCTCTCGGCCAGCCTTGGTGTCCCAGACGGTCGTATGTCCTCGGCGGCGCGCAAGATCCTGTGCGAGCGTCAAGTCCATCACGGTCTCTTTGGGCTCCAGCCACACGGTGCCTTCGGCGTCTACCCAGCCGGACACGAACACGCCAGGGTGCGCAAGAACGTCAGCGGACGTGGCAAGGAATTCTGCGACCCGTTCGGGCTGTAGCTCCTCAAGCGCCACCGTGCGGTGCCGAAGCTCGTCACGGCTGACACCTACGACGAACCCGACCTTGTTGTTGGGTGTCTCGGGGTTCAAGGCGTGGAACTCGGTCGCGCCGTTGGTTG
>Ga0157380_10000943_pt1 | contig 18406 bp, 18 predicted proteins | sample S35metaG_FD_119757 | JGI IMG/M metagenome (GOLD analysis project Ga0157380, IMG submission 119757) | Switchgrass rhizosphere microbial communities from Kellogg Biological Station, Michigan, USA - S3-5 metaG | ecosystem: Host-associated > Plants > Roots > Rhizosphere > Soil | place: USA... | reverse complement strand
TTACTTTTTTGACAAAAAAGCTAGCGGCGCGAGTCCAGAAGTTTAGAGAATTGTTAACTAATCCATTTGAATTTTTCTTCAACGGGTTTTCTTCTTCCCGTGGGCGAGTCGCGCTTACGAACCCCTACATGAAAAAAGCCAAGAAGCTTATCTTCATCTTCCAATCCAAAAAACGCCTTGGCTTCTTCGAAATAGGTAATCCCGCCAGTGCTCAGGTAAGCGCCCACGCCATATGCAGCCGCCGTTAAATACATGTTCTGAATAGCGCAAAACACAGCACCCACCTCTTCAATCTCCGGCACAGACTTTTTAGGATCCCGTTTTACTCCGACAGCGATAATGTGAGAGGATAACATGGGTTTCGTGAGCAAATTCTGATAGCGCTCTTCTTTAAACGTATTATCTGCCATCGTTACTTTTTTATAAAGGCCAGCCTGGTATTCGGCCAATTTTAACAATCCCGCACCCGTAAAGACCACAAATCTCCAGGGTTCTGTTAATTTATGTGTAGGCGCCCAGTTAGCGTTTTTGAGCATTTGAATGACAATAGCGTCGTCGACCTGCTCGCCACTGTAGTCTGGCTGAAACGCGGACCGACGGCTTTCGATTACCTTGTTGACCAGTTCGGGATTAATGTTCATTAGCTTCATTTTTTTGTAAATCTAGTACATCATTTTTTAAATTATGAAGAAGTTCATATTCCTCGCCCTGGTAGTTTCTGCCTGTGCTCCTGTGTATGTTCCGAATGCGCGAAACTCGCCATTGTTTACAAAAGCAGGAGAATTTCAAGGGTCCATTCAATTTGGTAACGGAATAGATGCGCAAAGTGCTATTGCTGTCACTAACCATATTGGACTAATGGGTAATTTTTCATATGCCGATAACCAAAGCCCGGATCCGGATAATCTCGATAATTACCATCGTCACAAATTTTTTGAAGGGGGTATTGGATATTATGAAAATGATGGCAACTGGTGTTACGAAATTTTTGCAGGTTATGGACGCGGAGAAGGATCAAGTTACGACACCTATGACTTTTTTGATTACACTTCAGACCCAGTTCGAGCAACCGGTAAATTTGAACGTTACTTTATTCAGCCTGCCTTTGGTCTGAACAAAAAAATAATGCATGTTTCTTTTGTTCCCAGATTCGCGCTCGTCGACTTTAATGAGTTTTCCAGTGATGCAACAGTTTCACCTTATGTTGCTGCCGATGATCCAAAGGTATTCTTCGAACCTGCAGTAATAGGACGGGTAAACCTGATGAGTAATCATATGTTTTTCACCTTCCAGGGGGGATTTTCTCTTCCGATCTCGAAAACATACTATGAATATCGCGGTGCCTACGTATGTACCGGGATTGGATTTCGAATCGGCGGTATCAAAAAAGAAGCCTCCGCGAACTAATTTTATTTGGGAAACTGACTGCCATCGATATTCGGTATAACCTTCAACGCGTTCTTGTAATATATTTTTTTCAGGATGTCGTCAGGGAGATCTAATCCATACATTCGCCAAAAAGCGTGATAACGTTTGTGGTACGGGAAGTATTCGTCTGCGGTTTCCAGTACACGAAAATAAGTTTCATACTCCTCCGGTACCCAGGAGTCTTTTCCAAACATAACGCGATCTTGATATTTGGTTAAGAATTCCCGAGCTGCTCTTGGTTGTCTTCCAAGTTCGGCAATCACGGCGCCAATCTCAGTGTACATGTTTGGAAATTGATCCATCAATTCACCCAGCTTTTTCAAATCACTTCCATACCATCCCAAGTGTGCGTTGATGAATTTTGTTTTGGGATGTTTTTTAAAAAGGCTATGCTGCTCAGCGATGATGGTTTCCCAGGAAACAGGATCAGTATCATGTCGCCTTCCGGGGTGTGTTTTAAGCTCAAGCCACCTTTCGTTGTTCTTATCTATGGGCTGCCAAAATTGTTTTGGATCGGCCGCGTGTATCAATACCGGAATCCCTAATTCTCCGCATTTGTCCCAGATGGGATCAAGGCGAGGATCGTCAATATGAATGCGATTACCTTTGCTGTCCTTATTGAACATGCCAAGACTCTTGTAAATCTTTAGGCCGTTCGCGCCTTTCTTCACGTCTTCCTCCAGCTGCTTCGTCATGCGGCTTTGCCATTCAGCATCATCGATACCCCCGAAATCCACGTTTGTAAAAATGATAAAACGTTTGGGAAAGGAACCCTTCACATTTTCCAATGATTTTTCAAGATGCTCGGTGCTTCCCCTACCCCTGCCGCTAAGATTCACCATGACTTGCATGTTGAGTTTATCCATATCGGCCACCAGGTCGCCAAGGTTTTGCGACGTCATTCCGAACTGATGATTATGTACATCAATAAAGGGAAACTTAGCTCGCGTGACGCGGTGCTCGGGCACTACCAGTGACGAAGGAGGATCATATTCCTCGAAATCCATGGTCATATCCAGTGGCTTTTCCTGGGCGCAGGCCAAGGTCAAACAAAAAAAGAATGCAGGCGCGATGAATAGTTTTTTCATGGTAATAAATAACCCTTCAAGATAGTCGGAATTATAAAACAGGGAGGCAAAATTTTCTAAACGGATTGTATGGCTCTTTAATGGTTCCGCATTCGTGTCATTTTTTAATCGCATTCTTCGACGAGTAACCCATTCTATGATTGAGCAAGGACAAATTATTTTTAACTTCGCAGGGTATATCGCACCATGAAGAAACTCTCATTTATAGTATGCTTGTTCAGCGTCACTTTTTTGTACGCCCAGGACCAACAACTCAATGCGGCGAAGGCAAAGATCGACGCAAAGGATTTTGAAGGAGCTAAAGCTGATCTGAAAAAAATAATTGACGCCGCACCTAAAAACAAACAGGCTTTTAATTTGCGCGGCCTTGCCCGCACAGGTTTGAATGACTTCTATGGGGCAATCGGCGATTTTAATATCGCCCTTGAAATAGATTCAACATTCGCTGAACCCTGGAATAACCGGGGCGAAGCTAAGATGGCTTTGGGTGATGACGAAGGTGCAATAGAGGATTTTAATAAAGCGATAAAGTTCAATCCTAAGTTTACCAACGCTTACACGAACCGGGGCCTGGCAAAATTCAATATCGAGGATTTACAAGGTGCATACTTTGATTTTTCCAAAGCATTGGAACTTGGCCCCGTGGACGCCGATAAATACTTTAATCGAGGTGTTACAAAAGCTGAACTTGGCGAGTTCATCAGCGCGATTGATGATTACTCTAAGGCACTCGAGCTGGAGAAGAAAGAAGCCAGCCTGTATAACTACCGTGGTGTCGCGCAGTATAATGTTGGTAATCTTGATATGGCTATTGCAGATTACAATGAAGCATTAAAACTTGATGCAAAAGACGCCCAGATCTATGAGAACCGGGCGTTGGCAAAAGGAGCTAAGGAAGAATTTAAAGCTGCGTTGGAAGACTACGACAAAGCAATTGAGTTAAATCCTGAAGAACCGGAAACTTATAATCTAAGAGGCGTAACAAAATATAATTTAGATGATCATGCAGGGGCAATTGCCGACTACACAAAGGCTATCGAATTGGATGCAAGCAATCCCGTTTATTTTGACAACAGGGCGTTAAGCAAAGCCGAAAAACAAGACTATACTGGAGCAATAGAAGATTACTCTTCTTCCATTGAGTTATATCCAAGTGATCCTGAAAGCTACTACCAGCGCGCTCTGGTAAAAATGAGCATGAACAACAAGTATGACGCATGCCTTGACTTCAAAAAGGCTGAGGAACTAGGCTCTACCGAAGCGAAAGCCGAGATTAAAAAGAATTGTAAATAGGAAAAGCAAGAAAGAGCCAGGCAAAATTATTCCTGGCTCTTTTGAATATCATTTTTTGACAACCAGTGTACCTGCGATGATATCATGAAGGCCCTGCTTCTTTTCCGTAAAGCCAGCCATGATATAACCGATGAAAAGTATCATTCCGGAAATTATCTTGCAGACGTTCCGAATAAGGGATTTAACGAAATCGAGACTGTTGCCGTCAAGATCCGTAACTTTTAGTCCAAGGGCTATCTTCCCAACAGTTGCCTGATATTTGGACGATTCCATCAGCGACCAGTATAGAAGCGCTATGACGGTGGTTAATAATGCGGTCGCTCCCGCTACCGCTATCATGCTCGCAACCATCCCCATTGTTTCAGCATCAGACATGGTTCCCATGTCATCCATTTTGGAGGCAAACGAAATACCCATGAGACCTAAGACAGGGATAAAGATAAAGGATTGAACAACGTATATGATAATGTAATCGATAGTGTAGGCCACAAGTCGCAGCCAGAAACCGGCGTAAGTTGAGTTCATTGGTTTAAGGGGTTAGGTTACTTAAATCTAAAAGATAAAAATCAACGGTGCAATTTTTTGGAAAGAGATGGATGTGATTCGTTAAATTGGCAATTGCTTATGCATTCCATTCAACTTTTATCCCATGAAGCAATTCCTTTTGCTCACGCTTTTTATTTTGAGCATTTGCCCAACGAAAGCGCAAAAACTCCTTACGCCAAAAGAATTTTTAGGATATGAATTAGGGGATCGCTTTACACAACATTATCGTGTTTTGGACTACTTCAAACACGTTGCTGACGTGATGCCAACGGTCGAGCTCAAGCAGTATGGAGAATCTTACGAACATAGACCACTCATCTATGCTGTCGTAAGCTCTGCTGAAAATTTGCAAAATATCGAACAACTGCGGATCAATAACTTACGAAGGACCGGACTGGTCGACGGTGGTATCAACGGCGAAAAAACGGCAATCGTATGGTTAAGCTATAATGTTCATGGTAACGAAGCGAGCTCGTTAGAAGCGTCCATGTTAACCTTATATGAACTGGCAAATACCTCGAATGCGAAAACGCAAGGTTGGTTGAAAAATACGATCGTAATTTTAGATCCATGCATAAATCCGGATGGACGTGACCGATACGCGAATTTCTATAATCAATATCTCAATAGTCCACCAAACAGCAATGGTGACGCCAAAGAACATCGCGAGCCGTGGCCCGGAGGAAGGTCTAATCATTATCTTTTTGATTTGAACCGCGACTGGGCCTGGGGCACTCAAATTGAGACGCGGCAACGTCTCAAAGTCTATCATGAATGGATGCCACACGTTCACGTTGACTTTCATGAACAGGGTTATAATAGTCCTTATTATTTTGCACCTGCCGCCGAACCTTATCACGAAGTGATCTCGCCATGGCAACGGGAATTTCAATCCATTATTGGAAAGAATAACGCCAAACATTTTGACGAACAGGGATGGCTGTATTTCACCAAAGAAATTTTTGATTTATTCTACCCCAGTTATGGAGACACTTATCCAACGTATAATGGAGCCGTTGGCATGACTTATGAACAGGGGGGCGGAGGTTTTGGCGGACTAACCATTACGACCAAAGAGGGCGATTCGCTTACGCTAAAGGATAGACTTACCCACCATCATACTTCAGGATTGTCTACAGTAGAAGTTACTTCGATGCACGCAGAAAAGGTTGTAACGGAGTTTGAAAAATATTTTAAAGAAAATATTAACAGTCCCACTGCAACATATAAGACCTACATCATAAAAGCCGATAATAATACCGACAAGATCAATCAACTTACAAAATGGATGGATCTTCATGACATTAAGTATGGACACGCATCGACTGGAAAATCAATGCGCGGATTTGACTATCAGAATCAAAGCGTGGGAAATTTTACACTTACCACTGACGACGTCGTGGTAAGCATTTATCAACCTAAATCGAGATTTATCACCACCGTATTCGAGCCTCAATCCAACCTGGTCGATTCCGTAACGTATGATATAACAGCCTGGAATCTGATGTATGCACATAATCTAAAAGCGTATGCCACCAGCGAACGCGTCAATGTGAACAAGACCTTTCAAACCAAATCCGCGGAGGTAAGACCTGGTGCAGATAAACCATATGCCTACATCTTCAAATATCAAAGTATAAACGATGTTGCTTTAGTGGCTTCGTTGATGAAGCATGGAATAAAAGTTCGTGCGTCAAAGAAATCATTTTCCCTGAATGGAGAAAGTTTTGAACCGGGGTCGTTGATTATCACGCGGCGCAATAATGAAAACATGAATGAATTTGACAAAAGCGTACAACAAATCGCAAAGGACCTGAATAGAAAAATCTTTACATCTGCCACTGGATTCGTGAGCAAAGGAAAAGATGTAGGCGCTGAAGCTGTAAGGTATCTGAAGCCGCCGAAGGTAGCAGTACTTTTTGGGGAGGAAACTTCGTCACTTTCAGCAGGCGAAATCTGGCACTTTTTTGAGCAACAAATTCGATATCCGATCACACAGATTGGAACAGATTATTTTGATGGGATCGACTTGACTAAGTATACCGTTTTGGTCGTTCCTGAGGGCTCCTATAAAATATTGAGCGACGAGGAAATCAATCGCATATCAACGTGGGTCAGCAAGGGTGGTAAATTAATTGTGATCGGAACTGGCTTGAATGCTTTTGCAGAGAAGAAAGGTTTCTCGCTAAAAAATTATGTTACTGAAGCTGAAAAAAGTGACGCTGAGAAAAAAGAAAAGCTGGCGAAGGAAAAGGAATTGCTGACCCGCTATGAAGATGCCGAGCGTAAAGAGATTTCAAATGTAATTTCAGGGGCAATTTATAAAATTACCATTGACACCTCACATCCGTTGGCCTTCGGTGTGGGAAATTCATACTACACGCTCAAGACGAGCGACCTTCGTTTTGCCTTTCTTGAAACGGGATGGAATGTCGGCGTAATAAAAGGTGTAGCCAAACCGGTACAAGGGTTTGCAGGTAAACACATCAACAAAAAAATGGATAACAGCCTGGTCTTCGGCGTGGAAGAAAAAGGCGATGGCAATATTGTGTACCTCGTAGACAATCCTCTTTTCAGAAGCTTCTGGGAGAGCGGGAAAATGATCTTTTCGAATGCCGTATTTATGGTGGGGCAGTAAACTCTCTGACGTCTACTCGAGATTAAAGTAATTTTTCGTCCCCATAGTCTTCCGTTACTTCTTCCAAATAGAAATAACGAATGTTTATGTTAATGATGGTTTTATATGGAATGGTGATGTACCGTCCTGGGATATCGTAGTAGCGATTTTCGGATAGGTCGTCCTGCAGAAGTCTTCGTTTGGCATCTTTCAAGACAATATTTTCAAGGCCACCTTCATCAGAAAGAGTAAAGTGAATTAACTCGCCGATGTATATCATTTGCTGCGCCCCGACGCTGGTAAGCGCATTCACCAGTTTAAAGCTTACTTCTTCAGGATGATCGGGCACCTCAGGGAAATCGAGAAATTCGCCACTTAGCAAATAATGCCAGTCGTTTGTGAAGCGAAATAACTTGAACTTTCGATCCAGCTTCAATGTCCGAACTATTTTGCGACAAACATGACCCGTAAAAAAAGATATGGTCATCACAAAAGTGCAGTAGAGGAGATAGGAAACAAAAATGTCGCCGTAGACTTCGTTGTTTTGTTGAAGCAATGCAATGCTTAGCAGTTGCTTTAAGTTGAAATCAAAATGGAATAGAGCGGCCGCGGCCAGCAACAAAAAGTATGAAATAATGTGCATTATGATGGACGGAAACAGCGCCCAAAACACTTCATCCAGTACGCCTGAGAATTTTAGTTTCCTCGAAAAGGCCGAAGAGAGGTAAGCCCGCTTGAATGTAATTCCGGGGAGAATGAAAAGAAAAAGAAAAAGAGTTGATACAGCAAACGCCACGGTTGGTTCTGGTTTAGCCCAGTTCCCTTACGAAATAGACTTTCTCTCCTAAACGAAAGGTCTTTCCTTCGCCATCAATTTCTTTATTGATGTCAATTAACTTATAGACAAGCTCGCGGCTTTTCTTTACTTTATTGGATATCCAATTTTGCTTATTGTCGGGTTTTGATTTCATAGCAATGATCTCATAAGCTTAACGCAAAATATCACAAAAAAGTGACAAATCCTTAAAATCAGTTTGCTTTGAACGCTTAATCGCTGCAGGAGAGAACTACTTGATAAGCTTTTTTAAAATCTCCCAAACCAATTCGGGCTCGAATCCTTTTTGAATAACGTGCGTTGCAAGCTTCTCACGTTTTACATATATGTTCCCTTCTTCAGTTTGATCCAACTTCTTATAAATCAATAATTCTATCGTTCTAAGGTAGTCTGCATCATCAATTTCCTGGAGGCCGATGCGAATACAATTCTTCGTGAGACCCTTCGCTTCAAGAGCGTTCACGATCTTTATCCTCCCCCAGTTTTTCATACGGAACTTTCCTCCGACGAATGCCTTGGCAAATCGTTCTTCATTGAGATAGCCTTCAGTAATGAGATGTGAAATCAGCTCTTCGATCTCAGATGAGGAGAGTTCTAAATCATAGAGTTTGTTTTTTACTTCTTGGTGAGATCGTTCCTGATAGGCACAATAATGATAGATTTTTTTCCGGACTTCGCTGGCGGTAAGTTTTTTTAACCCTCTTTGCACGTCGTAAATTTAAAAATCTGATTCGAAATCGTGTAAACTAAGGGAGTTATCCAACCGATCTTCAGGCTTTCACAAGTCCTTTGTTCTTCAAAATGCTAAGAACGAATTTTCGCTCATTTTCGGTGTTGAAAATTTTGAAAGGCCAGTAGATCAATTGTGCTTTATTTACAAACAATACAAAATGGTCTTTGCCGATAGAAGCGCTTTTTATTTGATCCCACTTCAGAGGCATGCCTTCGCGGGGATTGAGTTTCATTAAAATTTGTTGGCTGGTGATTTCATATGAAAATTTCTCAAACAGCAACTTACCTTGCTCCAATTGTGTAACGCCATAAAACTGAATCCACCAGAAAAGCAAATACAATCCTAGCCCAATAAATGCGCCAATGAACCACCAAATGGAGTCGGCACCTGGGATAAAATAACCAAGGCAAATCACGATCGCGCCCAACGCGGCCATCCATCCTTGTTTTTTAAGAATGGTTTTAAAAGCTGTGCTGATATAGGTTTTTTTATCCAGTTTGTAGTTTTTAGTCTTAACGATCATAAATTTTCAATTCACTTTACTTCAATTCAAATTAGCGTCAAAATGCTTTTAAGCTCAGGTCAAGGCCTTTAACGCTGTGCGTCAAAGCGCCCACCGAAATAAAATCCACCCCAGTGTTGGCCACGTCACGGATGGTGTCTTCGGTGATGCCTCCGCTTGCCTCCGTTTTATACTTTCCATTGATCTCTTCGACGGCAAGCTTCAGGGTTTCAAGGTCCATATTATCTAACATGACAACATCGACTCCACCGACACGAATTACTTCCCTGACTTCCTCAAGGCTTCTCGTTTCTATTTCAATTTTCAAATTTTTATTTCTGGCGCGAAGATAATCTTTTGTTCGAATGATTGCCTGCTCAATACCGCCTGCCATGTCAATATGATTGTCTTTTAACATAATCATATCGAATAGACCGATCCGGTGATTAAGTCCACCACCCAGCAAAACCGCCCACTTTTCCAAAAGACGAAAGTTTGGCGTGGTTTTGCGGGTATCCAGGATTTTGGCCTTCGTGCCGTTAATTAGCGAACTTAAGTAATGCGTTTTGGTGGCAATGGCGCTCATGCGCTGCATACAATTGAGCACCAATCGTTCTGTGGTGAGTATTGATTGAGCGGATCCCTCAACCGTAAATGCTATTTCTCCTTTTTTCACTGGCTTTCCGTCTGCAAGTTTCGCATCAACCCTTAGCCCTGGATCGAAGAAATGGAATATCTGCCCGGCTAACTCGACGCCGGCCAGAATGCCGTCCTCTTTTATTAGCAATCGTGCTTTTTTAATAGAATTTGAAGGGATTGCAGCGAGTGTGGAGTGGTCACCATCGCCAATATCTTCCGACAAGGCAGATTTAATGAATTGATGAAGAAACTCGGAAGTAACATAGTAGGGCCTCATCGCGCAAAAATAGAGGGCGGATTTTTACAATCTGCAAATCACCTGGAATTTATCATTTATTCCTTAGCGAAAGAGATTTCATGAACAAGCTGTTGACTATTAATCGCTTTGATTTTCATGAATACGCGATAGGTTTCACCGCCACTTTTGAATTGACCGATGGCAAAGGGCTGACCTCCTTTGGAAGAACCCTGGTGTATAATACTGAATTCTGAGGGAGGGTGTTGTTTAAAAAAATCGCGAAATACAAACTCGGCCTGGGCCTTGCTATAAGATTGCACATTCCCATCTAAAGTGACATCAACCGTTTGATTAAGGTATTTCGACAACTCTTTTGCGCTACCTGCCTTTATGGTTTCTTTCACTTGATCAATAACATCGCCTTGAGCGAATGTAAAAACGCTCTGAAAGCTGACCAATAGAAAAACCAAAACGGGTAGAAATCTTTTCATTTTCATGGGAATCAGTTTGCTAAAACTATGCCATTGTTCGAAAGATAATAAAATATGCGATCCTGACTCTTGTTCCATCGATTACGTCCCTCAAATGCATGTTAACTGCCTGATATTCCTTTAATCCTACTTATATTTGGCGGCTTTTTATGTCGTCAGAAGGTTAATTTTGAAGTCGTTATCCTGCACCTCGTTCCGAAAAATCGAAGGTCGATTGCGATTTGTAATTCTATGAAAAATGTATATCCGCTCATTCTATGAATAAGAAAGTTTTGTTGATGATACTCGATGGCTGGGGCATCGCAACCAATAAGGCAGTATCGGCAATTGATCAGGCTAAAACTCCATTTATTAATTCTTTATACCCCAAGTATTCGCATAGTAAACTTGAGGCATCAGGATTAGCCGTTGGATTGCCGGTGGGACAGATGGGTAATTCCGAGGTCGGCCATATGAATATCGGTGCAGGACGGGTGGTCTATCAGGACCTGGTGCGGGTTAACAAGGCCATTGACGATAAAGAGCTTGATACAAATCCTGTATTACTCGATGCGTTTGCCTACGCTAAAAAAAATAAAAAGAGTGTCCACTTCATGGGATTGCTATCAGACGGAGGCGTGCATTCACACATAAATCATTTGAAGGGCATGATCACAATCGCCAATAATAATGGAGTAAAAGACCTTTTCATCCATGCCTTTATGGATGGTCGTGATACCGATCCGAAAGCAGGAGCAGACTATCTAAAAGATCTGATAAACCACCTTCAAAGGACGGGGGGTAAATTAGCGAGTATCATCGGGCGTTACTATGCCATGGACAGGGATAAACGATGGGAAAGGGTGAAGTTAGCATACGATCTGCTGGTAAACGGCACTGGTGAAAAGACGCAAGAGCCCGTGCAGGCAGTGCAAAAATCATATGGTGGTAATGTTACCGATGAATTCATTAAGCCGATAGTCGTAGTTGATGATGCTCAGAATCCGGTCGGCCGGATACAGCAAGGGGATGTAGTTTTGTGTTTTAATTTTCGAACGGACCGCGGAAGGGAAATTACCGAAGTGCTTACGCAACAAGATTTTCCAGACCATGGCATGAAAAAACTTTCCCTCTATTATGTGACGCTTACCAACTACGATGACTCCTTTAAAGATGTAAAAGTAATTTTTGATAAGGACAACCTGGAGAATACCCTCGGTGAAGTCGTGTCGAAGGCGGGGAAAAAACAAATCAGAATCGCAGAGACCGAAAAATATCCACACGTGACATTCTTTTTTTCCGGCGGAAGGGAAGAACCTTTTACAGGGGAGTCGCGGATACTTTGTCCCTCTCCGAAGGTGGCAACCTATGATCTGGCACCCGAAATGAGTGCAAATGAAATCAAGGACAAAATCATCGTAGAACTGAATAAGAAGGCCCCCGATTTTATCTGTTTGAATTTTGCCAATCCGGATATGGTTGGCCATACCGGCGTATTTTCGGCTGCTGTTAAAGCATGCGAGACCGTCGACTTTTGCGCTCAGCAAGTGACAGAGGCTGCCCTTAGAAATGGATACTCAACGATCATCATTGCCGACCATGGAAATGCGGATATGATGATCAATGATGATGGATCTCCAAATACTGCTCACACGACCAACCTTGTACCTTGCATTCTCGTGGATAACGACTACAAAGGAAAATTGAAAAATGGAAAATTAGGGGATCTTGCGCCAACCATCCTCACCTTGATGGGGATACCTGTTCCGGCGCGAATGACAGGTGATGTTTTGCTGGAAGGGTCTTCGAAAACTTGATTGATAGTTCGAAAAGATGACTGCTAATACTCGTTCATTTCAGGTTATTATTGTTCTGATGGCCCTGATTTTTCTTTCGTGCTCAGCGGAAGAACAAAACACGGCTGGCCTATTCAATGTTGATAGTCTTTTCAAAACACAGATCGATTATTTGGTTGGGCATGAGGCAGTCATTAGCAAGAAAGCTGTACTGAATGGTGTCGAGAAAATCACTACGATAAACCCAAAGGATTCTTTAGCCTGGAACGCGGAGCTTGCGATTTTTTTTGAATTGGATGTGGTGAACAAACCCATTCACAAAGCCATATATAAGGTGGAAGAATATGCCGATAACAAAAGCAACTTGAGCGTTAAATCCTTTTCCACAACGGAAGATCTACCTGTTCGATTTCTAAGGATCTACTATCAGAACTCGTTAAGCCAGCTTCGGAAAATTGAGGCACAATATAATGAAACCAACTCCCTTTATTCCAGCAGACGATTCTTAACGATGGAATTTGAAAATGTGTACAATAAAACAATATTAACATCCTACTCGATCGCAGGAGGACAAAAGATGTTCTTGGATGATTCCGTTCAGTATAACATTGATGCGAATATTGTATTAAAGAAATAAGAATATGGCGAAACGGAATAGTGGGGAACCACTGAAGGAAGAAGATAAGAGACCGCTTAATTCACAAAACTTCAAACAGCTTCTTGGGATTTTTAGATTTACCCTCCCTTATCGAAGCTGGTTCATCCTTGGTTTTGTAGCGCTCGTTTTATCAAGTGGTACGCTACTGGCATTTCCCCTTTTGGCGGGCAAGCTTTTAGACATTGCGACGGGACAAAAAATTCGTTATTTCTCTTCCATAAATGAAATCGCGATGGCGCTGGTCGCAGTTTTATTTGTGCAGAGTATTTTTTCTTTTGTCCGCGTCTATACTTTTGCAATCGTGAGTGAACGCGCACTGGCAGATCTTCGAAAAGCCCTGTATCAAAAGATAATTTGGCTTCCGCTCAGTTTTTTTGACAACCGCCGCGTAGGCGAGCTCATGAGCCGCATCACGGCTGACGTTGCTATACTCATGGATCTGTTTTCCCTGACAGTCGCTGAGTTTCTCAGGCAAATCCTGACGCTGATACTGGGCACTGCTATTATTCTTTTTTTCGCTCCTAAGTTAACAGGATTTATGCTGCTCACTTTTCCAATCCTGGTTGTACTTGCGCTGGTATTTGGAAAATATATTCGAAAGCTGTCGAGGAAGACACAGGATAATCTGGCACGAGCGAACGTAGTGGTTGAAGAATCCTTGCAGTCTGTCTCGGTAGTGAAGGCGTTCACAAATGAAATTTTTGAGACTAATCGATACGCTAACATTTTGGCGAGCGTCGTGAGTGTGGCTATTCGCACCGCGCGCTTCCGAGGTCTATTCATTTCCTTTATAATATTTGCAATATTCGGCGGCATAGTAGCCGTAGGGTGGTACGGTGCGTTTCTTGTGCAATCCCATGAAATGACGGTCGGCCAGTTGTTTGCTTTTGTACTTTATACACCGTTCATTGGCTTTTCAATCGGAGGGTTGGGAGACATTTATGCGCAAATTCAGCGTTCCATCGGAGCGACTGAACGCCTGCTTGAAATTTTGAAGGAGAAAGATGAAGCTGAGGAAAAAGATGCGCCACCCATCAAACTACATGGTAAAATAGAATTCAACGGTGTGTCATTTGCTTATCCAACCAGAAAAGATTTTCAAGTGCTTAAAGATTTACATTTTGAAGTGCAGCCCGGCGAAAAAGTAGCATTGGTCGGGCAAAGTGGTTCTGGGAAATCAACGATCATAAACTTACTGCTTCGTTTTTATGCTATAGAAAATGGCGCTATAAAAGTGGATGGAAAATCGATACATGAGTATAACCTGACAGCCTACCGGAAGAATTTAGGGATCGTGCCACAAGAAGTAATGCTGTTCGGCGGTACGATCCGCGAAAACATTTCTTACGGAAAACCCAGCGCAACATTTGAAGAGATTCAAGAGGCGGCGCGTCAAGCAAATGCGATTGATTTTATAGAGAGCTTCCCCGAGGGATTTGATACGCTTGTCGGTGAACGTGGTGTAAAGCTTTCCGGTGGGCAACGCCAACGTATCGCTATCGCCAGAGCGATCCTTAAAAATCCGTCAATCCTCATTTTGGATGAGGCCACTAGCTCGCTGGATGCTCAGTCGGAGGTTTTAGTTCAGCAAGCTTTAGAAAAATTGATGGAGGGACGAACAACAATCGTAATTGCCCATAGGCTCAGCACCATAAAAAAAGTAAACCGAATTTTTGTTATCCAGGAGGGGCGGCTTGCGGAAATGGGTTCACACCTGGAACTCAGTGCCCTAAGTAATGGTATTTATCGTAACTTGCTAACCCTACAATTGCAGTAACTTAAATTGTTACAGGGACTTCGTATGAGCGCTGTGTCAGGGACATTGTTGAGAGATTTTAAGTTAAGGGCAACCCCTAACCGTGAGGAGATATTGCATCTTTTTCTATTGAAAAATTATGCCTTATCCCATAGCGATATCGAGAGGGAAATAGATAATTCGCTGGATCGTGTTACAGTGTACCGCACGCTGAAAACTTTTTTGGATAAAGGTCTTATCCATAAGGTACTTGATGATGAAGGAAGTTTGAAGTATGCACTTTGTAAGGAAGCCTGCAACACGGCCGAACACCACCATGATCATGTTCACTTTAAGTGTATCAAGTGTGGGCAAACCAGTTGTCTGAATATCGAAGTACCGTCTGTAAAACTACCAAAGGGTTACAAAGCAAATGAAGTGAATTTATTAATACAGGGAATTTGTGAACGCTGCAATTGATAATTTTTGGAGATATGGTTCCCTTTCGATGTCCCTTTGTATAAATCCACAATGCAAGTTTTTGGGTTTAAATAATATTTGTAGTTTTGAGATCCACAAGCTTCGAGGATTGAATTTTTTAATGTTTTTAGGCTTGAATAACCGCATATAATCTCCTTGCAATCATTCTTGAACATACTTTTGTTTTCCCTTTTCAGAGATAGTGAAACGGAGACTGTTCTTTTTGGGATTTTTGCCTTCATCATCGTTATTTTTTTAGTCCTTGATCTCGGCATCTTTAACAAGCGTGCTCACCGGATATCCACCAAATCAGCGCTATATCAATCAATTTTTTGGGTTGCTATTTCCACCCTCTTTGGTTTTTTTATCTATAAATATGATGAAAGCGGTGCCCAAGGTGCTGTGGAGTATTTTTCGGCCTACCTGACGGAATACGCTCTTTCAGTTGACAACATTTTTGTAATCCTGCTCATTCTGAAATATTTCAACGTCAAGGAAGAGTATTATCATAAAACGCTTTTTTGGGGAATCTTGGGTGCGATCGTTTTCCGCGGGATATTCATTTTTGTTGGGGGGATTTTGATTCATGAGTTTCACTGGATCCTGTATGCCTTTGGGGTACTTTTAATCTACTCAGGAATTCGCATTTACTTTGAAGACGGGGATCAGAAAATTGAACCGGAGAAGAACCCCATCATGAAATTCTGTCGCAAACACCTGCCGATTACCAAGGATGATCATGGTGGCAGTTTTGTTGTGCGCCAGGAGGGTAAGCTCATGTTTACCCCATTGTTTCTTGTTATTGTTCTGATTGAAACTACCGATCTGCTTTTTGCCGTGGACTCGATTCCTGCCGCTTTTGCGATCACGCAAAATGAATTTCTCGTCTACACTTCGAACATTTTTGCAGTCATGGGATTGCGCGCTATGTTCTTCCTGCTGGCCGGCATTATCGATAAGTTCTACCTTTTACAAAAAGGCCTGTCTATTATTCTTTTCTTTATTGGTGCAAAAATGTTGTTAGAGATATTCGACATTAATGTAGGCGTCTACACTTCTTTTTCAGTGATCATAGCAACGCTTACACTTTCTATTATCTTTTCGGTAATTGTTCCACGTAAGGGTGAAAAAACTGAGGTCTAGATCACTCCTTCAGCAAATAAATTTTTAGGTAATATTTTGAGCAAAATCGGAAGCGTGAGAAACTGATGCGGCAATGCGAGAATGCCAAAAGTGGGGATGGATTTCAAAACCTGTAACAGCTGAAGCCTTACTTTTTCTTTCTCTTCAAGGGTAAGTTCATTCGAGCTAGCTTTTTTCATTAGCTGTGCTGCCTTCTCGTTTTCATGAATTTTCTTAATTAATCTGGTCTTATTTTTTTCCGCAAGCCTCGCGACACGTTTTATGAATTGCTCGCTCACTTGCTGATAGTCTTGTTTGTCCTGAAAATATTCTAACTCACCCCAATGCTCCAGCATAAAACCTTCAATCGAAATCATACTATTTTCCAGATCTTCATCCGAGAAGCCCAGGTAATGACAGAATTGTTTCAAGAAGTCGAGCTCAACTTGCTCCACTTTTTTGTCGGCCCAAATAGTAAGGATCGCCACTTCCAGGAAAAATCTTTTTAAGATCCAGGAATTTTCGGAAGGCAGATTAATATCTTCAATAGCAAACCCTTCTTCAAAAATTTTCAATGCTTCCTTCCTTCGTTGGACCGAAAGGTCAGTGCTCTCAACAAAGTATTCATACAACCTTCTTTCTTCCATCGCTACTTCCTTATTTGCATGCGAGGCAGCGGCCATGACTTTTACAACCGAAAATCGGAGCTCGTCCCGTTCATAGCGAAAGAAATCGGCAACAATACGATCGGCATTGGTATGAATCCATTGGCCAAAGATGAACACATCCAGAAATAACAAACTATTGTGAAAAAAATAGATCCAGAAGTTGCCTTCAAAATTGCTGGCATGTTCAATACGCTTATTTAAAACTGTTTCTGCAAGTTCTAGTGGAGATTTTTTTCTCCCGAAAATAGTTTTGGTCGATGTGGCGAGTTCAGGAAAAATACTGTTATAAAAATTTCCAATATTCTCAATCGTTTTGAAAATCGCTTTCGAAAGATCTTCTTCCGTCTTCAAAGGGTTATCATAAAAAAGCAATGAACTGCTGATGAGACTTTCGGTCAATAAGATTTTGAGCTTTTCTTTTTCGTCCCAATGATCGATATCAGCGATCCCCATTGACGCAACGGACTGGCCATACATTAGTCCAGTAGGCTGAATAACGCGGTACAATGTGTACTCAGGATGCGAGGCTTTACGCACTTCAGGATTTGAGAACTCCATGAGTGCGGTCTTTCGCAATTCTAAATAGTCTTTGAACCAGCCTTTGTCATTAGGTCTCATAACGCCCAGGTATTCTAGAATTGAAATTACTGATTTTGCCTAAATCAAAATTAGGTTTTTTATAATGCCCCTTTCCAGCCTTGGGACTCAATTTTTTTGGCGGCAGCTTCAACTTTCACTTTCAAAGCATTTTTGAATTTATCAAGCCGTTTGGCGAGGGCTTTATCGTAAGTGCCGATGATCTGTGCCGCCAAAATGCCTGCATTTCTGGCTCCATCCAGTGCCACCGTGGCTACTGGAACTCCCGCTGGCATTTGAAGGATCGACAAGGTCGAATCCCACCCGTCGATCGAATTCGAAGATTTTATCGGAACTCCAACAACCGGTAAACTTGTTAACGATGCCACCATGCCGGGTAAATGGGCAGCTCCCCCGGCCCCAGCAACGACGGCCTTAAGTCCACGTGAACGCGCACTGGACGCATACTCCACCAATCGATGTGGCGTGCGATGCGCTGAAACAATGGTAAGTTCGTAGGGAACTCCCAGCTCTTCCAGCACCTCGGCAGCGTCTTTCATGATCTTGAGGTCGGACTGGCTACCCATGATAATTCCTATTAATGGCTTGCTCATAACTACGCGGTGACTTTTAAGGTTTGCTTTACAAAGTTGGCTTTCTTTTTCAGTTGCTCAATATCTGGATCCACAATGGTTACATGCCCCATTTTTCGAAAGGGCTTAGTCAATCTTTTTCCATAAAGGTGAACGTGCACTCCTGGAAGTTGCATTATCTCATCAATCCCCTTGTATTGGGCCAATCCTTCAAATCCGGGCTCACCAAGGAGATTTACCATGGCACTTGGCAAAATCAAATTTGTTTCTCCCAGGGGCAAGTCTAAAATCGCCCGAAGATGCTGTTCATATTGGGATGTTCCATTGGCTTCTATCGTTTGATGGCCACTGTTATGAGGTCTTGGCGCTATTTCATTTACCAGCACGGC
>Ga0157380_10000942_pt1 | contig 18407 bp, 20 predicted proteins | sample S35metaG_FD_119757 | JGI IMG/M metagenome (GOLD analysis project Ga0157380, IMG submission 119757) | Switchgrass rhizosphere microbial communities from Kellogg Biological Station, Michigan, USA - S3-5 metaG | ecosystem: Host-associated > Plants > Roots > Rhizosphere > Soil | place: USA... | reverse complement strand
ATACTCGGCGCATGGTCCAAACCACTCAACAGTGAGCGAATAAAGAGATCGTCTCGCCGGCCCTCTATACCCAGCGCCCCCTGGCCGATAGCCGGTAAACTGATCTCCGGCGCAAGATACTCCGTAATCTCATGCGCCCAGGCCAATCGCCGGAGCCCGGCTGCGGCAAGCACGATGGCATCGAACTGTCCCTCTCGCAATTTCCTTAGACGGGTATCCAAGTTCCCACGTAACATGGCAATCGTGAGGTCGGGTCTGGCATGCAGGAGTTGAGATTGCCGGCGAAGACTGCTGGTCCCGATTCGAGCGCCATGAGGAAGGTCCATGAACGACCGCCCATCACGACTAATCAAGGCATCCCGAGGATCTTCCCTTGGCGGCACACAGAGAATCGCTAATCCCTCGGGCAACTCCGTGGGGACATCTTTCATGCTATGCACCGCCAAATCGATCTCACCGCTCAACAGCGCTTCCTCAATCTCCTTTACGAACAGTCCCTTTCCGCCAATTTGGGCCAATGGGACATCCAGAATCTTGTCTCCCGACGTTTGGATCTTCTGCAGCGTCACTGTCACATGCGGAGCCAGCGCGTGCAACTGTCCCTGCACCCACTCGCTCTGCTGCACCGCCAGCTTACTGCCGCGCGTTCCAAGCACGACGGTTGATCGTTCACGGCCGACTTGTGACATGGCTCCCTTCTTACCGACTCACATCTGGTCTGTCTGGTCTGTTCAGTCTATCTGGTCTATCTGGTTTATTGGTTCGTCTGGTTAGTTTCATACAATCGAACACACGAGACAGACCGAATAGACCAGACAGACCAGATAGACTAAATAACGGTCTTCTGACACTCACTGATGCGGCATCTTTGAGCCGGTTCTTGGAATCACCTCTTCAACATCCCGAATATCCTCTTGTGAGGAATGACACGTCTCCGACTCAGTGGACGCATGTTCATTGACATGAGAGACCTCAGGGTCGCCGAGGCTGAAAAACCGGCGCGCCGCCTCGACAAAGGCGGCCCCCTCGGAAGAATTCACTTCGGTCTTGAGCGTCACCATTGTATTGTGAATGAGCTTGTTCACGATCGACGACGCCATCGCCTCAACCAACTTACGCTCCTGCGCGGATAAATTCCCCAATCGTCCCAAGGTCTTGTCCAACTCGGCCTGCTTGATATCATCGACCCGCGCTCGGATAGCCACAATGGTGGGAGTGACCTCCAGCGACTGGAGCCATTGCTGCACGATTCCGACCTCATCCACCACAATCCGCTCAGCTTTCTCAGCCTCGTTGAGACGCCCCTCGCGATTTTGTTCGACCCGTGTCTTCAAATCATCGATGTCGAAGAGAAAGGCGTTGTCCACATGCCGCACCGCCGGATCGATATTGCGCGGAACTGAGATGTCGATCAGGAACATTGGACGATTCATCCGCTGCTTGACCGAATGCTGCACATCATCCTCACTCACGAGATAGTGCGCGGCTCCGGTCGATACCAAGACAATATCGGCGGAGGCCATGTCCTCTCGAAACTCCTCAAAGGCGACCGCGGTACCACCAAACCGGTTCGCCAGTTCTAGCCCATGTTGTGGATTCCTGGTCGTCACCCGCACATGCCGGACACCGTTGGCAATAAAATGTCTCGCCGCCAACTTAGCCATCTCTCCAGCCCCCACCAATAGAACCGTCTTCTCGCTTAAATCTGAGAAAATCTTTTTCGCTAATTCGACCGCGGCATAGCTGACCGACACCGCCATCTCGGAAATTTTTGTTTCCGTCCGCACGCGTTTCGCGACCGAAATCGCTTTTTTCACAACCTTATTCAGGATAATGCCGGTCGCTTTATGCGTGAGTGCAACCTCGAAGGCCTCTTTGATCTGGCCAAGAATCTGTGACTCCCCGATGATCATGGAATCGAGACTGGATGCCACACGGAACAAATGGCTGATCGCCCGATCCCCTTGGTGCCAGTACATGTGGGGGGTCAGTTGCTCCGAAGACAGTGAAAGGTGGGCATCGGCCAGGAAATCCTGAATTCGTCCATATCCCGATTCGATCTCATCGACAACGGCATAGACCTCAACACGATTGCATGTCGAGAGTAATATCCCTTCCCGCACCCCCTGATACGAACAGAGACGGCTCAAGGCTTCGCCCATCCGGCTCTCAGGAATTGCAAGCTTCTCCCGAATTTCAATCGGGGCAGTCTTATGGCTTAACCCGACGGCAATAATATGCATACTACGACACCGGTCCGTGACTCTTGAGGACCACGCCGATGAGGGTTAGAATAACGCCGGCAAATCCGATAATCGTCAAGTATGCCGCTCGTTTAGCTCTCCAACCCACCGTCAGTCGTCCTGCCAGGACGACAAAGTAGAATACCCATGTCACTAAGGCAAAGGTCTGCTCGGGATTCCAGTTCAGATACGTGCCTCGAGAGAACTCGGCGGAAAGCGCACCCGTAATGATACCGAGCGTGAGTAGCGGAAAGCCCGTGACGATCGACTGCTGATTCAGGTGATCGAGAAAATCCAGCGCGGGCAACTTTGAGTAGAGAACATTGAAACGTTTGGACTTGAGAAGTCCATCCTGAATCAGATACATGACACCAGCCACGAAGGCTACGGCAAACCCCACGGTACCGAGCATGCTCAACGTAACATGGACCCACAACGTTCGAAACACCGGTGTGAGCGTCGGAGCGGTTTCTGGCAATGCCGCGGCAGAAACCAATGAGAGTAATGCCAGAGGCACGATGAATGAGCCAATCACGTGCAGGCGATGGCGAAACTCCACGATAAGAAAGACCAAAATCAGCACCCAGGAAAAAAACGACAGGGCGACATGGAATCCTGGTGTCGAAACTTCCGTCACTCCGATCATCCCTGCGCCCAACGCGACCGTGTGCGAGGCAAACCCCGTCGCTGTCATACCCAACGAGACGTTTGACAGGCCTTCAGAAGGCCAGAGCAGGTAGGCAAGAAAGGAAATGGTGGCCGCAAAATACAGGGCCATCGTCACCACGAAAAACATGGCGGCCATAGAGGGCTATCCTCTCAACTTTTCAGGACAAACAGACTAACATTAAGCGGGGAATTATATCGATGGCGCGAGATGGGAGTCAACCGAACGATCATGGAGTGAGAGGCCGGACAATCATGTCTCCTTCCACCGGCACCCTCTTTGTCGTCAGTATGCCGATTGGTCACCCCGATGACATTACGCTTCGGGCCCTTGCCACACTGCGCCACGTTACGGTTGTTGCGTCAGAGGATCCTCGCGTGACGCAGGCACTCCTGGCTCATCATGGTATCACCGCAACAATCACAAGCTACGGGCCGCTCAATCGCGACGAGAAAAAACGGCTTCTTCTGCATCGGCTTACACAGGGACAGGATGTCGCCCTTGTTTCAGACAACGGCACACCAGTCATCTTCGACCCAGGCACTCGGCTTGTGGCTGCTGCCCACCAGGCCGGAATCCCGGTCAAGGCTATTCCTGGTCCCTCTACCCTGACGACAGCGGCAGCAATCTCTGGCTTTTCCGGTGATGCAATCATCTTTGAGGGGCGCCTTCCCTCAACCAGTCATCGTCTCGGGCAATATCTCACTCTACTTCGCAAAGAACGAAGAACCCTCGTCTTCTATGTGGATCCAGGAGCCCTCAGCAGGCTGCTGAAAACCTTGGCACAGATAGTCCCAGACAGACAAGTTGCCATCGCCATGGACCTCACGACGCTAAGGGAAACCTTCTTTCGCGGAAGGCCTAGTGAGCTGCTTGATCGAATCGGGGCTGTGCCGAAGAATTCAGCAGTGACAGTCGTCATTGAAGGTGATAGAGGAGGATCACACACAAACGATAAGCAGAAGACTGCCGCGTATTACTCGTCTTCGCGACGGCGAATGAGTACTCGATAGGACCCTTCAATACGATCTTGCGAAAGGACGGTGTGCCCTTCATTACTCACACTTCGGGGTACATTCCGTATCGGGTCGCCATCGTCCAACAGTACTGAAAGAATCTGCCCTTGCTCCATTGTTTCCAGCTTCAACTTCGTTTTGACAAAGTTATAGGGGCAAATTACTCCCCGTAAATCCAATTCAGTATCTGGCGGACCATTCAATGTCGTGTGTCCCTCCCCCTCTCCGACCACGGCTTCTCCTTCGCAAGAATCTAGATGATCACCACACCGGGCAGGGGCAATCCTAGCAAGGAGTCCGCGGCCCTGCAAGTACGACTCCTGGCATACGGGATGGTGAACACAAAAAAAGGGGCAGCATCTCGCTGCCCCCTTCTATGCCCTCACGGCATGTCCCTCGGCTTAGTTCATACCTTTGACCAAGTTTGGCTTGGTGTAGTCCGTTCCGTAGTCCGACTTGTTCCCGACTGCATTACCCCATCCTGGCTGTGGTTCACACTGCCAGCAGGGAGCGGCCCCGGTATATTCACCGACCGGGCTGGTGATACCGGAATCAATCTTTCCTGGAAGGACAGCGCCACCAATACCACCGGTGGTGGAGCCGCTGTTCGTGTTAATCCCACGCTCCGTCGCCGGATTTGGGCGCTGTCCAAGCCCGCCGAAACCGGCCAGTTTCTCATTGCCACGCATAACTGTGATCTCACGGACAATCTTATGGCCAGTGCCGAACGGCTGGCTCGCACTTGTTTCTTCGAATGCCTGTATGGTCACGTCGTCTCCAGACTCAAGCATACGAATCTGGTCGAAGTTGGTTTTGTCATCAAAATACACCGTGCGGTAGTTCATCGCGCCACCACCTGCACGTCCTTCATCATGGGAGCTTCCACCACCCTCAAGATACATTTTTTTGGCTGGTAGATCGAGACCAATCACACGGCCGTAAATCGTCTCCGCTTGAGACAACCGATCGAGAAATTGGGTTCGATCGAAAGTGGTCACACGAGTACTCGACCCAGAGACATCGCCAACTCCCTCGCCCACACCCATCCCGGATTGATTAGATTGCAAGCGCTCTTGAGCGATTGACACACCAGCTGAACCGACAAAAATAATTGCCGCTCCCAGTGCCAACACTTTACGCATGTGCTGCCTCCATGGTGAGATTAGAAAAGAAAATGATGTGCAATAACGAATACCAAAAATGGGACCAATATCATGGCATTGAAATTTCTTCATCTCTCTTAAGCCACAGACTATAGGTAACCCGTTCGGACATGTCAACTGAAGACATGTGGCTTAGATTCGATTCGGCTTCGCGCACAATCCGATTTCCACCCGAGCTAGTAAAGCCTCCGTGTAAGTAGCTATCAAGTAGCCGTAAACCGATGGTGCCCAGAGGGAGGGTCGAACTCCCACTCTCTTACGAGAACCGGATTTTGAGTCCGGCGCGTCTGCCAGTTCCGCCATCCGGGCGTATCGATTTTTAAAAGGAATTCTTCTTAGCACGAAGCTCTGTGGGGGTCAATCCACTCCCCTCTTTATCTTCGCACGACCGCAGTGTTACAATTCCCACCTCACACTCACCTCATAATCTTTTCGGGAGGATCCTCATACCATGGCAGACGTCCAGTGTGTCACGTGTGGACAAGTCGGAGAAACGATTACAGACCCCCTCTTCATGGGCAAGCTTGAAACCGAGATCAAAGCCAAGGTCTGCAAGCCCTGCTGGAAAAAGTGGGAGGGCATGCGGGTCATGGTCATCAACGAATATCAGATCAACCTGGGCGATGAGAGCGGTAGAGAACTTGTGAAGAAACAGATGAAAGCCTTTCTCAAGCTTGGCGAGCAAACTGATACCGGAAAACTGGATCAGAACTATCGCCCACCGGCCTAAACGTAAACAACTCTGCGTTGGCATACGGTCCTCGACGAGGCCTTTGATCACAAGAATATTCTGTGAATTCTCCAGTGATCTCGCAGGCTTCGTTGACAGGCCAACTTCGGAAATGTTAGAGTTTGCACTTCTTGATCCATCTGTCAGGATGATCAGCATCTCCTCACAGCCCTTTTTAAGAAAAGGGATAAGGAGCCGGTTTGCCGTGATTTCACAGATGCACGTAAAAGGGTTGATGTTCGACCCCTATAATAACGCGTATATCGTGGTGCTGCGCGACGAAGAGCACTCCGACATGCTTCCCATTTGGGTCGGCAAATCAGAGGCTGGCGCGATCAGCATGTCACTAGAAAACGTCACGCCTCCCCGGCCGATGACGCATGACTTCATGAAATCGCTCCTCGATGCCTATAATGCGAAAGTTATCAGCGTCGTCATTACAGACTTGTCGGATCACACCTATTTTTCGAAAATCCATTTGATGTACGAAGACTCAGAATATACCGTCGACGCCAGGCCCAGCGATGCGATTGCACTTGCGCTTCGAAGTAATGCACCGGTGTTTGCAAATAATTCGGTCATCGCCAAACAGAGCTCCGAAGAACTCGGGCAGTGGCTGGAAAATCTTAAGCCGGAAGATTTCGGCAAACTGGACTCCTGAGTCACCAAGACGCGATATGAGCGCCATTGATTTGCCCAAAGAACAAGACTTGGTTGAATACCGGGTGGATCGCATCCTAGAAGAGGCCAACACCGACACGAGAATCGTCGTCTTAGCGCGACAGGACGGCGGCCCTGATACGTTTCCGATTTGGGTTGGGGCCGCAGAAGGTAATGCCATTAAACTCGCGCTCGATACCATGATCACGCCACGGCCAATGAGCCATGATTTGATCAAGAGTTTCGCCGAACATTTGAACATCACGATTCAACGCGTCGTCATTGTAGACGTCAAGAGCAGCACCTATTACGCTACGCTCCATGTCTCCAACAAAGGCGTGGAGCGGACCATCGATGCCAGGCCCAGCGATGCCATCTCGTTGGCCCTCAGGGCTCCTTGCCCGATCTACATTACCCAGGATGTGCTGAAGCGGCGGAGCACATCAAATCTCGACGCCTGGCTGGCAAAACTAGAGTCGAAAGATATCGGGACACCGGAAGTGCAGGAAACTTGATTTATTCGATAGCGAAGGAGCGGGAAGAGCAATGTTGACTTACATGCAAAAGCCTTTGGACGTGCAGGAAAAGTGGTACCTCGTGAATGCCGAAGGGAAAACGCTGGGCCGATTGGCAGCTCGCGTCGCCGGGATGTTGCGCGGCAAACACCGGCCAACCTTTACCCCCCATGTGGACATGGGCGATCATATTGTGATCGTGAATGCCGAGAAGATCCATCTGACCGGCAACAAAATGGAGACGAAACTCTATAGACGCCACAGCGGCTTTCCGGGCGGGCTCAAGACCGCGACGGCGCAGCATGTCTTCCGAAAGGATCCGACAGAACTCTTGACAAAAGCGATCGAGGGCATGCTTCCCAAAAACCCGTTGGGGAATCATATGGCAAAGAAACTCCGCGTCTACGTCGGGCCCACTCACCCACATCAGGCGCAACAACCGGAACCGATCACTCTATAAATGTTATCACCGCGAGCGAAGAAGGAGACGTTGTAGCATGGCAGTAGCGACTCAATATGCAACCGGACGACGAAAGTGCGCCATTGCCAGAGCCTGGGTCACTGGGAGGGCAGGCGACATTACGATCAACGATCAACCGATCGAGAAAGCTTTCCCACGACTGACCTTGAGGCAGATTATTCAGTTCCCGCTCGAAATCGGTGGCGTGATGGGACAGTACTCCATTAAAGCCACCGTACATGGCGGTGGACCGACAGGCCAAGCCGGCGCCCTGCGTCATGCTATCGCGCGCGCGTTGGTGGAGCTCAATCAACCCCTTCGTACGCCCTTGAAGAAGGAAGGCTTGTTGACACGTGACTCGCGCGTCAAAGAGCGGAAGAAGTACGGACAGAAGGGTGCGAGGAAGCGGTTCCAGTACTCCAAACGATAATCGTCGGAGCCACAGACAAAAAAAGGGAAGGCTCCACGCCTTCCCTTTTTTTGTGCCCGTGGCACACATGGCAGGTGATAGAGATGAAAAAAGTGCGCGTCGCAATTGCAGGGGCCAGTGGATATGCCGGAGCGGAGCTCGTTCGCCTGGCAGCTCTCCACCCACACTTTGAGCTCCACGCTGTGACATCGGAAAAATCCGCAGGCACTCCCGTGGCAGCGGTCTTCCCCAGTCTGGCCGGCCTCGTATCTCTCTCGTTTCAAACGCTCTCACCCGAAGCCTTAGCAGAACAGACAGACGCGGTATTCTTGGCCCTTCCCCATACCAAATCATTGGAGCCGGTCTCTGCCTGCCTCAAAACCGGTAAACTGGTCGTGGACCTCAGCGCCGACTATCGCCTCACAGATCCTGCTGTCTATGAACAGTGGTATAAAACACCGCATAGCTATCCAGACTTGCTGAAGGACGCAGTCTATGGACTCCCTGAATTGCATCGAACCGCCATAGCCAAAGCGAAGTTAGTGGCCTCGCCTGGCTGTTACCCTACAGCAGCCGTCCTACAATTGGCCCCGCTCTTTGCCCAGGGACTCGTGCAGCCGCACACCGTCGTCATCGATGCAAAGTCCGGCATCTCCGGAGCCGGACGAAGCCCGGCGCTCCCCTATCATTTTCCTGAAGCCCACGAATCCTTAGAGCCCTACAAAATCGGAGGGCACCGTCACATCCCTGAGATCGAGCAAGAACTCGGCACGTTACTTCAAGGAATCTCGCAGCCATCGGACACAGTGACCGCACAGCCGATCGTGACATTCACTCCACACCTCGTACCGATGAACCGCGGCATCCTGAGCACCGCCTACTGCAAGCTGAAGAGTCCGATGTCGCTGCCGGACCTGCGCACGTTGTATCGAGACTTTTACAAAGGTGAGCGGTTCGTCAGGTTCCAGGAAGACATCGTACCGAATCCGCGCTACATCAAGGGGTCCAACTATTGCGATATCGGGGTCTACCTCGATCCTCGCTCAGGGTCGATCATTACGGTGGCCGCGCTGGATAATCTGGTAAAAGGCGCCGCAGGCCAGGCTATTCAGGCCATGAACCTCATGCTGGGACTCCCTGAAGAAACAGGTTTGATGGCACCCGCCGCCTACCCCTAAATCCATACTGACCAAAATATATCTCTCAATCATGGCCAAGAAATCACCAACCCCGTCTCCGCGCCGTGGGATCACCGCCCCGCAGGGATTCCTGGCAGCGGGCATCCATTGCGGCATCAAGAAGCCAGGCCTACTGGATCTCGCCCTCATCGTCTCAGAGCAAAGTGGTCCCATCTCGGGCGTCTTCACAAAAAATCAGGTGGTCGCGGCGCCGGTCATTCTTGATCGTCTGCATCTGCGTCAGGGAATCGGTCGAGCCATTCTCGTCAACAGCGGCAACGCGAACGCTTGTACCGGCGCCAAGGGATTGGCCGCCGCAAAGAAAACCGCACGGGTGCTTGCGCGACACATCGGAGTACCCGCACACCAAATCTTCATCGGGTCCACCGGCGTCATCGGCCGTGTGTTGCCGGTTGATCGAATCGTCAAAGGCCTACCAAATCTTGTTGCTCAACTCAGCGACCATGGAGGCCCGGATGCCGCTAGGGCGATCATGACAACCGACATCCGCCCGAAATCCATCGCCCTTCAGGACACTATCGGTGGTCGCTTAGTCACCATCGGCGGAATGGCCAAGGGCTCTGGCATGATCCATCCCAACATGGCCACGATGCTGACCTATTTCACCACAGACGCATCGATCACGAGACGCGCACTCCAACAGGCCCTCAGTCTGGCGGTGAAAGAGTCATTCAATTGCATCACGGTGGATGGAGACACCAGCACCAACGATACCGTCCTGTGCATGGCGAACGGGCTGGCTCAGAACCGCACAATCAAGGAAGGCACGGTTGCCTATCGCCGGTTCCTGCAGCTCCTGACCGAAGCCTGCCAGACTCTCGCGTTGGCGATTTGTCGCGATGGGGAAGGTGTCACCAAAGTGGTGAAGATTGAGGTGACCGGAGCATCTACCGTCGCGCAGGCACGGCAGGTAGCCCAAACCATTGCAACCTCGAACCTTGTGAAGACCGCCCTGTTTGGCGAGGATGCCAATTGGGGTCGAATTATGGCAGCGATCGGACGAGCCGGGGTTCCGATTACTCCTTCCAATCTGAGTGTCTGGATTGGTGGAGTCCCGATGGTATATCGAGGGCTCGGGCTCGGGCTCGCTGCTGAACGCCGAATCGCAATAGTATTTCGCCAGAAAGAATTTACGATCACCATCGGACTGGGGCGAGGCCGTCACCGGGCTCATATGTGGACGACCGATCTGTCGTTTGACTATGTCCGCATCAACGCAAGCTATCGATCCTAGGGCTATTATGGCGTCTGTTTGACTTCTCACTGTGGAAAGCGGCATCATCCGCGATCCGTAAGTCAAAAGAGATGTGACGTGACCCCTTGTTAGCCTCCGCCAATTCAGCCGCACCGAATTATTCTGGAAAAGAGTTGCGCCCTCTCGGTGTTCTTCACCGTGAGGGCGTTGTTGTCTGTACAGCGGTAGCCATCATCGACCTGACGACATCTGGGGTTAACATTATCGGAAGGAGACTGACATGAAACGCCTGGCAACCTTTTTGGCCATACTGACCCTGGGATCGCCCGCGCTGGCCCTGGCGGAAGAACATGGGGGATATCGAGGAATCGGAACGCTCTACTTCACCTTCATGGCCGCAATCCTGATTTATGGCGTCTACGATGCGTTTGGCAAGAAGGCGATGTATGTCATGGCGCCGATCATTGTGATCGGGCTCTATCTGATGTTACCTGAACACTAACGGCTGACGGCATGGTGTGCTGGAAGAGAGTGGGCTTACCTAGTCCAGCCAGTCTTTCTCTTTCAGTTTCCGCGGAAGATATTTTTTCGTCAGGTACTGGAAGTCCTTGTTAGCGAGGGCATCCAGTTCATATTTGAGTCCGCTTGCGAGCATCCGTTTGATTTCAGCCTGCCACGCCGGTTTCTGGAACCACTGATAGTTGAGGAGTTCCTTCGCCCGGGCGATGTCCTTCTCGTTCAGTTTGATCCCGACGTTACGTGGAAGTTCGTACCGTTCCGGGTCGGCACTGGAAAGGCCGATGAACTTGGCTTTGGGAATCGCCATCCGTTGACTCTCGAAGGCCAAGTTGATCGAGCCTTGCTTGACCACGGAGTAGATATAGTACCCCCAGGGGTCGTTGTCGACCAGAACATACACCGGGAGCCGATACTCTTCATGCAATCGCCGCGCTAAGCGGCGAACCCCGCGGGGTGGCTGCCCATTTCCAGTCAACAGCACGCAATTGTAGCGCCGCCAGAATTTGTCCTCCGAGAGGCGGTTCCACTGCGTACCTTTCTCCACCAATAGGACAAAGTCCGCCGTGCAGCGGCGGATCTCCACATACTCCGGTTCGACAATCGACGGAACCGAGTAACCGCCTTTGCCCAGTTTGGCACAATCTACGCGATCGCCGTCGTCCCCGAGCACGAGCGGGCCCACGACACTCCCACCGTTCTCTGCGCGCACATGTAACTCTTCGCGGAGCGCCACGAGAGATACTTCCAGATCCTCGATGATCGGGTCCGATTCGTCCTGGGTGTCGAACGTATTCTCGTGCGAGTCCTGAATGGTGTGTTTGGTCCGATAGTAGATCTCTCTGAGTGACGTCGTCAGTTCCGCGCGCTGCAGCTCTGAGAGGGCATCCGCAACTAGCATGGTCTGCATGAACTTCTTAGCCATACTCACGTTGAAAAATGAGCGAGCCTGTTTCTTGCTTCCCATTTCAAGCAGACCTTTGCGCTCATTGAAGGTCACGTTCGAAAGGGCACGAATCGGGATCGCCATCGTCGGATCTTTAGCCCGTTGTGCGGCTGTGATGACCAGATCGGCCAACCCGATCAATTTTTTTTGAACTGTCCCGTTCTTTGTTGATCTCGTTTTCGCCATGCGTCGTCCTATTTCTTCTTTCGTATCAAGTGAGGTTTACGATCTGTACGAACCTCACCTGCATGTTGCTGTAAGGAAGACCCCTTCTTCGCGAACGATGACACCTTTGCGGCCCTGCCGATACCTGTCTTACCAGTCATCGCCTTCGTGGTTTGCTTCCGTCCAGGTTTCGCAAAAGGCTGCTGCTCTTCGATGTGTCTTTCATCGGAAACGTCGGTGGTCTGCGGGACATCTCCATCTATTCCTTCAGCCGTGACAATGATGGAGTGCGGCAGGCCTTCCGGTCCGGCGCCTGTCTTGCCGAGCGTTTCATCGGTCTTGAGGCCGCCGGTCCGCGAGGATGCAATCCGCTGCAGTTGCATCTTTAACTTCTCGGTGGGCAACTTCCCGCCTTTCAACCGATTACAAGCTTCGGCGACCTCCTCGATATAGAGTTCAAAGATATTTCGCCGCCGGAATTCACTCGCCGCCCGCTCGCGGCGACGCAGGAATAGTCCCAGCCGACGCCCGCACTCGCGGAGCGCGAGGGTGATTTCCTTATGGATCTCATCGTACTCTGCGATCGCTTCTTTGGATTCGCTGGTAAAGGGAACCCAGACGGACGCAATATGCACGAAGATGACCATGGGTCCGGCCGGCAGAGCCCCGCGTGATTGGCTGATTCCATAATTACGCCAGGTTGTGGCAAGCACCGCCTTGAAGATCGCACAGGCGGATTGCTGATACAGCAGCGGAACCCGGTTGGCGTAACGAATCACGCGCGCCAGTTCCGTACCTCCCTCGTCCTGTTCTCCTTCCGCCAGCGGCTGTACCGGCTTGTCAGGTTTCGCCGCGCTGTCCGGTGCTTGGCCGAATGCCAATCCTGCTTCGATGATGAAGGGATTGCCGCGATAGACGGAAGGAGGCCGGCTCACCGCGGTATAGAACTCCCCCTTGATCTGCTTATAGAGGCCTGAAAGGATCGCTTTCTCACCGATCGGCGAAAGGCAGTTCGTCGGCGGCGCCATGATCTTCGTCGCTTGAATGGTGTGATAGAGTCTTTCGGCAATGGAGCCGCGAATGTCTCTGGGTTTCGCTTTGGGAGACACCTTCGCCGTGTTGCACATCTCTTCCGCAAGCGCAGGCGCCACCCGACAGAAATCGCTCGACAGAAAGCCCGAAAGGGTCTGGCTCCTGGCATCCTGGAGCATTTTGAGGAACATTCCAAACTCGATGCCATAGGGATGGGGCTTGATTTCCTTCGGCGATGGTGGCAGTTCGTGATAGGCGCGTGAATATTCCTTTGTCTCGCCATCCGGCGATCGATAGATGAGTCGCACGTGCGGATTGGCAATCGACGTTTGATCGAGATACTCGTCCACCGAAGCGCGACCTTTCTGGTAGCGGCCTTCGACTTCGATCGCCACCTGCGTGCCGCGGGGCTGCTCCCACTCAATCTGCTTATTCTCATGGACCAGGGGCTCGTTCTTCTTCGTATCAATCTGTACCTCGAAGTAATGCGCCGAGGCTTTGGGGCTGGTACGCGAGATGATCTTTACCGGTTTACCGGTCGTCAGCTGGCCATACATCCCTGCCGCTGAAATGCCGATCCCCTGCTGGCCGCGGCTCATACGCAGGCGATGGAACTTGGAGCCGTACAAGAGTTTTGCAAAGATTCTTGGAATCTGTTGACGGACGATCCCGGGACCGTTGTCAGCCACCGTGACTCGAAAACGTGTTGCTTGACTTGCGGGCGGCACAGTTGAAGACCCGATAGCCACGACATCCAGCCGTACCGTGACCTCAGGAAGAATCCCGGCTTCCTCACAGGCATCCAACGCGTTGTCGACCGCTTCCTTGACGCAGGTCAGCAAGGCCTTGCGCGGGTTGTCGAAACCGAGTAAATGCCGGTTCTTGGTGAAGAACTCGGAGACGGAAATCTCGCGCTGTCGCGCACCCATCTCCGCTGCCGTCACTGCCGAAACTGCACGGGGATCTGTTTTCTTGGACGCAGATGCAGATGGCTTGTGCGTGGCCATTTATCCTCTTAAAATCAATAGTGTGACGACATCGAACAGGTATTGTGCGCAGGTTGTATCCATCATCAAACCCTCACTCCCAACTCTAGCGGTGGAGATGACGCAGCGGACCTCTTCACAGGAATGAGGGGATCGCTGCAGCCCATGGCGGGGTTTTGTGCCGAGAAAAACCACCGACCGGAATGAGCGGGAGATTAGGGTGGGAGGAGCGCGCAGCTGCCGATGACAGCTAGGTACGGCGGAGATCTTGGCGGGACTTTAGGCTTCCCAGTCAAGCTGGGCTTGCACACCATCCCGACGCTCGACCCCCTTATGAACCATATTCCCTCGGGGCGTTAAGCTCCCCCCACATGGATACGATATTCTTCCGATGAGGACGAGTCAAGGATTGACTCACTATGCATGGCCACCGTCTTCGGCTTCTTCAAACTCGTTGATAAGCTGCTCGAGTTCATCGAGTTCGTCCGGCCTTACATTTTGAAACGAGACCCCGAATGTGTCCTCTTCGACCCATTGCACTCGCCCCTCATCGATTGAAACCGGCTCCTCCGCGCCGGGAATGACCAGCCGCACGCGGATCACTTTTCCAGGGTAGACTTCGATGTCGCAATCGAACCTGGCGCCACCGACCGAGACGTCCAGAGTCACGGCTTCGATCTCATGCGAATTCCCCAGCAGAAACCCCTGAAGCTGTGCAGGAACCCGCCGATGTTGCCGTCGTTCCATATTACTCACAAAGTTCCTGTATCGAGTACGATGCAACAGCGATGTGGCGGAGCCAGCTTCCGCATATCGCAGGGCTCTCCATCCAGGTCTGGAGAACTCTGTTATCGAAGCTTGAGAATCTTGCCGTCGAGTTTGGTGTCTGTCACGAACTTCTCGAAACTCTTGCTGTACAATTCGTTGAGCAACTCCTGGGCATCCTCCGGATCGAACCAGAATACCTGGCTGGCTCCGGTGCTGGTGAGAGTCTCACGGACTTGACTGCCGTCAGCGTTGTTCTGAACTTGGACAAGAATCCGGTTCTTGGCGTTAAGAGTAGTCTGTCCGATGCTACTTGTGGCATCCACACTGACATCGATCAACGTGCCTGTGATAGCTATGTCTGCCCCGGCTGCTCTGTTGCTCTCGGCGACGGCTGCGTTCCAGCCTTTCCCTTTGAGATAGTCGGCAAAGGCCTGTGCCGTGGCCTCGCTGAGGATGCCGTTGGAAAGTTTGAACTGACTCTCCCCGCCCCATAGGTGATGTCTGGTACCGAGACGAGATCGATCGGCGCGATGGTCTTCAAACGGCTGAATCGCGACGGTCGGGGAACTCATCCCAACGACCTTTTCGTCGCCCACGCTCGCGACGTGGACCGTAAGATCAATCCGCTCGTCTTTGCCTGCACAGCCTGCCGCTAAGATGATTCCGAGAAGGCCTATTCCTACAATGCGGACATGATAGTGCCTCATATATTCCTCCTTCGTGTCAGATACAGATGACAGATCTCCGGTGACACGGACTATTTTTACTTCGTCACGAAGTGTGCGCGCCGATTCTGTTGATAACAGTCTTCGTTCTGTTGCTTGCAGAAAGGCCTCGTTTCTCCATAACTCGTAATCTGAAGCTGCGAGGCCGCGACACCGATATCCAGAAGGTACCTCTTGGTGGCTTGCGCCCGTTTCTCGCCTAGAACAAGGTTGTACGCCACGGTGCCTCGTTCATCGCAATGGCCTTCGATCAGCACGGTCTTATTCCCGTTCGCGCGAAGCCATCCGGCATTGGCGTCCAACAGCGTCATGGCATCCTTGCGGATTTGAAACCGGTCGTAGTCGAAGAACACGTCGCCCAATACACTGCTCTCGGAATCGGTACTCCGCGCGAGCGCAGGATTGACTGGTATGTTACCGGATGGCCGGTCAAACGAGCGCTCCAGCGGTACCGTCTTGATCGCATCGGGCTGGATCTGCTCGCTCTTGGTCTTCCCTCCCTGTGAGGCTACATCCCCGGACGAGGAAGAGACGGTCTTACCAGCACATCCCGCAAACACAAGCATGACGCTTAAACTCAGACACAGGCTGATGATTCTTCGATCCATGGCATAACCTCCAAATTAATCGCGATCAATGGTCGCGCCGCTTCGTCAGAGGCAGGAGAGTCTGGCTCTATCAACCTTGGGCAGATCCGGCTCTCCACGCTCTTCATGCAGACACGGAAGCAGCTTGTCGCTCTTACTTATAGGTGCTCATCGGGCGTCCGTCAACTCAAAATCTCTCGGTTCGGCCATGACGGCATATGGGGAAGCCAGTTCTGCTAAGCCGGAAGTTGCATCCATCTCCCGCTTTCGCTAAGGTGCGGACCATGACCCACTCCCTCGCGCGTTCACTCGTGCTTGCCAGCGCGAGCGGGCTGTTCCTTCCGCTGAGTTTCCCGAAATCTGACCTCGGACTGTTGGCGTGGATCGCCCTCGTGCCGTTACATTGGGCATTGGACGGCAAGACCAAAGCGCAGGCGTTTTGGATCGGCTGGCTGTCCGGCACCATTGCCTTCACGGGCATGATGGCCTGGGTGGTCACCGCCATGAACACCTACGGTAAGGTTCCGCTGGCAATCAGCTACGGCCTCATGTTGCTGCTCACGGCCTATCTCGGCTTGTATGTCGGGCTCTACTCTGCCGGGGCCGTATGGTTTCGGACCATGATTCCCCGCTACGGTCATTTTGCATTTCCCTGCTTATGGGTGACCCTCGAATTGATCCGGACGTATGCGCTGAGCGGATTACCCTGGGGCCTACTCGGCTATTCTCAATATCGCCAGATTGAGATTATTCAGATTGCGGACCACATGGGAGTCTACGGGGTCTCGTTCCTCATTGTGCTGGTCAATGTCGCGCTGGCTGAGTTTCTGATGTGGCTGATGCCGTTGTTCCGAGGCTTCCTCCCCGCGCGGCTCCCATGGGAACTCGCGGCGATGGCGGCGTTGCTGGTGACGCTCTCGTGGGAGTATGGCCTTGCGACGTTATCTGAATCGCCGTTTTCTGATATTCCACGATCATCCATCAGCGTGGGGGTGGTGCAGCCGAACATCGATCAGGCAGTGAAGTGGGATACCGCCTATCGAGAACAGACTCTCGCGCGCTTTGACCGGCTGACGGAACAGCTCGGCCGTGCCACAGATTTGGTGGTTTGGCCGGAAGCGGCAACACCCTTCGTCTTTGAGCGTGAGCCGGTCTATCAACTGCAACTCATCGCGCTGGCCAATCGAGCCCAGGCGCCGATCTTATTTGGAAGCCCTGCCCTGCGCTTCTACCCGGATCGGCGGCCCTATCTGTTGAATAGCGCATACCTCCTCTCCTCGGACGGCCAATTGTTGGGACGTTACGATAAACATCATCTAGTCCCCTTCGGTGAATATATTCCGCTCAAATCGTCACTCCTGTTTTTCCTCGACAAGTTGGTGGAAGGAATCGGCGATTTCGAAGCTGGAACTGGTCCGACGGTCTTGACGTTGACGCCGAAGCCACGATCTGCGGCTGAAGGCATGGCGGGAGCGATACCGCGACCGATAAATTTTGGCGTGGCGATCTGTTACGAAGTGATCTTTCCGAACCTGGTACGGCAATTCGCCGCGAATGGGGCGGAATTCTTGGTGACCGTGACGAACGATGCCTGGTTTGGCGCCTCGTCGGCGGCCTCGCAACATTTTTCGATGGTGGTGTTTCGCTCCGTCGAGAATCACTTGGCCTTTGCTCGGTCAGCCAACACCGGTATTTCCGGGTTCATCGATCCGTTCGGACGCATCGCCGAGGCGACACCGATCTTCACGGAACAGGCCGTCAAGGCAACAATACAAGTCTGGCGCCCGCATACGTTTTACAGCCGGCACGGCGATGTGTTTGCCTACGGCTGTGCTATAATCTGCGCGCTTTTGTTCCTGTTGGGCCTTCTCCGCACCAAGGGATCTGAGCCTGACGCAGTGCCGATATAAGCAGAAAGGATCGCCCCATGTTGGACGAGGTAAAGAATCGTGTACGGGCCGTCGCGCAATTGGTATCGGAACTACGGGGGCATCTTTGACTTCGCTCGCATGACGGCCGAGTTAGCTCATCTGGAGCAGCAGACGGCGCAGCCTGATTTTTGGCACGACGCCCAGAAGGCCGCCAAGATCGGACGAAAGAAGGCCACGATTGAACATGACCTCCAGCAGTGGCGGGAAATCGATGGAAAGATGAACGATCTAGGCGCGCTACTCGAGCTCGCAGAAGAAAATGACGACACTGGGCTCGCGAAGGAATTGACGGTTGAGCTGGATCAATTTGAGTCAAAGCTCGCCGCCCTGCGGCTTGAACTTCTGCTCTCGGGCGAATTGGACCCCAACAATGCGATTGTGGCGATCCATCCAGGCGCCGGCGGGACTGAATCGCAGGATTGGGCGCAGATGCTGCTTCGCATGTACGTCCGTTGGGCCGAGAGCAAGAAATTCAAGGTCGAAACGCTGGACCT
>Ga0157380_10000941_pt1 | contig 18415 bp, 6 predicted proteins | sample S35metaG_FD_119757 | JGI IMG/M metagenome (GOLD analysis project Ga0157380, IMG submission 119757) | Switchgrass rhizosphere microbial communities from Kellogg Biological Station, Michigan, USA - S3-5 metaG | ecosystem: Host-associated > Plants > Roots > Rhizosphere > Soil | place: USA: Michigan... | reverse complement strand
GACCTCTTCTCCGTGAGACTGAGTGTTGGGAAACATCGACAGGCTGGCAGCCTGTCGTACAAGTTCGGCGAGGATCAGCTGGAGAGACAGCTCATCAGCGACAATCCGATGAGTACTCAGCAGCAAAACATGCTCGGCTTCATCAAGCCTGATTAGCAGTACACGAAACAGCGGGCCCAGCGTTAGATCGAATGGCGTTCTTGCTGCGGATCGAGCGATCTCACTCACCTGCTGATCGCAATCCGCGGCGAGTAGGTTGAGAGTTACGTTTGGTGCCGCGTTGACTAACTGGCGTGGTCGACCGTCGGTGTTGGCGTGGTGTTCACTTTTCGCGAAGGTCGTGCGCAGGATTTCGTGACGCATCACCACCGACGTTAACGCCTGTTGCAGCACCTCGAAATTCAGCAGACCGCGTATGCGGACAGCTTGCGCAAGATTGAACAGCGGATCGCCCGGATCGAGTTGGTCGAGAAACCAGATTCGCTCCTGCGCAAATGATAATCGCGGAGGCTCGTTTCCCTTCCGTGGTTCAATCGAGGCGCGGATTGACTTCGGACCGTCTGCCTCCGTCCTATTGAGCGGCAGTAGAGTGTCTGCCCCACTCGATTTGTCTATTCTGATCGACATCGTTGTTAGTGGTGTCTAGCTTGCGGCTCAGCCGCCGCACAGTGCGGAAAGGCTCTGCCTTTCCGACTGTTGCCACTCCTTCTGTTGAGGCTACGCCTCAAATTGGAGGCACAGCCTCCAGGACATTACGAGGACCGACCCGGAAAGGCGGAGCCCTTTCCGCACTGTGCGGCGGCGAAGCCGCGACGGGCGAATTGTTGGAGCTCAGCCCATTCCAGACTTCGCTACCTGCCCAGCTTTTCGAGAACCTTCTTGAGATCTTCTCTACTCAGTTTGGCGCTTGGAAAATCTGAAGGCGAAAGCGTTGCTGCATCTGCTGAGCGCGCCTGACTGATCAATGTTCGTAACTCTCGAAGATGATTCTCAGCCTGACGCTCAATCGTTTCGCGTCTATGAATGTTTCGGCTGAAAGTCCACTCGAATCGCAGCTGCCCGCCAGTAACAGAGCCGATGATATTCAAGAGATAGACTCGTGGCGTCGTGGGACTTTGCGCCGGTCCGGCAGCTTCGCCGGCTGGCTTGAATAAAGAACCGCTCGCAACAACACGATCAGTTTGACCGAGATAGTTGAACCGCACTTCAGCTTGCTGAAGATTTCTTAACGCGTCGCAAGTCTCAGTCGCACCTAAGTATCGCAGGACGCCATAACCAAGCCCTCGATTGGGAATCGCTCGTAACTGCTCTTTGACTTCCCGCAAGCCGGTGATGACGCTATTCGATTCTTTCAAATCGAGCTCAACAGGAAAGATCGTTGTAAACCAGCCAACCGACCGCGTCAGGTCGACTCCAGGAAAAATCTCTTCACGACCATGACCTTCGAGGTCGAGTAATAACCGCGAAGAACCTGTCCAATTCGACAGCGTCTGCGCCAGCGCCGCAATCAGGACTTCGTTGATTTGAGTTCGGTAAGCGGCCGGAGCTTCCATTATTAAGGCGAGTGTCTCGCGAGGATCGAGAGCGACACTGACCGTTTCTGCCGAAGCTGCGGTGTTATCGTCGCTGGTTGCGTCAACCGGCAAACGAGGAGTTTCTGACCGGTCCAACCAATACGGCAGCTCACTCAATGAATCGTTCGAGCCCGCGTGGGCGGAGAGAAGTTCCGACCACTCTTTGAAAGACGTTGTCTTCGCAGGCAAGGCGCCTTTCCTTTGACACAGTCCGTTGAGATCCTCAAGCAGGATTCGCCAGGAAACTCCATCAACGACCAGGTGGTGAATAACAATCAGAAGCCTGGTTATCTTTTTATCTTTGGATTTAAAGAGCGCCACGCGAACCAGCGGGCCTTGAGAAAGATCCAGACTCGCCTGCATCTTTGATAACTGTTCAGCTAACTCCGAAAGATCGAACTGAAGAATCTCCAACGGTTGGCTCGCAACGATCTCTTGACGCCAGCCGTCACTAGACTTCGTAAATCTCGAGCGCAACACGTCATGGTGAAGAACGATTTTCTCAAACGCCGCCCGGACCGCTGACGCATCGATCGGATCCTGAATATCCAGAAGCATTGCCTGATTGTAGTGATGTGGTTCTGGCAATTCCTGATCGAAGAAACGTCGCTGCACCGGCGTCAGTAGTACCTCACCTGTAATCGATTCCTGCGTGATCACCGTGGGCGCAGCCGTTTCTGCTACCGCGGCAAGCTCGGCAATCGTCTGATGTTGAAATACCTGTCGCGGTGAAAGTTTCAACCCAGCTTGATTCGCGCGCGCCACAATCTGAATACTCAAAATCGAATCGCCGCCGAGTTCAAAAAAATTGTCGTGAATCCCCAACTTCTCCCCCAGGTTCTCCAGGCCCAGAACGTTTGACCAAATCTTAGCCAGCGTCTCTTCAACTGGATTTCGAGGATCGACATGACCGCTTGCGTCTGCACGCGGAGATTCAGGAGCAGGCAACGCATTTCGATCAAGCTTGCCGTTCCGATTGAGCGGCAGAGAATCAAGGAACACAAGATTTCTCGGAATCATGTATTCAGGAAGCTTCGTTGCCAGAAAAGTGCGCAGCATGGTGACCTGCATGGTGACCTGCATGGTGACCTGCATGGGGACCTGCATGGGGACCTGCATGGGGACCTGCATGGAGACATCGAGCGTCGCTTCATCGCGAGACACAACGTATGCGACCAGCCTTTTCTCACCGGGCTGATCTTCCCTTGCGATCACGACTGCTTCACGAACACTTTCATGACCGCGCAGCGCGGCAGCGACCTCACCCGGCTCGATGCGATACCCGTGAATCTTTACTTGATCATCGATGCGACCCAGAAACTCGATGCGACCGTCAATGGTGTAACGCGCCAGGTCTCCAGTGCGGTAGAGCCGCTCACCACGTTTCGACGAGGAGTGGGAGAACGGGTGTGGCACAAATTTTTCGGCGGTAGCATCCGGCCTTCCCACATAACCTCGCGCAACGCCGGCGCCACCAAGATGCAGTTCGCCCGCGACACCAATCGGCGCGAGACGCAGGTCTTGATCAAGAACATAGGCCTCGGCGTTAGCGAGTGGCTGGCCTAGCGGAACTGTACCCTCGAGACTTTCTATTTCTTTGACGTCGTAGGATGCAGACCCCACTGTGGCTTCCGTTGGACCGTAGTGATTAAGAATCCGACAATCGGGAGCCAGCGCTTGAACTCTTTCGACCAACGACCATGAACAAGCTTCGCCTCCCAGGACGAGGCGGCGTTTCGGAATCACGGCGGCTGGATTTGAAGCTGACAACAACGCAGACAAATGCGACGGGACAATCTTGAGACAATCGATCTCGTGTCGCTGAGAGTACTCTGCGAATGAATCAGGAGTGGTAGCTCGCTCCTCGGAAATCAAGTGAAGAGTGCCGCCCGTTACGAGCGGCGGAAACAAAACTGTGTTACCGAGATCGGCTGCGATGGTTGAAACTGAAGCGAACGAACTGCCCGCTGGAAGCTGGAGGCGCTCGTTAATCGCGTGCACATAATTTGTGAGCTGCCGATGTTCGACAGCGACGCCCTTCGGTCTTCCAGTTGAACCCGAGGTGAAAATTATGTACGCCAGATTCGCCGGAGTGACATGCGAATCAGGTTCATCGGCAGGCGCCTGAAGACTCACTTCACTGATATCGATGATCCGCAGAGCTGGATCGGTGATGAGACTATTTCGAGTGACTACTATTTCTGCGCGAACATCGCTCAGCATGCCCTTCAACCGATCGACAGGTAGTCCCGGATCCAAAGGTACATAGGCTCCACCGGCCTTCATGATTCCCAGCAGCCCAACGATCAACTCAACAGATCGCTCCAAACATAACCCAACCGCATCATCGGGCTTGACACCCATTTGCTGAAGTCGATGTGCTAACTGATTGGCGCGAGCATTTAACTCTTCGAAAGTCAGCTTTTCGTCTTCAAAGACAAGCGCTACATCGTCCGGCGTTTTCTTTGCTTGAGCGGTAAATAATTCGTGGAGACAGGGTTCGCTCGGGAATTCCCTTTCCGTGTGGTTGAAATCGAGCAAAATGCGTTGCTCGGTCGGCCCAACCACATCGAGAGAGGAGAGCAATCGATCTCGACCATCGACGAGGCCCGCTACCAGCGTTTCAAGTCTCTGGCTTAGTAGCTGCACATCTTCGCTCGCGAATAATTTCGGATCGAATAAAAGATTCGTTGTAATCACACCGTCCGAACCACGCCCCACCACAAGTTTGAGTCGGAAGTCTTCCAGACTCAGTCGCGGTATAAATGAAAAGCTTACTTCCCCGGCTGTCATGTCATCTGGTTGCTGGTACCAGGTAAAGCCGATGGGACAAATCCATGATTCTTTCTCGTCACTCGCGAAGAACTGTTGCAGTCGTGCCGACTCGGCGAGTTCATCACTCAGCGTTTTCAGTAGCTTGCTAAACGTCGTCTCTTCATCTTGAGCCGCTAAAATCGGGAGATACCGCTCGATGGGCCCGATGGCTTCTCGCAATTCAGGAAAATTTCGACCGTCGAAAGCGACTCCGATGTAACTTTCCTCCCAGGAAGTCGAGCGCAGCAGCACTGTCTGCCAACAGGCAAGTAACAGAGTCGAGACACTTACGCTGAATTGATCGGCAATCGCGTCGAGCCTTCTAGTGAAAGTCTCCGAAAGTGCCAGGGATCCGACGTTGTCTTCCAGCCGCGGCACTAACCTCTCGAAAGGGAGCGCCTTCCCTTGCTCGCTGACGAAATCAAAATGCTTCCAGCGTAGTAGCGCAGATGCAGCTTCACTTGATTCGAGTATCTCATTCTGCCATTCAGCAAAATCGGCGTACTGCATCGACTCGCTTGCAATGATGCTCCCACCGTTTGCGTACGCAGCCGCAATCTCGCTAAACAAGAATTGCAGCGAGGGCTGATCCAAACACAGCGAAGGAGCGCTCAGCAGTAACAGACTCTCATCGAGTGAAAGTTGAATCAGACAAGCTCGATACAAAGGCAGCGAAGCAAAGTCGCGTTGAGTTCGATCGCGAAAAGTCGCATTGGTTCTCTCGCTCCGATCCTCCGGACCGAGGCTGGAAAGATCGGTTTTCTCGATTGAGATAGTCGCGGAATCAGCGATGACTTGGACTGGAATCGTCATCCCCGGCAGCAATTGAAAAGAGGTTCGTAAGATCTCGTGACGTTGAATTATCTGATTAAGGGCTTGCTCAAGCATCGGCTCATCAAGCGGGCCTTTGATTTTGATTACACATTCAACGGGGTGCGGCTGTTTGCCAGACTGGTACCTCAGCCACGATGATCGCTGCTGAGGTGAAAGTCGATAGCCTTGAATGGTTTCCTGAGCCAATTCTCTGCTTCCCTTAACTCAAACTGCCGTCATACATTTCGCCCATGCCCACCACGATCCGGCGCGGACCCTGATATGGTTGGCGCCCATGTGCTACCAACATGTTATCTACCAACAACACATCGCCGCGTTCCCACTGGAAAACTACAGCTTCACTTTCAAAGGCGGCACGAACTTGAGCGAGATCAGCGTCCTCGATAATCGATCCATCACCATACAAAGTGTTGCGTGGTAATTCTTCGGGCGCGGTATCCAGCAAAGCTTGACGCACTTCAGTCTCCAGACTTGATACGTGAAATAAGTGCGCCTGATTAAACCAAACCTCTTCGCCGGTGCGCGGATGAATCGCCACTGCCTGGCAGACTTGTTCAGTGCGTAAGCGTTCGCCGGCTTTCCAGGTCCATTCGATTCCAGCCGAGCGGCAAAATTCTTCGACGGCGACAGGGTCGGATGTTTGAAACACGTCCTGCCATGACAAGTCGAGATCATCGCCATAATTGCGCACATATCGAACTTTCAATCGCGCAAAACGATCTCGAATTTCCGGGTCAATGCGCGCCAGCACTTTGCGACTATCAGCAATGGGAGTCTCGCCACCTTCGGCGGCAGGCTGCACACAAAGGAATCCGAGCACCATGGGCCATTGCCGCGTGTAAGACATCTCGTTGTGCAATGGGATGGACTGGTGCGCCGGATATTCCGTCGAGGTATAAATCCTGCCGCTCACTTGGGCTCGCGGCGTGGAGCGATATGAATATTCAACTAACTCGCCCGCAGCGATATTCAGAAACTCTTCGAACTCTTCGATTGAAGGCGTTCGAAAGCCTCGCAGTAATACCGCGCCGATCTTTGCGAGCCTTCCCTTAATGAGTTCGATGTTGTCTTGAGCCCACTGGGTCAGACTCAAGCCTTCAACCGCCGGCCGAAAGACAACCGGCAATTCGGAGTTATCAAAAAAGTTTTCGCGAACCAGTTCCGCTTGAGACAGAGTGATCCCTTTGCGCGCTTTCATGCGCGGACCGCCAAGTGCACCGGGAAGGTTTGAACTCATCTTTAGATGGTTTCCAGATTTTCCGCGGGCTGCTCGCTAACAGGCGAGACGCCAACAGCCCTTCGCCTCACCGAACGCAATCTCTCGCGACTTGCGTCTTCCAACTGTTCTGCTTGTTGTTGTTCAAAGACTCGACCGGCGTCTTTTACGATCGCTCGAGCCTCGCTGAGCTTGATATCCGGCCGGGCGCTGACAGCTTCCAGTAACGCGCGGAACTGTACAGCAATCCGGCGAATAGATTTGGCTTCAAACAAATCTGTGCTGTAAGTAAACGCGCCTTCAAGCCCGCCCGGCGCGTCCCACAAACTCAACTGTAAGTCATGACGAGTGACCTTGCTTTCAATATTGATCGACTCTACTTCAAGATCTTGCCACTCTTGCCGTTCCACCAACGCGTTCTGCAGCACAAACCAAACCTGGAACAGCGGATTGACCTCGAGCGTCCGAGGCAAGCCCAGCTCATCAACCAGTTTCTCAAACGGTACATCCTGATGCGCAAAAGCTCCGCGGGCATGGTCGCGGACCTGACTTACGATCTGCCTGAAACTCAAGTCATCGTTGACCCTCGTTCGCAGAACAATCGTGTTTACGAAATAGCCAATCAGGTCCTCGGTTTCAGGTCGGCTTCGTCCTGCGGTTGGCGAACCAACCACGATGTCATCGTCTCCGGTCACACAAGCCAAAAGTATTTGGAAAGCGGCCAGTAGCGTCATGAACAAGGTTGCTTGTTCATTTCTCCCCAGCTGCTTCAGCGAGTTGCTGAGCTCGAGCGAGAGACTGACCGCTTCTCGAGCTCCGCGTGAGCTACGCACCGCAGGTCGAGCTTTGTCGACCGGAAGATTCATCTGCGATGGCGCGTCTTTGAGCTCATCGCGCCAGAAAGACATCTGCTTTTCGAGATTCGAACCACTCAAGTACTGTCGCTGCCACGTCGCATAATCCGAGTATTGTATCGGCAAGGTATCCAAAACCAGCGGCTGTTCGTTAACATTGGCGTTATAGCCCGCCACCAGCTCGCGCAGCAGTATTCCCACCGACCAACCGTCGCTGACGATGTGATGAATGGTAAGCACAAGAATTTGTTCTTCATCATTTAGTTTCAGTAAGGCGAGCTGAAGCAGCGGTCCGCGGCTGAGATCGAAGGCCTTGGCGGTCTCTTCGTTGATGAATGACGCTGTTGCTTCCTCGCGTTCAGCTGCGCTAAATAAACTTAGATCTGAAAGCGTTATTTGAGGCCTGGCTTCGTCGACGATCTTGAGGACCGGTCGACCGTCCACGTTTTGAAAGGTCGAGCGCAAGACTTCGTGTCGTGCAAACAGTACCGTGAGACTTCGCCGTAAGGCATCGAGGTTAAGCGGCCCCTGCAACTTTACTGCTCGCGAAATATTGTAAGCCGCGCTACCCGGCTCAAGCTGATCAAAAAACCAAAGTCGTTCCTGCGCGAATGACATCACGCGCTCGTTATCCCCGTTATCCCTCGACACCGCGACGAGTGGCAGCTCAGTCTCGTCAGTATCCCAGCGTTGTGCCAGTTCTATCTGCTTCGCTAAGGTTGCGATCGTCGAGGCTTCAAACAATTTACGCAGCGGTAAATTGAGCTGGAAAGCTTCTCGTATTCGAGCCCCAATTCGCGCTAACAGCAACGAATGCCCGCCAAGCGCGAAGAAATCCTCTTCGATACTGACTCGATCGAGATTGAGCTCGGCCGCCCAAATACTCGCCAGCACTGCCTCCACGGCAGTTCGAGGCGCCACAAATTCGCCAGCAGTGTCCGCTCGTTCGGGTTCGGGCAGCTCCAGACGATTAAGCTTGCCACTCGCAGTCAGCGGCATTCGCTCAAGCTTGACGAATAGCGATGGCACCATGTACGCGGGCAGCTTGGCGCGTAGATACGATCGCAATTCAGCAGTAGACGGATCACTGCCCGTAGCGGTCAAGTATGCGACCAGAAATGGCTCGCCATCTTTTTGATCTGCCAACGAACGAAGTACAACCACCGCTTCCTCGACGTGCTCGTGACTCTTGAGCGTGGTTTCGATTTCACCTAACTCAATGCGAAAGCCACGCAGCTTTACCTGATGATCGCTGCGACCACGGTACTCGAGGTTGCCATCCGGCTGATACCGTCCCGCATCGCCGGTGCGAAAGAGCCGCTCTCCTTTGACAAATGGATTGGGAACAAAACGCTCGGCAGTCATCTCCGGATGATTCAGATAGCCACGTGCTAAGCCTTCGCCACCGACATATATCTCTCCAGGAACTCCGATGGCTGCCGGTCGCAGCTCATCAGTCAAGATGTAGACTTGTGTGTTTGCAATTGGGCGTCCGATGGGGACGCTAGCTTCGCCTTCGAGAGTAGTCACTTCAAAACAGGTCACATCTGCAGCCACCTCAGAGGAACCGAAGAGATTGATCAGCCGAGTGTGTGGTAGCTGCTCATGAAATTTTTTTCCAAGTGAAGCCGGAAGGGTTTCACCGCTGCAAACGCAGATGCGCAAGCTGCCGAGCTGATTGCCAAGATCGTCCTCGTCTTCCAGGATCGCTCGGAGCAGTGAGGGCACCAGCACGAGCCGGGTCACATTGTGCTTATGTAAGAGGTTAACGAGTCGCTTTGAGTCTTTGACGACTTCATCCGGAATAATCACGAGCGGCACGGATTGCAGGAGTGGCACAAAAATCTCCCAAATCGAATCAACAAAGCTCAGCGAAGTCTTTTGACAACAAACCTCGTCCGCAGCAAAGGGAAAGTGCTGCCACATCCAGGCGAAGCGATTGACAGAAGCCGAGTGAGAGCTGATAACGCCTTTCGGCCGCCCGGTAGAACCCGAGGTGTAGATAACGTGCGCCGCATTGGAAGCTCCGCCAGACTGAACGAGATTATGCGAAGGCTCAGCTGACAATTCGGACTGAATCCCATCAAGTCGAACTACTTCGACCGTCAGGTCCGGTAAGTCGAGGTTGCTTTGACTTAGAACGAGTTTGGCTTCTGAGTTTTCAATAACGAATGAGAGACGCTCGGCCGGGTAAGCAGGATCCAGTGGCACGTAAGCACCGCCGGCTTTCAAGACGCCAAGCAACGCGACGATCATATCTATCGAGCGCTCAAGACAAATCGCAACGCGAACCTCGGGACCAACTCCGCGGTGTCTGAGATAGCGCGCTAGCTGATTAGCGCGAGTGTTTAGCTCGGCGAAGCTTAAGCCGACCGCCTCGTCTATCAAAGCCGTTGCGTTGGGATGGTGCTCAACTTGCTCTTCGAACAGTTGATGAATCGTCTTCTCTCGTGGAAACTCCGCAGCGGTATCATTCCAGCCTTTGATAAGCTGTTGTTCCTCTGCTGCCGTCATCAATGAGAGATTTGAGATTGCCAGCTCGGGTGTAACTGCAATTCCTGCCAGCAGCGTCGTGTACTGCCGCAACATGTGCTCAATTGTCTCGCCAGCAAAAAGTCCGGTGTTGTATTCCATGACGCAAAGCAACGCGTCATCTTCTTCGCGAGCGGCCAACATCAGATCAAACTTGGAAGTGCCGGTTGAGACTTCGAGGGCGCTCACCTCCAGACCATTCATTTCCAGTTTGGGACTGGAGGTGTTCTGAAACTGAAACATCACCTGAAATATTGGATTGCGGCCAAGGTCTCGCTGCGGCTGGAGCTCTTCAACCAGTTTTTCAAAAGGAAGATCCTGATGAGCAAAGGCGCCCAACGCTGTTTCCTTCACCTGACTCAGAAACTCTTTGAAAGTTGAAGTGTCGTTGAGCTTTGAACGCAACACGAGAGTGTTGATGAAAAACCCGATCAGGTTTTCAGTCTCGCTGCGAGTGCGACCGGCGATTGGCGAGCCGACGACGATGTCAGCCTGTTTGGTGTAACGCCACAACAGGATTTGAAATGCGGCCAACAGAGTCATGAAGAGAGTGGCGCCCTCACTGTGGCTCAGCTCGTTCAACCGGCGGCTTAGATCTTTTGGGAGCGTTAAGAATTTGTAGTCACCCTCGGCGGGCTGTGACTGGGAGCGAACGTAATCGGTCGGCAGTTCCAGGATCCCGCTTACGTCCTTGAGCTGCTCCTTCCAGTATCCTAACTGACGCTGCAGTTCTTCTCCCTGCAGCCAGTCTCTCTGCCATTCTGCAAAATCTGCATACTGGATCGGCAATGCGGGTCGCGCGACAACACCACCAGTAACGACGCTGTTGTAGATCTCGCTCAGTTCTTTGAAGAGGATGCCTCCCGACCAGGCATCGCTGATGATGTGATGATTAGTCAACAGGAGCACATGCTCGAACTCACCCAGCCGCAACACTCGGGCGCGCATCAGCGGACCGTGAGAAAGGTCGAAGCTGCGATTAGCCTCTTCGTGTCCCAATCGAGTAACCGCAGCTTCGCGTTCATCCAGAGGCAAGTCGCGGAGGTCAGTAACGGTTACTGGAATTTCACCGCTGGGTTGGATGACCTGCCGCACATCACCGTCCACGAGTTGGAAGTGCGTGCGAAAGGTTTCATGACGCTCCGCGACCTTATCCAACGAGACCTGTAACGCTTCGAGGTTCAACTCACCTTTCAATCGGAAAGCTCGCGGGACGTTGTATAGCGCCCCGTTCGGTTCCAGTTGATCGAGGAACCACAACCTCTCCTGCGCAAAAGAAAGCGGCGCCTGTTCCGGGTTCTTACGTGACGAAATATTGGACACAACCTGACGCCGGCCCGAGCTCTGTTTCAAACGCAGTTCGAGTAGGGCGCGCTTGGCGGGAGAAAGGCTTTCGATTCTCTTTTCCAGATTGTCCATTAAAAGAATGCGGTGAAATCCGAGACTTTCTTTTCTCAACCATCTCAGCGTTGGCAGTGTCGCGCCCAGTAACCGGCAAGCACACAAACGCCCAATAGAAAAGATAAACGACTAATGCGCGAAATCCCCGAATAAGTGGGAGGTTTCAATACGGGAAGGCTTGGTGCGGCTACTAATGGCACGACCAATATTAGCATCGCCCCAATCGTGCTGCCAGCTTGATGCTGATTAGAGTCTCTGGAAATCCCCCGTGCGTAAGCGCGGGGATCCTTCAAGCGCAACCTAAGGAAAGACAACAGCTCTGGATTTGGAATACCCCACGCGTGAGCGTGGGGAAGATTCAAGTCCAACCTAACGACTCTCGCGATTGCTTCCATTTGAGCTGAGATGATGGATCGAAAGGCGGGACCTGAACGATCCCCACGCTCACGCATGGGGGATTCACAAGCAGAACCCTGCTCGAGTTGTAGGTTGGATGAAGAATCCCCGCGCTTCCGCACGGGGGATTTTGTAATCCGATATCGGTGGTTGAGAAGAACTAAGGTCGAACTCTAAACGGTTGGATCTTTACTGCGTGAGGCTCAGCAGCCAGATGTCGCTTTCACTCGAGTAGGTGGTGAAGTAAAGCAGGTGGCCATCGGCGCTGACCGCGACCGTGCGGATGTATTCCGAGGGCAACAAAGTCAGCTGGTCAATCTTCTTAGTGACGACGTCGCAAATGAAAGCTTTGCCTTCGCGAGTAAAAACCACGTGTCTACTGTCAGGTAACCAGGCGGGCTGCGCATCATAATCAGCTATCTTGTCGTAGCTGTTCGTCTCAAAGGTATAGGTGCCAATGCCAACATCAACTCGGCGGAATGCACCAATGAGTTTCTTACCATCGGGAGACCAGTCCCAGGCGACAAAGGCATCCGGGTCACCTTTAATCGGCGGTAGCTGTGGCAGTGTCTGGTCTTGCCAACTCTTATTGAGATCCAGCACTACGGTAGCGCGATTGTGGTTGCAGATTATTTCCTTACCATTCGGATTCCAGATAGGAAAGGTGGATGCAGCACTGCTGTCAAAAGTAAGCTGGCGCAGATTGGTGCCTTCTGTGTCGATGGTCCAAATCTCATAGTTTCCACTTCGATCCGAAGCAAAGGCTACCCGCTTCCCATCAGGCGACCAGCGTGGATAGCGATCAAAAAATTTGTCGTTCGTAAGGTCGTGCCAGTTTGATCCATCAGCATTCATTAACAGCAGATCGTCCTGAGTTCGACGCGGCAAGCGAATGACAAACCGCTTGCCATCAGACGAAAGTTCGGGACGAATGAGCAGATGATCGCCTCTCGTAATCGCAACCGGCACGCCTATCGTTTTCTGAATGCCGGGATCAAATTGAACCGACTGAATATTCGAGCGATCGTCTGTCTGCACATAGATCATGCGCGAGCCATCGCGCGAGAAAGCCAGGTGGCGACTGTATCTGGACGGCGTCACGATGGCTTCTGGTTCTGACTGAACCATACCGGTTTCCTCATTCATCGCGACACGCCAAAAATTCATATTGCCACCGCGGTCACTGGCAAAATAGAGATAGCGGCCATCGGGCGACCAAACCGGATTCCAGTTCGATACTCCGTCTTTGGTAACCACAACCGGCGCACCGCCACCTACCGGGATGGTAGCGATGTCACGACGTCCGGCATTGATCGGATTGAACCAATATGCGATGCGCTTGTTGTGTGGCGACCAATGCGGCTGCATCGCATCGTCGTTGGTAAGCAAGCGCTTCTCACCGCTGGCTAGATTCACAATCCAGAGCGAGCTGGAAGAAATGTTTCTAACGTCCGGCAAATCGCGACCGGAGGTGCTGAAGACAATTTCCTTTCCATCCGGTGACCACGCCGGATGAAAGCCGCCGTCAGAAACACGGTGCGCGTTTTCGCCGGTTGATTCCATCACGTAGAGTCCGGCGGGCTCGCGCTCAGACCGAAACACAATGTGCTCGCCATCAGGAGAGAATGATGGTTGGCTGTCATCGCTGGGCGAATCTTTGGTGAGGTTGGTTGGATTCTTGCCACCGACCCGCTGCAGGAAAAGGTCGTAATTGCCATTTTGTTTGCTGGCATAAACAAAACTCTTACCGTCGGGAGAGAGACTCGGGAAGTGTTCGGTGCCGGCGTGATCAGTGAGTTGAGTATGGGTGCCTTGCGACCAGTCAGGACCTTTTGCAGTTTTTTTCAAAAACTGCCGCGTGATCAAACTACTTACGATTATTACAGCCAGCATCGCCGCAGCTATGCTGACCACCCGATACGAACGTCGCTTGCGAGCAACAATTATTCTTTCTGTGCCGGATGGGTCCGAGTCGATCTCACGCAGTATTCGACGTAAATCAGCCCGAAAGTCCGACGCAGTTTGATAGCGAAGCTCGCGATCTTTTTCGAGAGCGCGGCCAACAATGTGATCGAGATCTGCGGGCAGTGCGGAATTTGAGTTCCTGACCGAATCCGGATCTGTGTTCAGGATTGCGTTGATGGTAGCCAGCCGGACCGCTTGTCGGAAGGGCGCTTCACCAGTCAACAGTTCGTAAAGAACAACTCCCAGGCTCCAGATGTCAGTTCGTTGATCGATCGCTTCTCCGGTCGCCTGCTCGGGGGACATGTAGGCCAAGGTTCCCATCACGATACCGGGCTGGGTATAGGCACTCGCTGAATCGCCGGTTGGCGAGCGAGCCTCGGTCAGCTTGGCGAGCCCAAAATCCAGTACCTTCGCATAGCCATCTTCGCGCACCATGATGTTGTCCGGCTTGATGTCACGATGAACTATTCCGGCTGCATGGGCGGCGGCCAAGGCTTCGGCGACCTGCACCGCAATCGATAACGCCTCTCTCAATTTCAAATCGCCGGCCAACAACTCGCGCAAGGTGCGACCTTCAATGAACTCCATCGCGATGAAGTGCGTGTTTTCCAGGTGGCCTACTTCGTAGATGGTGACGAGGTTCGGATGATTCAGCGAGGAAAGCACCTGGGCTTCTCTTTCAAACCGGGTAGCTCGTTCGAGATCAGTGACGAACTCCGCCGGCAGAATCTTGAGAGCGACCTTGCGATTCAGTTTTGCTTCCGTAGCCAGGTAAACCTGGCCCATTCCCCCCGATCCCAGCAAGCGTTCTATTTTGTAAGTGCCTATTTCCTGGCCCGTAGTCAAAAGCTTGATCGCGGTCGGAGAATCTTTGGCCATGGCCTTCGCTGCCACCCGGATCGCTGAATCCGCGAGGAAGGTTCCGGCGTGTTCCTGGGCGCTTAACAAACTCAATACTTCTTTACACACTTCCTGGTTGTCGCCACATTCGGTGCGAACAAACTGCTCGCGCTCCGCCACGGGAATTTCCAGCGCAGCATCAAGCACCTGATCAACTCGTTTCCAGAGTTCAGCGTCCATGGAAAGTGAGATATTAGTTGCGGCTCAATTCTCGATACAGCCAGGCCTTGGCTTTGTTCCACTCGCGCATGATGGTTATCGGCGCCACCTTCATCACCTCGGCGGTTTCGTCAACACTAAGTCCACCAAAAAAGCGCAGTTCGACGATCTGACTTTTGCGCTCATCGATCTCGGCGAGACTTTTGAGCGCCTCATCGAGCGCCAACAAATCAGCATCTTTTTCGTCGGTCACCGTCATGGCCGCGTCGAGTGAGAGGTGACGGGCCTCGAGGTCTTTGTTTGCTCGCGGGCGTTGCCGGGCAAAGTCGACGAGGATTCGACGCATCATCTGCGCGGCAACGCCGAAGAAATGGGCGCGGTTCTGCCAACGCACAGCTTTCCAATCGATCAGTCGCACATATGCTTCATTGATTAACGCAGAGGTTTGCAGAAGGTGGTCCTCGCGCTCAGCACTCATGTAGTGTCTGGCGAGACGACGCAGTTCAACCTGCACAAGGGGTGCTAATTGATCGAGCGCGGCTTCATCGCCATCGCTCCAGGCTACCAGCAACTGGGTAAGGTCGTGGGGCGCGTCCATCAATTACCTCGGACCACGCGGAATGGAATCTCAACTTCAATTTACCACATTCAGCTCAAGCACTAGACATCAGGTGGCCCACCGAGCGGATTTCACAAATCTATTCCTAAACATCTGCGGAATCGGCTAATCTGCGGATAGGTTTTACTCGCCCGTTTGCGCTTTCAAGAGTCGTTCAGCCTCTTCATCGGAAAGTTGATCGAGCTCGGCGAGCAACCTCTCCGTATCATCCGCGCGCGCAGCTTCTATTCTTTCCGCGAGACCAGCGACGGTAGGCGCTTCAAACAAACTACGCAGCGGAATCTCAGTTTGAAATGCCTGCCGCATTCGTGAGACTACCTGAGTTGCCAACAACGAATGCCCACCCAGCTCAAAAAAGTTGTCGTTGACGCCGACAGCATCGACCTTCAACAGCCCAGCCCAGATTCCTGCAAGTTCCTTTTCCGTTTCGTTGCGAGGGGCGACAAAGAGTCGCATCAGCTCCGGCCGCGTCTCTTCAGGCTTTGGTAACGCGGCCCGATCAATCTTGCCGTTAGCAGTCAATGGCAACGCTTTCAGCGCAACAATGACGGACGGAATCATGTAGTCGGGGAGCCGCTCAGCGAGAAAGTTGCGCAACTCCTCCGAACTCGGCGGAATACCACGAGTGACGACGTAGGCCACGAGCCGGTCGGCGATTGCTAAAGTGTTCTCGCCGTCGGATGAACCCACCACGATTGCCTGTTGCACCAACGGATGCATGGAGAGGACTGTTTCGATTTCGCCGAGCTCGACGCGAAAGCCACGCACCTTTATTTGATTATCAATGCGGCCCAGGAATTCGAGATTGCCGTCCCGCAGACTGCGCACTCTGTCTCCGGTTCGATAAAAACGAGCACCCGCCACGGCGGTGAAAGGATCGGCCATAAACCTGGAAGAAGTCTCCGCCGGTTGATTAAGATATCCGGTGGAGACGCCGGCGCCACCGATGAATAATTCACCAGCAACTCCATCAGGCTGCGGCTGCAGGTGTTCATTGAGCACGTAAGCTCGCGTGTTGGCGATTGGTCTTCCAATAGGTACAGTTCCCGTATTCCTGTCACTCTGCACACCGCTTAATTTGAAGGTCATGCAGCCCACCGTTGTCTCGGTGGGACCGTAATGATTGAACACCTGGCAGCCCGGTCTTAGTTCTGAGATCTTTTTTGCAAGGTCCCATGAAAACGCTTCTCCACCGAGCAGCAAGAACTTAGAAGGCAGAATCTCGCCGTTTGGGTCAGTGGCGAGCAGTGCTTGAAGATGTGAAGGCACGATCTTCAACACATCTATCGGACGCTGCGCTACATACTTTTTGAAAAGCTCAGCTTCCATCGCCACGTCGTAACTCAAAACGTGGAGACATCCGCCCGAAAGCAGCGCTGGGAAGATGCAGGTGTTGCCAAGGTCTGCGGTAATAGTCGTCACCGTAGCGAAATGCAGCGGCTGATCAACTGCCAACAGCCGCAAAATGAATTCGGTGTAATTAACCAGGTTCCGATGCTGAACGGCAACGCCTTTCGCGACTCCTGTAGAACCCGATGTGTAGATTACGTAAGCCAGATTTTCCGGCGTAGCGCTACTACCAGGATTTGTTTTAGGAGCGGCATTCAACAAGTGCCGATGAAGTTCGAGATCCAAAGTGGTCCCTCGAAAGTTCAGCTCACCATCGATCGAACCCGCGTTGGAAATCACAATCGAAGCCTGACTTTGCGAAAGTTGGAACGACAGACGCTCTTTGGGATGATCAGGATTTAATGGTACATAAGCGGCGCCGGCTTTAAGAGTTCCAAGCAAAGCCACGATAACGTCGGCGCTGCGGCTGAGCGCCAGGCCAACCCGGTCGTTGGGCCTCACTCCGCGCTCGCGCAGTACGTGCGCCACTTGATTAGCCCGCGCGTTTAGCTCTGCGTAAGAGAGTTCGGTGCTGTCGCACACTACTGCCGGCGCATCGGGCGTGCGCTCAACTTGCTTCTCAAAAAGCTCAGGTATGGTTTGGTCCTGGCTGAACGCAATCTCAGTTCGATTACGATCGTAGAGGAGAGTACGTCGCTCTTCCTCACTCAGGATGTCCAACTCGCCAACCAAAGTAGAACGGACTGCAGTCTGTTCCTCGTTTGCAGATCGACTGCCTTCAGAAGTTTGGGCTATCACGCGCTCGAAATATTTCGCCATTCGCTCAACCGTGTCGCGGTCAAACCTTTCCGAGTCGTACTGCAGCTCAGCAGTCAAACTGTTTTCACTACTTTTACACACCAGCTTGAGCTTGAACGGTTGATGAAATGCTTCGTGCTTGACGAGCGAAAAAGTTAAGCCGTTTCCCTTAGGTCCCTGCGACTCGATGAATTCAAAAGCCACGTGATCGATTGTCGGGCAGTGCTCGAAATATTCCAGCCACTCGTGAGCGTTGTTCATTGCCTGGTGCGCGCTCGAAACCAATTCGCGATAGGTCACATCGTTATTAATACAATCAACCGGGAGATAGCTGTCGTAAAGTCCGAGCGCACCCTCAAGGTCATCCAGTTTTCGACCACCGAAAAGATTGAAGATTACAAACTCGCTTTGCCCACTCAGCCGCCACATTAGCGCCTGCCAAGCGGCGAAGAGCTGAACCGGTACCGGAACTGAAATAGCTCTAAGTCGCACCAACAATTCTGGGGCGACTCTTACTCGCACAAAATCCATCCGGCCGTGGGAATCACTCTTTATTTCGAAAGGAAGCGAAGGCGGTGTGGCGCGAAGGCCGCGTTGACTCCAGAACTCTCGCCCTTTAACGGCCTCATGGTCATCTGCTTCGCGTAACTCGTGCTGCCACTCGGAAAAGTCCGCGTACTGCATTACGTCCCGGCTGTGTTTCCCCTCACTCCGATTGCCCACAATTGATTCGTAGTTCTCTCGCAGCTCTTCGACAAAGTGGAGCAGGCTCGCGGCGTCCGCACAAAGCGCCGGCAGCGAGATAGTCATAACGCGACGGTGGGGAGATAGCTTGAACAAATTCACTCGCATCAAGGGACCGCGCTCAAAGTCGAACCGTCGCAGATGTTCTTCCGTCAGCGAAACTTCAATACGATGCTCCTGATGCGTCGTGTCCAGTTGACTGAGATCGACTGCTTGCCAGGCCGGATGAGCGTTTGTCGAGACAACCTGAAAAGGATTC
>Ga0157380_10000940_pt1 | contig 18423 bp, 11 predicted proteins | sample S35metaG_FD_119757 | JGI IMG/M metagenome (GOLD analysis project Ga0157380, IMG submission 119757) | Switchgrass rhizosphere microbial communities from Kellogg Biological Station, Michigan, USA - S3-5 metaG | ecosystem: Host-associated > Plants > Roots > Rhizosphere > Soil | place: USA... | reverse complement strand
CCGCTCTTCGAGACGGGGTCCTTCCACTGCTTCTGCGACTCGGGCAGCCCCGTGGCGTCGGCGGGCGGCGCGTAGCCCTTCATGGCCTCGCGCATGATCCGCGGCCGGTCGACCGCCATGCTCAAGGCCTTCCGCACCGCGGCGTCGTCGAACGGCTTCTTGCGCGTGTTGACGTGCAGCAGCACGGTCTGGCCGAAGTCGGGGTACCAGTACTGGAGACGCGTGGGATCCTTGCCGACCCAAGCGGTCTCCACGTCTTCGACGAAGAGCGAAGCCCAGTCGACCTCGCCCTTGGCGAGCGCCCGCATGATCTCGTCGTTCGTGTGGTAGACCGGCACGCGCAGCGCCGAGACGTACGGCTTGTCCTTCTGCCAGTATTTCGGGTTGCGGCCGACCTCGTACACGTCCGGCGTGAAGTTGCGGACCTCGGTGAACGGGCCCGTGCCGACGGGGCTCGGGTCGTCGAAGCTCGCGGGCTGGGACACGTCCTTCCACTTGTGCTCGGACACGATCGGCTGCGTGCCGATCGCGAGCAGCCCGGGCGTGTAGGCCCGCTTGAAGGTGAACTCGACGGAGGCCGCGTCGCTCTTCACGTCGGCGAGGTAGCTCCAGACACCCGCGCGGTCGAGAGCGGGGAAGCGCCGCATCAGGTCGAAGGTGAAGGCGACGTCCTTGCCCGAGAAAGGCTGGCCGTCCGACCACGCCACGCCGGGGCGGAGCGTGAACCGAAGCGAGAGGTTGCCCGTGCCCCACTGGTGCTCGGTCGCGAGCCAGGGCACGTAGCTCCGCGTGGCGCGGCTGTACACGAGCAGCGGCTCGTACACCCCCGCGGTCGCGGGCCAGCGCGTGTCGGTGTCGTCGCGGAAAGGGTTGAAGGCCCGCTTCCAGTCGCCCCCGCGCGGGCCCTGGGTCACGCTCAGGACGACTCCTCGGCCCGCGCCGGCGTCCTGCGCCAGCGCGGACGGAGCCACGCCGAAGAATGCGGAGACAGAAACCGCCGCGAGACGGAAGCGGCGCGAACGCGAACCCACTCGAACCACGAACCCCTCCTGCCGGGCGACAGGCCCGAGAGAAGGTAGCGCGATCGTAGCGGGAATGGAAAGCCCGGAGGGGCCTAAGCGCCGCGGCGCCGCTTCAGGATCCCGGAGGCCGCGGCGGCCGCGGCCACGGACAGGCCCGCGGCTGCGGCGGCCGTGCCGACCTTCTTCAGCGAGCTCTTGACGCGCTCGAGCTTCTTGCGCGACTTGCGCCGAGCGAGCGCCTTCCGCGCTGCCTGGTTGGTCCGCGAGACCGCGCCCGAGACCTCGGCTGCGGCCTGGCGGCTGACCCGTCCGGCCACGACCGCCGCCTTCTCGGCCGTCCGGACGACCTTGCCGGCCGTCCGGCCCGCCGTGCGCGCGAGCTTCACGCTCGTGGCTTCCTTCTTCTTCCTGAAGATCATGACCGAGCCTCCTGTCTCCATGGTGCGCCCATGGGGCCGCCCCCGTCGAGCGGACGGTGGCGGCCCTTTCGGCGCTCTGGGACTAGAAGCTGAACTTCGCCCCGAGCTGGATGCGACGCATGGTCGCGCCCGTGGCGAGGGTGCTGATGCGGCCGAACGCCGCCGCGCCGAACGTCGAGTTCGGGTTGCCGAAGTTCGCGCGATTGAAGAGGTTGAACACCTCGGCCCGCAACTGCACGCGCGTGCCGCCGAAGGGGATGCTCTTCATGAACGCGAGGTCGGTGTTCTTGTAGTCCGGCCCGCGCAGGATGTTGCGGCCCGCGTCGCCGAAGGTGAACTGGTCCGGGAGCGCGAAGGCCGATGCGTCGTAGCAGTTGATGAGCTCCCGTCGCGCCTGCGGCGTCGTCCCCCCCGAGTTCGGCTGGCAGTTGAGCTCCGGCACCTGGCCGACGAGGTTGGGGCGCTGGAGTCCCGCGATGCCGATGTTCGCCCGGTCGGCGGCGAACGTGACGTTCGCCGGGATCCCGCTCTGCAGCGTGGTGATGCCCGTGATCTCCCAGCCGCCGACCACGTACTTCAGGAACTTGTTCGGGGAGCTCTTGAAGAAGGGCGGCTCGTAGACCCAGGCCACCACGAAGCGGTTCGGCACGTCCCAGTTGGCGGGCCCGTAGTCGGCCTGGATGTCGTAGTTGTTCATCGTCTGGCCGCCGCCGTTCGAGTGGGTGGCCATGTCCTTCGTCCGCGACCACGTGTAGTGCATGTCGAGCTGCAGCCCGTGGGTCATCCGCTGGCGCAGGATCAGGCTCACGGCGTCGTAGTCCGCCCGGAGATCGTTCGAGATGATCCTTCGGCTCCGGAACTTCTGGCTGGGCCGCCGCGGGTCCACGGCGCCCGGGCCGGGCTCGGGCGTGTTGTTGAAGAAGCTGCGGTCGAGATGCACCGTGTCGGACCCGACGTACTGGATCTCGGCCATGGCGCCGCTCCAGAGCTCGCGCTGGACGTCGAAGCTCCACTGCGTCTTGCGCGCGCTCGGCAGATCGCGCGTGGGCGAGATCATGTCGGGGCGTGCGACGGGTCCCAGCACGCCGGACGGGTTGTCGAAAGACAGCGTGGGGTTGTTGGGATCCGAGACGTAGGTGGTGACGGGGGCGAGCGGTGGGTTGTTGGTGAGGAACGTGAACGAGTTCATCTGGTTCGGGTTGTAGTAGATGCCGAAACCGCCGCGCAGCACGGTCTTCGATCCGAGGCGATAGGTAGCGCCGAGCCGAGGCCCGATGTCGGTGTAGTTCGCTTTGGTGAACTCGAACCCCTCGGCGGGGAAGCTCGACGGAATGATCGTTTCGAAGTCGTCGTCGAGCATCGACGCCAGACCTTCGTACGTCTGGATGGGCGAGTTGAACTCCCACCGCAACCCCAGGTTCAGGGTGAGGTTGCGGGTGGCCTGCCAGACGTCGTTGATGAAGATCCCGTTGCGCCAGCCGCCCACGTGCCCCTGGATCTGGTCCGTGGGAGGGATCACGGTGCGCGGCAGGCCGAGCATGAAGTCCGCGACCGAGTACCCCGCGATGTCGCCGGTGAAGTCGAAGCGGCCGCGGGCGTCGTTGGCGGCCTGGCGTCCCGTGGTGAGCCGGCGCAGGTCGAAGCCGGCGCGGATCGAGTGCGATCCACGGGTCCACGAGACGACGTCCGACACCTGGAAGGTCGTGTCGAACTGGTACCAGTTGGTGCCGCCGGCACCGGTGCCGGTGAAGTTGCTGATGTTGATGCTCGGCAGGCCTGGGTTGTCGTAGCGCACGTCGCCGTCGAAGCCAGGGATGCCGAGCGAGGCGCCGGCGTCGGTCTGCCCGTTGACGTTGAACTCGTTGAGCGTGTCGAAGCTCAGGTGGTGGTAGCCGATCTTGAAATCGTTGAGCAGGTTCGGCGATAGCGTGTGGGTGTAGCCGAAGAGCCAGTTCTTGTTGTTGCGGGGCTGGGTGACCGCGGCGACCGGGAGCAGCGCGTTCAGCGGGTTTTCGGCGTAGCTGTCGTGCCAGTTGTAGCGGAGGCTCAGCCGAACCTTGTTGCCGATGTTGTGGTCGAGCCGGACCAGGAGCTGATCCACGTTGTCGGAAGCGGTGCTGGGGCCCTGGTAGTTGTTGGCCGTGCCCGGCCCCGTGGGCATCGGGTAGTACTGCAGCACGTCGAGCGACGTGGGATCGAGCATCGAGGCCGGGATGATGTTGCCCGGGAAGGGCTGCTTCGTGAACGGGTCGCGGATTGCCGTGCTGATCTCCGAGAAGTTGCCCTGCCGCATGAGCGCGGTGGGGACCGTGGCGATCGGGCTCGTGATCGACTCGCCACGGACGCCCTCGTAGGCGACCATGAAGAACGACTTGTCGTGCCCGTTGTAGACCCCGGGAATCACGATCGGACCGTCCAGCATGCCGCCGTACTGCTTGCTGTTCCGCGGATTCTTGGGGAGCGCCGGGTTGTCGAAGTAGCCGCGCTCGTCGAGCGACTCGTCCTGCCCGAAGTAGAAGACCGACCCGTGCAGCTGGTTGGTGCCGCTCTTGGTCACGACGTTGACGTGGACGCCGAGGTAGGCCCCGTACTCGGCGGACGTGCTGCCGGTCTGGACCTGGATCTCGCTCACCGCGTCCGCGATCGGCCGCATGCTGGTCGCGGCCAGCAGGTTGGCGGTGGCGTTGATGCCATCGAGCGAGAGGCTGTTCTGGATCTCGCGCTGCCCGGCGCCCCGGAAGCTCAGGCCGATGTCGCTATTGAGCCCGCCGAGGACGCCCGGCGTCGTGGCCGCCAGGTTCCAGACGTTGCGGCCGGCAAGCGGCAGCTGGACGATCGCCTTCTCGTTGATCGTCGCCGAGACGGTGGGGCGGTCGGTGTCCAGGACCTGCGCCTTCGCCTCGACCGTCACGGACTCCGCCATGTTGCCGACCTGCAGCTTGATGTCGGTGCGCACCACCTGGTTGGTCGTCACTTCGACGCCGGTCGTCTTGAACGGGTTGAACCCCGTCATCGTGACCGAGATCTCGTAGTGGCCGGGACGGACGAACTGGATGTTGTAGTGGCCCTGGTCGCTCGTGATCGCGTTGTAGGTGTCGTGCGTGTCGAGGTTGACGGCGACGATCGGCGCCCGCGGCACCGCGAGTCCGTCCACGTCCGTCACCGTGCCCACCAGCGCCGTCTGGGACGCCAGCTGCGCCCAGGCAGGAGAGACCAATAAGGTCGTCGCCAATAAGAAGGTCAGCCCCACACAAGAGGGAAGTCGTCGCCACATGGTGAAACCCTCGCTTTCTCGTCCGGAAGCCAGCGCCCGGCTTGGAATTGGGCCGAGGATACACCCTTTGACAGGCGTGTGACGCGCCGGCCGCAAAACTAGCGGGGCGGTATTACGGGCAGCAAAACGTGGGACGGCCGCTCCGCGTCGTGGTACACGGTCTGCTGGGCGACCTTCACCTCGCTCGTCGTCCCGAACACGGCGCCCGTGTTCGGGTTGCGGTCGAACTGGGGGAAGTGACTGCTCGTCACGTGCACGCGGATCCGGTGACCCTTCTGGAACGCGATCGAGGTGCCGACGAGGTCGATCTCGAGCCGATAGACCTGGCCGGGCTTGAGCAGCGAGGGCTGGCTCAGGCTGTCGCGATAGCGCGCGCGCAGGATGCCCTCGGCCATGTTGTAGCTCGCGCCGTCGGGATGGACGTCCACGAGCTTCGCGACGAAGTCGGTGTCCACCGCGTCCGAGGCCGCGAAGAGCACGACCTTGACCGGCCCGGTGGCCTCCACTTCTTCCTGCAGCACGTCCGAGGTGTAGAGCAGGATGTCGCGCCGGCCCTCGATCGGCCGCTGGTCCATCGGCCCCGCCGGCGTCGGCGTGCCGCAGCAGTTGTTGCCGCCGAGCGAAGGGACGGGATCGTCGGGATCGTAGCGGAAGCGGTCGGAAGGCGACGCGCCCTTGGGCTTGTCCCACGTCAGGCGGCCGTCGCCGCGCGCCCCGTTCGCCGCGCCCGCGCTCGTGAAGTAGAGCGGCTTGTACTGCGTCCGCGCCAGCGGGTATTCGCGCTCGTACACCCACTCGTTGCGCCCCATGACGAAGAGCTTCACGGGCGGCTCGGCGGCCAGGCCGTTGTCGATGCCCTTCAGGAAATAGTCGTACCAGCGGAGCTGGACCACGTTGGGGTCGACGTTGGCCTCCGGCCCGAAGTCGAGCGCACCGTACTTCTGGCTGGGGCCGTGCCCCCAGGGGCCGATCACGATGTTGCTGAGGCGACGCGCCTCTTCCGAGCCGCCCTTGTGGCTCATGCCGACGTAACCGCGGAGCGTCCCCTGGCTGAAGATGTCGAACCAGCCGCCGAACGTGTGCACGGGAATCTTGATCTTCTCGAAGAGCTCCTCCGCGTTGAGCGGCTTCCAGTACGAGTCGTAGTCGGGGTGCGCCAGCCAGTCGTCGTAGAAGCGCGCGTGGCGGCCCACGAGCTGCTGCATCGTCTTGAGCGGAAGGTGGAACTGCACCTGGTCGTAGTGGATCGCGCGGACCCCGGCGAGCGTGTGCGGGCCCGGGTTCTGCATGATCCGCGACTCCGAGCGCACGGCTCCCCAGCCGAAGTTGAAGGAGAGCCGCCAGCCGCCGTTGAGCGTGATCCAGTCGTGGTAGAGGCTGGTCGAGGAGACCATCGGGAAGATCGTGACGAGGCTCGGCGGCGCGGCCTGCGCGGCCCGCCACTGGTTCTGCCCGAGGTACGACCCGCCCTGCATCGCGACCTTGCCGTTCGACCACGGCTGCTTCGCGGCCCACTCGACGCCGTCGTAGCCGTCCTTCTCGTCGTCGAAGAAGGGCTCCCAGCGTCCCTCGGACTCGTGGCGTCCGCGGATGTCCTGGAACACGTAGACGTAGCCGCGCTGCGAGAAGTAGACGCCGGCCTCGAAGGCGGAGGGGAAGCGCTCGGTGCTGTAGGGCGTGCGCGAGAGGATCACGGGATAGCGACCCTCGTCCGCCGGACGGTACACGTCGGCATAGAGCGTGACGCCGTCGCGCATCTTGACGGGGACCAGGTTGTCGACGCGGATGTCGTTGCGCGGGGGCACGTCGGCGGGGAAGCGCACGCGCTCCCTGGCGTCGCCGGCGGACGCGCCGGGCGCGACGAGCAGGGCCAGGCCGACGAGCGGCAGGAGCCGGACGAGACGCCGCATCACGCCCGCTTCGCTTCGGGGGACGCGAGCACCTCGCGCAGACGCCGCGCCACGACCTTGTCCTCCCCCGGCTTCATCATCCACACGCCCAGCACGAGCGCGTTGGCCTCGGAGCGGATGCCGATCGACGGCTCCCCGTCCTTCATCGCCTTGACGACCGCGCTCGCCGCAGCCTCCGTCGCGCCGTCCCAGCTGATGCGGATGTGCGGAACGTTGTTCGCGATCTCGGGCACGAACACCTCCGCCTTCACTCCCGGCACCGCCACCGCCACCGCCCGGATCATCTCGGCCCGCTTGTCGTACTCGCGGCGCTCGCGTGCGTGGTCCAGGTTGAGGAACCGCTCGACCGCCACCAGCAGCCCGAGCATCTCCTCTTTGTTCACCTTCATTCCGCGGCCGACCGTGTTCCCGTTCGGCGGCGCGTTGAGGCGCGCGGCCTCGATCAGCTCCTTGCGTCCGAGGAGCAGCCCGCTGCTCTGCGGCCCGCGGATGCCCTTGCCGCCCGAGAACGCCACCAGGTCGAAGCCCATCTTCGTGTACTTCCAGAAGTTGTCGACCGGCGGCACGTCGGCCGCCGCGTCGTTGAAGGTGGGGACGTGGTGCTCCTTGCCGAGCCTGACGAACTCCTCGTCGCGGATCTGCCCGAGCGGGTTGTTGTTGTTGTAGAAGAGCATCATCGCGGTCTTGTCGCTGACCGCCTTCCTCACGTCGTCGGCCGTCTCGACCTCCACCAGCGTCACGCCGCAGTTGCGGACGGCGTGGTCGTACCCGAAGCGGTGGGCTTTCTGGATGATCACCTCGCTCTTCATGCCGGCGAGGTTGGGCAGGTCGACCATCTTCTGGGGATCCTTCCCGGTGAGCACGCCGGCCGTGCCCAGCGTCAGCGCCGAGGCCGCGCCGCAGGTCACCATGGCCGCCTCGCTCTTGAGGAGCGACGCGAGCCGCTGGCCGACCTTGTCGTGCAGCTCGTCCAGCATCACGAAGCGCTGGGCCGCGTACTGGATCGCGTCCAGCACTTCCTGCGGCATCAGCGAGGCCGTCATCGCGGTGTACGTGCCCGCGGCGTTGATGAAAGGCCGCACGCCGAGGTCGCGGAAGTAGTCCGCGGACCCTTTGCTCGCCGCTTCGGCGGCACCCGTACCCGCGGCGGCGAGGCCGCCGACCACCGGCAGGCTGGACGCGGTTTCGAGGAAACGCCTTCGGCTCCACATCGCGCAACTCCTCTCGGGCGGCTCCGGCCGTCCATCTGTGCGGTCGGCTGCGCACGATATCGAGCCGGACGACCCGAGGCAAGGGTCGGGTCCCGACTCGTCCATGCTCCGCTATAGCAGAGTCTGCTATATTGGCGCATGACCTCAGCCCGCGACGACGAGCCTCGGCCCGAGGACTTCCTCCCGCTGCATCGCGACACCTTCCACATCCTCGTGTCGCTGGCCGACCGCGACCGGCACGGATACTCGATCCTGCTCGACGTCGCCGATCGGACGGGCGGCGCACTGCGCTTCAGCCCCAGCAGCCTCTACGCGTCGATCAAGCGGCTGCTGCACCAGGGGCTGATCGAGGAGCTCGCCGAGCGGCCCGACCCGGACGAGGACGACGAGCGGCGCCGCTACTACCGCCTGACGCGGCTGGGCCGGAAGGTGGCCGAGGTGGAGGCACGGCGTCTCCAGCAGCTGCTGGTCCAGGCGCGAGCCACCGGCCTCCTGGGCAGGCGCGCGTGACGCGGATCGCGACGAGGATCTACGCGGCGTCGCTCTACCTGTATCCGTCGAGCTTTCGGGACGAGTACGGACCCGAGCTGCGAAGGCTCCTGGCCGACAGCCTGCGCCACGCCGACGGCAGCGCCGAGGCGGCGCTCGTGTGGCTGCGGGCGATGGCGGGCGTCCTGCTCGCGGCGCCCGGAGAGCACGCGTCGCTGCTGCTGCAGGATCTTCGATTCGCCTTCAGGACGCTGCGGCACGCGAAATGGTTCACGCTCACGGCGCTCTTCACGCTGGCCCTCGGCATCGGAGCGAACACCGCGATCTTCAGCGTCGTCGAGGCGCTGCTGCTGCGCCAGCTCCCCTACCGGGACCCGGATCGCATCGTGATGGTCTGGGTGAAGAACCCCGAGCAGGGCTTCGATCACGACGTCACGTCGTACCCCAGGCTCGAGGACTGGCGTGCGCAGAGCCGGGCCGTCGAGTCGTTCGCGGCCTACATCGGCGCGTCGCGCGCGCTGACGGGCTGGCAGGATCCCGAGCAGGTCCACGGCGCCAGGGTGACGGCGAACTTCTTCCGCGTGATGGGCGCGGAACCCGCGCTCGGCAGCGGCTTCTCGCCCGGGGACGACGACTTCGGCCGTCCGCGCAAGGCGATTCTCAGCCACGGACTGTGGGCGCGGCGCTTTGGCGCCGATCCGGGAATCGTCGGCCGGGACATCACCATGGACGGGCGGCTCTACACGGTCGTCGGCGTCATGCCCTCGAGCTTCCGATACCCGACGCGGGACACGGACGTGTGGGAGCCGCTCGCCGTCGGCGCGGAGACGCGCCAGCAGCGCGGCGCGTTCTGGCTGACCACGGTGGCCCGCCTGAAGGCCGGGGTGACACTCGCGCAGGCGCAGCAGGAGATGGACGGGATCTCGCGCCGTCTGGCCGAGCAGCACGCGCGGGACCGCGGGCTCGCCGTGGATCTGGTGACGCTGAAGGACGAGCTGACGGCCGCGACGCGCCCCGCCCTGCTGGTGCTGACGGCGGCGGTGGCGTGCGTGCTGCTGATCGCGTGCGCGAACGTGGCGGGCATGCTCGTCGCACGAGCATCGGACCGGGGGCGCGAGATCGCGCTGCGGGCCGCGCTCGGAGCCGGTCGTGCGCGGGTGACGCGGCAGCTTCTGACCGAAGGGATGGTGCTGTTCCTGCTGGGCGGCGGCCTGGGTCTCGCGCTGGCCGCGATCGGCGTGCGCGTGATCGTGCGGCTCGCGCCCGTGGCGCTCACAGAGGTCCGCGACGTGAGCGTCGACTGGACGGTCGCGCTCTATGCCGTCGGCCTGGCCGCGATCACCGGGCTCGTGTTCGGCGCCGGGCCGGCGATCCAGGCGGCGAGACGCGACCAGGCCGCCGCATTGCGGAGCGGCTCGCCACGCATAGGCGGCCGGCGGGAAGCGGCATGGCTCCGCACGGGCGTGCTCGCCGTGCAGGTGGCGCTGGCGTTCGTGCTCCTCACCGGAGCGACGCTGCTCGTCAGGAGCTTCGCCGCGATGCAGGCCGTGGAGCTGGGCTTCGACCCGGGAAGAGTGATCGCCGCGCGCGTGATCCTTCCGGGCGCGAAGTACGACAGCGCGAGCAAGGTGACCTCGTTCTACGACGCGCTGACCGAGCGCCTGGCCGCGATGCCGGACGTCGAGTCGGCCGCCGGCATCTCGGAGCTGTTGCTCAGCCGCCTTCCGAACTCGGCCGGCTTCCAGATCGAGGGCCGGGCGCAGGACGTCGCCACGCCGCTCACGTACGACTCCGTGACGCCCGGGTTCTTTCGTGCGATGAGAATCCCGCTGCTGCGCGGACGCTTCTTCACCGATGCGGATGGCGACACGTCGGAGCGCGTCACGATCGTCAACGAGACCACCGCCGCTCGCTACTGGCCCGCCGAAGACGCGGTGGGCAAGCGCATCCGCTTCGGCTCGGGCCCCGGCAACAAGGGCCCGTGGCTGACGATCGTGGGCGTGGTGGCGGACACGAAGCGCGCGGGCCTGGACGTACCGGTCTTCACCGAGTCGTACCAGCCCATGAGACAGTCGGCGTCGCCCGATCTTCTGCTTCTGCTGCGCACCCGGACGGACGGGGCTGCCAGCGTGGCGCCGGCCATCCGCGCCGCCGTACGCGAGATCGATCCTCAGCAGCCGGTGTCGTCCATCGCCCCCCTGAAGGCGATGCTGGACGAAAGCGTAGCCGGGCGCCGCTTCAACGCGATGCTCGTGACTGCGTTCGCCGTCGCGGCGCTCGTGCTGGCGGCCGGTGGGATCTACGGGCTGCTCGTCTACAGCGTCGCCCAACAGGACCGCGAGCTCGGCGTTCGCAGGGCGCTCGGCGCCTCCGCGACGGCGATCCTGCAGGCGGCCGGCGGACGGGCGCTCGCCGCGGCCGGCGTGGGGGCCCTCGTCGGCGTCGTCCTCAGCATCGCCGTTGGCCGGGCGATCGCCGGCCTGCTGTTCGGCATCGCTCCGCTCGATGCCTTCAGCTATGCGCTCGCGGTGTGCGTCCTGGGTGTGGTCGTGGCGGCGGCGGCGGTCGTGCCGTTCCGGCGCGCGCTGAACGTCGACCCGGCCGTGTCGCTCCGGGCCGAATAGGGGCCTGGCGACCCGCTTCCGGCGGGTACGATGGGAAATGCCTGGCTCGTGGCGTGCCCTCGGCGCGATCGGCCTGGCCGCGACGCTGGCGGCATGCGGCGCCGACGGCACGTCGCCGCCCTCCGAGCCGACGGCACCCACGCCGCAGCCGGCGGCGGACCACCTCGACGTCGCGTACTCGACCGTGCCGCGCCGGCTCGCGCTCGACCTCTACACGCCTGCGGGCACGCCGCCGTTTCCGGTCGTCGTCTGGATCCACGGCGGTAGCTGGGTGTCGGGCGACCGCGCCGTCTTTCCCGGCCACCCCGCGCTGCGCCTGCGCGATCGCGGCTACGCCGTGGCGACGATCGACTACCGCCTCGTGCCAGAGGGCTTCTTCCCGGCGCAGTCGCACGACTGCAAGGCCGCCGTGCGCTGGCTGCGCGGCAACGCCGACCGCTACGGGCTGGACCGCAGCCGCATCGCGGCGTGGGGCGCGTCCGCCGGCGGCCACCTGGCGGCGCTCCTCGGCACGAGCGGGGGCGTGGCGACTCTCGAGGATCCGGCTCAGGGAAACGCGGGCGAGTCGAGCCGCGTGCAGGCGGTCGTCGACTGGTTTGGGCCGACGGATTACCGGCTCGTCGATGCCGAGCAGCAGCTGACGGCCGCGCTCCTGCTCGGCTGCCCGATCGCGGCCTGCCCGGACAAGGCCGCGCTCGCGAGCCCGGTGAGCCATGTCGACGGCTCCGATCCGCCGTTCCTGATCCAGCACGGCACCGCCGACCGCGTCGTGCCGATCGTGCACAGCGAGCGGCTCCACGGCGAGCTGCTCGCCGCCGCCGTCCGCTCGACCTTCACGCGGATCGAAGGCGCCGGCCACGCGACGATCGAGTTCCTGAGCGCGGAGAACCTGGCCCGGATCGACACCTTCCTCGACGCGGAGCTGCGGGGGCGGTAAGCCGGACTGGAGATCCCTCAGGCGGCCATGGGCGGAGCCAGGCTTTCCCGGCCCAGCTCTTCGGCCCGCCCGCCGCGCGCCACCAGGTAGTAGACGACCGGCACGGCGAGCCGCGAGAGGAAGGTGGCCGCCAGCTCGCCCGTCATCAGGCTGATCGCGAGGCCCTGGAAGATCGGATCGAACAGCATCACGAACGAGCCCGCCACGACCGCGGCAGCGGTCAGCAGCATCGGACGGAAGCGAACCACGCCCGCTTCGACCACCGCTTGCTCGAGCGCCATCCCCTGGCGCAGCTTCAGCTCGACGAAGTCGACGAGGATGATCGAGTTGCGCACGATGATTCCGGCCCCGGCGATGAAGCCGATCAGGGATGTGGCGGTGAAGAAGGCCCCGAACAGGAAATGCCCGGGCAGGATCCCGATCAGGGACAGCGGGATCGGCAGCAGGATCGCAAGCGGCGCGCGGAAGGACTGGAACCAGCCCACCACCAGCACCGCGATGAGGACCAGCACCACCGCGAAGGCGATCCCGAGGTCGCGGAAGACCTCGTAGGTGATCTGCCACTCGCCGTCCCACTTCATGGCGACGCGGTCCGACGTTTCGGGAGGCGCGATGGAGTAGCGCTCGATCGTCGCTCCGCCTTCGAGCTTCAGCGCGTCGAGCTCGCGGTCGAGCGCGAGGATCGCGTAGACGGGGCTCTCCTTCTCGCCGGCGAGATCGCCCATCACGTACTCGACCGGTTTCAAGTCCTTGCGCAAGAGCGGCTGGGACTCCGGCAGTCGCTCGACGCGGGCGAGCTCTCCGATCGAGACCTGCCCGCCCGCGGGCGACTCGACGCGCATGGCGAGACGACGGTCGCGGCTGGCTCGATCGGCCCTGGACAGGCGGACGCGCACCGGCACGGGCTCGCGCGAGCCGGGCAGCTCGAGGCGGGCGACGTCCGTCCCGGCGCCCGGTCCAGCCATCGTCTCCACGGCGGCGCTGACGGGGATGCCCTTGAGCGCCGCCTTCTCCCCGTCGACGCACACGAGCACGCGCTCGCGCTCGGCCTCGCTCGAGTCGTCGACGTCGACGACGTCGGCGGTCGTCTCGAAGAGCCCGCGCACGCGCTTCGCCGCGTCGCGTCGGACTTGCCGCGTCGGGCCGTAGATCTCCGCGACGAGCGTGGCCAGGACCGGCGGGCCCGGCGGGATCTCCACCACCTTGACGGTCGCGCCGCGGCGCCTCGCGATGTCGGCCAGGGCGGGCCGGACGCGCTTGGCGATGTCGTGGCTCTGCAGGTCGCGGTCGTGCTTCGAGGCGAGGTTCACCTGCAGATCCGCCAGCTGGGGCGAACGGCGCAGGAAGTAGTGGCGGACGAGGCCGTTGAAGTTGAACGGGGCTGCCGTGCCGGCGTAGAGCTCGACGTTGCGGACCTCGGGGACGATGGCCAGGTAGTCCCGCATGCGGCGCGCCGTTTCGAGGGCGACCTCGAGGGGCGTCCCCTCTTCGTGGTCCACGATCACCTGGAACTCGCTCTTGTTGTCGAACGGCAGCAGCTTCACCTTCACGAGCTGCGTGACGACGAGGGCGACGGCGCCCCCCAGGAGGGCGACGACGAACACGAGGAACACCAGGCGCGAGGAAGACTTCCGCACGAGCGAGGTCATCACCCGGCGATAGGCACGCGTGGACAGCCCCTCGGGCCCTCGCGCCGCGGCCGGCGCGGGCGCGCCGCGACGAAAACCGCGCGCCGCCGCCCACGGGATCACGACGAAAGCCACGGCCAGCGAGAAGAACATGGCCGCCGAGGCGCCGGTGGGGATCGGGGTCATGTACGGCCCCGCCATCCCGCGCACGAAGGCCATGGGAAGGATGGCGGCGATCACGGTGAAGGTGGCGAGGATCGTGGGGTTGCCGACCTCGTCGGTGGCCTCGACGGCGACGCGGCTGATGCTCAGCCCTCTCTTTTCACGATGGTGGCGCTCGATGTTCTCGACGACCACGATCGCGTCGTCGACCAGGATGCCGATCGAGAAGATCAGCGCGAACAGCGTGACGCGGTTCAGCGTGTAGCCGGCCACGTAGTAGACGAAGAGCGTGAGAGCGAGGGTGACCGGCACCGCGATCCCCACCACGAGCCCGCTCCGCCAGCCCATCGCCAGCGAGACGAGGACGACGACGGAGAGCGTCGCGAGCAGGAGGTGTTCGACGAGCTCGTTCGACTTCTCCTGCGCCGTCTCGCCGTAGTTGCGGGTGACCTCCACCTGGACCGCCGCAGGCAGGAGGCGTGGCCGCAGCTGCTCGACCTTGCGGAGGACGCTCTCGGCGAGAACGGTGGCGTTCGCGCCCGTGCGCTTCGAGAGGGCGATCGTCACCGCCTGGTGCTCGCTGCCGACCGGGGCGGCCTCGCTGGCGCCGGCAGGTCCGGGCGAGAAGAAGACGGCGTCGGCGGCCTCGTCGGGGCCGAAGGTCACGCGGGCGACCTGCGAGACGTACACGGGCCGTCCCTGGGCCAGGCCGACGACCACCTGTCCGACCTCCTCCGCCTCGCGGAAGAGCGGGCCGACCTCGAGTCGGACCTCTCCGTTGTCGCGCACCGTCGAGCCCGCGGCCTGTCGCGCCGAACCGGCCCGCAACGCGGTCGTGAGCTGGATCCAGCTCACGCCGGCCGCGGCCATCCGGTCGGGGTCCGGCTCGACGCGCACGATCCGCGGCTGGCCGCCGATCAGCTGGACCCGGCTCGCCTCGGGCACCTCGGACAGCTCCTGCGCGAGCTCGGCGGCGAGCGGGCGCAAGCCGTCGCTCGACCAGCCCTCGCCCCACAGCGTGAGGCTCAGGAACGGGACGTCGTCGATCGTGTGCAGCTCGACGATCGGCGGCAGGCTGTCCCGCGGCAGCAGGTGCCCCAGGGCCGACTGGCGCTCGTAGACCTTGACGAGGCTCGCCTCGTTCGATTCACCGACCTTGAAGCGGACGGTGACCATCCCCGTCCCGGGACGCGAGACGGAGTCGATGTGCTCGGCGCCGGGGATGCCCCAGAGGGCTCGCTCGAGGGGAGCCACGATCCGGCTCTCGACCTCGGCCGGCTCGGCGCCCGGCCACGCCACCAGGACGTCCACCATCGGCACGCGAATCTGCGGCTCCTCTTCGCGCGGCGTGGCGAGCAGGCCGAGCGCCCCGAGGCCGAGCGAGGCCGCGATGACGAGCGGCGTGAGCTTGCTGTCGAGGAAGGCGCGGGCGACCCGGCCGGCGAAGCCGACGTGCATGCTAGTTCTCCGCAATCCGCCGGTCGCCGGCCGCGGCGCCGTCCACGAGCCCGGCCGGGTCGAGCGCGACACGCTCGCCGGCTTCGACGCCCGCCTCGATCTCGACGCTGGCTCCTTCGCGGGCGCCCACCGCTACCCAGCGCAGGCGCAGCTTGCCCTCCTCGACCACGAACAGGCCCGTGAGGCCGCCGCGCTCGAAGAGCGCCGTCGCGGGGACGGTGAGGCGGGACTCCGTGGCGACGGCAGGCACGAGCAGGCGAGCGAAGAGTCCCGCGCGCAGGCCGGGGGCGTCCGGCAAATCGGCCCGGAGCTCGAAGCGGTGAGTGGTCGGGTCCCCGGACGGTGCGACGGCGGTGACGGTGGCGGCGAGCGGCTTCGCCTGGCCGTCCACGATCGCCCTCACTGCCGCGCCGAGGCGAAGTGTCGCGGCGATCCTGGACTCTACCGTGGCCCAGAGCTCGAGCCCGTCCTCGCCTTCGAGCTCGACGAGCGGGGATCCCGGGCTCGCGACGTCGCCGAGGTTGACCCGGCGCGCGGATACCCGGCTCGCGAACGGCGCCCGCAGGACCGAATAGGAGAGCGTGTCCCTCGCCGCCGTGAGCTGGGCGCGCGCCGCGGTCGCGGAGGCCGTCATGCGCTCGAGCTCGCGGGCCGCGAGGATGCCTTGCTCGACGAGCGCCTGCGTGCGCGCGAGATCGGCTTCCGCCGCTTTCGCTCCCGCCTCCGCGGCGGCGACGGCGGCGCGAATCGCGGCGTCGTCGAGGCGGACCACGATCGCGCCCGCAGCGACCCGCTCGCCCTCCCGAAACGGCAGCTCCACGACCGAGGCGAGCACGCGGGTGGACAGAGCGGCGCGATTGCGAGCCAGCACGGTACCCGGCACGGCGACCTCGCCCGCTCCTCCCGAGCGGAAGACCTCGACGGTCGTCACGTTCCTCGCCGGGACGGCCTCGGCCTTGGCCACGCGCGGCGACGCGTGGCCGCCGCAAGCGGCGAGGCCGAGCCCCAGGATCGTCAGTGTCGCGGCTTCACGGACTGGTCTCATCGTCAGCTCCCGCTTCATCGCCAAGATCGGCCGGGAGCGTCTTCTCGTCTATGATCGGCCCGCCGGCAAACCTGACCGGGACGCCGGACTGCGGCGGGGGAGCGGCATGGACGCGTTGTCGGACGTCCTGAGAGAGGCGCACCTCACGGGCGGCGTCTTCCTTCACGCCCAGTTCTTCGCGCCCTGGTGCATGGCGGCGCGCATCACGCCCGAGCAGTGCGCGCCACTGCTCGCTCCGGCATCCCACCTGATCCCCTATCACTACGTCGTCGAGGGCGAGATGCGCGTGCGGGCCGAGGGCGAAGAGGCCTTCGTCCTCGGCGTGGGAGAGGTGGTCCTGTTCCCACGCAACGACCTGCACCTGCTGGGCAGCGACCTCGACCTGCCGTCGGTGTCGGCGCGCGACATCATCCAGCCGCCGAAGGATGGAGGCTTGCTGTCCATCCACCACGGCGGCAGCGGCGCGCGCACCCGCCTGGTGTGCGGGTTTCTGGGCTGCGACGACGCCCCGGGGAACCCGGTGATCTCGACGCTGCCCGCCGTGATGCGATTCAGCGTCGAGGAGAGCGGCGCGGCGGAGTGGATTCGCTCGACGCTCCAGTACGCCGCCGCAGAAGTGGGCGCAGGGCGGCCGGGGTCGGAGACCGTGCTGGCCAAGCTGTCGGAGCTGCTCTTCGTCGAGGCGGTCAGGCGCTACGCCGAGCGGCTGCCCGAGGGCCAGACGGGCTGGCTGGCGGGTCTGCGCGACCTCCACGTCGCACGGGCGCTGGCGCTGATGCACCGCGACATGACGCGCTCCTGGACGGTGGACGAGCTGGGCCGCCAGGTCGGGCTTTCGCGATCGGCGCTAGCCGACCGCTTCACGCGCCTGATCGGGGTCGCGCCGATGCACTATCTCGCCAACCGGCGGATGCAGGTCGCGGCACGAGAGCTGCGGAGCCGAGGCAGCTCGCTCGCCCAGGTCGCGAGCAAGGTGGGCTACGAATCCGAGGCGGCCTTTTCTCGCGCGTTCAAGAAGGCCTTCGGTACCGCGCCGGCGACCTGGCGACGCTCGAGGAACCAGGCGGCGGGCCAGCCGTAGCCGTTCGGCCCAGCTCGCTAGCGGTTCAGGCGTCGGTGGGCCTGGCGCGAGCCAGAACGACGTGCGTGGCCAGGTCCGAGGAGACCTGCTTCGTGCACTCGTAGCCCAGGCTCACGGTATCGATGCCGGAGAACACGTGCTCGCCTCGCCCCAGGAGCGCGGGGGCGACCGCGAGGTGGATCTCGTCGACCAGGCCCGCGACGAGGTACTGCCGAACGGTCGCGACGCCGCCGCCGAGACGGATGTCCTTCCCTTCCGCCGCTTCCGTCGCGCGCTTCAGCGCGGCGTGGATCCCGTCGGTGACGAAGTGGAACGTCGTCCCGCCTTCCATCGTGATCGGCGCGCGGGCGTGGTGCGTGAGCACGAAGACGGGCACGTGGTAGGGCGGGTTCGGGCCCCACCATCCCTTCCACTCGTCGTCGGGCCAGGGCCCCCGCACCGGCCCGAACATGTTGCGCCCCATGATCCAGGCGCCGAGGTTCTCGAAGCCGCGCGCGGCGAACTCGTCGTCGGTGCCTCCTCGGCCGGCCTGGTCGCCGATCAACGAACCCGCGAAGTCGCCAGCGATCTTCCGGAACGTCTTCGTGCCCAGGACCCACTGGTGGAGCGCCATCCCGCCGACGCCCATCGGGTTCGCCAGGTCCTGCGCCGGCCCGGCGCCGTAGCCGTCGATGGAAATTCCGAATCCGTGCACACGAAGCCTCGACATGCGTCACTCCCTTCACCAGAGCGTGGCGACGATTCCGACGAGCGTTCCTCCGACTATAAGCGCGCCGCGACCAGGTGCCAGAGGTAGTGGTGCCAGGGGTTTGGTCCGCCTCGAGAGCGGCCCGAATCGGACATTCGTAGAAACGTCCATGCAGCTTTGGCAGCTCCGAGGCGTTTCGTGCCATTTCGACGCGGTCACCGCGCGGCGCCGGCTGGCAGGTTCCTTGCGGGCAAGCGCAGTGGAGGGAAAGCCATGTCAGTCGCCAAGGTCACCGAGATCACCGCGTCGTCCACCAAGAGCTTCGAGGATGCGCTCAACGTCGGCATCGCGCGCGCCGACAAGACGCTCAAGAACGTGCGCGGCGCCTGGGTCTCGGAGCAGAAGGTGAAGGTCAACAAGGGACGCATCAGCGAGTACCGCGTCACGATGCGCGTGTCGTTCGTGCTCGAAGACT
>Ga0157380_10000938_pt1 | contig 18426 bp, 13 predicted proteins | sample S35metaG_FD_119757 | JGI IMG/M metagenome (GOLD analysis project Ga0157380, IMG submission 119757) | Switchgrass rhizosphere microbial communities from Kellogg Biological Station, Michigan, USA - S3-5 metaG | ecosystem: Host-associated > Plants > Roots > Rhizosphere > Soil | place: USA... | reverse complement strand
TGCAGGCTGCTTAGCGAGACCTCACCCGGAGTTAATTTGGGAATCTCGATCCATTCGTTCGCACTGCCTGCGCGGCCGCTCGCAACATCCCGCACGCCAAACCGCGCCTGGTACAGCCCGGGAGCCAGATAGATAGGAAACGTGTAACGGAAATTCTTTGGAGGAGGAAGCGAGGGATTAGGTGGGGGCGCGGCTATCGTTAGTCTCTGATTCAGCTTTGCGCCGAGCTGACCCTTCTCGTCATAAATTCCACCCGCCAGATCAATCACGCTCTTTAGTTTTCCGTCCACCGGATTGAATGTCAGAAACTCTCCCGGCATCTGCATCGCGGCCGAAAGCAATGCACCCTTCTGCGGGACTTCCGAATACATAAGAGCCAGCGAGAAAGGAATGCCCTTTTCCACCACCGGCGCTCCGATCACTTCCCATAGCTTTGATTCCGTTTTCTTTTCCGGGGCCTTTCCGTTCTTCGCGTTATTGGCGCTCGGGACAGGTTCCATATCGTAGAACCCGCGCCTCACGCGCGCGGTCAAGTCTGGTTTGTTGATCAACTTGACCTCGATACGGTGAAACTTGCTGCCTGTTGCCTCACCCTCCGGCTTCCACGCGAGCAAATAGTAGGTGGCCGTTTCCGCGAGAGCTTTCTTTAGCCCCGGCCCGAGATCGTTTGTATTGAAGACGGCTCTCCCACCGGTGTCGTGAGCGAGTGAAAAGAGACCGTCCTGGCTGGCGGAAATTTCAGCGCCTTCTGAACGCCGCAAGCGAAAAGACGAGTCGAACGGCGCGTCCGTACTCGCGTCCATCAGAGTTCCGACAAGGCCGCGAGCGTCCATTGAATAGATGACTACTCCGCTGCGTGCCGCCGCACTGGTAATTCTTTGCAGACGGTCGCGCACCTCTGAATTGCGGTCGTTGATAAAGAAACCGTTCGAGAGAAAGAAGAGCAGTTTGCGACCGGGAAGGGGAGTCACGGATCGCACAAGGGTCTCCAGACCAATGAGCGAATTCCTTGTAATGTTTTCAGCTTGCCGAAGGATTTGATTCGCACGACTCTGAACCATGTTTTCGGCGGTCTGCCGGCCGAGCAGCGGACTTTCTCGCAGGAGTGCGTCAACATAGAAGTCGATCACGTCTCGGTCAAATGAGTCGATCCTTAAGGCCTGATATTCGCTCATCGTCGGGCGCTGCATATCCTGGACAAAATACGGGTGAGGGGTCAGGCGTTCGAGAGCGCGGCGCAGGACGGTCTTGTTGCCGGTGAGCTGCTGAAGAAAACCCATCTGCCCGCTCGCAGATGACACAGCAACTTCATCGTTCTGGCTCATCTCAGCGTCGATGAAGCGACTAACAATTTTTCGCGTGGCCTGCGTACCAGCCAGATCCATATGCAAATCATCAATGTAGAAAAAGACAGTGCGGCCGCGATCGAGAGGTACAGGATCTCCACTTCGGGCTCTGGTGGACGGCGTTGATCCACGAGCAGCAGCTAGCTGGGCTTCTTCGTTGCCGGCGCCAGCCGTGATTCGCTCAAAGAATGAAATCGGCTTCACCTTGCCGTCGATGCGCAGTTCGAAATCGTCGCGCCGCAAATCGTCCCTGAAGCGGCCATCTTTGTCGAAAACCATAACATCGGTCTGTACCAACTCGGTGAAGACACGAACGACATCAGTTTGATCTTTATCGCGTGATTGTGTTTGGCTAAGCGTTCCGGCTGGTAAGGCAAGCAGGCAGATCAGCAGGCTGGTGATTGAGCTGGTGACGAAACGAACCTGACCAGGCATGATGCGTCGTTGCGAAGCGTAAGCAATTTGTTGAGGGGAGACGCTTGCCGCGAGCTGCCGCCGGCGACAATCGATGCACTTGCGCTGGGCGGGCGGCTGATGCTGTTAACTATGAATCAGATATGCGCCGAGTGCAACAGTTAAACCTTTGGCAGGCCCGAATCGTAACACACGAACCAACGAGAGCACTTCCTGATGCCCACTCAAACTCCCACGGTCAGACTCAATCAAGTAAGCAAAAGCTTTGGCGAGTTTACGGCTGTCAGCGACTTAAGCCTGGCGGCTCATGCCGGAAGAATCTACGGATTGATCGGGCCAAACGGCGCCGGCAAGACAACTTCGATCCGCATGATCGTTAACATCACGGCCCCGGACTCCGGCAGCATTGAGTTGTTTGGGAGACAGATCACGGCCGAGTTACAGGATCGCATTGGCTACCTGCCCGAAGAACGCGGTTTGTACAGAAAGATGAAGATCGGCGAGCAGATAAGGTTCTTCGCCGAACTCAAGAATGTGAAGCCCCGCGAGGCAGACCGTCGAATTGACTTCTGGCTGGAGCGGGTACAGCTATCTGAATGGAAGAACAAGAAGGCAGTGGAGTTGTCCAAGGGAATGCAGCAGAAAGTTCAGTTCGTCACCTCCATTCTGCATGACCCCGACCTGCTAATCCTCGATGAGCCATTTTCGGGTCTTGATCCGATCAACGTCGAACTCCTGAAAGAAATAATCCTCGAACTCAAAGCAGCGGGCAAGACGATCATATTCTCGACGCACCAGATGGAAGTTGCTGAGAAGATTTGTGACGACATCTGTCTGCTAAACCGTTCGAAGAAAATCATGGACGGGAGGCTGCGTGATATCAAAGAGAGTTTTGGGGGAAACTCTGTAGCTTTGCGACTCAACGGTGGAGACGAAGTCCTGGGTGATCCATCACTCGTGAGCAAAGTCGCGCGACACAGCGATTCGATTGAGGCGCTGCTCGCGCCCGGGGCGGATCCTCAGGACCTTCTGCGGCAGCTCCTAACCTCCGGAGCGGTGGTGACGAAGTTTGAAATGATCGAGCCTAGTTTGAATGACATCTTCATTCAGAAGGTTAAAGAGGTCTCATGACAAAGTTCCTGGCGGTAGTTAAGCGTGAATATCTTCAGCGCGTGCGTGCGAAGATCTTTATTGCGGCAACGTTGCTCGGTCCTTTTGTCATGACACTCTTCGGGGTGGTGCCGGCGTTGATTTTCAGCATCAAGGCTGGTGGGCCGGTGCGGATTGCAGTGATCGATCAAACAGGGCGAACGTACAAACGTCTGGAGACCGCTCTTGTCGATACAGAGAGTGATGATGAGGAGCGGGAGAGTGATACGAACACTGCCAACGCAATGGAGCCCAACAATGATCGTTTCAAGCAGCTCGCTGAATCGCAGTCGGAGGCGATGGTAATCGAAGAGGTCGCTCTCAATGGACGTTCACTGGATGATTTGAAAAAGGATCTTAACGAACGGATTGGCAGAAACGAGATTGACAGCTATCTGGTGTTGCCGCCTGATCTTTTTGAGGGCGCGAGGGCGCAGTTTGTTGGCCGCAACGCCGGTGACTTGTTTACCAAGCGTCGGCTTGAAGAGAGCCTTAGCCGCGCAGTGCGCGAGGAAAGGCTGGCCCACGCCAACATCGACGCGAAAGTTGTGAAGGAGTTATCGCGCCCAGTTGACTTGCTGGCTTATAAGGTTGGGGACCAGGGAGAAGAGCGCGATACGGGAGAGGGTTTCGTCCTGGTGTTTGCGTCAGGTTTCATTATCTATCTGACGATCTTGTTCTATGGGCAAGTCATTCTGGGGGCCGTGATTGAGGAGAAGGAAACGCGGATCGCTGAGATCCTGTTCTCATCAGTGAGACCGTTTGTACTGATGACGGGCAAGCTGATTGGCGTCGCGTTTGTGGCTTTGACACAGTTGTCCGTTTGGCTTCTGGCGTTTCTGGTCTTTTCATTTTTCGGAGTAGGAATGCTTGCTTCGCGGGGCCTGACGCTTCATTTGCCGCACATCGCACCAGTGGTTTACGTCTACTTCATTCTTTTCTTTCTCCTGGGTTACTTCATCTATTCGACTGTCTACGCCCTTCTTGGTTCCATGGTCACCACGACTCAGGAAGGCGGACAACTCGCGCTACCGATCATCCTGTTCCTGGCGATCGCGTTCTACCTCGCGTTTCCGGTCATTCGCAGTCCTGATTCATCGTTCGCCTTCTGGGTCTCATTGTTTCCGTTCTTTTCACCAATAACTATGTTGGTTCGGATCGTGACGCAAACGCCGCCATTCTGGCAGATTGCTTTGTCGCTGATAATTGGCTTTGGCACCGTCGTGCTCTTGACGTGGCTGGCTGCAAGAATCTACCGGATTGGAATGTTGATGTATGGCAAGCGCGCGTCAATCCCGGAAGTCTGGCGCTGGCTGAGGCAAACCTAGACGAGTGCGGAGTTCCGCGTTTCGAGTTTCGAGTTTTGAGTTTTGAGACCAGATCAGGTTATTGGTTTACTAAACGAAACCTAACTCCGAACTCGAAACTACGAACTCGAAACGTTATTATGCCCATCGAAATCGAAAAGAAGTTTCGTCTAACGGTTGAGCAGTTTGAAACCTTGCCTGAACGATTGCGCTCAATCGGCGCAACCCTACGTGGTAAGGAGTTCGAAGAGAACACTCTCTATAGCGGCGCTGCCCTGGAGCTTGGCAACAAGATCCTGCGCTTGCGACGAATCGGCAAACGGGCAGTCCTCACCTTTAAAGAGCGCTTACCGAGTCCGAGTGGAACCAAGCATCAACAAGAGGATGAAACCGAAGTCGTTGATGGAGACGCTATGCGGTCGATCCTGGAAAGGCTTGGGTTTGAGGCAGTGCTGATTTACGAAAAACGGCGCGAGACTTGGCTACTGAATGGAGTTGAAATTGTTCTTGATGAACTGCCGTATGGCTTGTTCATGGAGATCGAAGGCGACGAGGCTGGAATTGACGAAGTCGAACGACGACTGGAAATGCATCTCAACGTGGAACACTCAACCTACCCGCAACTCACGCTGAAATACGGCGAGCCGAACGGCCAGCTCATCGAAGCCAGATTCTCAGAAAGACAGAGTAAGGCTTGATCACCCAGCGGCCGTGATTCAGAACTTCGAAAACGTATCCCAGACGGAACCGAAGAAGAAGCGGCCAAAATCTGCCAGGACTTTGAGGTTTTCAGCGGGCGATGACGTATTGGTGGCTCGGATTGTTGGTATCAACTCTATCAACTGTTGGCGGCCAATATAGATCACGCCGGCGGCGACTACCGGACCGCTCGTGTCTGTCCCTTCGTGAATCCGCGTGTAGTTAGTCGTGATGTCGGCCCACATATCAAAACCCGGATCGTCGCGGACCTCCTTCTTGCCTGCCAGATAGTAAGGCTTGCCCGCGTGCTCGAACGCGAGTTCGTAAACCATGTGCTTGAGCTTTGGATCGTCGCTTGGGCAGAAAAGGTTGAAGAGGCCGCTCGGCGCGGGAATGTTCATCCCAAAAGGCGGAAAGTCCACTTGACCGTGAATTGGCGCGTAATGTTTCGGGTCTGAGATGAACCCATAGACGTCGAGGATATCAATGTCGCAATGGATTGAAAGCTTGGTTCCTGTCGCGTCGCCTTTCTTTTCGCCGGTGCGCGGATCCGTTTCACCGAGTGCGAAGCCGCCAGTCATCGTCTCACGAAAACTCACGCCCGGTTTAGTTTGAGTAGGCATTGATATCTCCTTTAGCGAAGGTTCGTTGGTCAGACGAGGTTTGCGCCATATGCATCGACAATGCGTCCGGCGAAGAAGCGTCCGAAGCGCAGCATTGCGTCCCACCGTTGCGCGATTCCGCCCGCGTTTGTGACCTGCAGTGTGCTCAATTGGCGAAGCAGGGAAGCGGGCGGAGTCCACAGCATTCCTTTGCCGAGAATCCGACCAGCTTCTGTTTCACCCTCATGAATTGTTACGTATAGAGTTGTCGCATCAGACAAGCTGTCGGGCCCAATGTCGTCGCGAATTACCTTGAAGCCATCAAAGTAGAATTTTTTATCGTCCGTTGACGTCAAAGCCATTCGGTATTGGAGCCGGCGAGTGATTGAATCCTTCCCGATTCCGAAGTAACGCAGCAGGCGTGTGAAGAAACCTGTGGATGAACTACCGTTCGCAGCTACATAAGTAAACTCACCCTTGCTGATTGTGAGTGGCCGGTTAGACAGTGATTTTGCCGTCACGGTCCCCAGGAGTTTGGAAACATAACCTTGCTCGTTGCAGGTGCGCTGCAGATCGTCGGAGACGATCGTTAAGGTGAACTCGATTGGTGAAGCTTCTTCGCGACCTTTCTGCGATCCACGTTGGTACGCATCTGCGCCCGCGTCAATCACTGAGCTTGAAAAATAACCTCTCATCGTTTCAGTGAACCGAATCCCCACGTTCAGGCTCAATGTTTGAGTCTTTGGTCGAGGTACTAACTTGTAGTCGATCTCCCAACCCCGTTCGGCTGCCAGTAGCTTGCAACAGCGCTCGGCAATCGCCGAGATTGTCAGGAGCGGGTTCACTCCAATTGAACGAGGTATCACCGAGCCGTCGTTCACATAGAGGTTCTCGTAAACATCGGTACCAGTCGGGCCCGAGAAGACTTGCCCTTTGTGATTTACGACTCCCTTACCGGCATGATCGGCCATCACGCATCCACCAAGGGGATGGACAGTGATCAGGTCCTGGCCCATGAACTGATTCGAAACCGGATTCTTAACGTAGGTTCCACCCAGAGGAACAGTGGCTTCCTTCAGTTTTCCCTCAACCGTTGAGAAGATTGGTTGTGAACTCAATCCCGGCCAGGAAATGCGAAGACGATCATCGTCTAAATAAAGACGTCCCTGCGCGTTGTCGTGAGCCATTACCAGCAGTGTCTGGGTGTTTCTCAAAGCACCCCGGTACGCACCGAGTGTCAAACTCTCAAGCTCGCGAAGTTGTTCTTTCGACGCGTCTTTGAATCCATCATCCATATCCTGCCCGAGTAGTTTGGCGGCCGTGGCAAAGATCGCGGGAAGAAGACCCGAGAATGCTCCGGCCATCGAGCCGTCCTCAATGACGAAAGAGTCTTCAAGCGCGGGCTTCTTGCGCATATCTATAATGCCCGTAATTGTCGGTCCAACTTCTTTGCGTCCCTCAGGCGGCCGGTGACCAAAACCGATTCCATTTATCTCTTGCTCGCAGTTGTAAGCTAGCCCAAGGACGTCACCATTGCCTGTGAAGTGTTCGCCGAGCTGGTCAGATAGCGAAAGGCCGTTTGGCCTTTGCTTCGAGCGCAAGAGTATTTCGGTGGAACCCAACGTTCCCGCGCCCAACACAACTATGTCGGCACTAACAAACATTGTCGGCGCATCGAACTTTTCCCGGCCGGTGTTGAGTAGTTGATAGTGAACCAGCCAGCGATCGCCCTGGCGTTCGAGATACCTGACAGAAACTTCAGTAAAGATCTCCGCGTTGTGGTTCTTCGCGTCGGGGAGATAGTTCATTAAGACAGTGTTCTTCGCTCGGTAATTGCAGCCCGTCATGCAATCGCCGCAACCCACACACGGATGCTGTTCCACGCCGACGTGGTTTGTGTCGTCGGGAAGCTTATCGAAGTTCACATTGATAGGGAGTGGATAGAATTGTTCGTCCAGGTGAGCGGCGGATTTTTCCAAAGCATCGAGCTTGAGGAGGGGCGGGTACTTGTTCGGTTGAGACTTGGAATCGTAGATCGTTGGCTTCAGCATCTCCCGCGCCAGCTCGTAACCTTCCTTTAACTGCGCTAGGCCTTCTTTTTTTCTGATTTCCTCAGGCCACTGTTCCTGCTGGAACACAGCGTCTTCTGCTTCCGCACAGACGTTTGCATTGACGAGGGATGTGCCACCGAGACCACAACCAAGAAAGACATTGATCTCCTTGTTCATCCGTACGTCATAAAGACCAGTCCGCGAACCCGAATGAAACTGAGGTAGGTCTACCTGGACTTGCCGCAACGCTTCAAACTCAGTGTCCGGATACTCCCCGGGTTTGATGAGCTTGTCTTCTGGATCCAGATCGCCGGGCTGAAATTCCTTGCCACGCTCAAGCACACACACGGTTATTTCACTCTTGTCTTTTGCCTTCGCGCGCGCAAGACGAGACGCAGCGATGCCGGCTCCATAACCTGACCCAACCACTACCACCGTGTAGTGCGGCTTGAGTTGGTCAATCGGCGATGCGAGTCGAGCCATGAGTTGGCCCCTTCCTGAGGAGGATCTGGGTGTGCTAGTCGGTTAAGGAGTAACTAGGAACGTCGTTGATTAATCGGTTTGCAAGGACTCGGCGCAACAAGATGAAAATGAATTCGCGGGCGTTATATGCCAGAACGCTTAGGGGCGTGTCAATCAAAAACGTGGTGCACGAAATTGGGAGTTGCTCACGAAAAAAGCGGCCTCGCTGTTACACGAGGCCGCTTCATTTGCTGCGTCGAAAGGGACTACTAATTACATCCCCATTCCGCTCATGCCGCCCATGCCGCCCGGCATTGCGGGACTGCTCTTGTCGTCATCGGGCAGTTCCGAGACCATAGCTTCGGTCGTGAGCATCAAGCCTGCAATGGAAGCTGCATTCTGCAGCGCCGTGCGGGTCACCTTTGCCGGATCGATCACGCCAGCCTTGACGAGGTCTTCGTATTCCTCAGTCGCGGCGTTGAAGCCGAAGTTCTCGTTCTTCTCTTGACGAACGCGCTCAACAACGACCGCACCCTCCTTGCCAGCGTTCTGAACGATCTGGCGGAGAGGCTCTTCGAGCGCTCGACGAACAATATTAACGCCAATCTGTTCGTCAGGATCTCCCTCGCCGTTCTTGCTGGTAAGGAATTTCTCGAGCGCCTTCGCTGCACGAACGAGCGATACACCGCCGCCGGGCACGATTCCTTCTTCTACCGCCGCGCGAGTCGCATGCATGGCATCTTCGACGCGTGCTTTCTTTTCCTTCATCTCAGTTTCGGTAGCTGCACCGACCTTGATGACTGCCACGCCACCAATTAGTTTTGCGAGGCGCTCCTGAAGCTTCTCGCGATCGTAATCAGAGCTCGTGTCTTCAATCTGAGCGCGCAAGGTTTTTACACGACCTTGCATGTCGCTCTCTTTGCCGGCCCCGTCGACTATCGTGGTGTTGTCCTTGTCGATCGTGATCTTCTTGGCACGGCCAAGATCTTCAAGCTTCACATTCTCGAGCTTGATTCCCAGGTCTTCGCTGATGACCTTACCGCCAGTCATGATCGCGATGTCTTCGAGCATCGCTTTGCGGCGATCACCGAACCCTGGTGCCTTAACCGCAGCAATGTTCAACGTGCCGCGCAGTTTGTTTACGACCAGGGTCGCGAGGGCTTCACCTTCGACATCTTCAGCAATAATCAACATGGGCTTGCCCATCTTGGCCACCTGCTCGAGCAGGGGCAGCAAGTCTTTCATAGAGCTGATTTTCTTTTCGTGGATCAGGATCAGCGGGTTCTCCAGAGTCGCTTCCATACGATCGGGGTCGGTTACGAAGTAAGGACTGAGGTAACCACGGTCAAACTGCATTCCTTCGACAACGACGAGGGCAGTCTCCATAGTCTTCGATTCCTCAACCGTGATGACGCCGTCTTTGCCGACCTTGTTCATCGCCTCGGCAATGATGTTGCCGATTGTCTGATCGCCGTTCGCGGAAACAGTGCCGACCTGGGCAATCATGTCGCCCTTGACCGGCTTCGAGAGACGTTTGATCTCTTCGACGCGGCGCTCAACTGCCTTATCGATTCCTCGTTTCAACGCCATCGGGTTGGCGCCGGCAGCGACAGTTTTTACGCCTTCACGGAAGATCGCCTGCGCGAGCACTGTGGCGGTAGTCGTACCGTCACCAGCTACATCGGAAGTCTTTGACGCAACCTCGCGGACCATCTGTGCGCCCATATTTTCGAGGGCATCCTTTAGTTCAATTTCTTTTGCTACCGTGACACCGTCCTTGGTGATCGTCGGCGAGCCGAATTTTTTGTCGATTACAACGTTACGACCTTTGGGGCCGAGCGTGATCTTAACAGCGTCGGCGAGCTGATTGATCCCGCGCAAAATCGCCGCGCGTGACTCCTCACCGTGAACTACTTGCTTTGCCATCTATCTTTTCTCCTGCTGAAAAAGTTGAGTGTTAGGCCTAAATGAAAACGTGACGCAGTCCGTCCGGACTACTTGCCACCTTTCTTGCCAGTTGCAGCTCCGGCGCGTTCGATTATTCCCAGAATCTCGTCTTCGCGCATGATCAGGAGCTCTTCGCCGTCCATCTTGATCTCGGAACCGCTGTATTTGCCGAACAGCACCCGATCGCCTTTTTTCACGTCGAGCGACTGTCGCGTGCCGTCCTCCTTGTACTTACCGTCCCCGGCGGCCACTACCTCACCTTCCTGGGGTTTTTCTTTCGCGGTGTCAGGAATAATGATGCCACCGCGGACCTGTTCACCCTCTTCAATGCGTCTGACAATCACGCGATCGTGAAGGGGTTTGATGTTTGTAGCCATTCTCGTCAAATCTCCTTTCAATGTTTCGTTTACAGAGTTTTACTTACTGAATCATGAGACCGAAATGCAGTTGCTAGCACTCAGCGTGGATGAGTGCTAAGAATATCGTTTTGCCCGTATTCTTGTCAAACCATGGATTGAATGGGAAGGAGCGTTTTTAGCGGACGTTGCGCTTTGCCGGCGTGCGGTCTTTCTTGTGGTAAGCGGCGACGCGCTTAGAAAGGGTGTTGCGATGGATTCCGAGAACTTTGGCCGTATTTGTGAGGTGTTTGCGGTGGCGAGCGAGCGCCTTTTCGATGTAGACCTTCTCAAACTCGGCGACGGCCTCATCCAAAAGGATCTGCCCGTTTAGCATTTCATTGATCAAGGCTTCAAGTTGGGCGCGCATCTGCATGGTTGGCTGGGCTGACTAGCAAAACAACCTGTCGATTCTGACAACAACTTCAGTCAAAAAACTAGAGGTCCTTTCCCGTAATAAGCTTGTATGCTTCGAGATAACGACCGGTCGTGGCATCAGCAATATGCGAGGGAATGGCCGGGGCGGGCGGCTTTTTGTCCCAATTCAGGGTTTCCAGGTAATCGCGGACAAACTGCTTATCGAAAGACGGCTGAGACTTGCCGGGCATGTAGGCTTCGAGGGGCCAAAATCGAGAAGAATCAGGAGTCAAAACCTCATCAATCAGAATTATTTGACCGTTTCTATCTCGGCCAAACTCAAACTTAGTGTCGGCGATGATTATTCCGCGTTGACGAGCGTAGTCGCGTGCCTCGTTGTACAGACTGATCGAGGTATCGCGCAGGAAGGTCGTGACTTCCTCACCCAGCATTTGCCTAACTGTGTCTTCCGAGATGTTCTCGTCATGACTATGTTCGGCTTTGGTTGAAGGCGTGAAAAGCGGGTCAGCAAGTTCAGCGGACTCTTGTAGGCCCGCTGGAAGCTTATGGCCGCACACTTCGCCCGTTCGCAAATAATCCTTCCAGCCAGATCCAACCAGGTAGCCGCGAACTACGCATTCGACGGGGAACACTTCGGCGCGCTTAACCAACATCGAACGCCCGCGCAATTCATCAGCTTGTCTCCGAATCGCTTCTGGCATTTGATCCAGATCGCTGGTGATGAAGTGGTTGGGTACAACGTCAGCGAGTTGTTGGAACCAAAACTCCGATAGCGCGGTCAGTACTTCACCCTTACGGTGTATCGGAGTCGGCAGAACACAGTCGAAAGCCGAGATGCGATCAGTCGCGACAACGAGAAGCGAGTTGTCATCAACGTCGTAGACATCACGCACCTTCCCACGTCGAAGTAGTTGCAGATCGGAAAGAGAAGTCTGTAGGAGAGTGGCGGCACTCATCATCTGAGGTGATCCAATTCAATCCGGATAGGTTCAGCAGTTCTAAAAGGCGAGCCCGGATTTTGCTCGCGCGCTAAAAGTTTGTCAAGCAACGATGAGATTTACTTTCATTCACTCAACGCTGATCGCAGTCTTCTGATCTGAGCAGCATGATTGTGTGCGTGAGCTGCATAAATCTCCAACCAGTTTTCCGCCGTGTAACGTCCACTCTCCGTGTGTTCGCCTTCTCGGGCCCAGTCGTCTTCAGACATCAAATTGAGTAACTGGCTGGTTGTAGCGCGAGCGGAGCGAAAAGCTTCCAGCGCTGGAGCCGTTTCTCGATCGTTGTATTTGAGAAGACTTGCGTATTTATCCTGATCGTAACCTTGAATCACCGGGTGTTCCTCAGCCAGAAGCCGACGCAATCTGAGTGCGGAGGTACTTTCGCTGTCGGCGAGATGATGAATTATTTCTCGCGCGCTCCATTTGCCTGGTATTGGATGAGCGGTCATGTGTTCATCAGGAAAATTGAGTAACGCATCCGTCACTTCATCAAAACCCGCACTGTACTTGGCAATCAACTCATTTCGTTCTTCCTGTCTCATGGGAGATGTTCCTTTTCGTCAAAGGTCTTCCATGCCAAAATGGCACATCGGACACATATCTCGCGAGTTAGGTCATTGGCTCGCGCTCAAGTTAGGGAGGATCGCAATGTTACTTAGTTCCTCAGTGTTGCGTTTGAGAAATCTCATCATTCTGCTCGTTGTTTCGATCACTTTCGCTCCCGCATCTTTTGCCCTCAACACATCTGAATTGCAAACTACGCAGCGCGCTGGAAGGCCTTTTCCGGCGGCCCGCTACCTGCCTGATCGCAATTTCGACACGCGCCATATTGCTCTGAATCTGCATTTTGATTGGGAGCGGGAACAAGTGATCGGCACTGAGACAATCGTACTTGCTCCTTTGGTGAATGATCTGACACGCGTCGACTTGGATGCAGCAAACATGACTTTTAGTTCGGTGAAGCTCAGTTCCGGCGCGGTCCTAAAATACGAAACGAGTGTTCCCGATCAGAAAGTTCGGATTACCCTTGATCGCCCGTATCAGCCTTCGCAGGAGTTAACGCTTTCCATTGATTATCATACCAATGGTCTACAAGATCGAATCATTGGCTTAACCGGCGGCGGCATACGGTTCATCAAACCGACTGCGGAGGATCCGAACAGACCTAAACAGATCTGGTCACAGGGAGAATCTGAGTACAATCATTATTGGTTTCCTTGTTATGACCATCCAAACGACTTCTTCACTTCCGAACTAACTGCCACCGTGGAAAAACCTCTCTCAGTAGTTTCGAACGGGAAACTTATTCAGACAAAAGAAAACAGCGACGGCACTCGCACTTTTCACTGGAGCATTGAGCAACCGCACGCCAGCTATCTCAGTTCAATCATCGTTGGCGAGTATGTTCCGATCACGTCGGACTACGAAGGCATCCCTGTAACCACTTACGTTTATCCGTCCGAAGTTAAAGAAGGAAAGATCACAGCCGCGCGATTACCCGAGATGGTTAAGTTTTTCTCGGAGAAAACCGGCTTGAAGTATCCCTACGCCAAATATGCGCAGACGACTGTGCGTGATTTCGGCGGCGGCATGGAGAACATTAGCGCCACGACTCAAACCGACAACATGATTCACGACGCTCGAACGGAACTCGATGCAACGTCCGACGGGCTTCAATCACACGAACTGGCACACCAGTGGTTTGGCGATTATGTGACTTGCAGAGACTGGTCGGATATCTGGTTAAACGAGAGTTTCGCCACTTACTTCCAGGCTATGTGGGATGAACACAAGCTTGGACACGACGATTTTCTGTATCTCGACGTGCGGGGGAACCAGAATGCGTATTTCGGCGCCTGGACGCAGGGTAATCGCCGTCCAATTGTGACGAAGAATTATGCGAACCCGGATGCAGTGTTTGACACTTATGCTTATCCGCGTGGAGGCGCTGTACTACACATGCTGCGCCGCACCTTGGGAGAAGCTAACTGGTGGCGCGCTATCAATCACTATTTGAAAAAATACGCGAACCAACCGGTGGAAACCGAACAGTTTCGCATTGCCATTGAGGAAGCAACTGGACAGTCTTTGGAATGGTTTTTCGACGAATGGCTCTACCGCATGGGGCATCCGATCTTTCGCGTTTCCCAGGAATACGATTCAACCGCCAAAACCATAAAACTAAAGGTTGAACAGCGACAGCAGGTAGATCCGGAATGGCAGTTTCCCCAAGTGACATTGTTTCGCACACCGCTGGAGATCGAGATTACAGCCGGCTCCGAGACGAGAATCGAGAAAGTTGTAGTCGAACCCCTCAAGGAACAGACGTTTATTTTCAAGGCGGACTCCAAGCCCCTTTTGGTCAACTTTGACTACGGCGGCACTGTAATCAAAGAGTTGGAATTCGCGAAGACTAATGACGAGTTGATGTACCAGCTTTCCCATGATCAGGATGTGCTCGGCCGAATTTGGGCGCTTGGCCAGTTGAACACCAAGATGCATGGAGCGACTGTGGCTCAGACTGAGAAGGATGAGTTGGCGAATGCGATTGCGAAAGTTCTGGCGACTGATCCGTTCTGGGGCATGCGAGTCGAGGTTGCCGCTGCTCTGGCAGGTATGCCAGGAGATTCCGTCCGTCAGGCCCTGCTACGCGCCACGTCTGACAAGCGGGCCGCTGTCCGTGCCCGAGCAATCACGTCGTTGGCAACTTCGAAAGACCCATCACTGGCCAGCACTTACAAGACGCTCCTAACCGATGAAAGCTATGCGGTTCTCCGGGCCGCCGCTATCGCTCTGGGTCAAACGAAGAGTCCGACCGCGTACGATTCACTCGTGAAGCTTCTGGACACGACTTCATGGCGTGACAATATCAGGGCTTCGGCTTTATCAGGACTCGGCGCCTTGGAAGACAAACGAGCGCTGGAGATCGGGCTTCGCTACGCCGGAAAGGGGAATCAGTCTCAGGTTAGGGCGGCAGCGTTGCGTCTATTGGGCAATGTCGGCAAGGACGATCCACGCGTGTACCCGGTAATAACTGACAGTTTTACTCAAGCATTGGGTCGAACTGATTTCAACCTCGCGTTCGCCTCGGCTGAAGGGCTCGTCAGTCTAGGAGATCCGCGCGGGTTAACCCTACTGGAGCAACTGTCAAAGACTTACGAGGGAGTGCCACAGATTCAGGGATTGATTCGGACGTTCCAGGATCAACTGCGCAAGAAAATCGACGGAGTGCCAAAGGCCCCTGCAACTGGCGGTCGGTCGTTTCAGGGTTCAATGAATTCGCTGGTGGCGGGGTAAGGTTAGGCTAAAAAGAGGACGCTGTCGGAGGAGATGATTTCTGGGCAACGATCGACGTTTTGTCCTGTGTCTGCAAAACTTAGAGCTTGCAGTTTGGCTTTATTGTCTTGTACTATTCCCTCGACCGATTGGCGCCACTCCCCTTTGCGTCAAACCCAGAAGCCTCCTGTTTGTCAGTTTTCAGAACAATCAATCTGATGGGAACAGCAACTGACATCCAGAAATCCAAAGACCAACATCACTCATCCGATCCCGGCGAGCGCAAAGTGTCTTTACTAGTGGTTGAAGATGATGAAAACATCTCCACGGCCATTAGTGAGTACTTTTCCCGCGCAGGCTACGACGTCCGGACTGTGGAAGACGGCCTGGCAGGCGTCAAAACGGCCCTGGAAGATCCGCCGGACGCCGTTGTCCTCGACCTGATGTTGCCCAAGATGGACGGTCTAGCTGTTTGCAAAGAGCTCAGAGAGAAGGCTAACCATTTGCCGATTCTGATGCTCACCGCCAAGGACGACATTGTCGACAGGGTGCTCGGCTTGGAAATGGGGGCTGACGACTACATCACAAAGCCTTTCAGTCTCCGAGAGCTCGAAGCGAGAATTAAATCCGTATTGCGGCGAACTCGCAGTGCGCCCGGTCCTGCCGGCGCCAAAGACGAGTCACCAATCGTTCGCGGAAGGTTGCGAATCGATCCCGCGAGACGCGAAGTAACTATCGGAGATCGCCAAATGGAGTTGACTCCCAAAGAGTTTGACCTCCTGAGGCTCTTCGCATCTAACCCAGGGAGGGTGTTCCCGCGAAAATACCTGCTTGAAAAGATCTGGGATTATTCTTACGAGGGCTACGACCGCACAATCGATTCTCACATCAATCGGCTCCGAGCCAAGATCGAAGATAATCCGGAAAACCCACAGATGGTTCTCACTGTTTGGGGAATTGGTTACAAGTTCACTGACGAACAGTAGTCCTTTTCCACCCTCACGATTACTCACGCGCCAACTCATCAAGATTTGGCCATTTCGGCCTTCAAACCCTAACTTTTCAATCTGAGGAACATCATTTTGTTCGCATCAATTCTTTCAGGTATTAGCATCCTTGTAGTTCTAGCTGTGGGGATATTGGCCTTGTTGTTCATGCGCAAGACTCGCTCGGGAAGACTAAAAAATGGTTACACCAACGACATGGAATCAGCAGGTAGTAACGATGAAGGCTCGATGGGCGGAGGGCGCGTAGCTCCTGAAAGAAAAGTGAAAGCAGGCGGGACAATTGTGACTCGCAGTACTGGAAATCACATGGTGGTAGCGATTCCCAATTCGCTTTATGGCGCCTATCGCATCGAGCAGGAAGTCGGAAAGCTCGTTCTGCGGCAGCCGCATCGTAAGGATGTTCTTTCCTCACGAGCTCCTGAAGATCGCCGCGCAATCGAAACTTCACTGATCAAGATGGTCGCCTCGAGCCCGGATGAGAATGAACGTCGACTCGCTTCTCAAGCACTTGAAGAGCACGGCTTTGTCGCCCGTGAGTGTGCAACCTTGCTCATGGCGCCCGATGCGTTTGATCGAACTACTGCAGCACGAAGTCTGGGTGAAATAAAATCGCCTGCGGCGCTGCCATTCCTTCTCGAAGCTCTCTACGACTCGGAATCGACTGTTCGCAACCAGGTAGTTGCGAGCATTGGCGAGCTCAAAGTTCCCAGCGCGTTGCTGGATATGGCGCGCAGGCGCCCCGATGTTCCCGCCAATCTGATAAGCCAGGCTCTCGGTGCTTGCTCAGTTGATGGTTTGGATTTCCTCGATAGCAAAATATCCGAACCCGCGATCGGGGACGGAGGCTTTGAGGGTTTTGGCTCTGACATTACGACTCTTGAACCCGCTGGTTCAGTCAAAGAACTGCCGGCCGACTCGGATGATGAAGGAATTCGCAGAGCCTTGCTCGCAATTCAAACTGAAAACGCTTCTGAACGAGTTGAAGGCGCGAAGGAATTGGCGAAGTATCAGGTGCAGACTTCCGTCGATGGTTTGATGACCCTCGCCAGAGTTGATGAGGATGCTTCCGTGCGGGCCCAGGCAATTTCCAGCCTGTCTCTGATAAATCATGAGTCAGTTTTCCCGGCCGTCCTGATTGGAATGGCAGACGATTCGCGCGAAGTTAGAGCTGCCGCCGCTCGTTCGCTAAGTCATTTGAGTGCTAGCCGCACGGATGCATACATTCGAGTCCTGGAGACTGACGACCAACAATTGTTAGCGGAAGTGGCGCGAGCTTGCATCAAGGCCGGAATCGTCTCGCAGGCGATTGACAGGCTGGCGACCGGCGATCGACGTCAGGCGTACGAAACATTCTCGATCTTTTCCTTGCTTGCCAGGGCGAAACAGTCACAGCCGGTGCTCGATGCAATCGTGAACCACTCGAAACTACGCGTTCGTCTGGCTTCGCTGCGATTGCTCACCAACACAGGTGAGCCAGAGGTTTTTGAGCAACTGCGACAGGTTGCCGGTCGCGATGACTTGGCCGAAGGTTTGCGCACAGCTTTATTGGAGGCGATGTATAAGTTGGATCAGTCAAACGCAGAGTCAAAGACTGAGCCACCGGCGGAGCCACTATCGTCCTCTAACGATCTAGTTTTCAAAATCAATTCCCCCGCGGGCGTAGAGGTTGATGCTGTCTCAACTCAATCGCCCGATCCGCAGAGCTGACGCGGGGAATTCAAATGATAAGTCTCTAGACTGGCACGGTTGCTGGTTGCATAATGCAGCCGGCGTAACTCTCGTTGCCTCGATGAGACAGAGAAAACTCAGGTCACTTGCCGGCAGATGGCGTTTCGGCGGCATCCTATTAGCACTTTCCGCTCTTGTTTGGTTCGACCTATTTCCTGGCTCCGCACAAACCAATACTCCCAGGCGCGTGACTTCAGTTCAAGCGGCTGATGCGCCCGAAGGTTCGAAAGTCACAGTAGTTTCCAATTCAGCTCTGAACGACTACGAAGCGTACCGACGTGGCGATCGCTTCTATGTGAAAGTTCCCGGAGCGGGAATGGCAGCAGTGCAGCCGCAACTTCGTGGCAACGGCTTTGAAGATGTCGAGGTACAAGAAGCCGGCGCTGACGTTATCTTCTCCTTTCGCTTAAAACCCGGAACGGCGGCACGGGTTAATCAGAGCCGGAACCGCCTCGATGTAATCTTTTCTACATCGGCACACAAGCAGAACGCTCCCACTACAACCCAGGACTCAAACGCTTCAGCAGCTCCAAGGCGTCAGTCAGATACTTCAGAACCGTTGTCACCGACCGCTACGTCTCAGTCTGCTCGCGATCCTCGAAGCGTATCAAACACGCGCGAAGGAAACTCAGGAACTAAGACTAACGCGTCGGCGTCAACAACACAC
>Ga0157380_10000936_pt1 | contig 18439 bp, 16 predicted proteins | sample S35metaG_FD_119757 | JGI IMG/M metagenome (GOLD analysis project Ga0157380, IMG submission 119757) | Switchgrass rhizosphere microbial communities from Kellogg Biological Station, Michigan, USA - S3-5 metaG | ecosystem: Host-associated > Plants > Roots > Rhizosphere > Soil | place: USA... | reverse complement strand
TGCCATCCTTACGAGATGGCGCTGTTCCACGACGAGGCGCAGGCTGAGGTATGGGGTGACGATCCCGACATGCTCGTCTCGTCGACCTATCAGCCCGTCGGCAAGCTCGAGAAGGCGGAGGGCGGCTTCTACCTCTCGGGGCGCTGGGGCTTTTCGACCGGATCGACGCATTGCGGCTGGGTGCTGCTCGGCGCGATCAATTTTGAAACCGCAGACGGCAAGCCGGACATGCGCACGTTCCTGCTGCCCCGCTCGGATTACCAGATCATCGAGGGCACTTGGGATACGTTCGGCCTTCAGGGTACGGGCAGCTTCGACATCGTGGTCGACCGGGCGTTCATCCCCGAATACCGCACGCACAAGGCGATCGACGGCTTCCTGTGCAAGAATCCGGGTCAGGAAGTGAATACGGCCCCGCTATACCGCATTCCGTGGGCGCAGCTGTTCACCCGGTCGGTCTCGACCGCCTGTTTCGGCGGTCTGCGCGCGGCCATCAACGCCGCAATGGAGATCATGGAAAGCCGCGTGTCGACGAACACCGGCAAGGCGTCAAAGGACGATCCGATCCTGAAGGCCGCGATCGCGCGCGCCATCGCCGAATCGGACGAGATGGAACGGACCCACAAGGCGACCTTTGACGAGCTGATCGGCTATGCCGAACGTGGCGAAGAGGTGCCGATGGAGCATCGCGCGCTGTACGCCTATCAGTCGTCCACGGTCGCGCGGCGCCTGGCTGCCCTGGCGGACGACATGGTCAAGCTGTTCGGCGGCCGTGCGATCTACATGTCGAGCCCGCTCATCCAGCCATGGCTCGACCTGCATGCCGCCCGCGCCCATGTCGCCAATGATCCGGGCAACCGATCGGGCGATGTCATCGAAACCATGCTCGGCCACGCGCCGTCCTTCACCTTTGTCTGATCGCGCTGCTGCGCGCCGGCCGGATCGATGAATGCAATGGGAGCCATCGTGATCGGGACTGACTCGGCAGACGCAGAATCTTTGAAGGTGGATTTCAAGGGTGCCATGCGCCGCCTGGCTTCGGGCGTGGCCATCATCGTCGCCAAGGGCGAGGATGGCCCCGTCGGCATGGCTGCCACCTCGATCACGTCGCTGACGATGGATCCGCCGGCGGTGCTGGTGTGCGTCAACCGGTCCGCCGGCATCCACGCTTGCCTGGCGCCCGGAAAGCCGGTGGGCGTGAACTTGCTTTCGCGCGGCCAGAAAGAGGTCTCGATGGCATTCAGCGGTGCCGTCGCGCGCGAACTTCGGTTCGGTGTGGGTCATTGGGATGTCGACGCGCGCGGCTATCCCGTTCTGGCGGGCGCGCAGGCGAATCTCGACTGCGTGATCGACAGCCTGATCTCGTATGGTACGCACAGCATTGCCATTGCGAGGGTCGAGGCCGTTCGGCTGAGCGACGCGTTCGATCCGCTGGTCTATCAGGATGGAGGATATGTTTGAAAGTCGCTGATGACGAAACGCTGAACAGCGCCCTGTCCGAAGAGCTGTATCGTGCGTTGCGCGATGGGCGGACCGTTCCGCCGCTGATCGCGCGGCACCCGGCGCTGACGATCGACGATGCCTATGCCATCTCGCTCGGTGCTCTGTCACGCCGCACCGCCGACGGGGAAAAGGTCGTCGGCAAGAAGATCGGCGTCACCAGCAAGGCGGTGCAGGACATGCTTGGCGTCCACCAGCCCGACTTCGGCTTTCTGACCGACCGGATGTGGATCGAAGGTGACATCGACATCGCGGCCAACGGCCTCATCCAGCCTCGCGCCGAGGCGGAGATCGGCTTTCTGCTCAAGGACTGCCTGAAGGGGCCGGGCGTTACCGCAGATCAGGTGATCGCGGCGACCAAAGCGATCATGCCCTGTTTCGAGATTGTCGACAGCCGCATCCAGGACTGGAAGATCGGCATTGTCGATACCGTCGCGGACAATGCGTCGTGCGGTGTCTTCGTCCTGGGCGAGGCACGGGTCGATCCGCGCGCGCACGACCTGCCCAATCTGCACGTGACGGTGACCAAGAACGGTGCCCCGCTGTCGGAAGGCTATGGTCACGCGGTGCAGGGCTCGCCTGCAGAGGCGGTGGCATGGCTCGCCAATACGCTGGGCGCTTATGGCGTGACGCTCGACGCGGGGGATATCATCCTGTCGGGAAGTCTCGTGCCGCTGGAACCGGCGACCGCCGGGGATGTATTCGAAATGCAGTTGCATGGCGTGGGGACCTGCACCGCGCGCTTTGTGTGAGGGATTTGAGATGGCTGACAAGGTGAAGGCAGCGATCATCGGGTCGGGCAATATCGGCACCGACCTGATGATCAAGATGGTCAAATATCCGCAAAATATGGAGCTGGTGGCGGTCGTCGGCATCGACCCAGCGTCCGAAGGTCTGGCGATGGCGCGCGAGCGCGGCGTGGGCACGACGCATGAGGGGATCGAGGGCCTCAAGGCGATGGCGTGCTATCCGGAGATCGGCATCGTGTTCGACGCGACTTCGGCCTATGCGCACAAGGTCCATGACGAGGCGCTGCGCGCGGACGGCAAGCAGGTGGTCGACCTGACGCCCGCCGCCATCGGCCCGTTCACCATCCCGCCGGTCAATATCGAGGCCAATCTCGACGCCGGCAACGTCAACATGGTGACATGCGGCGGTCAGGCGACGATCCCGATGGTCGCGGCGGTGAGCCAGGTGGCCAAGGTGCATTATGCGGAGATCGTCGCATCGGTCTCCTCGCGCTCGGCAGGGCCGGGCACGCGCGCGAACATCGACGAGTTCACCCGCACCACCGCCCGGGCGATCGAGAAGGTGGGCGGTGCCGAGCAGGGCAAGGCGATCATCATCCTCAATCCCGCCGAACCGCCGATGATCATGCGCGACACGGTGTTCACCCTGTCCGAAGGCGCCGACGAGGAGACGATCCGCGCGTCGGTCGAAGCCATGGTGAAGAAGGTGCAGGGCTATGTGCCCGGCTACCGGCTCAAGCAGGAAGTGCAGTTCGAGCGCTTCGGCGACAACAACAAGCTGAAGATCCCCGGTCGCGGCGAGTTCACCGGCATCAAGACGATGATCCTGCTCGAAGTGGAAGGCGCGGGCGATTATCTCCCCAGCTATTCGGGCAATCTCGACATCATGACGGCGGCGGCCAAGGCCACCGGCGAGCTGCTTGCCCAGAAGATCATCGAACGCAGGAAGGTGACGGCATGAGCGCGAACTTCAACGTCGAAGCGGGCGACAAGCTTTACATCCAGGATGTGACGCTGCGCGACGGCATGCACGCCATCCGCCACATGTACGGGCTCGACCATGTGCGCGACATCGCTGCGGCGCTCGACAAGGCTGGCGTCGACGCGATCGAGGTCGCGCATGGCGACGGCCTGAGCGGCATGAGCTTCAACTATGGTTTCGGCGCGCACACCGACTGGGAATGGCTGGAGGCCGTTGTGGACGTGCTCGAAAGGAGCGTGCTGACGACGCTCATCCTGCCTGGCGTGGGAACCGTCGAGGAACTGCGGCGCGCCTATGACATCGGCGTGCGGTCGGTGCGCGTGGCGACCCACTGCACCGAGGCCGATGTATCGAAGCAGCATATCGGCATCGCGCGCGATCTTGGCATGGACGTGTCCGGCTTTCTGATGATGAGCCACATGATCGATGCCGAACGTCTGGCCGAGCAGGCCCTGCTCATGGAAAGCTACGGCGCGCAGTGCGTCTATGTGACCGATTCAGGGGGAGCGCTCGACATGGATGGCGTCAAGGCGCGGCTGGATGCGTACGACCGCGTCCTCAAGCCCGAGACGCAGCGCGGCATCCATGCGCATCATAATCTGTCGCTGGGCGTGGCGAACAGCATCGTCGCGGCGCAGTGCGGCGCGGTGCGCATCGACGCTTCGCTGACCGGCATGGGCGCGGGTGCTGGCAATGCTCCGCTGGAGGTGTTCATAGCCGCCGCCGACCGCAAGGGCTGGAATCACGGCTGCGACGTCAATGCGCTGATGGACGCGGCCGAGGACCTCGTTCGTCCGCTTCAGGACCGCCCGGTGCGGGTGGACCGCGAAACGCTCGCCCTCGGCTATGCGGGCGTCTATTCGAGCTTTCTGCGCCACGCGGAGAAGGCGGCGGAGACCTATGGCATCGACACGCGCGCCATCCTGGTCGAGCTGGGCCGCCGCAAGATGGTCGGCGGGCAGGAGGACATGATCGTCGACGTCGCGCTCGACATGGTCAAGGAACGCGAAGCCGCGGGCGCATGACCCCCGACATGCAGCTTTCGCTCGACCACATCACCGTGACGGACACCACCCCGTCGCAGCTTGCCGAACTGGCGGCTGTGACGGGATGCTCCGGCATCTGCCCGTTCCTCCATAGCATGGAGGTGTTGCCGCGGATGCCGGAATATGACCTGGTAAAGAACCAGGCGGCACGGCGGGAGACGCGTGCGGTGCTGGACGCCAACGGTATCACCGTCGATCTCGTCTATCCGTTTACGATGGCGAGCCGGACGGTGGTGGCCGATTTCGACGGCGCCCTTGCCGCCGGCGCGGAGCTGGGGGCGCCTCTCGCCAACGTGCTGTGCTACGATCGCGATCCGATACGGCGGGTGGAGCGGCTTGGTGAACTGGCCGAACTGGCGGCCACCTACGGCATCGGGCTCGCCATCGAATTCTATCCGCCGGCGCAGGTCCGGACGCTGGCCGAGGCGCTGGCTACCCTCGATGCGCTGGGCCGGCCCGATGCCGGCGTGACGCTCGATCTTCTCCACGTCATGCGGAGCGGCGCCATGGAGGAGAGCATGGCGTTGCTTGGCGACCCGAGGATCAGGATCGCGCAAGTGTCGGATGGTCCCGGCACAATCCCCGCCGACCGGATCGAGTGGGAGGCGGGAGCGCAGCGGCTGCTGCCCGGCGACGGCACATTCCCGATTGAGCGCTTTCTCGCAGGGCTGCGCGCGGACGTTCCGATCAGCGTCGAGGTGCCCCAGGATGCCGCTATTGCGGACGGGGTTCCGTCGCTGCTGCGTGCGCGTCAGGTCGTCGATAGAATGCTGGCGATCAGGACCAGAGTCGTCGCCTGAGACGACGGGAAGAGGAAGAGGATGACAGGTCGGCTGGACGGCAAGGTGGCGATCGTCACCGGAGCGGGACGCGAGGGCAATATCGGTGTCGCCATATGCGAGGCCTTTCTGCGGGAGGGCGCGCGTGTCGTCGCGACGGATCTACTCGACGGGGACCGCGCCGCGATCGTCGCACGCATGAACGCGGTCGCGCCCGCCGACGCCTTCCGCATCATGCTCCACGACGTCACCAGCGCGGATGACTGGGCTCGCGTCGTGGCGGATGCCGAGGCTGCGTTTGGCGGGATCGACGTGCTGGTCAACAATGCCGGCATCGCCATCCACGCGGGGATCGAGCACAGCAGCCTCGACGATCTGCGTAAGGTGATGGCGGTCAACCATGACGCGCTGTTCGTCGGCATGAAGGCCTGCCTCCCGGCGCTTCGCCGCAGCGTCGAGCGTTATCCTGGCGGTGGATCGATCATCAACAATCTGTCGATGGCCTCGTACATGCCCAGCGCGATCAACATTGGCTACCATGTGTCCAAGGCGGCCGGGCGGATGCTGACGCTGTGCGCAGCGCTGGAGTTCGGTCCGTCCAAAGTGCGCGTGAACAGCGTTCATCCGGGCCTCACCATGACGCCTTTGATCCGCGAGGGGCTGGCCGATTACGTAAAGCTCGGTCGTTACGCGAGCGTCGAGGACGCAGAGGCGAGCATCGCGGGCATGGGCGCGCTCGGCATTTCGAGCGACCCTGAGGATACCGCCCATGCCTTTGTCTATCTGGCCTCGGACGAAGCGCGCTTCGTGACCGGCGCGTCGATCTATCACGATGGCGCCATCGGCCAGCGGTTCTGAAAGGAAGCGATTGTGACCGACGTAAGGACCCTGATCGACCCGTGCCTGCTGCCGGGTCTTGAGCTGATGCCGCCGCTCGACCTCTCGGAGGCCGCGCTGCCGGAGATTCGTGCCGCGATGCTTCAGATGGTCGCGATGCTGCCCGAGCCGGAAGGGTCGGGCATCGTTTGGCGGGAAGAGCGCATCGCCGCATCCGCGCAACACGACATCGCGGTGCGCGTCTACACGCCCGCCGCCGCGATGGCCCGCCCCGCCATCCTCCAAATCCATGGGGGCGGATATGTCATGGGGTCCGCCGGGCTGAGCCATTTGTCCAATATCGACCTTGCTGCGTCGCTTCAGGCCGTGGTGGTGTCGGTTGACTACCGGCTCGCGCCCGAAACGCCCGCTCCCGGCCCGGTCGAGGACTGCTATGCCGCTCTGGTCTGGCTCGTCGAGCAGGCCGCCGCGCTCGGCGTCGACCCGGCGCGAATCGCGGTGCGCGGCGAAAGCGCGGGCGGCGGCCTCGCAGCGGCGCTGGCGATCCTGGCACGCGACCGCGGTGGTCCGTCCATCGTTCATCAGAACCTGATCTATCCCATGCTCGATGACCGGACCTGCGTTATCGACCGGCCAGCGCATCAGGGTGCGGTGGTATGGACGCGTGACGCCAACCGTTTCGGGTGGAGCGCGCTGCTCGGCCGTGAACCCGGAGGAGAGGGGGTCTCCCCCTATGCCGCCCCCGCCCGGGTCGAGGATGTGGCGGGTCTGCCGCCGGCGTTCATCGCGGTCGGTGCGCTCGACCTGTTCGTCGAGGAGGACATCGAGTTCGCGCGGAGGCTGATGGCTGCAGGCATCGCCGCCGAGCTGCACGTCTATCCCGGTGCGTATCATGCTTTCGACATACTCCGCGATGCTACTCCCGCGATCGCCATGTGGGATCAGGCCAATGCGGCGTTGACCCGGGCGCTATATTCGCAACCCGCTGACAGATGAAGGACGAGATGACACAGAAGACGTCGGCCCTGGACGGTATCAGGGTCATCGACATGACCCGCGTGTTCGCTGGCCCCATCGGCGCGCAGATCCTCGGCGACCTTGGCGCGGACGTGATCAAAGTCGAACGTCCCGGTGCCGGCGACGACGGGCGCGGCTACGGCCTCGCCTGGGTGCCCGGCAAGGACGGCCTCGATACCAAGCAATCGAGCTTTTTTACCGTGTCCAATCGCAACAAGCGGTCGATCACGGTGAATCATTCGAAGCCGGAGGGGCAGGCGATCCTGCGTGAGCTGGTCAGAACGGCCGACGTGCTCATCGAGAATTACAAGGTCGGCGATCTCAAGCGCTTCGGCCTGGATTATGACAGTCTCAAGGCGATCAACCCGCGGCTCATCTACTGCTCGGTGACGGGCTTCGGCCAGACCGGGCCGATGGCGTCGCGTGCGGGCTATGACGGTCTGTTCCAGGCGACTGGGGGCATGATGGCCGTCACCGGTCGGCCAGACGACCAGCCCGGCGGCGGCCCGCTGAAAGCGGGGCCGAGCCTCGTTGATTTCACCACCGGCCACAACGCGGCGATCGCTATCCTGGCGGCGCTGTTCCACCGTGAACGCACTGGCGAGGGGCAGTTCCTCGATATCGCGCTGCTCGACAGCTCGGTGGCGATGGTCAGCCACATCATGCAGGACTATCTTATCAGCGGCGTCGCGCCGCCGCGCCTCGGCAATGGCGGCAATGGCGGCGGTCCGGCCGACATCATCGAGTGCCGCGACGGCCTCATGTATCTCAGCGCGGGCGGCGACGAGCACTGGCGGCGGCTGACGGTGCTGATGGAACAGCCCGAACTGTTCGAGGACGAACGCTTCAACGCGAACATGAAGCGCGCCAAGACGAACCGTGTCGCGCTGATGGACATCGTCAACGGCTGGAGCCGTAATTTCACCACCGCCGAATTGCAGGCGAAGTTCGACGAGGTCGGCATTCCCGCGGCGCGCTACAATGAGCTGAGCGAGGTGTGGGAGGATCCGCAGGTGATCCATCGCGGCCTTCTCGCGCGCGCCCCTCATCCCTGGGCGGAGAGTGGTTTTGTCGACCTGATCGGCAGCCCGCTAGCGCATATGGGCACGACCCCTGCGACTATCCGCAGGGCGCCGCCGCTGGTCGGCGAGCATAATGACGAGGTGTTGGGTGAGCTTGGCTACAGCGCCGAAGCGATCGCAGCTCTGCGGGAGCAAAAGGCGATCTGAAGAAATCGGCAGGGCGGCATCTGCGCCACCCCGCCAATCCGGTAATCAGCCGACCTTGAGCTGGGCCAGCTCGTCGGCGGAAAGCTTGAGCGAGGCTGCGCGGACGCTTTCCTCGATGCGCGCCGGGCTCGATGCGCCGAAGATTGGGATGACCTGCATCGGCTGATTGGTGAGGTAGGCGAGCACCACGTCCGCCAGGTCCACGCCATGCTTGGCCGCGAGCGACTGAGCGGCTGCCAGACGATCGGCATTGACGGGATTGTCGTAGAACGCCTTCAGATGATCGGGCGCGTCGCCCTTGGCGAGCATCGAGAAGTAGCCACGGCTCTGGCCGCAATAGGGGATGACGGCCAGACCCGAATCCGCGAAGCCGCTGCCATAATCCTCGAAATAGAGCTGATAGCCCTGCTGCATGGCATTGGCCTCGTTCGGCTTGGCGAGGCCCCAGAAGGGTTCGATGGCGCAGAAACCGGTCTTGCCATTGGCCTTGGCATAGTCGTTGGCGGCCAGCACGCGTTCTGACGTCCAGTTCGAGGCGCCGAACGCCCGGATCTTGCCCGCCGATTTCGCATCGTTGAGGAAGTCGATCAGTTCCGCGACCGGCGTTTCGGGATTGTCCATGTGAAGCCAGTAAAGGTCGATCGTGTCGACGCCGAGATGGTCAAGGCTCTCGTTGAGGTCGCTGCTGACATCGACGGGGTTCACGCGGTTCCGATAGTCGCCAGCGCGCATGTCGAAATGGCCGCCCTTGGTCGCGATCACGATGTCGTTGCGATTCTGGCCCTTGAGCCATGCGCCGATCGCGCGTTCGCTCGCGCCCGCCGGGATGTCAGGCACCCAGTCGCCATAGGAGCGGGCACTATCCACGAAATTGCCACCAAGCTCGACGAACCTGTCGAGGATGGCGTTGGACTTCGACTGGTCGAGCTGCCAGCCGAGCATGTTCGTGCCGTAGCACAAGGTGCTGACGGAAAGGTCTGTATTGGCGAGTGTCACCTTCGAAAGCATGGCTGTCTCCTGTGTGGTCCGGTCCGGAAGGGTGCGATCCGGCGCTGCATGTCGTGTCCTGTCCACCCGCCCCGGGGGGAGGGAAGGCGGGCGGCGAATGCGGCCGCAAACGGCGCACCGCAGTAGCGCGATGCGCGACGGCGGTGCCCAAGCGTTACGCAGAGCGTGGCGAAAAGAAAAGGCTATTGTCGTGCCGCGTAGCAAAGATGTCCGCAGGTCGAGGTCGCACGTCGTCAGGGCGGGTGCCGATCACAGGGTGTCCCGCGACACGCTGCTATTTGCTGGAAGTCGGGCACTATGGTCGCTATTGAATTGGATTTTACCGGGGGGAGCCCAGAAGAATGCAGATTAGAAGCGGCCGCACGTTGTCGCCGCCGGTGCTGGATGCACTCGATTCCAACATTATCGCCATCTTGCGAACCAACGGTCGGGCGACCAACCAGGACATCGCCGAACGCCTTTCCGTGACGGCGGCCACGGTGTCCGCCCGGCTTCAGAAGCTGGAGGACAGCAGGGTGATGCGGGTGGTGGCGGTGACCGACTTTTCGGCACATGGCTATAATCTGATCATCGCGCTGGGCGTGAACGTCCAGGATCGCCCCATTGGTGATGTCGGGCGCTCCCTCGCCGCGCTGCCCGAAGTACTCAGCGTCAACCTGATGAGCGGCGAACATGACATCGAACTGCTCGTGGCACTCCACGACTTCTCGGAGGTTCAGTCGCTGCTTTACGACCAGATCGGGAATATCGAAGGCGTGAAGGAGATTTCGCCCGGCGTCGCGGTGGATATCGTCAAGTTCGAGTTCAACGTGGTGCCGCTATGACCGCGGCTCCCAGACGCGGACGGCTCGATCGGCTGGACCAAGGCATCGTCGAACGGCTGGCGCGCGACGCTCGCATATCGAACCGCGCCATCGCCGCCGAACTCGGCGTTACCGAGGGGACGATCCGGACGCGCATCAAGCGCTTGCAGGCCGAGGGGCTGATCCAGTTCACTGTCGTCACCGACTTTCGCCTGGCCGGTTCGCCTAATCTGTGCATGCTGGGTATCGACGCCGATCCGTCGCATGTGTCGGATGTTGCGCAGAGCATTTCGGCGATGCCGGAGATCACGTGCGTGATCATCCTGCTGGGACGGCACAGCCTGCTCGCCATGGGTCTGTTTTCGAATATCGAGGTGCTCAACGAACTCGTCATCGACCGGATTCGCCCGTTGACGGGCGTGCGACGCGTCGAAACTTCGATCTCCGTGCACAACATCAAATATGAGGCAGGGATCGCTAAAATCCGCGGGAGCAAGCCAGTCCCCGAGGGCTGATGCAGCCAGCAGGTCCGCGCTTCCCGTGCAGGAAGCGCGGACCGCCCATCACTTCAGCGTCGCGAATTCCGCGTCGATCGCCGCGAGACGTTCATCGGTAACCTCGTCGGGGGAATATTGCTGGACCGCCCGCAGCGTCATGCCGCGCGCCATGTCAATCTGTTCGTTCGTGGTCATGCCCGGAATGTGTTTTTCCACGATGGCCTTGGCGGCGGGATCGTCGAGCAGAGTGCCAATATCGGTATCCGCCGTCTGATACTTGGCCTTCGCGGCAGCCTGGGTCGGGGCAGCCGGCGTTTCGGCAAATGCGGGCGCTGTGGCGCAGCAAAACGCAGCGGCGGCGATCAAAATCTTGCGCATGGAAACAGTCTCTCCTGACGGTTGCGCGCCTTAAATCGCACGCAATCGTTCGGAAATCAAGGCCATGGTCCTTGTGCTCCTACCAATCGGGACGAGCCGCCATGAATAGTGCGACAAAGCGATCGACCATCGCTTCGCGTTCCACGGTGGTAACATGACGAGCCGAGCCTTCCTGAAACTGCCAGCCGAAAATGCCCGAAACGAACATGCGAGCAACAGACAGCGGATCGCGGGCGGCGATGCCGTCCCGTTGGGCGGCGGCGGTAATGTCGCCTGCAACAAGGTTGACGATATAGGCGAAGCCCAGGTCATGGATCGTCCGGGAGAAAGTCGGGAAGCGGTCGTTGCAGCCGATCAAGAGGCGCATCAGCGCCCTGACGTCCGGCTCCAGGAGTGACTGGGCGATAGTCCGCCCATGATGCCGCAGACGTTCCTCGATGCTGTCCTTCAGAAGATGGTCGTTAACCGAATAGATGAGCGACCACGTCTGTATGCTGTCCTCGATCACCGCTGTCAGCAAGGCTTCCTTCGAGGAATGGCGCGCGTACAGCGTCCCCTTGGAAATGCCGGTCGCGGTGGCCACACCCTCCATGGAGACGGCGTCGAAGCCGTCGGCGAAGAACAGCTTCCGCGCGGCGGAAAGAATGGCCTGGTCGATGGCGGCGGCCTGATCGGCAGTCGGTCGACCCCGGCGCGGCTTGAAGGCGGCAGGAGGCGCAGTGTTCATTCCGCCTTCGTGGCACGAACCGGGGAGTGAGGCAATCATGCCCGCCGAATAATCGAACGTCACCGATCTATTATTGACGGCTCCGCGGGCTGCGGCTAGTTTCGACGCCAATTGTAATCGGGCGATGGTCGCATCGCTGGAGAGGAAGCGGAATGAAGAGCAAACGCAAACTGCTTGCTGCGGCAATGCTTGTCACGGCGGCCTCGCCCTCCATCGCCGATACGGGCGCCGACAAACGCGCCGATTCGACGCTGCGCCAGATGACGCTCGACGAGAAGATGCGGCTGTTGCACGGCACGATGCCTGCGTTCCAGTCCGCCGCTGATCGCCCTCCCGACATTCCCATCGGTGCCGGCTATGTTCGGGGTGTCGAGCGCCTCGGCGTCCCCATGCTGGTCGAAACCGATGCCAGCCTGGGCGTTTCCAATTTGATGGGCATGCGCAAGGGCGACGTTGCGACGGCGCTAACTTCGGGTCTCGCGCTTGCCTCGTCCTGGGATGCCGATCTGGTTCAGGCGGGCGGCGCGATGATCGGTGCGGAGGCGCGCGCCAAGGGCTTCAACGTCATGCTCGTCGGTGGCGTCAACCTCGTGCGCGATCCGCGCGCCGGGCGTAATTTCGAGTATCTGGGGGAGGACCCGCTGCTGGCCGGCACGCTCGTCGGGCATCAGATCCAGGGCGTGCAGTCGAATAACATCATCGGCACGATCAAGCATTTCGCGCTCAACAATCAGGAGACAGGTCGCAACGTCGCCAGCGTGGTGATGGACGAGGCGGCGATGCGCGAAAGCGAGTTGCTCGCCTTCCAGATCGGCATCGAAATCGGCCAGCCCGGTTCGGTGATGTGCGCGTACAACCGGGTGGGCGGCATTTACACCTGCGAGCATCCCTTCCTGCTGAACGACGTGTTGCGACGGGATTGGGGCTACAAGGGTTTTGTCATGTCCGACTGTGGCGCGGTGCACTCGACCGAGGCCCTGCTTGCCGGTTTGGACCAGCAATCGGGCGAACAGCTTGACAAGAAGCGCTGGTTTTCGACTGAGCTCGTGAAGGCGCTCGAGGAGAAGCGAATCCCGGTCAGCGCGGTCGATACCGCAGCCCGGCGCGTCCTCCGTGCGATCTACGCACATGGCGTGGCCGATCATCCGCTTACGCCGGGTCAGGCGATCGACTATGCGGCGCACGCAGCGGTCGCGCAGCGCGCGGCGGAAGCAGGGATCGTCCTCCTCAAGAACGAGGGTGGACTTCTCCCGCTCGCTGCCTCGGCAAAGACCATCGCGGTCATCGGCGGCAATGCCGATGCCGGCGTGCCGAGCGGCGGCGGGTCCAGCCAGGTGCGGCCCGTGGGCGGCGTGCAGCGCATCAGCAAGGGGGTGGCGACCGGCCCGGCATCGATGTTCGCGCAACGTTTCTACGGCGGCACGCCCCCGCTCGACGGGCTGCGTGCGCAAATGCCCGGCACCACCATCAGCTTCGTCGACGGCAAGGATGTCGCCGCGGCAGTTGCGGCGGCGAAATCGGCGGATATGGTCATTCTGTTCGCCGAGAAGTTCGCGTCCGAAGCCGTCGATCATGAGGATCTGTCGCTGGGCGAAGGGCAGGACGCGCTGATCGACGCGGTCGCCTCCGCCAACGCGAAGACGGTGGTGGTGCTGCAGACGGGCAATGCGGTGCTGATGCCATGGCATGACAAGGTGCCTGCGATCGTCTCCGCCTGGTATGCGGGCCAGCGCGGCGGCGCTGCCATCGCTTCGGTGCTGACCGGCGCGGTCAATCCATCCGGCCATTTGCCCGTCACCTTTCCGGCAAACGTCGATCAGCTTCCCAATCCCCGGCTCCCGGGTTCCGACGCGCCGCCCGCCGACAAGGAGACAAGAGCGGTCTATGGACTTCAGGCGGGCACCAAGCCGTTCGAGATCCACTATCCCGAGGGGTCTGACGGGGGTTATCGCTGGTTCGACGCCAAGAAGCTGAAGCCTCTTTATCCGTTCGGCCACGGCCTGAGCTACACCAGCTTCGCTTATGGCGACCTCAAGCTGTCCGGGGGTAAGGCGCTGAAGGTCAGCTTCACGGTGACCAACACGGGCGCGCGGGCGGGTGCCGATGTGCCGCAGGTCTATATCGTCAGGCCGGGCAAGGCGAAGCGGCTGATCGGCTGGGCGAAGCCCGATCTGAAGCCTGGCGAAAAGCGCACGGTCACGGTGACGACCGATCCGCGCGTCATCGCCGATTATGATGCCAAGGCGGGACGCTGGATCGTTCCCCCCGGCGAGGTGCGCGTAGAAGTCGCGCGTTCGGCGATGGAGCCGGTCCTCACCGGTGCCGCGAAGCTTTCGAGGGTCACGATGAAGCCCTGACCCGAAGCGGCCAAAAAAGAAGCGAGGCAGGAGAGTTTATGCGCAGTTGGACGTTCGCCAAGGCCCTGCTGGGGGCAACCGCCCTTGTCGCGCTCATCGCGTCTGCGGGTCATGCCGATCCGCTGCAGGACGCTTTCCGGCAACCGCCAACCGAAGCGCGGCCCCGTGTACGCTGGTGGTGGCCGGGCAATGCCGTTGCCGATGAGGAATTGTCGCGCCAAATTCGTCTGTTGGCCGAAACGGGATTCGCCGGGGGCGAGATCCAGTCGTTCACGCCCAACTTCGTCACGCTCACGCCGGCAGAGAAGGCGGTCGTCAACGACTATGCCGAGCCCGGCTTCTTCGCCCATGTGCGGGCGGCGGGAACGGAAGCGGAGCGGCTGGGCCTAAGCCTCGATTACACGCTGGGATCGGCCTGGCCTTCGGGGGGTGGTTTCGCCATCCCGCCTGAAAAGGCGCTGGTCGAACTGAGCATGGCGCAAACGAGCGTGGCGAGCGGCACGACCGGCCCGATCACCGTCGCCATCCCCAAACGCACGAGACGGCTGGGCGCGCTCAGCATGTTCGACGCGCGGGTCAAGGATCCGGCGGTTGCAGACTGGGGCAAGCGGATGGATGCGATGGCCGAGGTCGTCGCGGTCGTCGCGATGAAGGGAAGCGCGCCCGATCTGGCACCGGCCACCGCAGCGATGATGGGGTTCAACCTGACCGGTCTGTCTGACGTAAAGACGCCGGGCGCACTGGACCCCGCCAGCGCCATCCTGCTTACCGACCGGTTGCGGGACGACGGCACGCTCGACTGGACCCCACCGCCGGGCGACTGGCAGCTATTCGTGTTCAAGCGCTATGCCGCCGATATCGGCGTGCTGGGCGCGGCGGGACGGGGGCCGCAGCTCATCCTCGATCACATGAACCCCGCTGCCTTCGCAGCACATGTCGCGCGTGTCGGCGATCCTCTCGGCAAGGATCCGGTCGGGCTGCGCTCGACATTTGTCGACAGCCTCGAACTGATGCAGGACATCGCCTGGGGACCGGACTTTCTCAAGCAGTTCAAGGCGCGGCGCGGCTATGATCTGACGCCCTATCTGCCGTTCGTCGTCCAGCCGGGATGGATGCAGGCGTGGAACGAGCACTGGTCGCCGCCTTATTACACCAGCGTCGGCGATGCGACGCTCGCGGACCGGGTGCGCACCGATTTCAGGCGCACAGTGTCCGACCTCATGTTCGCGGGCTTCATCGAGCCGTTCGTGGCGTGGAACCATGCCCATGGTCTCAAGGCCAAGTTCCAGGCGCATGGCGGCGCGTTCGACATCATCCGCGGCTATGGCGTGGTCGACATCCCTGAAACGGAGGATCTGGTTCACGGCGGCGATCCCTATTTCATGCGGCTCGCGCGGTCGGCGGCGAACCTTTACGGTCGCCCGCTTGTGTCGGCGGAAAGCCTGGTCTGGAAGGACCGGCCCTACGACGTGACCCCCGACGAGATGCGTCGCCGCGTGGACCTTCTGATCTCGGGCGGGGTCAACAGCCTGATCCTGCACGGGTTCAACTATCGTTTCCACGCCGACGACTGGCCGGGGTGGCATGCGTTCCAGCCCAGCCCCTTCGCGCTCGGCTTCTCGACGATGCTGAACGAGACCAACCCGGTCTGGCCGGCGGTCAAGCCGCTCGCCGCCTATATCGGCCGCCTTCAGGCGGTCATGCAGTCGGGGAAGCCGATCGTTCCCGTCGCCTATTTCTACGGTCGCTACGGCTATTATGCGGGAATCGAGGACGAGGGCGCGGGCAAACCGGTCGCGGAGCAGGCGTTTCTCGCCGGCGGCTATGACTATGACCGGGTCAATCCGGATTCGATCCTTCGAGCGCGCGTCGACGGTCGTGAACTCATATCGCGTGGCGGGCACCGCTATGGCGCGCTGGTGCTCCCGCCCGTCGAGGCGATGACCGCCGAAGTGGCCGAGCGGATCGCGGCGTTCGCACGGGCTGGCCTGCCGGTGCTGTTTACCGATCGCGCGCCAGACCGTGACGACGGGCTGGCCGACTGGAAGCGCCGCGACGCGCGCGTGAAGCAGGCGGTCGCAGCGGCGCTTGCCGCCGGGGCAAAGATCGTGCCGCAGGCCGAAGTCATTCCTTTGCTGCGCAGCATAGGCGTGCATCAAAACCTCCGTTTCGGCGGCGATGCGAGCGGGCTTGTCTTCGTCCAGCGCGACATCGATGGGCGGCTCGCGACCTTCATCCACAATGTCGAGAAGGCGCCGCGCCGCGTGACGCTCGACCTGCCGAGCACTGGCGCGCTCGAACGCTGGAACGCAATGGACGGCAGCCGCGCTCCGGTGTCGGCGAAAATCGCTGGCGACTGGACGCGAAGCGAGGTCGACCTGGCACCGGGAGAAAGCGCGCTTCTGCTGCTCGACCGCGGTGCGAAGCCGGTCGAGACTGCACCTCTCCGGCAGATCGCGGGCATGGCGCTGCCGATGGACGGATGGCCGTTCAGCGTTACGGGCCATGACGCTCGCCAGCCTTATGTGCAAGATTTCGGCGCGGCGAAGCTAGGCGACTGGCGCGAGGTTCCGGAGCTGGCGCACTTCGCGGGCGCGGGCACCTATCGTCGCACCGTCACCGTCGACCCGGCGTGGGTCGCGGCTGGTAACCGCTTGACGCTTGATCTGGGCGAGGTGCGCGACATGGTGACGGTGTCGGTGAACGGGCAGGCGCTGCCGCCGGTGATTGCATCGCCGTGGCGCGTCGACGTGACCGACGCGATGAAGGCGGGACCGAACGACATCGCTGTGGTCATCGCGAATGTGCCGCAAAACGCGACGGTCGACCCTAAACACCCGGCTAACAAGAAACTGGTTCCGGTTGCGGCGGGCTGGATGGGCCCGGCGCGCCTCGTGGTCGAGCGCTGAGGCATGGAACGGCGCACGCTGCTGAAGGCGGGGGCAACCGGTCTGCTGGCCGCGCTTCTGCCGGGCCGTCTCTGGGCCGGGGAAGCGGATGTCCTCGCCCATGTCGATCCCGAACTGCGCCGTATGGCGGCTATCCTCCTGAGGGCTGAGAATGGCAAGAGGTTCGCCGCGCCGGACACGTCGGCCGTTCCTGTGCCGTCCGGCGTCGAGAGGGTGGATGTGCCGGCGGCCGTGCCGGGCCAGCCCGCCGTGCCGGTCTATGTCATCAACCGCCCGACTGTTGGCGCGCCGCCACGCGGAGCGATCCTCCACATCCACGGGGGCGGTTTCGTCAGCGGCAGCGCCCGCATGGGCCTGCGTCCGCTGATGCGCATGGCCGATCGTCTTGGCTGTGTCATCGTGACGGTGGACTACCGCCTTGCGCCCGCGACCCGCTTTCCCGGTCCGGTCGACGACGCGTTCGCCGCGCTTGTCTGGCTGAGGGACAATGCGGCGGCACTGGGGGTCGACCCGGCCCGCATTGCCCTGATGGGCGAGAGTGCGGGCGGCGGCCTCGCGGCGATGCTCGCCATCGCCGTCCGCGACCGGGGTACGATCCGCCCGGTGCTGCAGGCGCTGGTCTATCCCATGCTGGATGACAGGACGGGCAGCAGCCGCCCCGTCGCGCCGCCCATCGGCACGCTCGTCTGGACGCCTGCGCGAAATCGCGAGGGTTGGGCCGCCCTGCTCGGCCAACCGCCGGGCCGGAAGCATGTCCCCTATGGTGCGGTCCCGGCGCGCGTCGACAATCTGGCGGGACTGCCGCCCACCTTTATTTCGGTGGGATCGCTCGATCTGTTTGCGGACGAGGACATCGACTATGCGCGCCGCCTCGTCGCCGCCGGAGTTTCGACCGAGTTGCTGGTCGTGCCGGGCGGGTTCCATGGCTCCGACCTGATGGTTCCCGGTGCCTGGACATCGCGCCGAATGAACGACGCCGTTGAGGCCGCGCTTGGCCGCGCCCTCGCTCCCAAAGGAGACTGACATGCACCGTATCGCTGGAATGGCCCTGGCGCTGGTCGCGGCCCAGCCGGCGATGGCGCAATCTGTTCTCGCCCAACCCGCTGCCGCTCCAAGTGCGGCCGACGGCTGGATCGGCCTGGCCGGTGCGGATGCCGCCGCCGTGCCGATCGTGCTCCACTTCCGGCGCACGGTCGATCTCGACGCTCGCCCGGGCGCCTATGTCGCGCGCGTCACGGCCGACAATCGCTTCGTCCTCTACGTCAACGGTAAGCGCGTTGCGGCGGGTCCGTCGACCGGCGACATCGCGCGTTGGCGCGAGATGCGCGTCGATCTCGCCCCATGGTTGCGCAAGGGGCGCAATGTTGTCGCGGCAGTCGTGTGGAACGGGGTGAAACCTCCCGTGCCGGGCAAACCGTCCAATCCTTTCGCCTTCACCGCGCCGATGTTCCAGCAGAGCGTCGCGACCGGCTTTCGCTTGGTCGGTGAGGGCAATGCCGCCGCGATTTCGACCGGCGTGCCGGGGTGGCGCGTGGCGCGCGATGCGGGGCACAGCTTCACTAATGGCTGGCGGCAGTTGAAAAGCTGGTATTATGTTGCCGGGCAGCCTGAAATCATCGAC
>Ga0157380_10000935_pt1 | contig 18441 bp, 16 predicted proteins | sample S35metaG_FD_119757 | JGI IMG/M metagenome (GOLD analysis project Ga0157380, IMG submission 119757) | Switchgrass rhizosphere microbial communities from Kellogg Biological Station, Michigan, USA - S3-5 metaG | ecosystem: Host-associated > Plants > Roots > Rhizosphere > Soil | place: USA... | reverse complement strand
CATCTCGTACTTTCGAGCGGCGCGCAGCTCCTTGAGGCGCACGTAGTCCGAGAGAAATTTCTCCGCTAAAGCGGCGATACTCAGGCCACCCGCAGTCGCGGCCCGCTCCAATTCGTCGATCAGCCGCTCGCCGCGCTTTGCCTGATCCAGGCACTGGTTTGCCTTGGCGCGCGCCATCTCCAGCGAAACTTGCGGATAGCTCCCGAGCGACACCCGGTGTTTCGCCCCTTTTTGGGCGTAACCCCGGCCTGTCACGCCGCCCTCGCCGACGATCCGAAGTAGCAGCGACCACGTCGCACCGTACGTTCTGCCGATGCGCAGAGTCAGACCAGGGACGGCTCCATCCGTGAGATCGACTCGGCGAGTGCGGGACTTTGCAATCACAGCGCGGATGGCTGCGTCCGTCAGCTTCTTCATGATAGCCTCCCATCCTGGGGTTCCAGTCCATTAGCTCGGGGTGTCGATTGGGGTGTCAATTGTGCGCGGCTTGGAGCGCGTTGGCACGAACCGCCGCGGACGATCAATGTCGTCAAACGTCTGTTTTTATAGGCTTTGGCGTACTGGTGCGAACGACTGCGGACAGCGCGCCAGAGTATTCGGGACGTATAGGTCGCGCTTCTGTTTTCGTGCCAAAGGCATCCGATGCCCCTTGAATCTCGTCTTCGGTGAATACGAAAAATCTGTTGCCCGCGCAACACTTTAGTGACGCAAGGTGAAAATCAATCTTGCGTGGCAATGGCCGCCCTCCAACGTCGAGCAACTCGGATTCGTCGACTAGGCCGGTTCGCTTTCGATGGTGTTCGTGCAAGCGGCGCTCAAGGTGACACCAACTATCGAGAGTTTCTTTGCGGCAGTTCCCTCTCCACCGTTGGCGAGGAGATCAGCGAGAGCGGAGAGCGCGTCAGGAAAGCCATCTCCCAAAGGCTGCTCGAGCGCATGCAAATCATTTCCCAGCTCCGCAACCGTCATTTTACGAAGATCGTCCTTAGTCGGTTCTGAGCAAGACACTGGCCGACACGACCGAGCAAGTTTATCGTCAAGACTGACGGTGAAAAGCGGACTACTGACAGCCGACACAGAACCTCGCACGGCGCATCGGCAAAGCGATGCTTCAAGACAGTGCGAAGCTTTCGCAGCGTTACCGCTCGCGGAGCTGTCCTATAATTCGGCGTCGCCGAACCCCTGCCCTTGCCATTTCGTCACGCGCAACGGATCAAACTGGCTAATCTTGTAGAACGATTTGCTCACGAAGGTTACATCATGCCCATACATGCGCTCGAAGACTTCCGACCGGAGTTGCCGGAGGCAGGCCGCTTTTGGATCGCACCATCTGCAGACATCATTGGTCGCGTCTCCATCAGCCGAGATGTCAGTATCTGGTTCCGCGCAGTCGCGCGCGGCGATAACGAATGGCTGCGGATTGGGGAACGCACCAACATACAGGACGGCGCCGTATTGCACGCGGACCCCGGCTTCCCACTCACCATCGGCGCCGATTGCACGATCGGGCACGGCGCCATTCTTCACGGCTGCTCGATCGGGGCCAACAGCCTCATTGGAATGGGCGCAACCCTTTTGAATGGGGCGAAGATCGGAGCAAACTGCCTGGTCGGCGCCAACGCACTGGTGACAGAAGGAAAAGCATTTCCTGACGCCTCGCTGATCGTCGGCGCACCAGCGAAAGCAATTCGATCGATCGACGCAGCGGCCATCCAATCGATCACGGAGTCCGCGCGCGGCTACGTAGAGCGCTGGCGTCAGTACGCAAGTGATTTGCGGTCTGTCGAGTAAAAGCTGCGGTCACAACCCGTCGGCCCGCTCTAGACGAGTCGCGAGCGCCGACGGCATCGGGCCGCCGCTGGTCCAGTCGAGCAACTCGACCGTGTGGACCACCGGCAGCCCCGTGCGCACGCCGATCGGACCGCACACCCCAATATTGCTGGTGGCAATTATGTCCGCCCCGAGGCGGGCAAGGTCCGCAACTTCTCGATCCTCGAGCCTGCCCGCGATGTCCGGCTGTAGGATGTTGTAGACACCTGCCGAGCCGCAACACAGATGCGATTTCGCGGTCACTCCATTGTACTCATGTCACCAATTTGACAGACAGGCCACCCGTCCACAGCCTAAATTCGAGACAACGAACTCGGCGCACGCATCGCATAATGGTCCAATCAGTCTCCGCCACCATTCCCAATATCAGCCTCGACGACAAATGGTTGGTCGAGGAAGGGCGCGTCATGATCAACGGGACACAGGCGATCGCCCGTGTCCTGCTCGCGCAAAAAGCCCTCGATGAGAAGGCTGGGCTGGGCTGCGCACGGCGGGCTACATCTCGGGATATCGCGGCTCGCCGCTCGGCAATGTAGACAATACTCTCTGGTCGATCAAGAAGCGCCTGGCGGCGGCGGATATCACGTTTGTCCCCGGAGTAAACGAAGACATGGCTGCCACGGCTGTGCGGGGCACCCAACAGATCGACGCAGTGCCCGATCCACTCTATGACGGGGTGTTCGGAGCATGGTACGGCAAGGGTCCCGGTGTGGATCGTGCCGGCGATGCGCTCATTCCGCGTTGTTTGGAGACTCTATTGAGTTGGCGAGAGCCGTCTCGGCGCCGGCAGCACAAAAGTTGTGCAATTCCGGAACTCCCAGCGGGTCGCCCGCCGGGGGGCGAGGCACGCTTGCTTCGGCCAAGCTGGCGCAATCGGACCATGTGATAAGGTGCAGCGGTTCCTTCCCTGGACCGGGGGCGGCACGATGGTCCCGGCTGTTTGCGTACGCTGTTCCGAATAGTGTGATAGGCGGGAGAGAACAGGTGCAGCATCGGTCCGACCGTTCCGCGAACTCCAGAAACATGCAGAAGGATGTTCCCGCTTGCATCGAGGGAGATGCCGGAGCGTGGCGAGATCGCCTGTCGGAAGTCTTTGTCGAGCTGGACTTTGTTCAAGCCAGTCCGAAAGAGCAGCTGTCGGCCCTGGTTTATGAATATGCATTCGGCGATCTGACCTTTATTCGAACCGTCGTGGAGCGCCCGCTCCGGTAGGCGTCGGCGGTGGAACGCCGTTCGGCGTCACCGAACGTCCGAATGTTTTCGCGTGGACGAATCCACGCCCACTTGTGCCGCTCGATCACTGCAAAGGTGCGCACCTTGAGCGCCGAGGGAATCTTCTCCTGTCCCGGTACCTCGACACAGCGTCCATCCGCCCCGAACCTCACGCCGAGATACATGCACCGCAGCGTCCCGCTCTCGATCCGGCCCATGGACAGCGGCGCCCAACGATGCGGACAGCGATCCGTCATGTCAATGAGCGTCCCATCCTCCTTACGCATGAACACCAATGGCTGGTTGATGATCGTGCGCGCGTGGAGTTTTCCTGCCTCGAACTCCGTGGACCAACCGCCTACAACAAAGCGCTCTTCAAAAACATAGTGAAGCTCCAAGAAGACATGAAGCTCCGATGGAACGCGCTCGCTCCTCGGGGAAGCCCACCGTCCACTGCCTGTCTGATCCACTGACTACCCGTAAGCTCCCCCTGACTTGGGGCAGCAAGCGACCAGATCGGCCGCTCGTGCCGCACTGACGAATTGGGGCTCGGGCGGCATTGTGCCTCTGATGCTCACCCGGGCCGCCTGCATCGTTGAGCTCTTCAGGCCCGGACTAGTTTTTCATGGAGAATTGCAGTGCTACAGTCCGCGGCGGATCGGGGAATGCGAACGTCGATCCATTGCCACCCGTGAGCGGGTTTCGGTAAGAGGCTGTTGCCTTGTCCGAGAGATTACGCCCGAGCACGGCGATCTCCCAACGCTGATCTTCCGGCCCATACCCCACGCGCAGGTCGTACTTCACATATCCGGACTGCTCGAGCAGCGGGTCCGCAGTGGCCACCGTGAAGAACTTCGACGTGAAGTAAACCAGCGGGTCGATACGAACCACGTTCTGACCTACTGGCACGGCGATGTTCGCACCAATGTTGCCGCTGTACTCAGGCGAATACGGGCGCCGCTTGCCCGTCATATCCTGCACGCAGTTCGTCGGCGTGAGGAACGTCTGCTCCATCGTGCACACGCCGTTGGTGTAGTCACGGTACTTGGAGTCGAGATAGGCCACGTCGGCGTTCAGAGTCAGCATCGGGGAAGCACGAAAGCTGACACCGAGTTCCACACCCTTGGCGCGTGAAGAGGCCGCGTTAGCCACGGTGCTCACTGAAATCCCACCCGGGAAGGTGATGAGCGTCTCTTGCAGCCCCTCGTAGTCGCTCACGAAGATCGCTGTGTTCAGCGTGAGGCGACGGTCCAGCAGCGAGGTCTTGAGGCCGACCTCATAGGCGTCCACGATTTCCGGTCCGAAAGTGGCGCCGTCGTTCGCGCCGCTGAATCCGCCTGCCTTGAAGCCCTTCGAATAACTGACGTAACCCATGATGCCCGGCGCGAGGTCGTACTGCAGGCCTGCCGAGGGCATGAACTTCTTGTCGTTGCGCTGGGGATCGGCGAAGTCGTTCAGCTTCGTCGCGAAGATCTGTCCGAATACGAACTGTGTGAGCGGATCGAACGGCACGAATCGACTGAAGTCCGCATCCGGCGCCGTGCCGAAAGCATCGAAGCGGTGGGCGACCTTGTGCACGACCGTATAGCGCGCGCCAAGGTTTACCCGCAATACATCGGTCGGCCGCAGTGTCACCGAGGCGAAACCCGACCACGTGTCATCCCGATAGCGCTGATTGTTCGTTCCCGACACGGGCGTCGTCGCATCTGTGGTCCCAAGCGGATTGAACAGTCCGAACGGCAGGAAGTACGCGCCGAAACCATTGGAAATGTCATTGCTCAGGTGCGAGTAATACGCGCCCGCCATGTAATCGAAAGGTCCATCGGCGGTCGACTGGATGCGTAATTCCTGGCTGAACTGATTGACCTCTTCGGTGTACGGCGACACTGCCTGGCTGTAGTTGTTCACGCCGCCCGCCGCAACCGGCACCAGTTCGACGCGCGAATCGTACTTGTGATGGAAATACCCGGTGATGCTGACGAGAGAAACGGCACCGAGATCCAAGGTGTTCGTGAGGCCCGTTTCATGAAATTCGTAGTCCGAGAAATTCGAACGCGCGAAGCTGTCGTACTTCACCTCGGAGCCGAGCGGTCCGCCATTCTCAGCAACCACGAGCGGACAGGCGAAATCCAGAGGCCCCGCGAACGGCGAGGGACAGTTCAGCACTGTCATGGAGAGCGCGTCGTGCCCTTTCGAATGACTGAAATCGAATCGCAGGTCGCTCTGGAAACTCTCGCTCGGCTGCCAGCGCAGCGCTACACGCCCCTGGTAGTCACGATTGCGCGGCGCGTCGTTCCCGGTGGTCTTGTTGTCGACGTAGCCATCCATTCCGGACACACGTGCGGCAACGCGCGCGCCCAACGTACTGGTGATAGGCCCGCCGATGCCACCTTCGACGTTGTATTCGCCTGTCTCGGCCTCGTAGAGACCGGAGGCGTTGTATTCGAGCTCGCTGCTCGGTTTGCGCGTCGTGACGTTGAGCGCGCCCGCGATCGCGTTATTGCCGAAGAACGTCGTCTGCGGACCTTTCAACACTTCGACCTGTGCGATATCGAACAGCGCGGCATGCGTCGAACGTGACCTACCGCGATACAGGCCATCGACGAACGTGCCGACGGATTGTTCGAATCCCGAGTTCTGCCCCGATCCCACGCCGCGGACATTGAGCAGATCGGTCAGCGGACCTGAGACGATCTTGACGTTTGGCAGCCTCGCGCTCACCGCCTCCAGGGAAGTGAGATTGGACCGTGCAAGCGTGTCTCCGGAAACCACGGAGACCGCGACGGGTACGTCCTGCAACGGCTGGGCGCGACGCTGCGCGGTCACGACAATTTCGGTGAGCTCGTCCAGCGAAGCCGCTGCAGCCGGCGCGGCTCCTTCATTTGAAGGCGCGGCCTCCGCACTGACGGCGATACCTGTCGCGATGATGAAATTTGCGAGCCTGCGCATGACTATTTACCCCTTAGTCTGTTCGTTATGAGGATCCGACCCTAAGACGCCACGTGCACCGCAAAGCTGTCTCCTACCTATCCCGCGCGGCTCACGTTGCGGTGAGGCCACCGTCAACGAGCAATGGGTGGCCGACAATGAAAGACGCCTCGCTGGAGGCCAGGAACAGCACGGCGCTCGCAATCTCCTCCGGCTGGGCCCATCGACCGATCGGATGCTGCTTCTTGATCCCTTCGGCGACGACCGCGTCGTGGAGCCAGTCCTGCAACATCGCAGTGTAAGTCGCACCCGGAAGCACGCAGTTGATCCGGATGTTCTTGCCGATGTAATCGAGCGCAGCCGCACGCGTGATGCCGACGACGCCATGTTTGGCAGCTGCATAAGCGCTGATGCCCGGAGCTGCTGTCACGCCACCGATCGACGACGTGTTCACGATCGCTCCGCCGCCCGCCTTGATCATCTCGGGGATCTCATGCTTCATGCACAGAAAGACACCCTTCAGGTTCGTATCGATGACCTTGTTCCAGCTCGCTTCCTCGACCTCCGCGAGAGGAATGCCGATCACGTGAATGCCCGCATTGTTGAAAGCGATGTCGAGCTTGCCGAACGCTGATACGGCCCGCGCAACCATGCTCTTCACCGAGGCTTCGGAAGTGACGTCCACGACAACCGCCTCCGCGATTCCGCCACCCGCCCTCACCTGATTCACCGTTTCCTGTGCCGTTTGCTCGTTGAAGTCGGCCACGACAACCTGCGCGCCCTCGCGCGCGAACGCCAGCGAGGTGGCGCGCCCCATGCCACCGCCACCGCCCGTCACCAGCGCGACTCTTCCCGCAAACCGCTTATTCATGTTGCACTCGTTACCTTTGCCGTACTACGCCGCTCGGCGGCGCGGATCGCCCGCATCTGTGATTCGCGGTGCATGCGTGCTTCGCTCACACCGCCATTCCTGGCCGACGATGCCGGCGAACTGGCCGACCGCAGCGGAGAATGCTTTCGAATCGCCCCCCCGAGGAACTCTCATTCCGGGCGCCTGCTCATGTGCATGCCTATGATGGAACCAGCTTACGGGATCGGCCCGCCACCCAAACCTATCGGCCGGATAGGTGACCCCGCGCTCGTATGCACCGACAGTGCGCAACATGACACACGATCTAATCCGCGCCTTGCGCGATCAGCCTTACTCGTACCACCCAGGGTGGGGTGGGCCTGAGTACACGTCGTGGCAGGACGAGCAGCTCTCGTGGAAAAAGACGTGCTACATCGGTGACTGGTCGTTCCTCATGGACATCGAGGTCAGCGGTCGCGACGCGCTGCGGCTCTTCCGCGAGACGGCCGTGAACAGCTTCGAGAAATTCGACATCGGCCAGGCGAAGCATGTGATCCAGTGCAACCAGGCGGGCAAGGTCATCGCCGAAGGCGTGCTCATGCGCATGGCCGATGACGTCTTTCGCACGCAGTCGACGCCGGCGCTCTATTCCGCATTCCGCCTCTGTCAGGGTGGCTACGATGCACGCTGGCGGCATCTGGAAACATTTCAATTTCAGGTTTCCGGACCGAAGGCGCTCGCCGTATGCGAGCGCGTGACCGGCGGGTCTCTGAACGACATCGGGTTCATGCGCTTCAGACCCGTGATGATCGCCGGTCGCACGGTATACGCATTGCGTCAAGGCATGGCGGGCGAAGTGGGCTTCGAGCTGCATGGTGATCGCAGCGATGCGGCGGCCGTCTATGCGGCGGTCCTGGAAGCAGGCAAGGAGTCCGGCATTCGTCGCCTCGGGCATCGCACGGCGATGATCAATCATCTCGAAGCCGCATTTCCCACCGGCATGTGGCACTACCTCGCCGACATGTTCTCGCCGGAGCTTGCCGGTTACGGCCAATTCGTCGCGCAGAACTGGGATATGAAAGGCCTCATGCCTGCGCTTCGCGGCAGCTTTGAAGGCCGGGAAATCAGCGACTATTTCTTCAGTCCGTACGAGCTCGGTTGGGGCAAGAGCGTCAAGTTCGACCATGCATTCGTGGGGCGCGAAGCACTGGAGCATGAAGCGTCAAACCCTCGGCGCAAACGTGTGACACTCGAGCTCGATGCGGACGACATCGTCTCGATTTACGCATCGCTCTTCTGCAGCGAAGAGCCGCCCTACACGTTCATGGACATTCCGCATCAGCCGCGCTTCGTTACTTGGGCCGATGCTGTGACGAAGAACGGCAAGTACATCGGGATCTCTAGCGTGCCCGGCTACAGCCTGCACTTCCGGAAGATGCTCACGCTCGCATTCGTGGACGTTGCGGAAGCGGAGCCCGGGAATCGGGTCGACATCCTGTGGGGTGACCCCGGCACACGCCAGACGATTATTCGTGCGACCGTTGCGCCAGCCCCGTACAAACAGGACTCGCGCCGCGCCGATCTGCATTCGCTCGCTGGCGCGCGATGACCTGCAAGCCGCGAGCGGCGACTGACGCCGCTCGCGTTCGACTGCATCGATCAGCGGTTCGTTCCCAGGGGTCCACGAATGGCCAGATCTCGACGATACCTGTGACTCGGACACGACCGATCGACCAGCGTTCTACCGGCTCGGCAGTCACGAGTCAGGCCCTTGCGGCGGCACGCTGGAAGATCTCTCGGTGCTCCATGAACACATCACGCAACGAGCGTGGGGGTCGCCCCAGAATGTGCTGCACATCGTCGGAGCTCACCTCGAAGTATCCGCCGCGCATTCCCTGCTCGTAGGAGACGATGTCATCGATCGCGGAAGTGCCCACACCCGGCGTATTTAGTCCCTCCACGTAGGTCGGCGGCACGCCTGCTGCCGCAAGTCCTGCCGCTTCTTCCGCATCGCTTACGACGACGAACTCGATGGGCTGGCCGCTCATCTCGCTCGTGAGGGCCGCCGCGTCTCGGAACGACAGCAGTTCCCTGCCTGCGACCTCGTAGGTTTGATTCTCATGCCCCGGTGTCGTCAGAACCTTCGCGGCGACCGCAACACAGTCAATCTTTGAAATGAATGGGCTGCGGCCGTCCGCGGCACAGCACACCCATTTGCCGATCGCAAGCATGCGCGGGGCAATCTCCGTGACGACAGCCTCTGCATACAGGCTGTCACGCAGGATCGTATACGCGACACCACTCTCCTTGAGCGCTGCTTCGGTTCGCAGATGGTCTGGGATCACGATCGCAGGATTGTCCGGGCGAGCGCCGCCGCTCGAGGTGTACGCGATGTGGCTCACCCCGACCGCAACGGCGGCATCGATCGCGCGACGATGTTGTTCTGCTCGCCGACCGACACTCAGGGTGCTGATGATGAGCATCCGTTCGCCACCGGCAAATGCCTCACGCAACGACTGTGAGTCGTCGAAATCACCATAGCGGACCTGTGCTCCGCGCTGCTTCAAATGGTCGAGTGTCGCGGGCCGCCGCGTGACGAGAATGAGCTCGCTCGGCGGCAGCTCGCGCAGCAGGAGATCGGTTACGAGCCGCCCGAACTGCCCGGACGCACCAGTGACGATAGTGCTCATCGCGCGCTCGCTTCGACCTTTGCCACTCTTGAGCAGGTGATCCGCATGCGCGAGCCAGCCGGTTGTGCTCCACGCGGGCGCCGTCGGCAGATCCAGCGTTTTGTATTCCTCCCCGGGTTGCAGGAGCGAGCGACAAATGTCGACGACATCGTCGGGATCCCAGCGCAGGGGGGCGATCGTACGAGTTGGATCGCGTACACCCAATAAGTCGAGGCCTCGTTGTAGTACGGCCGGCCCCGCCGGTCCGGAAGATGCGGCATTGTCATGATCGTCGCTTCGAATGTTAGATAGTTGGATCTCAGCTACCGAGGCGCTTCGCCACGTCTCGCATGCGATCGCGCGCGGCGCGTGATTCTCGCTCGAGGCCCAGGCGAGCAGGATTGACGACTTCGCCGCGCGGAAAGTCCGCCAACACCGCCTCGAACTCTTCTCGCGCCTCTTCCAGAAATTCCTGATGCGTGAGGATATACGCGCGGTTGTCACGAATGCCGGCAACGACGCGCCGCCCGACCTCCAAAGGATCCATCGCCGCGCTCGCCAGCTGTTTCACCAACTCGTCACTGAGATTCGGCCCCTGGGGCGCCTGCGTTGGTAGATCCGCGGGGCGATAGCGACTTGCATCGAATATGCGAGAGCGAACCAGCCCGGGACACAGAGTCGAGACACCGATGGCGCGCGGCGCGAGATTCAAGCGCAAAGCGTCGGAGATGCCACGAATCGCACACTTCGTTCCGGTGTAGATACCCGCGTCCGCCAGCGGAATGAGAGCGGTAATGGAGGCAGTGTTCACAATATGACCCGGCGCGCCGAGCGCCAGCAAGCGCGGCACGAAAGTCACGATGCCGTTGATGAGTCCACCGACGTTCACGCCAAATAGCCAATCCCACTCGGCGCCCAATGCCTCCAGCATCGGCGTGTTGGAGCCCACGCCCGCGTTGTTACAAACGACGTGCACTTTACCGAACATCTGCTCCGCCTCGTCCGCAGCGGCAGCAAACGCCGCCCGATCGCGAACGTCGAGGCGAATGAAGCGCACATTGTCGCGATAGGAATGCAGATGGGCCTGCGCCTCCTCCAAATGCTGCGGCATGAAATCGGACACGACGGTGCGCATGCCCGCTTCGAGGAACGCCTGCGCAATCCCCAACCCCACGCCGCTGCCGCCGCCGGTGATGAATGCAATCTTGCCGCTGAGATCTTTCATGAGCACCTGTGCGGCTAAAGAGCCGCGGACCTCGCGATATCCGACAACCGCTGAAAGCGCTCGATGTTGTCTCCCTCATCGAGCAGACCGGCCGTCAGGCAGACGAAGGTCATGTCCACCTGCGGATCGACCCAGAACACTGTGCTGCCGGCGCCGTGGTTGCCGAAAGTGCGAGCCGATGTCAGCGTGCCGAACTGGTGCTGGCAGACTGCGTCACCGCGCAAAGTGAAGCCAAAGCCGAGATAGGCTGGAAACGGCTTCCAGCCACGCGACAGGGCAATCCCCTTGTACAGCTGATTCGGATGCTCGCCGGTCCAGTTGCGCGTAGCGACTTCCAGGATCCTGGGCCCGACGATGCGTCGCCCGTCAAGCTCACCGCCGCGACGAAGCATCTCCGCAAACCGGAATACGTCTGACGCCGTAGAGACCATGCCGACCCAGGGCATCTCCGAGTCTTCCTGCAGCAACGCACTGTGTGGGCCGAGGTCGCCGTGGCCTGGATGTGTTGCAGGAAATTTCGCGGGAAACTCCGGCACGACATGGCGCGCCTTCAAATCGGCACGCACGCCGACTGCCGTATCGCTCAACCCCAAGGGCATCAATACATCTTCTGTCATGATGTTGCGGAAAGAGCGGCGCGCCGGATCCGAACGGCGCACCATTTCGCCCAGCAATGCATGAGCGACCATGGGCGAGTAGTCGACGCGGACCCCGGGCATCTCCGCCGCATGCACGAACTTGCAAATTGCTTCGATCACTTCATCGAGGCGATCGATGCACATGCCGGGCCGCGGAGTGAAAACACCCGGCAACCCCGTGAAATGCGTCAACAGGTCGGCAACCGTGATGAGCTCCCGGGGCCGCCCGCAGAATTCCGGAATGACCGACGATACTTTCGTCGTCAACGCCAACTGGCCGCGCTCGATCGCCCTGAACACCAACACGTTCGTGAAAGCCTTGGTGAGCGAGAAGAGATTGAAAACGGCATCGAGGCGCAACGCGGACGGATCGTCGCTATGCCCTTGCCCGAGTGCTTCGTGCAAACCGACCTTGCCATCGCGCGCGACCAGTACCACTGCGCCCTTATACAGCTTGCGCTCGATATCCCCGGCAATGGCATCCCTGAGACACTGCAATCGCTCAGCGCATAGACTCTGTGCGGGTCCAGACGAGTTCATCGGTAGGTCGGCTCTATCTAGGTTACTGCAGGCGATCCTGCCAAGGAGCCTGCAAGAAAGGACCTATCTCGGAGGTAGGCCACGTTGCCGTTACCGGAAAGCAGCCTGTATCGCGCTCGAGGCGCGCGGCGTCCAACCTACCGCGCAGGTAGGTCAGGGATGCCGGGGCCGATGCTAGCGTTCGTACGATCGACCGTTGGCGTTTGCGAAGGTTTCCCATGGCATCGAATACATTCGTCCTGCGACTCAGCTGTCCCAATCGGCCGGGAATCGTCGCGGCCGTCTCAGGCGTGCTGTTCGACAACGGCTTCGATATCCTCGATGCACAGCAGTTCGATGACTTGCAATCCGAGCTATTCTTTTCACGCGTCGTCTTCAGCCCCGTGGATACTGCACCTTCATTGGATGCAATCCGCAGTGCCTTCGAGCTGGTCGCCAGGCGCTTTCAAATGAAGTGGTCAATCGAGCACCGCCAGCGCGAACGTCGGGTGCTGCTGCTGGCCTCCAAGTTCGATCATTGTCTGGCCGACCTGTTGTATCGCTGGCGCTCCGGCGAGCTGGCCATGAACGTCGTGGGCATCGTGTCCAACCATCCGCGCGAGACCTATGAGCATCTGCAATTGGGAGCCGTCCCTTTTCACTTCCTACCAGTGGCCCCGGATGCAAAAGCGCAGCAGGAAGCACAGATCTTGCAGCTCATTCATGAGACGCAGACCGAGTTGGTGATCCTGGCTCGCTACATGCAGATTCTGTCCGATGAGTTGTCGAGAAAGCTCGACGGCTCCTGCATCAACATCCACCACAGCTTCCTGCCCGGTTTCAAAGGAGCAAAGCCCTATCATCAGGCGCACGCCCGGGGCGTAAAGATCATCGGCGCAACGGCGCACTATGTCACGGCCGACCTGGATGAAGGACCGATCATCGAACAGGATGTCGAACGAATCAGTCATCGCGATACGCCACAGGATCTTGCGCGTAAGGGCCGCGACATCGAGCGTCGCGTCCTGGCTCGCGCCGTGCGGTACCACTTGGAAGATCGCATCATTCTGAATGGCAATAGGACAGTGGTGTTCCCCGAATAGATCAGGCTGGCGGTTGCGGATTCTGGTCCGTGGGTGCACATTGTGCGGATGGCGAACCGCTTGACGTTCACACCCGAGAGTCTAAGGATCTATAGCCGCATCAAATTGCGTATGCCGCGTCACGCACGCGGCCTCATCGACCGTGCGCGGTTGATGAAGCGTTTGCAGGCTCAACAGGACGCCCGACTCACCCTGTTGCACGCCCCCGCGGGCTACGGCAAATCGATTCTGATGCAGCAGTGGGCACAGTGGTTGACCGAGCACGGCACGCAGACGGCCTGGTTCTCGGTAGAGCCGACGGATCTGGAACCGAATGCATTTCTCGACTGCCTGGTACAGGCATTCGAAGAAGCTTCGATATCGATCGATCCCCGCGTCAAGCGGACCTTGACGCACGAGAAATACTACTCGTGGAAAGTGCTCATCAAAGCCCTTGCCAACCATTTGCTGGAAACTCACGAGAGATGCGTGCTGTGCATCGACGATGCACATCACCTGCGCAACAGCGAAGCCCTCGGCTGCCTGGAAATGTTGCTCGAAGCGGCGCCGCCAAATTTCCACATCGTCATGGCGACACGGGAGAACGTCGGCCTGCCTCTTGGACGCGCCCGCGCCCTGGGTCAGGTATTCGAGTTAGGCGCAGACGATCTGCGATTTCTGGCAGAAGAAGCGGCTCTGCTTCTCGAAACCGAAGGTCACGCGAACCTGTCGGACAAACAACTCCGCCTGCTGCAAGAACGCACCGAAGGCTGGATCGTCGGTATCAAGCTGCTGAGCTTGTCGCTACACAACGATCCCGACCCGGATCACACCCGGCTGCTCGATCAGCCGTCGGGCGAGCGTCGACACATCGCCGATTTTTTTGCTGAGGACGTGGTTGCTCGACAAACCCCGGAGCTGCGCTCGTTCCTGCTGCGTACCTCCATACTCGATCGGTTCTGTGCACGCTTGTGCGATCGTGTTCTGCAGATTACAGACAGCCAGCGCCTGATCGATGACTGCGAACGGACGGGCTTGTTCATCGTGCCGCTCGATCAGACGCGGACCTGGTACAGATACCATCATCTATTCTCCGAGTATCTCACCCGCGAACTGCACGACCTGCTGCCGGGAGAACGCAACCGTGTCTTGCTGGCGGCCGCGGATTGGCTCGTCGAAACCGGCTACTACATCGAAGGATTCGAGTACGCGATGCGCGGGAGCAATCCGCTGCGCGCCGCGGAGATATTGGAACTGAGCTGCGATGCGATGTGGCGCGCGGGTCAGCAGGAGTGCTTTCAGCGGCTCGCGGCCCGCATTCCGCAGCCCATCCAGAGCCTGCACCCTCGCATCATGCTGGCAGTGGCGTGGCGTCTATGCATGCAATGGCACGTCAGTGAAGCGCGCAATCTGCTTTCCGTCAGTCAAGCTCGGCTGCAAGAAATGGAATTGAGCGGCAACTGTTCTCCCGAGGAGCTTCGCCGGCTGAAGTGCCTGATTCAGCACCGCGAGGGCCAGTTGGCACATACCACCTACGATATCGAGACGCTGCATCGGAAATGCATGGCACTCGAAACCGAAATTCACCACCTGGACGATCCATATATCCTCGCGAGCTTTTACAACTCGCGACAATTTGCCGAGCGCGAACAGTACAAGCTTACGCGCATCGACCGCTTATCCGAACTCGCGCGCACCGCCATCGCAAACGCAGAAGTTCAGTACAACGTCGTGTTCCATGCCGCGATCAGCGGCCCTTCGTACCTGATCGCCGGCCGGACGGAGAAAGCACTCGCAATCCTTGCGCACGGGTTGCAAGTTGCCGAAGAGTTGGCGGGACGTGCCTCACCGCTTGGCGCGGTGGCCGCCATTCCACTCAGCCAAGTCCACTACGAGCGCAACGAAACACAGCTCGCGACAGACTTGCTGGAGCGTTATCTACCCGCCAATACCATCGGCTTCGTGGATCAGCTCGTGATCGGTGCGTCGCTGCAGGCTCGGCTCTTGAGTTTGAGCGGGGATCGTACCGGCGCCTTGCGCGCGCTCGAGAATGCCACATCATTCGCGATCGAGCATAACCTCAGTCGCCTGGAAATCAGTGCGACAGTCGAGCAAGTCATTCTGCTGTTGCGTAGTGGCTATCCCGAGGATGCGACTAAACTTGCACGCGCGAGCGGCCTATACAAACCGAAGTACGTGGAGGCACAGCACAACAAGGGCGTCACACGGCTCGATGGTTCCGTTGCGACCATGTGGTGCCGCATCTCCGCGGCAAATGATCGCGTCGCCGATGCGCTTCGCGTGGCCCGCATGTGGCGCGGTATCGTAGCCAACGCTCATGCGGTTTACGACTTGGTTCGTTGGGATCTTCTGATCGCTCAACTGTTATTGTTGTCAGGGGATCGATTGGCTGCACAGCGCTCACTGTCACAGGCTATCGCCAAAGCTGCCGAGCCAGGTCTGCTACGAGCCTTTCTCGACGAGGGAGAGCCGATCGCTCAGTTGCTGATGCAAATATCCAGTGCGCAACATCGGGTGCCCGACCCGAACGAACGGTTCGTACAGCAACTGACGGGCGCGTTCGCGCGCGAGCTCAAGCTGCGGCCCGCATTGGACGATGACTCGCATAGCGCTGCCGGAACCTGCGGCAAAATGTCAGCGCGCGAGATTCAAATCCTCGAGCTCGCTGCCACGGGCATGCCGAATCAGCAGATCGGTACCAAGCTGGGACTCACCGAGGGCTCGGTGAAATGGTATCTCCAGCAGATCTACGACAAAGTCGGCGTGCGAGACCGCTTTCTCGCGGCCCAGCGAGCCCGACAATTCGGGCTCATGACTTAGCTGGTCCTAGGGACTCTCTGATCAATTGCTAATTTTTGAGCTGATCTGCTTCGATCGACATTGCGTTTCAATCAGTTGCAACGTTGCTGATGTCAGGGAAGTCGACAAATCAGAGCTTCCCTAGGAGCCTGTCCGGGTAATAGTCATCTGCTGCGGCCGAGCCACAGCGGCTCTTTTCATCGATCCCCCTCGTTACATGGCAAAGGCCATGCGCCTCGGGTGATCGATGAAAATAGCTCGCTGTGGACTCGCCCTCGCGACGATGACTATTACCCGGACAGGCTCCTAGATCACCGCCGTGATGGTGATATCCGACAGCTTCTGGAAGCGCTCGACGTTCGCGCCTTCGGGAAGCACGCCGTGCGATAGGCAGACGAAGGTGACGTCCCTGACGGGATCAACCCAATAGAGCATGCTGCCCTGCCCGTGCTGACCGAATGTCGTCGGGGAGGTAAACGTGCCGAACTGGTGATGGCAAATCGTATCGCCACGCAAGCCGACGCCGAGACCGAGATACGCGGGTGCAGGTTCCCAGTTGCGTGCGATGGCATTCTTACCGTACAGCTGGTTGATCTTCATTCCCGTGCGATTGATGAGCATCTGCTCCACCGTGACCGGCGAAAGGATGCGCACGCCATCCAACTCGCCCCCCCGACGCAACATCTCCGCGAGTCGAAACACACCGGACGCCGTGGATGCGATGCCCACCCAGGGCATTTCGGCGTCCTCCTCTTCGAACGCACCATCGGTGCCATAGTTGCTGTGGCCGAGGTGCCGTAATGCTCCCTTGTCGAACAGCCAGTGTGGCTTGATGTGACGTGACCGCAAATCCGCTCGCAACCCGACCGCCGTGCTCGGCATCTGGAGCGGATCGAGCAGTTCCTGCTGCATGATGTCGCGGAAGCGACGCCCTTTCGCATCCGTGCGCCGGATGGCCTCTCCCATCAAGGCGTGAGCGACCATCGGCGCATAGGTGGCTACCTCGCCCGGCATCGCTTCGGAATGAACTTTCTTGCAAATGACCTCGATCGTCTCATCCAAGCGATCGAGGTACATATTGGGATCGGGCTGGAACATCACGGGCAGGCCGGACGTGTGCGTCAGCAGATGATAAAAAGTAATGTTCTCGCGGATACCACCGGAAAACTCCGGGATGATTTCGGACACTTTTGTCGTGAGCGCAAATTGACCGCGCTCGATCGCCTGGAGTGTGAGCACGCCGGTGAAGGATTTGGAAACCGAGAAAATGCTGAAGACGGCATCTGTCTGCATTGGCGTCTTGGTCTGCACATCGCGGTAGCCCAGCGCCTCGTGCGTGACAACCCGTCCACCGCGGGCAATCATGATCACCGCGCCAAAATACTTGCCCCCATCGATATCTGCCTGCATCACGGCGCGCAAGTGATTCAACCGTTGAGTGCTCATACCTGCTTGTTCTGCGTTGTCGATCATCGCTCGTATCCTGTGCTCGGGATCGGAAATTCACGGCGCATGGCGCGCCACGGACTCACATCACCTTACTTGGAACGCCGCTGCCGTAACCTATCGAGGCGATAGGTGGCGGCCAGACAGGTCGTGCAATCATGGGGGCCTAGCTAACAGGGGGTATCGACGTATGGCCAGTCTGGTGGTGGTTCGCTTCTTTCCCAAGGACGGCAGTGCCGAGGCGGTGGAGCGTATTCTGCGGGGGATGGTTCGCGACACGCGCCTGGAACCCGGTTGCGAACGGTACGATCTGTTCCAGTCGTCCGTTGCGGATAAGCGGATCTACGTCCTGTTGGAGCGTTATCGCGATACCGCGGCGTTGGACGCACATCGTGCAAGCAAACACTATATCGACTATCGTGCCAACATCATGCCGCTGCTCGCACAACCGATCGAAGTCACGATCCTCGAAAATCTCGACGTGCGCGGACCACTGTAGAACTTGGAATTGAGGTATTACATGTTGACGCGCCGGGAGTTCCTCAGCACGGCGTCCATCGTTGCCGCGAGCACGATGACGCTGCCTCGGTTGGCGGTGGATCAGACGCCATCGCTGCCCCTCTACAAAATCATCGCGGATGAGAACTTCGAGCTGAGCACGTCATTCGCCGGACATGCGGCAACGCGCGGCGCCGATATCCATGTCGGGGCCAGTGACATCACCTCGTTCTGGTTTCACGATCTCGAGCCTCTCTGGCGTCACAATCCGCGCCCGATTGCCGGTCTGACCACGCCGGAGGCGCTATTCTGTCTCGAGCGGCTTGCCTGGGACCACGGCATGCGAGTCATCACACGTACTGAACACCGCATGCGTGACGAACAGGTCATCGAGCATTCGATGCAAAGCCCTGCGGAAGTGATTGGCTGCATGGACCATGGCTGCAAGCTGGGCGGCGCATGGCCGGTCGCGATGGCTGACGCTCTGCTCGCTCATCCGAGAGTGCCCGTGTCTGTCACATCGACGCTGATCACGCAGCGTGTTACTCGGGAACAGCGTTTGAACGAGACGCTCGTCTCGTGGTTGATTGCGCTACCTCATCGAGCATAGGTCCATGCGAACACCGCCGAACGTCACGTTGAAGGTTTTCCAAGAGGCGCTGCGCGGCTTCGAGGCCGCGGTGGGCAAGTCGTGGGTCTTTACGAGCGACGCGGACACCGCGCT